>JRYI01000415.1_pt1 | contig 36102 bp, 26 predicted proteins | sample 235361 | NCBI WGS metagenome assembly JRYI01 (sample SAMN03074212, study PRJNA261471) | activated sludge metagenome | biome: Common Effluent Treatment Plant; feature: Wastewater; material: Activated sludge; isolation source: activated biomass in a lab-scale reactor treating industrial wastewater at...
CGGCGCGCAGCTCGGCGAGCCCGGCGAGCGCCGGCACCGCGGCCAGCAGCGCCGGCGCATCGACGACCCCGGCGACATAGACGCCGGGGTCGTCCGGGTTCGGTGCGAGGCCGGCGATGGTGCCGCCGGTGGCGATCACGAGGACGCGGGGCAGAGCGGACATCTTCTTCTCCTGTCGAGGTTCGGGCGCGGCCGGGGGCCGCTTCATGCGACGCCGCGCAGCGCGACGATGCGGCGCTCGCGCTCCTGCTCGAGCAGGCGGGCGGCGGCATCGGCCGGCATGCCGAGCGAGTCGAGCACGGAGGCGGTGAGCTGCAGGCTGGACTCGAGCGTCTCCGGCACCACCACCGAGGCGCCCGCCTCGTGCAACACCAGCGCGTGCTTCTCGTCGCGGGCGCGGGCGATGATCCGGATGTGCGGCATCGCACGACGCACCGCCTGCACCGCATGCAGCGCGGCGGCGGTATGGTCCATGGTCAGCACCACCGCCCGGGCATGCTCCAGCCTGAGCTTGCGCAGCAGTTCGGGGCGGCTGGCGTCGCCATAGACGACCGGCACGCCGGCGCTGCGCAGCTGGGCGACCTGGCGGGCGTCGTTGTCGATGGCGACGTAGCTCACCCCCTGCTCGGCGAGCATCTGGCCGACGAGCTGGCCGACGCGGCCGTAGCCGGCCACCATCACATGGTGCGCGAGCTCGCCGAATTCGCCGTCCTCGGGCACCTCGCGGCGGCCGAGGCGACGGTCGATGGCGTCGCCGAGCTGCTGGCCGGCGCGCGCGACCAGCGGCGCTGCGAGCATCGACAGGCCGACCACGATCAGCATGAACTGGGCGACGTCGCGCGCGAGCAAGCCGAGGCCGAGGGCGAGGCCGATGACGATGAAGGCGAACTCGCCGCCCTGGCCGAGCAGCAGGCCGCCCTCGAGCGCGCGGCCCCAGGACAGGCCGAACACGCGCAGCAGCACGAACAGGATCGCCGCCTTGAGCGCGATCAGGCCGATCACCGACAGCGGCATCCACAGCGGGCTGTCGAGCAGCGCGGCGAGATCGATGCCCATGCCGACCGAGAGGAAGAACAGGCCCATCAGCAGGCCCTTGAAGGGTTCGATGGTGACCTCGACCTCGTGGCGGAACTCGGTCTCGGCGATGATCAGGCCGGCGAGCAGGGCGCCGAGCGCCATCGACAGGCCGGCCGCCCAGGTCAACGCGGCGACGCCGAGCGTGGTGAGCAGGGTCAGCGCGGTGAAGGTGTCGGGCTGGCGGTTGCTGGCGATCTGGTGAAAGAGCGGGCGCACCAGTCGCTGGCCGACGAGGTAGAGGACGACCACCGTCAGCACGCCCTTGAGCGTGGCACGGGCAAGCAGCCAGGCGAAGCTGGCGCCTTCGGCGCTGCTGCCGAGGATGCCGACCAGGACCAGCAGCGGCACCACCGCGAGGTCCTGGAAGAGCAGGATCGCGAACGCCGACTGGCCGAGCGGCGAGCCCAGTTCGCGGCGCTGGATCAGCAGCTGCATGACGATCGCGGTGGAGGAGAAGGCGAGCACGACGCCGAGGATCACCGCGGCCTCGATGCCGTTGCCGAAGCGCCAGGCGAGCGCGCCGACCGCCGCCGCGGTGAGGGCGACCTGCAGGCCGCCGAGGCCGAACACCTGGCGTCGCATCGACCACAGGCGCTCGACCGACATCTCCAGCCCGATCATGAACATCAGGAAGATCACGCCGAGCTCGGCGAGGGTCTCGACGCCTTTCGGGTGGGTGAAGGTGAACCAATCCACCCAGCCGTAGTCGGCCGCGAGGCGACCGAGACCGTAGGGGCCGAGGACGGTGCCGACGGCGAGAAAGCCGAGCACCGGGTTGATCCTGAGGCGCGCCAGGAGCGGGATGAGGACGCCGGACAGCACAAGGAAAAGGATGATTTCCTTGAGGAAGGGGAAGGCGGCGTGGGCGTCCATCGGGCGGCTCGGCGGCGCAGGACCGGGAGCCCCAGTGTAGCGGATCAGGCCGGCTTGCTGGCGTCCCCCGCGTCGCGTTCCTGCTGTTGCTGCAGCAGCCACATCTGGGCGTAGGCGCCGCCGCGGGCGAGCAGGGCGGCGTGGCGGCCGCGCTCGACGATGCGGCCCTGGTCGAGCACGATGATCTCGTCGGCGTCCATCACGGTCGACAGCCGGTGGGCGATCACGAGCGCGGTGCGGCCCTGCGCGGCGAGCGCCATCTGGGCCTGGATCGCCTTCTCGGTGCGCGAGTCGAGCGCCGAGGTCGCCTCGTCGAAGATCAGGATCGCGGGGTCCTTGAGCAGGGCGCGGGCGATCGCCACGCGCTGCTTCTCGCCGCCCGACAGCTTCAGGCCGCGCTCGCCGACGCGGGTGTCGTAGCCGTCGGGCAGGCGGCGGATGAAGTCCTCGAGCTGGGCCGCGCGCGCCGCCGCCTCGACCTCGGCGCGCTCGGCGCTGGGGCGGCCGTATTGAATGTTGTAGAAGAGGGTGTCGTTGAACAGCACGGTGTCCTGGGGAACGATCGCGATCGCGGCGCGCAGGCTGTTCTGGCGCAGCGCGCGCAGGTCGTGGCCGTTGACCCGGATCGCGCCCTGCTGCACGTCGTAGAAGCGGTACAGCAGGCGGGCCAGGGTCGACTTGCCCGAGCCGGAGTGGCCGACCACCGCCACCGTGTGGCCGGCCGGAATCTCGAAGTCGACCTCGTGCAGGATCGGCCGCTTGGGGTCGTAGGCGAAGCCGACCCGCTCGAAGCGCACGCTCGCCGGGCCGGCGGGCAGCTCGACGGCGTCGGGCGCATCGGCGATCTCGCGCTGTTCGTGCAGCAGGCCGAACATGCGCTCGATGTCGGTGAGCGCCTGGCGCAGCTCGCGGTAGATCACGCCGAGGAAGTTGAGCGGGATGTAGAGCTGGATCATGAAGGCGTTGACCAGCACGATGTCGCCGATCGTCATCTCGCCGGTCGCCACCCGCGCCGCCGCCTGCCACATCATCGCGGTGACGGCGATCGCGATGATCACCGCCTGGCCGACGTTCAGCGCCGACAGCGAGTACTGGTTCCGGAGCTGCGCCGCGGTCCATTTCTGCAGCTGCTCGTCGTAGCGGCGCGCCTCCCACTCCTCGTTGTTGAAGTACTTCACCGTCTCGAAGTTGAGCAGGCTGTCGACCGCGCGCACGTTGGCGGCGGAGTCGAGCTCGTTGGCCTGGCGGCGCAGCGCGGTGCGCCAGTTCGTCACCCGCACGGTGAACACGATGTAGATCGCCAGCGTGCTCAGGGTGATGATGGCGAACACCGGGTCGTACTTGGCGAGCAGGATGCCGACCACGAGGCCGATCTCGATCAGGGTGGGCAGGATCGAGTACAGGGTGAAGCTGATCAGCGAGTTGATCGAGCGGGTGCCGCGCTCGATGTCGCGCGTCAGGCCGCCGGTCTGGCGCTCGAGGTGGAAGCGCAGCGAGAGCGCGTGGAGGTGGCGGAAGACCTGCAGCGAGATCTCGCGCACCGCCTGCTGGGTGACGCGGGCGAAGACGAGCTCGCGCAGCTCGGTCAGCAGCGAGGTGGAAAAGCGCAGCACGCCGTAGGCGAGCAGCAGGGCGGCGGGCACCACGACGAAGGTCTGCTCGGGCGTGATCGTGAGGCGGTCGATCAGCTGCTTGAAGACCAGCGGCACGCCGACGTTGGCGCCCTTGGCGGCGATCAGGCAGGCGAGGGCGAACAGCACGCGGCCCTTGTAGGCCCACAGGTAGGGGATCAGGCGCTTGAGCGTCTGCCAGTCGTGGCGCTCGTCGGGGCGGGGCCGGGCNNGGCCGGCGGCGAGCGCGATGGCACCGAACACCAGCACCGTCTGGGCGGCGAACACGGCGCCCAGCGCCACCATCTGCAGCGTCGCCGCGCCGGCTTCGGGGCGCACGAACTGGGGCAGGAAGGCGAGGAAGAACAGCGCCACCTTGGGGTTCAGCGCGTTGGCGACGAAGCCGCGGCGCAGGTAGCGCAGCCAGGGCTCGGCCGGGCGCGCCGCTGCGGCCTCGAGCCGCGGCGCGGCGGCGTTGCGCAGCGCCTGCCAGCCGAGCCAGGCGAGCCAGGCGGCGCCGGCGAGCTTGAGGACGAGGAAGGCGGTGGGCGAGGAGGCGAGCGCGGCGCTGACCCCCAGCGCCGCCCACAGGGTATGGGTGAAGCAGCCGAGCGCGCAGCCGAGGGCGAGTCCGAAGCCGGCGAGCCGGCCGCGCGCGAGGCTCTGGCCGAGCACCATCAGGTTGTCGGGGCCGGGCGCGAGGGTGACGAGGATCGAGATGGCGAGAAAGGCGGTCAGGCTGTCGAGGCTGGGCATGCGGACGAGGGGGGCGGCGGATCGGCCCCGGATTCTGTTGCCGCGGCAGGACGGCGTCAAATCCGCGCGCCGGCGGTGCACGAAAAAAGGCCCCGCCCGCCATGCACGGGAGAGGCCAAGAGGGTTGCTTGGGCGGCCGCCGCCGCCGGCCCCCGTGCTGGCGGGCCGGCGACACGGCGTGCCGATCAGGCGGCGGCGCGGTTCGGCTGCGGGTTGCGGAAGGCGTCCAGCAGCTTCGCCTGCTTCTCTTCGGCGAGCTTGAGGTGACGCTCCTTGACGTGGCCGTAGCCGCGGANNCGGCGCTCCTCGGTCTTGCCGAAGATGTCCCACTTGCCGCCGCGCAGGTGCTTGAACTTCGCCATGCGGGCGAAGGCCTTCTCCATCCACGGACCGTACTTCTGCTTGATCAGCTCGCCCGTTTCAGGATCGCGCTTGGAGAGCATCGGCGGGGCGAGGTTGTACTCGACCGTGTAGCCGTTGGGGAACATCGCGTCGAGCTGGGCCTTGAACTCGGGGTCGGAGTGCAGGCGCGCGACCTCGTACTCGTCCTTGTAGGCCATCAGCTTGTAGAAGTAGCGCGCGGCTGCCTCGGACAGCGCGCTGCTTTCCGGCGCGACACGCTTCTCGGCCTCCGCCACCGTCTTGATCTTGGCGGCGTAGCGGCGGGCGTAGGCGGCGTCCTGGTACTCGATCAGGTCGGGCACGCGGACCTCGAGCAGGCGCTTGAGTTCGCCGCTGGCGCCGACCGAGTCGACGATCTGGCGCGCCTCGGCCGACAGCGCCTTGACCTTCACCGGCTTGGCCTCGAACTTGTGGATCTCGTTCTTGACGAAGTCGAGGTCGACCACCGCCATGCGGCCCCACTTGAAGGCGAGCAGGCTCATGTCGACGCCGACGCCGGCCTGCTGGATCGCCTGTTCGATCGCGGTGGCGCTGATCGGCAGCGCGCCGGCCTGGTAGGCGACGCCCACCATGAACATGTTGGTCGCCATGCTGTCGGCGAACAGGCCTTCGGCGAGCGTCTGCGCGTCGAGGTAGACGTTGTCCGCCTTGCGCGTGACGCGGTCGATGCCGCGGGTGAGGTGATCGACGTTCGGGAACTGCACCGACTTGTCCGACACCATGTAGCCGGTCGGCGCCTGGCCGGTCGACACGATCGCGATCGTGCGCTCGGGGTGGCACTTGTCCAGGTTCTTGTTGTCGGTGGCGTTGAGGATGTCGAAGCCGAGGTAGAGGTCGGTGCTGCCGTCCGAGATCTTGCTCGCGCCGTCGAAGGGGGCGGCGGTGACCTTGATGTCCGAGATCACGGTGCCGCCCTTCTGCGCGAGGCCGGTCTGGTCGAGGCCGACCGCCCACTTGCCGTCGAGGCGTGCGGCGTTGGCGATGGTCGCCGCCACCGTCACCGAGCCGGTGCCGCCGATGCCCATGACGTGGGCGCCGAAGTTGTTCGGGTCGGCCTTGTACACCGGATCGGGCAGATCGCGGTTGAGCGCCGGCAGGCGGCCCTTCTTCTTCTTCTTGCCTTCGCCCTCGGGCGCGGCGGTCGGGGTCACCGTCAGGAAGGACGGGCAGAAGCCCTTCACGCAGGAGTAGTCCTTGTTGCACGAGGGCTGGTGGATGCGGGTCTTGCGGCCGAACTCGGTCTGCACCGGCTCCACCGACATGCAGTTGGACTTCTCGCCGCAGTCGCCGCAGCCTTCGCACACGCGCTCGTTGATGACCATGCGCGCCTCGGGCTCGTAGGCCTTGCCGCGGCCGCGCTGGCGGCGCAGCTCGGCGGCGCATTCCTGGTCGTGGATCAGCACGGTGGTGCCGCGGGTCTGCGACAGCACCTTCTGCGCTTCCATGACGCGGTCGCGGTCCCACACTTCGGTGCCGCCGGGCAGGTGAACGCCGTTGTAGCGGCTGAGGTCCTCGGTGGTGACGATGATGCGCTTGACGCCGTTGGCGAGCAGCTCGGCCACCATGTTGCGCACCGGCTCCGCCCCCATGATCTCCTGGCCGCCCGTCATCGAGGTGTGGCTGTTGAACAGGATCTTGAAGGTGATGTCGGTGTTGGTCGCGGCGCAGTAGCGCACGGCGAGGCTGCCCGAGTGCGCGTAGGTGCCGTCGCCCATGTTCTGGAAGATGTGCTTGTGCTCGGTGAAGGGCTGCATGCCGATCCACTGCGCGCCCTCGGCGCCCATGTGGGTGCCCATCACCACCCCGCGGTTCATCCACATCGCCATCGTGTGGCAGCCGATGCCGGCCGACACCACGGCGCCGTCGGGGGCCTTGGTCGAGGTGTTGTGCGGGCAGCCCGAGCAGTACCAGGCCGAGCGCGTCAGCGAGGTCAGCGAGTTGCGGCTGTGGATCTCGTCGAGGCGCTTGATCCAGGCCTCGGCCGACTCGAGCTTGGTCTTGCGCGACAGGCGCGCGTGCAGCGCGCGGGCGATGATGTCGGACTCGAACTCGCTGTGGAAGGGCAGCAGGTCGCGGCCTTCCTCGTCGCGCTTGCCGACGATGCGCGGCGCGTTGGCGGTGCCGTAGAGGATCTCCTTCGCGAACAGCTCGATGAAGGGACGCTTCTCTTCGATGACGAAGATCTCCTCCAGGCCCTTGGCGAAGTCCTTGATGTCGTCCGGCTGGAGCGGGTTGAGCATGCCGATCTTGAGGATGCGGATGCCGTAGCGGCGCAGGGCGTCGTCGTCCAGGCCCATCTCGAGGAAGGCCTGGCGCAGGTCGTGGTAGGTCTTGCCGGCGGTGATGATGCCGAGCCAGGCATCGGCGTTCGGCAGCATGACCTTGTTGAGGCCGTTCTCGCGCGCGTACTGGCGGGCGATCTCCTGGCGCGCGTAGTACAGCGTGCGCTCCATGTCGAGCGCGTCCTTGCGCACGTTCATGCCGAGGTTGACCTCGGGGGTGTAGGGCTTGCCGTCGAGCTCGACCACCGGGGTGACGAACTTCATGCGCTCCGGATCGACCAGGGCGCTGCCGCTGGCGTCGGCGACGTTGGTGACGATCTTGAGGCCGGCCCACAGACCGGAGATGCGCGACAGGTAGTAGCCGTGCAGGCCGAAGTCGAGGATCTCCTGGATGTTGCCGGGGTACAGCGACGGGATGCCGACGTGGTAGAACATCGCCTCCGACTGGCTCGGCAGGGAGGACGACTTGCAGCTTGGATCGTCGCCGAAGATCGCCAGCACGCCGCCGTTGCGCAGGGTGCCGGTGTAGTTGGCGTGCTTGAGCACGTCACCGCTGCGGTCGACGCCCGGCGCCTTGCCGTACCAGGTGCCGACAACGCCGTCGAACTTCTGCTTGCCGACCGTGTGCATCATCTGGGTGCCCCAGACGGCGGTGGCGGCGAGGTCCTCGTTGAGGCCGTCGACGAAGAAGATGTTGTGCTGCAGAAGCAGCTTCTGCTGCTTGATGAAGTTTGCGTCCAGCATGCCCACGGGCGAGCCGCGGTAGCCGGAGATGAACATGCCGTTGTTCAGACCGCGTCGGCGGTCGAAGCGGATCTGATCGAGGGTCAGCCGCACCAGGGCCTCGATGCCCCCGATGTGGATGTAACCTTCCTCCGCCGTGAACTGCTTGGTGAAATCCATTTTGGATGACATCGCTATGCCTCTTGCTCTAAGCGTAAAAAGGGCCGGCGCGCGCATGCACGCGCGCTGCCGGCCCTGGCTTGCAGCGCGTCGTGCTTGTCAGACGAAGCGGAACGAGACGTTGCCCAGGTCCTGGAAGCGCACGTTCACGTTGTCGCCCTTCGCCACCGGGATCGCCTCGGTGACGCCGCCGGTCATGATGAAGGTGCCGGCCGGGATCTCCTGGCCGCGCTTGCCGAGTTCGTTGGCCATCATCGCGATCGCGACCAGCGGGTTGCCGAGCACGGCAGCGCCGGTGGCCATCGACTTGATCTCGCCGTTGACCTCGAGCACCACGCCCAGGGTGGGCAGGTCGAGATCGCTCAGGTCACGCATGTTGCCGCCGATCACGAAGCGGGCCGACGAGGTGTTGTCGGCGATCACGCTCTTGAGGTCGAACTTGAAGTCGCGGTAGCGCGAGTCGATCACTTCGACCGCCGGCAGCACGAAGTCGATCGCCGCCATGACGTTGCCGATGTGGCAGCCGGGGCCGCGCAGCGGCGCCTTGGTGACGACGCAGATCTCGGCCTCGACCTTCGGGTGAATGAGTTCGTCGAACTTCACCTCGCCGCCGTCGGGCACCGACATGTAGTCGGCGATGAAGCCGAACACCGGGGTCTCGACGCCCATCTGCTTCATCTTGGCGCGCGAGGTGAGGCCGGCCTTCAGGCCCGCGATCTTGTTGCCGCGCGCTTCCTTGCGGCGACGGATCTCGTCCTGGATGGCGTAGGCGTCGTCCCAGTCCATGTCCGGGTAGTCGTCGGTGATCTTGGTGACGTCGTGGGCCTGCAGCTCGGCGTTTTCGAGGTGCTCGGCCAGTTTGGCGATGGTCGCCTTGTCGAGGGTGAGTGCCATTGTCTGGATTCCTTGTCAGATGAAGCGGACCGACGTGCCACCCAGGCCGCCGACGTTGCAGAACAGGTTGTCGCCGGCGACGACCGGGACCAGCGGGGATTGCGAACCGGAGAGGATGATCTCGCCGGCCTTGAGGCCGATGCCCAGGCGGCCGAGGGTGTTGGCCAGCCAGGCGATGGCGTTGACCGGCGAACCCTGCACGGCGGCGCCGGTGGAGGTGCTGATGATGTCGCCGTTCTTGGTGAGCACCATGCCGGCGAGCGCGAGGTCGATGTTGCGCGGGCTCTTGCGCACGCCGCCCAGCACCAGCACGCCGCAGGAGGCGTTGTCGGCCACGGTGTCCTGGATCTTGATCTTCCAGTCCTTGATGCGGGAGTCGACGATCTCGAAGCAGGGCACGACGCAGTCGGTGGCGCGCAGCACGTCGGCGGCGGTCACGCCCGGGCCCATCAGGTCGCTCTTGAGGATGAAGGCGACCTCGGCTTCGGCCTTGGGCGCGATCATCGTGGACACGTCGATCGGCTCGCCTTCGTTGAACACCATGTTCGACAGCATCTGGCCGAAGTCGGGCTGGTCGACCTTGAGCATGTCCATCACGACCTTGCTGGTGACGCCGATCTTCTTGCCGACGATGCTGTGGCCGTCGTCGAGCTGGCGCTGGATCATGCGCTGCTGGATGGCGTAGGCATCCTCGATGGTGATGTCGCTTTCGCGGTCGGTGAGCGGATCGACCGCGGTGCGGTTGATCAGCGCGTTGTACAGCTCGTCGCCGTACTGGTTGATTTTGCTTTTATCCATTTCTGGCTCTGGTCCGATGGTTGGGCTGAGATGCGGGAAGACCGACGGGGCCGGCGGCCCCGTCGCGCTGCGGATCTCAGTACTTGATCATCACGTTGCGCAGCTCGGTGTAGAACTCCAGCGAGTGCACGCCGCCTTCACGGCCGATGCCGGACTGCTTGGAGCCGCCGAACGGGGTGCGCAGGTCGCGCAGGAACCAGCTGTTGATCCAGCACAGGCCCACTTCGATCGCGTTGGCCAGGCGCATGGCGCGGCTGATGTCCTGGGTGTGCACCGAGGTGGCCAGGCCGTAGCGGTTGGCGTTGACCATGTTCAGCACTTCCTCTTCGGTGTCGAAGGGCTGGATGTGGCAGCAGGGGCCGAAGATCTCCTCGGTCACCACGGTCGCGGTCTCGGGCAGGCCGGTCCAGATCGTGGGCTGCACCCAGCAGCCGTCCTTGAGCTCTTCCGGCATGTCGGGCACGCCGCCGCCGAAGACGATGTTGGCGCCCTCTTCCTTGGCCTTGGCGTACATGCCGAGGACCTTGGCCTGGTGCTTCTTGCTCACCAGCGGGCCGATCTTGGTGTCGGGGTCGAAGGGACGGCCCGGCTTCATCTGCTCGGCCTTTTCCTTCAGCGCGGCGACGAACTTGTCGAAGATCGGGCGCTCGACGTAGACGCGCTCGGTGCCCAGGCAGACCTGGCCGGCGTTCTCGAAGCAGGAGCGGGTGACGGTGGCGACCGCGTTGTCGAAGTCGGCGTCGGCGAACACCAGCGCGGCGTTCTTGCCGCCGAGCTCGAGCGACACCGGGCGGATGCCTTCGGCCGCGGCCTTCATGATCGCGGTGCCGGTGCGGGTCTCGCCGGTGAAGGTGACGCCGTCGACGTCCGGGTGGGCGGTCAGGAAGGAGCCGGCGGAATCGACGCCGAAGCCGTTGACCACGTTGTACACGCCCGCGGGCATGCCGACCTTGTTCATCACCTCGCCCAGCAGGGTGGCGGTGCTCGGGGTGTCTTCCGAGGGCTTGACGACCACGGTGTTGCCGCAGGCGAGCGCCGGGCCGGCCTTCCAGGTCATCAGCAGCAGCGGCAGGTTCCACGGGCAGATGATCGCGATCACGCCGCGCGGGGTGCGCACGCCGTAGCTGCGCGCGGTCTTGCCGTCGGGGGTGCGCATCTCGAACGACTCGGTGGAGACGTTCTTGATGGTGTCGGTGAAGATCTTGAAGTTGGCCGCGCCGCGCGGGATGTCCACGTGCGAGGCGAGGTGGGCCGGCTTGCCGGTGTCGGCGATCTCGGCCTGCAGGAAGTCGTCGAAGCGGCGGTTGATCTCGTCGACCACGGCGTCGAGCATGTTGCAGCGCTCGACCACCGAGAGCTGGCCCCAGGGGCCCTTGAGCGCGGCCTTGGCGGCTCTCACGGCGGCGTCCACCTCGGGCTTGCCGGCCTCGTGGACCATGCCGATCAGCGAGTTGTCGACCGGATTGCGCTTCTCGTAGGTCTTGCCACTGGCGTTGGTGACGTATTCACCATTGATGAAGTTCTTGATGTCTTTCATTTCAGTGCTCCTAGCGGGCTCTCAAGAGTAGACGGTGAGGAATTTTTCGTTCAGGACGCGATCGTGATAGAAGATGCCCTTGCCGACGTCGGTCCAGGTGATGGTCGGCTTGTCCGGATACCACGAGTAGCCGCCCGCGAAGACCTCGTTGCGGTTGCCGCTCGGGTCGAAGAAGTAGATCGTCTCGCCGCGGGTGATGCCGTGGCGGGTGGGGCCGATGTCGATCGACACGTCCTTCTTCGAGATGATGTCGCCGGCGCGCAGCACTTCGTACCAGTTGTCGAGCAGGAAGGAGGCGTGGTGCAGCTTGCCCTTCACCGGCTGGCGGATGAAGGCGACGTCGTGGGCCTTGTTCGAGCAGGTGAGGAAGGCGCCGATCATCACGCTCTGGTCCTCGTTCATGACCTGCTCGGCGAGGCCGAAGCCGAGCACTTCGCGGAACAGCTTGACGGTGCCGTCGAGGTCGTCGCCGTACAGCAGGCAGTGGTCGAAGCGCGAGGGCTGCATGCCCTTGAGGCCGTCGGGCCAGGCATCCGGGTTGAGGTCGGGGAGGCCGTTGCCGACCTTGCCCTTCTCGGCGTAGAGCTCCATCACGTGGCCGGTCGGGGTCGTGAAGCGGAAGCGCTCACCGGTCTCGGGGTGCTCGCCGGCGGGGATCCAGGCGAAATCGCTCGCCAGGCCCGAGGCCTCGACGTCGGCCGCGAGCTTCTTGAGCGTGGCCGGCGAGTCGACGCGCCAGCCCAGATAGTCCATGCCCGCCTCGTCGGCTTCGCGCAGCACGACGCTGTGGTGGTCGTGCTCGTCCCAGCCCTTGAGGAACACGCGACCCTTGTCGTCGCGCGCGGTCTCGATCAGGCCGAGCACCTCGACGTAATGGTTGACGGCCGCTTCCATGTCGAGGACGCGGATGACGATGTGACCGGGACGCAGGACGCCGGTGAGTGCCATGGTGTTTCTCCTCTTACGTTGTGTCGCGATGCCGCGGCCCGGACGGCCACTGCGTTGCGGCTCGCATCGTGCTGATGCTCGGTGGTGTGGAACACGCCAGCGGGGCCGGCGCCAGACTGCTAAAAATCTCGAGATTTCGATTTATAACACTGCTGTGAAACTTTTGGAACACATCAGCCGGATTTATTTGGCGGTGCATCCCGGGGTGCTGCGGCGGCCGGAGCGAAACGGCGGCTGGGGGCGGGTCTCGCCTCCATCCGCCGTTTCGTCCTGCGTCCAGACCGTCAGGTCCATGAGGGTGCGCTCAGCACGCTGCGACTCGCCGATGCGGTCGTCGTCTGCCGCGCCTGCCCATCGTCAGCCCTGGTCGCCGCCGCCCACCGGCAGGACCACGCCGGTGATGTAGGAGGCGTCGTCGGAGGCGAGGAAGAGGATCGCGCCGGCCTGCTCGTCGGTGGTGCCGTAGCGCTTCATCAGCGTGCTGTCGATCGACTGCTGGTAGATCTGCTCGTACCAGAGCTTCTCCTGCTCGCTCTTCTCCTCGGTATTGCGCGGGATGCGGCGCGGGGGCGCCTCGGTGGCGCCCGGCGACACCGCGTTGACGCGGATGCCGCGCTGGCCGTTCTCCATCGCCAGGCAGGCGGTCAGCGCATTGACGCCGCCCTTGGCCGCGCCGTAGGGCACGCGGTTGACGCCGCGGGTGGCGATCGAGGAGACGTTGACGATGACGCCCTGCTGCTGCTCGAGCATGGTCGGCAGCACGGCGTGGCAGCACCACAGCGTGGGGAAGAGCGAGCGCCGGACCTCGGCTTCGATCTCGTTCTGCTTGTAGTGCTCGTAGGGCTTGGTCCAGATCGTGCCGCCGACGTTGTTGATCAGGATGTCGATGCGGCCGAAGTGGGCCTTGGCCTCCGCCATCACCCGGTGGCAGTCGTCGAACTGCTCGAGGTCGGCGGTGAGCGTCAGCACTTCGGTCTGGCCGCCGAGCTCGTCCTTGAGCTCGTGCACCAGTTCGGAACGGTCGACCAGCACCAGCCGGCCACCCTCGGAGGCCATCCGTTCGGCAACCCGTCGGCCGATGCCCTGGGCTGCGCCGGTGATGACGGCGACCTTGTTGTCAAAACGCTTGTTTTGCATGGTGATGTGTGTCCGGTTCGTGGAACGTGGGCGCGGCTCAGCTGGCGGCGAACTTTTCGTAGTGGAAGCTGGCGGTCTGCACGTTTTTCTCGCGCAGGTAGTGGGCGACCGCCTCGACCATCGGCGGGGGGCCGCAGAGGTAGACGTCGACGTCGCCGTCGTTCAGGTTGGCCGGGTCCATGTGGGCGGTGACGTAGCCCTTGCGCGGATGGCTCGAGCCCTCGTCCACCACCACCACCGCGTAGGTGAAGTTCGGCAGCGCCTTGGCAGCCGCTTCGAGGCGGTCGATCTCGACCACGTCGGCGTCGGTGTTGACGCCATAGATCAGGTGGATCGGGAAGGGGCTGCCGCCCGCGGCGACGACCTTGTCGAGCATCGCGAGGAAGGGCGCGAGGCCGGTGCCGCCGGCCAGCATCAGCACCGGGCGGGCGATCTCGCGCAGGTAGAAGCTGCCGAGGGGGCCGGCGAGCGAGAGCTCGGCGCCGGGTGCGGCGGTGTTCTTCAGGAAGCCGCTCATGAGGCCGTTGGGCACGTTGCGGATCAGGAAGGAGACCGCGCCGTCCTTGGGCATCGAGCTGAACGAGTAGGCCCGGTGCTGGTCGGTGCCCGGCACCTGCAGGTTGGCGTACTGGCCGGGCAGGAAGTGCAGCTTGTCGAGCGCGTCGCCCTCGACGATCAGCGAGAAGGTGCTGTCGGAGAGCTGGCGCACTTCACGGATCTTGGTGCCGATCGAGGTCTGCTTGATCTTGCACACCTCGGAGGAGGCGGGAATGCTGACCACGCAGTCGCTCTTGGGGTACATCTGGCAGGTCAGGGTGTAGCCGAGCGAGGCCTCTTCTTCGGTCAGGGCGTCGTCGATGTAATCGCCCATTTCGTAGGTGCCGGATTCGGCATGGCACTTGCAGGTGCCGCAGGCGCCGTCGCGGCAGTCGAGAGGGATGTTGATGCCTTGCCGATAGGCCGCATCGGCCACCGTTTCGCTGCTCTTGCAGTCCACGAAGCGGGTCACCCCGTCTTCGAAGTTCAGTGCGATCTTGTAGGTCATGGTTTTGCCCGTTTGGAAGCAGGGGTTGAAGCGGGAGCGGCCGATCGCCGGCTGGCGAGCCCCGAGGGACTTGCCAGCCGGCGATCGGACGGGACGCCGGAGCGTCGGCTCATGGAATCAGAGCTGGTAGACGTCGACCACGTGACGGATGTAATCGGTCTTGAGGACGATCTTGCGTTCCTTGATCACCGGGGTCGCGCCCGAGGTGTCGATGGTGGTGAAGGTCGTGCCGCAGAAGTGGTCGATGTGGTTGTAGCGCACGCTCATGGTGTGGAAGTTGTGGCGGGTCTTGATGACGCTGCCGTTCTGTTCCAGCACCTCGACGTTGCTCAGCAGGTGGGTCGTGCGGGTATCCGGGATCGTCGCGCTCGAGCGCTCGGTGCGGATGCGGAAGACGCGGTCTTCCAGGCCGGCGCGGCGGCCGTACCAGATCAGCGAGATTTCGGTCTGCGGATCTTCGGTCAGCTCACCGTTGTCGTCCCACGCCGGCACCCAGTAGGTGACATTGACGTCGTACATCGCGAGCCAGTTGTCCCAGTCCTGGTCGTCCAGGAAACGCGCTTCGCGAAACAGAAAAGCGCAGATGGCTTCGTAGTTCATGCTCATTGTCCTATGCCTCCCTGATCAAGCTTTCGCTTGCTTTTCGGCCGCGACGGCCTTCTTCATCTGATCGAGCCAGTACTGGTGCTGCACCACGAACAGGCCCTCGTCTTCCGGCTTGACGCCGCTCATGATCGGGTTGAGGCCGATTTCCTTCGCCGCCTCGTCCGGACCTTCGATCCAGTGCTCGGCGCCACGCGACATGTCGTTCCACTGCGCGGCGGTGCCGAGGAAGCCCAGCTGGCACGAGCGGAACTCTTCCAGGTCGTCCGGGGTGGCCATGCCGGAGGCGTTGAAGAAGTCCTCGTACTGGCGGATGCGGCGGGCGCGGGCCTCGGCGCTCTCGCCCTTCGGCGCGATGCAGTAGATGGTGACTTCGGTCTTGTTGACCGCCAGCGGACGGAACACGCGGATCTGCGAGCCGAACTGGTCCATCAGGTACACGTTCGGGTACAGGCACAGGTTGCGCGAGTTGCCGATCATCCAGTCGGCGTAGGCTTCGCCGAACTTGCTCACCAGCTCGTCGCGGATCGCATAGGCCGGACGGTCTTCCGGGTTGGCCCAGCGGGTCCACAGCAGCATGTGGCCGTTCTCGAAGGAGTAGAAGCCGCCGCCCGACTTGGCCCAGCCGCCGGCGCTCATCGCGCGGATGTCGTCACCGGCTTCCTTTTCCTTGCGCTGGTTCTGGGTGGCGGCGTAGTTCCAGTGCACCGCGGTCACGTGATAGCCGTCGGCGCCGTTCTCGGCCTGCACCTTCCAGTTGCCCTCGTACCAGTAGGTCGAGGAGCCGCGCAGCACTTCCAGGCCTTCCGGCGACTGGTCGACGATCATGTCGATGATCTTGGCGGCCTCGCCGAGGTATTCGGTCAGGGGCTTGACGTCGGCGTTCAGGCTGCCGAACAGGAAGCCGCGATAGGAGTCGAAGCGGGCGATCTTGGTCAGGTCGTGCGAGCCGTCCTTGTTGAAGTTCTCCGGATAACCGGTTTCCTTCGGGTCCTTGATCTTCAGCAGCTTGCCGGAGTTGTTGAAGGTCCAGCCATGGAACGGGCAGGTGAAGCTCGACTTGTTGCCGTGCTTGTAGCGGGCGAGCTGGGCGCCGCGGTGCGCGCAGGCGTTGATGAAGGCGTTGAGTTCGCCGTCCTTGTTGCGGGTGATGAACACCGGCTGGCGGCCGATGTTGGTGCTGTAGTAGTCGTTGACGTTCGGCAGCTGGCTCTCGTGCGCGAGATAGACCCAGTTGCCTTCGAAGATGTGCTTCATCTCGAGCTCGAACAGCTGCTCGTCGGTGAAGATTTCCCGCTTGCAGCGGAAATTGCCCTTTTCCTTGTCTTCCTCAACCAGTGAATCAAGGTTGTTCAGATCGATTGCCATGACCGGTGTCTCCGTCTTCGTTTGTTGCCGAAGTCAAAAGATTAGAGTGCCGGCGTAGAGCGAGGTATCCGCTTACTGCAGGACCCTATCCATTTCTTGCATGCGCGGATAAACGGGCCGCGATGCCGGTGGTGCCGAGGTGCAGATGACGCGATACAACCTGTCCCGTAGCTGAAAACCGGGCCGGGACGGACCCGAAAGCGGTGGCTTCAGCGGCGCTTGAGCGCATCCGAAGGCAGCATGCCGAAGGTGGCCTTGTAGCATTCGGAAAAGCGTCCGAGATGCGTGAAACCGTAGTCGAGCGCCACCGCGGTGACGTTGGGCGGCGGGCAGTTGGTGTCGGTGAGCGCCGCGTGCACATGCTCGAGCTTGCGGCGCTTGATGAAGTTCTTGGGCGTGGTGTCGGCGCAGCGCTCGAACAGCAGGTAGAGCGAGCGCACGCTCATGTGCGCGACGCGGGCGAGCTCGTCGACGCAGATCTCGCGCTTGATGTTCTCTTCGATGTACTGCGCGAGGCGGTCGAAGGAGACCGACTTCAGGGTCGGGCACTCGCGGCTGATGTTGTGCTTGAGCAGGGTGAGCAGCTTGTTCGCGATCAGCCAGTTGTAGTGGCCGAAGACCTGCACGCTGCTGCCCTCCTGCTCGGATTCCTGGCACAGCATGTTGAGCAGGTTCATCAGGCACTCGATCTCCTGCAGCTGATAGCGGATCGGGATGAACTTGATGCCCTCGCGCGGCCGGAACCAGCCGTGCTCCATGCACACGTCGTCGAGCAGGCTGGCCGGGATCTTGAGGATGAACTTCTCGCAGTCGTCCGAGTAGGTGAGGTCGATCGGATCGTCCGGGTTGATGAGGAGGATCTCGCCGGAGGAGAAGTGATGGGTCTCGCGGTGGATCTCGTAGCGGCAATGGCCGCGCAGGATGATCTGCAGATGATAGACGTCGGCGAGGCCTTCGGAGACGACGCGAACGCTGCCGCCATAATGGACCCGACAGAGGTCGATCACGCCGGCCTTGCGATGGCGGAGCCCCGCCTGTGCCGCGGCCGAGCGCGGCAGGCGGAGGCGGTGGGCGCCGACGTGCTCGTTAACGTACTCCGACACCTCGAGGGGATCGGCCTGACTGAAGACCAGGCTCTTCTCGTTGAGAAGCTGGTAGCGCATGGTGTGTCACCCTCTCCGATTCTTGTCTACTTCTTGGCCGGTAGCCACGACAGCGACTAGCGCCGATCGGGCCCGGCTTGCGGTTCTGTGCCGCTTCTCTGTTCACCCATCCTACACTCCAATCGGTGGGAGTGCGATTGCCCCAAGCGTCAACCGAACGAGGGGCAGGCTAATTCTCGAGATTTGTTTATACCATCAGATCCTTCGATTTGGAACGTATAAACGTTGTGTATTCAATCTCATAGATACGAGTGTTTTTCGCTATGAGGTCGCCGGCCGCTTGACAGGCTCGTTCCGAGTCCTATGATTCAAACGTTCGTTTGATGCGACGCCGCAGCGATGACCGAGCCTGCGACCCGCCCACCTGCCGGCGATACCCGCAACCGCATCCTCGATGCGGCCGAGGCGCTGTTCGTCGAACACGGCTTCGACGCCACCTCGATGCGGATGATCACGAGCGCGGCGGGCGCGAACCTGGCGGCGGTCAATTACCACTTCGGGAGCAAGGACGCGCTCATCCAGGCGGTCTTTCGTCGCCGCCTCGCCGGACTGAACCTGGCGCGCCTGGCCGCGCTCGATCGCCTCGAGGCCGAGGCCGCGGGGGCGCCGCTGAGGCCGAGCGCGATCGTGGAGGCCTTCTTCGGCGCCGCGCTCGAGATCGCCGGCGACACCGAGCACGGCGGCCACCACTTCATGTGCCTGCTGGCACGCACCTACAACGAGCCGAATGCCTTCGTGCGCCAGTTCCTCGCCGAGGAGTACGCCGGGGTCGTCGAGCGCTTCGTGGGCGCGCTGTACCGCGCGCTGCCCGACGTGCCGCGGGTCGAGATCCTGTGGCGCTTTCATTTCATGATGGGTGCGATGTCCTTCGCGATCGCCGGCGCCGAGGGGATGCAGGCGCTCGGCGAGCGGCTCGACCCCGACCCCGCGCGGCTGCGGCCGCGGCTGATGTCCTTTCTGCTCGGCGGCCTGCGCGCGCCGCTGCCGGCGGAGGCGGCCGCGGGTGGAGGCGGGGGCGGGGCGGGCGGCCGCGCCTGAGCGGGGATTGCAGCGGGCGAGCGCGGCGACAGACCGCGGGCTCGAGGACGAGGAGGAGACGATGATGACGTGGCTGGTGCTGATCCTTTTGCCGCTAGGGGCGCTCGCGCTCGCGATGCGCGAGGCCCCGCTGGCGGCCTGGCTGGTGGCGGGGCTCGCCTGGCTGCTCGCGATGGGCGCGGCGGCCGACTGGTCCTTCGGGCTGATCCTGCTCGCGGGCGTGCTGTTCGCCGCGGCGATGAGCGTGTTGATGCGGCCGGCGCTGCGCCGGCGCTGGCTTGGGGCACCCATCTTCGAGGCCTTTCGGCGCGTGTTGCCGACGATGTCGCAGACCGAGCGCGACGCCCTCGAGGCGGGCACCGTGTGGTGGGAGGGCGAACTCTTCGCCGGCCGCCCGGACTGGAGCCGTCTGCTCGCCTATCCCTGGCCGCGGCTGAGCGCCGAGGAGCGCGCCTTCCTCGAGGAGGACGTCGCCCAGTTGTGCCGCCTGATCGACGACTGGCAGGCGAGCTGCAGGCAGGACATGCCGGCCGAGGTGTGGGACTTCATCCGCAGCCGCGGCTTTCTCGGCATGATCATTCCGAAGGAGTACGGCGGGAAGGGCTTTTCCGCCTATGCCCACTCGCAGGTGATCACCCGGCTGTCGACCCGTTCGTCGGCGCCGGCGGTCACCGTGATGGTGCCGAACTCGCTCGGCCCCGCCGAGCTGCTGCTTCAATACGGCACCATGGCGCAGAAGCGCCACTACCTGCCGCGACTGGCGTGCGGCGAGGAGATTCCGGCCTTCGCGCTCACCAGCCCCTGGGCCGGCTCCGACGCCGCCGCCATCCCCGACGCCGGCGTCGTGTGCAGGGGCAGGTGGGGGGGCGAGGAGGTGCTGGGCATGCGGGTCAGCTTCGACAAGCGCTACATCACGCTCGCGCCGGTGTGCACCGTGTTCGGCCTCGCCTTCCGCCTCTACGATCCCGAGCACCTGATCGGCGCCGAGACCGACCTCGGCATCACCTGCGCCCTGGTCCCGCGCGAACACCCGGGAGTGGAGATCGGGCGCCGTCATTTCCCGCTCAACGCGGTGTGGATGAACGGGCCGATCCGCGGCCGCGAGGTGTTCATGCCGCTCGAGTTCATCATCGGCGGGCCGGAGATGGCGGGCAAGGGCTGGCGCATGCTGATGGAGTGCCTGGCGGCGGGGCGCTCGATCTCGCTGCCGGGCTCGAACGCCGGCATGCAGCAGCTCACCGCGCGCGCCGTCGGTGCCTATGCGCGGGTGCGCTACCAGTTCAAGACCGCGATCGGTCGCTTCGAGGGGGTGGAGGAGGCGCTCGCCCGCATCGGCGGCAACACCTACCTGTGCGACGCCGCGCGGGTGATGACCGCCGGCGCGGTCGATCTCGGCGAGAAGCCCTCGGTGGTGTCGGGGATCGTCAAGTACCACGTTACCGAGCGCGCGCGGCAGTCGGTCAACGACGGCATGGACGTCATCGGCGGCAAGGGCATCTGCCTCGGGCCGCAGAACTTCCTCGGGCGGGCCTACCAGCAGATTCCGGTCGGCATCACGGTCGAGGGCGCGAACATCCTCACCCGCAGCCTGATCCTGTTCGGCCAGGGCGCGATCCGCTGCCATCCCTACGTGCTCGACGAGATGCGCGCGGCCGAGGACGGCGACGAGGCCGCGTTCGACCGCGCGTTGTGGGCCCACGTCGGCCATGCGGTGTCGAACGCGGCGCGCGCCATCGCCGGCGGCCTGAGCGGCGGCCGCCTGCTGCCCGCGCCGCGCGGCGTCGCGCCCGAAACCGTGGGCTACTACCGCCAGCTCGGCCGCATGTCGGCGGCCTTCGCGCTGCTCGCCGATGTGGCCATGGCCACCCTCGGCGGCGAGCTCAAGCGGCGCGAGAAGCTGTCGGCGCGGCTTGGCGACATCCTCTCGCTGCTCTACCTCGCGAGCGCGACGCTCAAGCGCTACGAGGCCGAGGGCCGCCGGGGCGAGGACGCGCCGCTGATGCACTGGGCGCTGCGCGACTGCCTGCACCGCATGCAGGAGGCTTTCGCCGGGGTGCTCGCCAACCTCCCCTCCCGGCCGCTCGCCTTCGTGCTCGAGCGCGTGGTGGTGTTCCCGCTCGGCCGGCCGTATGCGCCGCCTTCCGACCGCCTGGGCCATGCGGTGGCGCGCTGCCTGATCGAGCCCTCGCCCACCCGCGACCGGCTCACCGCCGAGGTGTTCCTGCCCGAGGCGGTCGAGGAGCCGCTCGGCGCGCTCGAAGCGGCGCTGCAGGCGACGATCGCCGCCGAGCCGGTGGAGGCGAAGCTCAAGGACGCGCTGCGCGGCGGCGGTTTCGAACCGGCGCCGGCCACCCGCGGCGAAGTCGACGAGATCTGGCGCCAGGCGCGCGCGGCGGGCGTGATTGACGAGCGCGAATACGCCCTGGTCGAGGCGCGCAACCGGCTGCGCGACAAGGTCATCCGGGTGGACGACTTCGACTACGACCTCGGCATGAGGGCGGCGGTGGCGGCGATGCCGGGCGCCTCGCCGGCGCTGCGGGAGCAGGCATGAAGCAGGACGTCTTCATCATCGACGGCGCGCGCACCCCCTTCCTGAAGTCGCGCAACCGGCCGGGGCCGTTCTCCGCCGCCGACCTCGCCACCGCCGCCGGCGCGGCGCTGCTGCTGCGCCAGGCGTTCTCGCCCGAGCGGCTCGACGAGGTGATCCTCGGCTGCGCCAGCCCGGCGCCCGACGAGGTCAACATCGGCCGCGTCGTCGCGCTGCGCCTGGGCTGCGGCGACGCGGTGCCCGGCTGGACGGTGATGCGCAACTGCGCCTCGGGGATGCAGGCGCTCGACTCCGCGCTCGCCAACATCCGCCTCGGCCGCGCCGGGCTGGTGCTCGCCGGCGGCGTCGATGCGCTGTCGCGCGCGCCGCTGCTGCTCTCCGACGAGATGGTGCGCTGGCTGGCCGACTGGTACGCGGCGAAGACCGTGCGCGCGCGGCTCGGCGTGCTGCGCCGCTTCCGGCCGCGCCAGCTGGCGCCGGTGATCGGGATCATGAAGGGGCTCACCGATCCGGTGGTCGGCCAGCTGATGGGCCAGACCGCCGAGAACCTGGCGTGGACCTTCGGCATCGCGCGCGAGGAGATGGACGCCTACGCGATGGAGAGCCACCGCCGGGTCGCCGCGGCCCAGGACGCCGGCCGCTTCGACGCCGAGATCGTCCCGCTGATCGAGCGCGACGGGCAGGTGCATGCCGCCGACGACGGCGTGCGCTGCGACGCCTCGATGGAGGGGCTGGCCCGACTCAAGCCCTTCTTCGACCGCCACTACGGCCGCGTCACGCCGGGCAACAGCTCGCAGATCACCGACGGCGCCGCCTGGCTGCTGCTCGCCTCGGCCGAGGCGGTCGCGCGCTTCGGCCTGGACCCGGTCGGGCGCATCGTCGATAGCGAGTGGGCGGCGCTGTCGCCCGAGCAGATGGGGCTCGGCCCGGTCCATGCCTCGGTGCCGATCCTGCAGCGCCACGGCCTCGCGCCGGACGAGCTCGACGCGTGGGAGCTCAACGAGGCCTTCGCCGCCCAGGTCATCGCCTGCCGGCGCGCGTTCGCCGACGACGACTACTGCCGTGCGCACTTCGGCCTCGAGGCCGCGCCCGGCGCCCCCGATGCGGCGCGGATGAACGTCGATGGCGGCGCGATCGCGATCGGCCACCCGGTCGGCGCCAGCGGCGCGCGCATCGTGCTGCACCTGCTCGAGGTGCTGCGCCGTAGCGGCGGGCGGCGCGGCATGGCGACGATCTGCATCGGCGGCGGCCAGGGCGGCGCGATGCTTGTGGAGGCACTGTGATGATGGACGCGAGCGCCCCCGAGTTCCGGCACTGGCGGCTGCGCCGCGAGGCCGACGGTCTGGCCTGGCTCGAACTCGACGTCGCCGGCGCCAGCGCCAACCTGCTGTCCGCCGAGGTCATGCGCGAGCTGGGGGCGGTGCTCGACGCGCTCGAGCGGCAGCCGCCGCGGGCGCTGGTGATCGCCTCGGGCAAGCCCGCCGGCTTCATCGCCGGCGCCGACGTCGAGGAGTTCGCCCGGCTGGACTCGCCCGCCGCGGCGCGCGCCCTGGTCGAGCGCGGCTGGCGGCTCTTCGATCGTCTCGCCGGGCTGCGCTATCCGACGCTGGCGCTGATCCGCGGCCACTGCATGGGCGGCGGGCTGGAGCTGGCCCTCGCCTGCGAGCGGCGGCTGGTGGTGGACGAGCCGGGCACCAAGCTCGCGCTGCCCGAGGTCATGCTCGGCATCGTGCCCGCCTGGGGCGGCATGCGCCGCCTGCCGCGGGCGATCGGCCCGGCCGCCGCGCTCGACATGATGCTGACCGGCAAGCCGGTCGATGCGCGCAAGGCGAAGCGGCTCGGCCTCGCCGACGACTGCGTGCCGCCGCGGGTGATGGACGCGGCCGCGCGCATCCTCGCCCTCGGCGGCGGGCCGCCACGCGCGCCGGCGCTCATCGAGCGCCTGCGCCGGCGCGCGATGAACGGCCCGCTGCGGCGGCTGGTCGCCGACAAGGCGCGCCGGCAAACCGCGGCCAAGGTGCGACGCGAACACTACCCCGCGCCCTACGCGATCATCGACATCTGGGAGAAATACGACGGCAATGCGCTCGCGGTGCCCGCCGGCGACCCCGCCTCGCTGGAGGCGATCTTCGCCTCGCCCACCGCGCGCAACCTGGTGCGGGTGTTCTTCCTGCAGGAACGCCTGAAGGCCTTCGGCAAGGACGCCGGCCCCGCGCCGGTGCATGTGCACGTGGTGGGCGCCGGGGTGATGGGGGGCGACATCGCCGCGGTGTGCGCGCTCGCCGGCCTCAAGGTGAGCCTGCAGGACCAGTCGGTGGAGCGCATCGCGCCGGCGATCGCGCGCGCCGCGAAGCGCTTCGAGCGCCGCCTGAAGGGCGATGCACGCCGGCTGCGCGCCGCGCTCGATCGTCTGATTCCCGATCCGCACGGCGAGGGCGCGGCGCGCGCCGACCTCATCATCGAGGCGATCGTCGAGGATCTGGAAGTCAAGCGCGCGCTGTTCGCCGGGCTCGAGCGGCGCGCCCGGCCCGACGCGGTGCTCGCCACCAACACCTCGAGCCTGCCGCTGGAGGAGATCGCCGCCGGGCTGCGCGCGCCCTCCCGCCTGGTCGGCATCCATTTCTTCAACCCGGTGCCCCAGCTGCCGCTGGTCGAGGTGGTGCGCGGCGACGCCACGGGCGCCGAGGCCGTACGCCGGGCCATCGCCTTCGTGCGCCGCATCGACAAGCTGCCGCTGCCGGTAAGGAGCGCGCCCGGCTTCCTCGTCAATGCGGTGCTCGGCCCCTACATGCTGGCGGCGCTGCGCTGTGTCGAGGAAGGCCTCCCGCCGGAGACGGTCGACGCCGCCCTGGTCGAGTTCGGCATGCCGATCGGGCCGGTGGAGCTGGTCGACACCGTCGGCCTCGACGTCGCGCTCGCCGCCGGCCGGCGCCTCGCCGGCGAGGGGGCGGCGCCGCCGGCGCGCCTGGTGCAGAAGGTCGAGGCCGGCCAGCTCGGCAAGAAGAGCGGACAGGGCTATTACCGCTGGGAGGACGGCAAGCCACGGAAGCAGGCGACCCAGGCCGGCGAGCGGGCGGGTGGCCGGCTGGGGTTCGGGCGAAAGCGGGGCGAGGCCGGCGGGGAGGCGCCGCCCGCGCCGTTGCCCGCCCTCGCCGACCGCATCCTCGCGCCGCTGTATGCCGCCGCTGCGCGCCTGGTCGAGGAGGGCGTGGTCGCCGACGAGGACCTCGCGGATGCCGGGTTGATCTTCGGCGCCGGCTTCGCCCCCTTCACCGGCGGCCCGCTGCATCTGCTGCGAAGCTCGGGGAAAACCCCGATTTCGGCGGCCGGCGGAGCGGTCGATGGTGAGGGCCTCGAGCGCCGGCAGCGCGGGGGCGAGGGTGGCTAAGACGTCTTTGCGGACGGCGTCGGCTGCGGCCGTCCGGTGCATCAGGGGGCAGCCCACCAGAAGAACCGAGGAGGGGACGGAAATGAGAAAAACCACGCTCGCACGCATCCTGCCGGCGGCCATGCTGGCCCTGGGTCCCGGCGCGGCCGCGGCCGCCGGCTTCCAGCTGCTCGAACAGAACGCCAGCGGCATCGGCAACGCCTACGCCGGCTCGGCGGCGGTGGCGGAGAACGCCAGCACCATCTTCTTCAACCCGGCGGGCATGACGCAGCTGCAGGCGCGCGAGCTGTCGGTCGGCCTGTCGCTGGTGCGGCCGAGCTTCAAGTTCACCGACCAGGGCTCCCGCGCCGGCGCGCTCTCGGGCGGCGCCCAGGACGCGGGCGACTGGGCGGCGCTGCCGAATGCCTATCTTTCCTGGGCCTTGAACGAGGATCTCCATCTCGGCATCGGTCTCGGGGCGCCGTTCGGCCTGATCACCGAGTACAACGACGACTGGGTCGGCGCCGCCCACTCGATCAAGTTCGACATCAAGACCTACAACATCAACCCCTCGATCGCGTGGCGGGTCAACGACACCCTGTCGCTCGGCTTCGGACTGAACTGGCAGCGGATGGAGGCCGAGTACGTGCGCAAGGCGGGTGCGGTGGCGCTGGCACCCGTGCCCGGCTTTGACTTGGCCAGCACCTTTGCGGTCCTCGACGCCGACGATGACAGCTGGGGCTGGAATGTGGGCGCGCTCTTCGCGCTCTCGGAGCGCACCAGACTGGGCGTTTCCTATCGCTCGACGATCGAGCACGACCTCAAGGGCTCGCTCGAATTCTCCGGCGATGCGGCCGGCAATCCCGCGCTGGGGGGCGCTACCACGAGCAGTGCCGCAGCCGCGAAGGTCGAGCTGCCGGACACCTTCATCCTCAGCGCCGCGCACAGGCTCAACGATCGCTGGGAACTCCTCGGCGACCTCTCCTGGACCGGCTGGAGCAGCATCGACAAGGTCGATATCAATCGCACCTCGGGGCCACTGGGGGGCACCACCGCGCAGACGCTGGACACGGCCTTCCAGGACACCTGGCGGGTCGCGCTCGGCGCCAACTACCGGCTCAACGACGCCTGGAAGCTGAAGTTCGGCCTCGCTTTCGACGAGACCCCGGTGAAGAACGCCGAAAAGCGCCTGACCTCGCTGCCGGACAACGACCGCATCTGGTTCTCGTTCGGGGGGCAGTGGAAGCCGGACCGGGCATCCACGCTCGACCTCGGCGCGGCCTATCTTTACGTGGACGACACCAGGATCGACAACGGCGAGCCGATCAACCCTCAAACCCGCGACCTGCGCGGCATCGTCACCGGCGAATACGACTCCAGCGTCTGGATCCTCGGCGCCCAGTATTCGATGTCGTTCTGAGCCCGCCCGGGCCGCCGGCCCGGGCATCCACGCATCCCGCATCCGGAGAAGCGCATGAGCCGATTCATCATCCGCAAGGTCGCCGTGCTCGGGGCCGGCGTCATGGGGGCGCAGATCGCCGCGCACTGTGCCAACGCCGACATTCCGGTGCTGCTGTTCGATCTGCCGGCCGGGGAGGGGCCGCCGAATGGCATCGTCGACAAGGCGATCGCCGGCCTGAAGAAGCTCGACCCCGCGCCCTTCGCCGCGAAGGACCGGGCGCAGCACGTCGAGGCCGCCAATTACGACAGCGACCTCGCCCGCCTCGGCGAGTGCGATCTCGTCATCGAGGCGATCGCCGAGAAGATGGAGTGGAAGCTCGATCTGTACGCCAAGGTCGAGCCGCACCTGAAGCCGGACGCGGTGTTCGCCACCAACACCTCGGGGCTGCCGGTCGCCGCGCTCGCCGGCGGCATGCCGCCGGCACGGCGCGCCCGCTTCTGCGGCATCCACTTCTTCAATCCGCCACGCTACATGCCGCTCGTCGAGCTGATCGCGCCGCCCGCCACCGAGCCCGCGGTGCTCGACGCGCTCGAGGCCTGGCTCACCACCCGGCTGGGCAAGTCGGTGGTGCGCGCGAAGGACACCCCGGGCTTCGTCGCCAACCGCGTCGGCGTGTTCTCGATCATGGCGGTACTGCACCACACCGAACGCCTCGGGCTGGCCTTCGACGAGGTCGATCTGCTCACCGGCCCGCGCATCGGCCGCCCCAAGAGCGCGACCTTCCGCACCGCCGACGTGGTCGGCCTCGACACGCTGATGCACGTGGTCGACGGCATGCACGCGACCCTCGGGGACGACCCCTGGCACGCGTATTTCCGCGCCCCCGAGTGGCTGGCGCAGCTGGTGGCGAAGGGCGCGCTCGGCCAGAAGAGCGGCGCCGGCGTATATCGCAAGGAGGGCCGGCGCATCCTGGTGCTCGACCGCCACAAGGGCGCATACGTCGAATCCGGCGGCGAGGTCTTCCCCGACCTGGAGGAGATCCTCGCGCTGAAGGATCCGGTGGAGCAGTTCGCCTTGCTCGCCGCCCATCCGCATCCGCAGGCGCATTTCCTGTGGTCGGTGTTCCGCGACGTCTTCCATTACTGCGCGGTGCATCTGGCGGACATCGCCGACAATGCGCGCGACATCGACCTCGCGATGCGCTGGGGCTTCGGCTGGGCGCAGGGGCCGTTCGAGACCTGGCAGGCCGCCGGCTGGCGTGAGATCGCCAACATGATCCGCGAGGACATCGAGCACGGCCACGCGATGGCGAAGGTGCCGCTGCCCGACTGGGTGTTCGAGCGCGAGGGCGTGCACGAGGCGGCGGGCGCGTGGAGCGCGGCCGAGCGCAGGCTGCAGCCGCGCTCCACGCTGCCGGTGTACCGGCGCCAGCTCTATCCGGACCGGCTGTTCGGCGAGGCGCCCGCGGACCGCGGCGAGACCTTGTGGGAAAGCCCGCAGCGCGGCGGCGTGCGGCTGTGGCGCCGCCCCGACCAGGATGTCGGCATCGGCATCCTGTCCTTTCAGTCGAAGATGCACACGATCGGCGACGAGGTGATGGAGGGCGTGCTCGAAGCGATCGCCCGCGCCGAGGTCGATCTCGACGGCCTGGTGATCTGGCACGCGCCGCCCTTCGCGGTGGGCGCCAACCTGCAGCAGGTGGCCGAGGCCTGCGCCGCCGGCCAGTTCGCGCTGCTCGAGCGCATGGTGGCGAAGTTCCAGCAGACCTCGATGGCGATCAAGCATGCCCAGGTGCCGGTGGTGGCCGCGATCCAGGGCATGGCGCTGGGCGGCGGCTGCGAGTTCGCGATGCACGCGGCGCACCGGGTGTTCGCGCTCGAGAGCTACGTCGGCCTGGTCGAGGCCGGCGTCGGCCTGATCCCGGCCGGCGGCGGCAGCAAGGAGTTCGCGCTGCAGGCCCATGCGATGGCGCAGCGGGCGGCCGGCGGCGACGTCTTCCCCTACATCCAGACCGCCTTCCAGACGATCGCGATGGCGACCGTGGCGAAGAGCGCGCTCGAGGCGGTGCAGCTCGGTTTCGGCCGTGCCGGCGACGACGTCGTCCTGCATCTGCACGAGCTGCTCCACGTCGCGCTGCGGCGCGCGCGCGCGCTCGCCGAGGCCGGCTGGCGGCCGCCGCTGCCACAGCGCGCGGTGAAGGTGGCCGGCCGCGACGGCATCGCCACCTGCGAGATGATGCTGGTGAACATGCGCGAAGGCGGCTTCATCTCGGCCCACGACTACCGGGTGGCGAAGGCCGCGGCCACCGCGCTGTGCGGCGGCGAGGTCGACAGCGGGTCGATGGTGAGCGAGCAGTGGATCCTCGACGTCGAGCGCGCACAGTTCGTCGAGCTGCTCAAGACCGGGCCGACGCAGCAGCGCATCGCCCACATGCTGGAAACCGGCAAGCCGCTGCGCAACTGACGAGGAAGAAGCGATGAGCAAGCAGATCCAGGACGCCTACATCGTCGCCGCGGTGCGCACCCCGGTCGGGCGCAGGAACGGCGTGTTCCGCCACGTCCGCCCCGACGACATGCTGGTGCACGNNGGCATCACGATCAACCGCTTCTGCGCCTCGGGCCTGCAGGCGGTGGCCGACGCCGCCGCCCGCATCCGCCTCGGCGAGGCCGACGTGATGATCGCGGCCGGCACCGAGAGCATGAGCGCGATGCCGCAGATCACCGGCAACAAGACCAGCATCAACCCGGCGGTGTTCGCCGCCGAGGAGCACCTCGGCATCGCCTACGGCATGGGCCTCACCGCCGAGAAGGTGGCGGCGAAGTGGAAGGTGAGCCGGGAGGACCAGGACGCCTTCGCCTTCGTCTCCCACCGCCGCGCCACCGCCGCGATCGCCGCCGGGCTGTTCGCGAAGGAAATCGCGCCCTACACGGTGAAGACCTGGCTGCCCGGCGAGGGCGGCGCGGTGCAGGTGACCGAGCAGCGGGTGGAGCACGACGAGGGGCCGCGGGCGGACGCGTCCATCGACAAGCTCGCCGCGCTCAAGCCGGTGTTCGCCGCGCGCGGTTCGGTGACCGCGGGCAACAGCTCGCAGATGTCGGACGGCGCCGGCGCGGTGCTGCTGATGAGCGAGGCCGGCCTCAAGCGCACCGGCGCCACCCCGGTCGCGCGTCTCGCCGGCTACGCGGTGGCCGGCGTGCCGCCGGAGCTGATGGGCATCGGCCCGGTGGAGGCGATCCCGCGCGCGCTGGCGCTTGCCGGCGTGAGCCGGGACGCGCTCGGCTGGATCGAGCTCAACGAGGCCTTCGCCGCGCAGGCGATCGCGGTGATCCGCGAACTCGATCTCGACCCGGCGCGGGTCAATCCGCTGGGCGGCGCGATCGCGCTGGGCCACCCGCTCGGTGCCACCGGCGCGATCCGCACCGCCACCCTGATGGCCGCGATGGCGCGCGACGCGCGCCTGCGCTACGGCATGATCAGCATGTGCATCGGCACCGGCATGGGCGCGGCGGGCGTGTTCGAGCGCGTCTGAGGCGCCCCTTCCTTCGCCCGCGCCGCCGCCGAGAAGCGCGAGCGCGCGCGGTCGCCGGCGCGGTCCCGCCCGCAATGGGCAGGTCTGGCGCGGCGGCGAAAGACGACCGCGCGTGTTCGCGCGGTAACAATCTTTTATAATCCTCGGGTTTTTACCCCGCGGGCCCGTCCCGCCGGCCTGCGAGCGCGCCGGTTCCCGGTTCGGCGTCCGGCCGGCGCCAGGGGGCCGGGCCTGCCGCATCCATCACTATTCGGGCGATAGACGCATGATAAGAATCAAGCGCGGTCTGGACCTGCCCATCACCGGTGCTCCCGCACAGGTCATCGAAGCGGGCCGGCCGGTCCGCAGCGTGGCCGTCATCGGCTTCGACTATCACGGCATGAAGCCGACGATGTCGGTGCAGGTGGGCGACCGGGTGAAGCTCGGGCAGCTCCTGTTCTCAGACAAGAAGACCGAAGGCGTGGTGTTCACCGCGCCGGCGGCGGGGGTGGTGAGCGCCATCCATCGCGGCGAGCAACGTGTTCTGCAGTCGGTCGTGATCGACATCGAGGGCGAGGACGACGCCGACAGCGCGGTCGACTTCGGTGCCCACTCCGACGCCGACATCGAGAGCCTGGCGGCCGAGGTGGTGCGCGCCAAGCTCGCCGAATCGGGGCTGTGGACCGCGTTGCGGACGCGGCCCTTCAGCAAGGTGCCGGCGATCGACGCCGTCCCGAGCTCGATCTTCGTCACCGCGATCGACACCCATCCGCTGGCCGCCGACCCCGAGCTGGTGATCGGCGAGCACGGCACCGATTTCGTGCGTGGCCTGAAGGTGCTCACCCGGCTCGCGCGCGTCGTCGTGTGTCACGCCGAGAACGCCAAGCTGCCCGGCACCCGGCTGCCCAAGGTGACCAGCGAGGCCTTCGCCGGCCCGCACCCGGCCGGCCTGGCGGGCACCCACATCCACTTCCTCGACCCGGTCGGGGCGCACAAGTCGGTGTGGCACCTCAACTACCAGGACGTGATCGCCTTCGGCAAGCTGTTCTCGACCGGCAGGCTGTGGACCGAGCGGGTGATCGCGCTGGGCGGGCCGGCGGTCGAGCGGCCGCGCCTGGTGCGCACCCGGCTCGGCGCCAACCTCGACGAGCTGACCGCCGGCGAGCTGGTGCCGGGACGCAACCGCGTCGTCTCCGGGTCGGTGTTCGGCGGCCGCGCCGCGCGCGGCGCCTGCGCCTTCCTCGGCCGCTATCACCTGCAGGCGTCCTGCCTGCGCGAGGGCAACGACCGCGAGTTCATGCACTTCCTGCGCGCCGGGGTCAACAAGCATTCGGTGATGAACATCTTCGTCTCGAAGCTGCTCGGCAAGCGCCGCTTCGACTTCACCACCACCACCAACGGCAGCCCGCGGGCGATGGTGCCGGTCGGCAACTACGAAGAGGTGATGCCGCTCGACGTGCTGCCGACCCAGCTGCTGCGTTCGCTGATCGTCGGCGATACCGAGATGGCGCAGAAGCTGGGCGCGCTCGAGCTCGACGAGGAAGACCTCGCCCTGTGCACCTACGTGTGCGCCGGCAAGTACGAGTACGGCCCCATCCTGCGGGACAACCTGACGCGCATCGAGAAGGAGGGTTGAGCATGAGTCTGCGCTCCTGGCTCGACAGCATCGAGCATCATTTCGAGAAGGGCGGGCGTTTCGAGAAGTGGTACGCCCTGTACGAGGCGGCCGACACCTTCATGTACCGTCCGGCCAGCGTCACCCGCACCACCGCCCACGTGCGCGACGGCCTCGACCTCAAGCGCATGATGATCATCGTCTGGCTGTGCACCTTCCCGGCGATGTTCTTCGGCATGTGGAACGTCGGCTACCAGGCCAACAGCATCCTCGCCGCCGACGCCACGCTGATGGCGGCGCAGGAGGGCTGGCGGATCGGCCTGATCGGCGCCCTGGCGGGCTTCGATCCGGCCAGCCTGTGGGACAACTTCATCCACGGCGCGGCCTATTTCCTGCCGATCTACGCGGTCACCTTCATCGTCGGCGGCTTCTGGGAGGTGCTGTTCGCCACCATCCGCCGCCACGAGGTCAATGAGGGCTTCTTCGTCACCTCGGTGCTGTTCGCCCTGATCTGCCCGCCCGACATCCCGCTGTGGCAGGTGGCGATGGGCATCAGCTTCGGCGTGGTGATCGGCAAGGAGGTGTTCGGCGGCACCGGCAAGAACTTCCTCAACCCGGCGCTGACCGGCCGCGCCTTCCTGTTCTTCGCCTATCCGGCGCAGATCTCGGGCGACGCGGTGTGGACCGCGGTCGACGGCTTCACCGGCGCCACCGCCCTGTCGCTCGGCGCCGCCGGCGGGGTGGGGCAGATCGTCACCGGCGGCATCGACTGGATGGACGCCTTCGTCGGCACCATCCACGGCTCGATCGGCGAGACCAGCACGCTGGCGATCCTGATCGGCGGCGCGGTGCTGCTGCTGACCAAGATCGCCTCGTGGCGGATCGTCTCCGGCGTCATGCTCGGCATGATCGGCATGAGCCTGCTGTTCAACGCGCTCGGCTCCGACAGCAACCCGATGTTCGGCATGCCCTGGCACTGGCACCTGGTGCTCGGCGGCTTCGCCTTCGGCATGATCTTCATGGCCACCGACCCGGTGTCGGCCTCGATGACCAACACCGGCAAGTGGATCTTCGGCGCGCTGATCGGCGTCATGGTGGTGCTGATCCGGGTGGTCAACCCGGCCTTCCCCGAGGGGATGATGCTGGCGATCCTGTTCGGCAACCTGTGTGCGCCGCTGATCGACCACTTCGTGATCGCGGCCAACGTCAAGCGGAGGATGGCGCGCAATGTCCAGTAAGGAATCCACTTCCCGCACCCTGATGGTGGCGCTGGCGGTCAGTCTGGTCAGCTCCATCTTCGTGGCCGGGGCGGCGGTTTCGCTCAAGCCGCTGCAGACCCAGAACCGCCTGCTCGACAAGCAGCGCAGCATCGCGGCCATCGCCGGCATGGGCGGGCGCGAGCTGCCCGCGGCGCAGGTGCGCGCGCTGTTCGGCGAGACCATCAAGGCCAGGCTGGTGAATCTCGAAACCGGCGAGTTCGCCGACGCGTTCGATCCGGTGACCTTCGACCCGCTGAAGGCGGCCAAGGACCCGCAGCTGTCCACCACGCTCGCCGCGGGCGAGGACATCGCCTCGATCAAGCGCCGCGAGCGCTTCACCACCGTGTATCTGATCGAGGATGCGCAGGGCGAGCTCGAGACCCTGATCCTGCCGATCCGCGGCTACGGCCTGTGGTCCACGCTGCACGGCTTCATGGCGCTGAAGGGCGACCTCAACACCGTCGTCGGCCTCGGCTTCCACGAGCATGCGGAAACCCCCGGTCTCGGCGGCGAGGTCGACAACCCGCGCTGGCGCGCGCAGTGGGAGGGCAAGCGCCTGTTCGACGAGCGGGGCGAGGTCGCGGTGCAGGTCGTCAAGGGCGGCGTCGATCCGCAGGGCGCGATGGCGGCCTACCAGGTCGACGCGCTCGCCGGTGCGACGCTGACCAGCAACGGCGTGAATAACCTGCTGCATTTCTGGCTGGGCGAGCAGGGCTTCGGCCCCTTCCTCGCCAAGCTGCGTTCGAAGGAGGCGTGATCATGGCCAAGCCCACTCCGAAGGAAGTCCTGCTCAATCCGCTGTTCAACAACAACCCGATCGCGCTGCAGATCCTCGGCATCTGCTCCGCGCTGGCGGTGACGACCAACCTCAACACCGCACTGGTGATGTCGGTCGCGCTCACCCTGGTGACGGCGTTCTCCAACCTGTTCGTGTCGCTGATCCGGGCGCAGATCCCGAGCTCGATCCGCATGATCGTGCAGGTGGTGATCATCGCCTCGCTGGTGATCGTGGTGGACCAGACCCTCAAGGCCTTCGCCTACAGCCTCTCCAAGCAGCTGTCGGTGTTCGTCGGGCTGATCATCACCAACTGCATCGTGATGGGCCGCGCCGAGGGCTTCGCGATGCAGAACCCGCCCTTCCTGTCCTTCCTCGACGGCCTCGGCAACGGCCTCGGCTACAGCCTGGTGCTGATCGCGGTCGGCGTGGTGCGCGAGCTGTTCGGCGCGGGCAAGCTGTTCGGCGTCACCATCCTGCAGCCGGTGACCGAAGGCGGCTGGTACCAGCCCAACGGCCTGCTGCTGCTGCCGCCCTCGGCCTTCTTCCTGATCGGCCTGCTGATCTGGGGGCTGCGCGAGTGGAAGCGTGAGCAGGTCGAGCACAGGCAGTACAAGATGGCGCCGCAGGTGCGCAAGGAGGCCTTCTGATGGAACATTATCTGGGCCTCTTCGTCCGCGCCGTGTTCATCGAGAACATGGCGCTGGCCTTCTTCCTCGGCATGTGCACCTTCATCGCGATCTCGAAGAAGGTCGAGACCGCGATCGGCCTGGGCATCGCGGTGGTGGTGGTGCAGACCCTGGTGGTGCCGCTCAACAACCTCGTCTATCACACCTTCCTCGCCGACGGCGCGCTCGCCTGGGCGGGACTGCCCGAGGTCGACCTGTCCTTCATCGGCCTGCTGTCCTTCATCGGCATCATCGCGGCGACGGTGCAGATCCTGGAGATGCTGCTCGACAAGTACGTCCCCAGCCTCTACAACGCGCTCGGCGTGTTCCTGCCGCTGATCACGGTCAATTGCGCGATCATGGGCGGCGTGCTGTTCATGGTCGAGCGCGACTACACCTTCGGCGAGTCGGTGGTCTATGGCCTGGGCTCGGGTTTCTCGTGGGGCCTGGCGATCGCGCTGCTGGCGGCCATCCGCGAGAAGCTGAAGTACAGCGACGTGCCCGACGGCCTGCAGGGCCTGGGCATCACCTTCATCACCATCGGGCTGATGTCGCTGGGCTTCATGTCCTTCTCCGGTGTGCAGCTGTAATGAGGCAATGAAACGATGAATACCGAAATCGTCCTGGGGATCGGCATGTTCACCGTCACCGTGCTGGTGCTGGCGGTGATCATCCTGTTCGCCCGCTCCAGGCTCGTCGCCAGCGGCGACGTCACCATCGACGTCAACGGCGAGAAGAAGCTCACCGTTCCCGCCGGCGGCAAGCTGCTGCAGACGCTCGCCGAGAGCGGCCTCTTCCTGCCTTCGGCCTGCGGCGGCGGTGGCACCTGCGCGCAGTGCAAGTGCGTGGTCAAGGAAGGCGGCGGCGCGATGCTGCCGACCGAGGAGTCGCACTTCACCAAGCGCGAGGCCAAGGAAGGCTGGCGCCTGTCCTGCCAGACCCCGGTCAAGCAGGACATGAAGGTCGAGGTGCCCGAAGAGGTCTTCGGCGTCAGGAAGTGGGAGTGCACGGTGGAGTCCAACCCCAACGTCGCCACCTTCATCAAGGAGCTCACCCTGCGCCTGCCCGAAGGCGAGAACGTCGACTTCCGCGCCGGCGGCTACGTGCAGCTCGAGTGCCCGCCGCACGTGGTCCACTACAAGGACTTCGACATCGAGGAGCGCTTCCACGGCGACTGGGACAAGTTCAACATCTGGCGCTACGTCTCCAAGGTGGACGAGACCGTGATCCGCGCCTATTCGATGGCGAACTATCCGGAAGAGCGGGGCGTGGTGAAGTTCAACATCCGCGTCGCCACGCCGCCGCCGGGCCGCGACGACATCCCGCCGGGCAAGATGTCGTCCTGGGTCTTCAACCTGAAGAAGGGCGACAAGGTCACCGTGTATGGTCCGTTCGGCGAGTTCTTCGCCCGCGACACCGACAACGAGATGGTCTTCATCGGCGGTGGCGCCGGCATGGCGCCGATGCGCTCGCACATCTTCGACCAGCTCAAGCGCCTGCACAGCAAGCGCAAGATCAGCTTCTGGTACGGTGCGCGCTCGCTGCGCGAGGCCTTCTACGTCGACGAGTTCGACAAGCTCGCCGCCGAGAACCCGAACTTCACCTGGCATCTGGCGCTATCCGACCCGCTGCCGGAGGACAACTGGACCGGTCCCACCGGCTTCATCCACAACGTGCTCTACGAGAACTACCTCAAGGACCACCCGGCCCCCGAGGATTGCGAGTTCTATATGTGCGGCCCGCCGATGATGAACGCCGCGGTGATCAAGATGCTGCTGGATCTCGGCGTCGAGCGCGAGAACATCATGCTCGACGACTTCGGCGGCTGACCGGCGCCCGCCAGGCATCGCAACGCTCCGCTGCCCACGCCCTTCGCCCTGCGCGGGGCGTGGGCAGCGGCATTAGTGGCGCTCGAAACGAACAGGAGACCGATCCAGATGGCCGGCACCGCATTGCTCGACGTCACCGACGGCGTCGCCACCCTCACCCTCAACCGTCCCGAAGCGCTCAACGCGCTGTCGGTGGAGATGATGCAGGACCTGCAGGCCTGCGTGCGGGCGCTGCCCGGGCGCGATGACATCGCCGTCGTCGTCGTCGCCGGCGCCGGCGATCACTTCATGGCCGGCGGCGACCTGAAGGACTTCTCGACCCAGCTCCACCTCTCGCCGCAGGCGCGCCACGCCGCCTTCCGCGCGATGATCGAGCAGTACATCAACCCCACCGTGGTCATGCTGCAGCAGCTGCGCCAGCCGGTGATCGCGAAGGTGCGCGGCGCCTGCGCCGGCTTCGGCCTGTCGCTGATGGCCGGCTGCGATCTCGCGATCTGCGCCGACGACGCGAAGTTCACCACCGCCTATGCGGCGATCGCGCTGTCGGGCGACGGCGGCGCGTCCTATTTCCTGTCGCAGATCCTCGGCCGGCGCAAGGCCGCCGAGCTGTTGCTGCTCGGCGACCGCTTCGACGCCGCCGAGGCCGAGCGCCTCGGCCTGGTCAATCGCCGGGTGGCCGGCGCCGAGCTCGATGCCG
>JRYI01000775.1_pt1 | contig 35227 bp, 37 predicted proteins | sample 235361 | NCBI WGS metagenome assembly JRYI01 (sample SAMN03074212, study PRJNA261471) | activated sludge metagenome | biome: Common Effluent Treatment Plant; feature: Wastewater; material: Activated sludge; isolation source: activated biomass in a lab-scale reactor treating industrial wastewater at...
CGCGTGCTTCGCACGCTCCGGGAGAATATTGAGGAAAAGCTCACCACGAGCTGAAGCTCGTGGCAATTCAGCGGGCTCGCCCGACGGCCCTGCTATGCGGCAAGCCGCCTCCAAGATCATTTGTTTCGCATATCGGTCGGGCTGGGTTTCATTTTTCGCAACACGTAGGGATCTAGGCCCCACGAACCCCGACCGCACTGCTATGCGGCAAGCCGCAAGAACGATTGAGCGTCCACGAATGCAGGAATCGGAAAGATTGATCAATCGCAAATCTCAGACTGAAATCTGAAACTGGCGATCGAAGCCTTTGCGGACTCTGCGGGGCTTCGCTTGGCGAGCTTTGCGTTTTCAAACAAGATCGTAAACGCAAAGAACGCAAAGGCGACGCGAAGTTCGCAAAGGGAAGAAAGCCGCTGCAAATGCACGAATCATATTCCAAAACTTGAAATACGGCCCTGATTGAGCGAGGTCTGAAATCTCAAATCTCACATTTCAAATTTCGAATCTTAGATCTAGAAATGTCTTACCTCTGCATCTCTGCGGCCTTTGCGTTTTTTTTATCGAGCCGCAGAGGACGCAATTCAGAGCGACGGCGAGAGTAGAAGCCGAAAGAGAACCACCCCGTCAGCCGAAGCGGCTGCCACCCCTCCTTCGTAAGGAGGGGAGCTTTAGCTCCGCCATTCACCATTCACCATTCACCATTTACTTTTTTTTCAAAGACCCAACGGCCGGCTCGACCGTGTTGTCATCATAGCGAAACGGCGCGCCTGTTTGAAGCACAAACCGCACAGAATGTATCAAACCGCACAAAACGACACATTCCGCACAAAACGTATCAAAGTGCACAAAATGCACGATTTGCACAGAAGCGAAATTATCGCAGAATTCGAGGCTGTGGATATGATCTGAAGAGGTTGGTGGAGACGAGGGGGATCGAACCCCTGACCTCATGAATGCCATTCATGCGCTCTCCCAGCTGAGCTACGTCCCCAGAAATTGGAATTTCAAATCTCAGATCTCAAATTTGAGAACAGCTGATATTTGACACCTTCGATCGCGCATTTCAAATTTCGAATGTGAGATTTGAAAGCAACTAATGACTTTAGCGAAAAGCCGTGGGCTGGTCAAGAAACCCAAGTGCCCTAACGGCCTTTGAACTCGGGCTTGCGTTTCTCCCAAAACGCGGAGACGCCCTCTTTTTTGTCCTCGGTCGAGAAAACGAGTGCGAAAAGATCGACCTCGCGGCGAAGGCCTTCATCGAGGTTCGAGCGCGATGCGAATTTCACGGCCTCTTTGCAAAGCTGAAGAGCGATCGGTGCCTTTTCGGCGATCTTGTCGGCGAGCTTCATCGTTTCGGCCTCAAGCTCTGAGGATGGAAAGACGTGATTTACCAGCCCGTATTTTTCGGCAGTCGCGGCGTCTATCATATCGCCCGTCAAGATCAGCTCCATCGAACGGCCCTCACCGACGAGGTTCGTGAGCCGTTGGGTTCCGCCGCCGCCGGGAATTATGCCGAGGTTGATCTCGGGCTGCGAAAAGCGCGACTTGTCGCTCGCCATGCGGATATCGCACGCCATCGCGAGTTCGTTCCCGCCGCCGAGGCAGAAGCCGTCGATCATTGCGATCACGGGCTTTGGGAACTGTTCGAGCGAATTGAAAAGGGTTCGGCCGTTAAATTGATCACGCTGCGTGACCGGCGTATGGCCTTCGAATTCCGAGATGTCGGCGCCGGCGATGAACGCCTTTTCGCCCGCACCGGTTATGACAACGACGCGGATCTCGCTGTCCGCCCGTAATTCATCAAGAGCGGCGATGCCTTCTCGGTGAACGGCGGAATTCAGAGCATTCAATTTATCAGGGCGGTTGATTGTAAGTATCGCGACGCGGCCGCGACGTTCGATGGTGATGGTATCCATGGTTAAACTTTTAGAGTTACAGAGTTACAGAGTTGCAGAGTTGCAGAGTTCGCATGCGTTAAAGCTTGAAACGATTCTAGTTTTCCGTTCTCAATTCTCAGTTCTCAGTTCCAGCCGGTGCCCTTACTACGTGCGGGCTTCTGCAACGCTGAGTGCAATTCCAAAGCGTGGCCTTACTGCGTGCGGGCTTCTGCAACGCTGAAGACTCTGTAACTCCGCAACTCCGTAACTCTGCAACTTTTATTCGCTGTAGCCTTCGACGACGTTGTCGTCTGCGATCCAGGCGACGAAGAGGCGGAGCCAGCTTTCCTTCGGTTCGACAATGGAGACGCCGACGCGCAGGGCGCCGTAATTTGCGGATAAGATGCGAACGGCTTCGGCCTTTACTTCGACAGGCACGCCGTCCGGACGATGCGATCGAATGTAGAGGCTTTCGCCCTGCTCGATCTTTTGGTTGAGTTGAAAGAGAGCACCGAGAGTCGAAATATCGTCCGTCTCCGTCGGTTCGCTCCAAGCGGCACCATCCTCGCTTCGTCCCGAAACGACAATAGGCAGACGAAGAGCCATCCGCAGAGCGAATCTCTTCTCTTCAAATTTCGATTGCATTGAAAGTGGCATTTTGCCGAGGCCGCAAGTACTGCCTAGTTTAACATTTATCCGGTTGCCGAGGTCAAAGTAACTGCCGCCATTGAGCGTCAGGCAACACGCTGTGCGAAAGGATCCTATATTGCCTCCATTCGCATAAAAACCGGTGAACGTTGTGCGAAAACCGAGCGCGAATCGATTCGCAATAGACGAACTATCTTAACGATAGTTATACTATATGAAAAACGAATTGCCAACGCTTTTTCGGCACAGCCGCCGTGACGCAGCAGGCAGATATTGAATGAAACAAAGCAAACACAAGGTCGTAATTTTGGGTTCGGGGCCGGCCGGGTTGACCGCTGCGATATACGCTTCGCGGGCGCAGCTTGAGCCGATCGTGATCGAAGGGCCACAGCCCGGCGGACAATTGACGATCACGACCGACGTTGAAAATTATCCCGGATTTCGGTCGGGGATAATGGGCCCGATCTTGATGGATGAGTTCCGCGAACAGGCCCTTCGTTTCGGAACGCAGATCGTAAACGTGTGGATCGACAAGGTCGATCTTTCGTCGCGGCCATTCAAGCTCTACGGCAAGGAAAGTGTTGATTCCACAGAGGTTACGAGCGTGATCGAGGCCGATAGCTTGATCATCGCGACAGGTGCTTCAGCAAAGTGGCTTGGCGTGCCTGGCGAAGAACCGACGCCTATCGGGCTTGGCGGCAACGGTGTTTCAGCGTGTGCGACGTGTGACGGCTTCTTTTTCCGCGAACGGCCGATCGTCGTCGTCGGCGGCGGCGACACCGCAATGGAAGAAGCTCTTTTCCTGACGAAATTCGCCTCGTCGGTCACTATCGTGCATCGCAGAGATGAATTTCGCGCGTCGAAGATAATGCAGGAACGTGTGCTTGCCCACGAGAAGATCGATGTGCTTTGGAACACCGAGATAAAAGAGATCAAGGGTACGACCGCCGACGGTGTTTCGAGCATCGAGATATTTAATTCGGAGACAAAGGAGACGAGCGATCTTCCTACGCAGGGCGTTTTTGTCGCGATAGGGCACAAGCCGAACACGGATCTTTTCAAGGGTATTCTCGAAATGGATGACGTGGGCTATTTGAAGACCGAAGGCCGCACGATGAAGACGAACATTCCCGGTGTCTTTGCCTGCGGCGATGCGCAGGATGCGTATTATCGCCAGGCGATCTCGGCCGCGGGAACCGGCTGCATGGCCGCCATCGATGCTGAAAGATTCCTCGCTGAACACGGCGAGGCGGTCGAGAACACCGAGACGAACTATTAAGGGTTGTATGCCGATCTACGAATACAAATGCAAACAATGCGGAAAGGTCTATGAGAAGCGTCAGAATGTTTCCGACGCTCCGCTGACCACCTGCGAAAAATGTCACGGTGAGCTCGAAAAGCAATGGTCGCTCTCCGGTTTTCAGTTCAAAGGCGGCGGCTGGTACGTAACGGATTACGCCGGCGGTTCGAAAAAGGCGGAAAAGTCGGAAAAAAGTGCGCCGAGCGAATCAACCTCTTCGGGCGATGCTGCATCAAAACCAACATCCGACAGCGGTTCCGCGTCAACAGCAAAGGAAGCGACGCCGGCCAAGACCAAGGAATGACCTTTTCAGCGAGAATTTTTCTTCTCCTCGTGTTCGCCTGTTTCTCGCTCGGCGACGACGTACTCGCTCAATCCGGATACAGTAATCGCGGCAATGCTGATGCAGAAGGCTCTGTGATCGCTGTAACGGCCACGCGTGCGAACGGGACGGATCCGATACGAGCCGACGAACTCTGGCTGTATGAGAACGGAGTCGAACAAAAGATCAAGAACTTTACTTACGACACCTCGCCTGCGCGGATCGTTCTACTCGTTGATAATTCGAAGACGCTGCAAACCTCTGTCGATCTGATGCAGAAGGCCGTGATGGAATTCTCATACGAGATCTTCGACGGCGATCAGCTTTTTGTGATCGCCTACGACGAAAAGCCGGAGATCATACAGGAATGGACCGACGATCCGAAGAAGCTCGAAACGTCGCTCAAAACCCTGCGAAAACAGGGAAATCCTTATCTTTTTGATGCGCTGCAGGCGTCAGTTCAGCAAGTACTTTTGCCGCTGATGCCTGGAACGCGAAAGACCGCGGTCGTCATAATCAGCGATGGTCTTGATCGAGGCAGCAAAACGACGTTCGACAAGGCTTTGGCAGAATTGCAGAATCAGAACGTCGTCGTTTACGCGCTCCAGATACCCGATCGAACGGGTGGAGCATATCGACGGAACGAGCCAAAACCCGAGGCCGTCGTTACAAAGTTTACGGAAGGCACAGGCGGCCGCAGCTTTTCTTTTGACGATGCGCGGGCTGCCGCAAAGGCCATCTGCGACGAGCTTCGAAAGAACAGATACATTCTTTCCTATCTTCCAACCAACACGTCCGCATACGACAATCGACAGCTTTTCCTGATCGGTAACGAGGGCATCACCGTCCGAATGAAGAACGCCCAACCGCCGAACGTCAAGTGATTCTCTAACTTCTTAGCCTTTGAGTGTGATAAACTTTGGTGCGCCCGAGGTTTTTTGCGAGAGAAGTGAGCGACCCAAAAGACATTCCACCACCGCCGCCGCCGGATGATTTCACAAAAACGACGCCGAACATTCCTGTCCGGCGCGACGATATCCCTTCGAACGATTGGGAAAAGACGAATTACAACATCAATATCCCAAAGGCTTCGGCGGATGAATGGGGCAAGACCGTCGCAAACATTAAACCGATAGACACGAGCCATCAAAGCTTTGGCGGTTCGAGCGGTGTTCCCTCGACCCCTGAATGGGGAATGACCGAGCCGAACATCAATGTCAATGCGGCGGACTTTGGCTCGCAGCCCGAAGATTTCGCTCCGGAACCGGCATATGACAAGACCACGCCGTATTTTCGCCTGCCCGAGGCGGAACGCGTAAAGTATCAGAAACTGCCGCCCACACCCGCGGAAGCAGCCGCGAAACAGGCGGAGGAAGAGAAGGGTAATCAAGGCATTCCCGGCTGGTTCTGGTTCGTTGCCGGCGGAATGACGCTACTTTTCATCACCGTTATCGCGGTCGCGCTTGTCTATATCTTCGTCATCCGCAATTCAAGTTACGAGGTGATCGTAAAAGATGCGCCGGTCGGGAGCAGCGTAACCGTTGACGGCGCGCCGCTCTCTGTCACAAGCGAGGACGGCACATTCCGCATTCCGAATCTAAAGGCAGGCTCGCACACGATCGCGGTCGTTCATCCGACATTCAACTGCGTTAAGCAGACCGTTACGGGCGATGACGGCGAGAAACTAAAGCCGATCACGGCAGGCTGCACGCCGATGAAGGCGGCGGCAACGGATGATTGCGGCAACATTCATTTTGGTGAAGACGACAAGGCCGAACGCTGCTATAACTCGGCGCTTGATGCCTTGCCCGATCCATTCACGCCCGAAGATCTCGTAAAGGCGCTGAATATCCTCATTATTAACTTTGAGAGCGGCAAGTACGATATCCCGCCGGTGCGTCTTGCCGCGGTCAAGAAGGCGGCCGGATTTATCCAGAAACTACCGCCTGGAATTACCCTCGAGGTCGGCGGCCACACCGACGATGTTGGCCAGGCGGCGTCAAATCAGACACTTTCCGAGAATCGTGCGAACGCTGTGCGTGACGCGCTCGTTAAATTCGGCGTGAACCCTGCGGTTCTGCAAACGCGGGGATATGGCTCGACGCGGCCCCTTGTCCAAGGCACGACCGACGACGCACGCTATCGCAACCGCAGGATCGAATACTCGGTCATCAAGCAATAAATTTCGCTTCAATTAGACGGCGACGGGCGCAGCGATCTTTCCATGCGACTGATACCCCGCGAGGTCGAGATTCTCATAACTAAAGTTCAGCAAACCCTCGAGGCCGCGAAGGCCGTCGGCGTTACGAAGTTCGAGTTTCGGCAGTTCAAGCGGTTTGCGGGACAGAAGTTCGTTCACCTGTTCGAGATGATTCGAGTAGATATGCAGGTCGCCGAAGGTGTGGATGAATTCGCCCGCATCGAGGCCGCAAACGTGTGCAACGAGATGAGTTAGCAGCGCGTAGCTCGAGATATTGAACGGCACGCCGAGGAAAGCGTCTGCCGAGCGTTGATAGAGTTGGCAATGCAGTGTTCTGCCGCTCTCCACCTTGAATTGGAATAGCGTGTGGCACGGCGGCAAGGCGACATCATCGCAAACTCTAGGATCCCAGCCCGAAACGATCAGGCGACGCGAATTCGGATTCGCCTCGATCTCCCTAATGAGCCGCTCGATCTGATCCACACCGTCCATCTTCGGGTATTTTCCGCCAAAAGACCGCCAAAGATAGCCATAAACCGGCCCGAGGTCGCCCTCTTTGCGGCCAAAACGCGCGGTCTGCTCGCTTGTAGCCCATTCCTCCCAAATATCAACGCCGCGGGCACGCAGGTCGGCCTCGTCCGTAGAACCGCTTAGGAACCAGAACAATTCCTCCGCGACCCAGCGAAAAGGCACCTTTTTCGTCGTTACGATCGGAAAACCGACCCGCAGATCGTATCTTGTCTGATAGCCAAAGACCGAGATCGTTCCCGTGCCGGTTCGATCGTCCGTCGCCCTGCCGTTGTCGAGGATGTGGCGTAAAAGGTCGTGATACTGCTTCATTCAGGTTGATTGTAAATTGTGAATGGTAAATAGTGAATCGTGAATGGTAAATAGTGAATCGTTACTAGGATGAACGATCCATCACTCATCACTCACCACTCACAATTAACCATTCACGATTCACGATTTACGATTCACGACCAACAATTTACAATAAAACCGGTGTTATGAGCAGCAATCTAGAGGTCAGTTTCAATTCGCCGCAATGCGGTTGGATGTCAGTAGGTTTCAAGAACGGGACGAGCGAGTTCCATACGACGACGGCGCACGCCCCTCATGCGAATGCGCTCGGCGAACTGCTCGAAATACTCACGTCGCTGCTCGATGGCAGCGTCGAGCCGGACGGGCGCGTGCTGCATTGGAATCGCGACCCTGAGGAGTATGACTTTCGCTTTGTTCCGGTCGACGGTGAGGTCTTGTTTGAGGTTTACGAGTTCCCGGACGATGGCCGAGAGGCAGGTGAACGCGAACTGGTCTTTTCACATACAGGCAATGCTGAACAACTTTGCGATGCCTTCGCCGGTACGTTCGGACAACTCTACGAAGACCGCAACACCGACGATTTCGAATTCAATTGGCACCAGCCATTCCCAGTCGCCGCGTATGAACGATTCCAGGCGACAATTGCAAATCGCGCGTGAACGTCCGCTACGACCATTTTGTCCGCCGATATTTTTGAATGAAAGAGAAATTGCTTGATCTTCTTGCGTGTCCGGTTTGCGGCGGCGATCTGCTGCTTGCGTATGTGTCGCAATATGAAGAGAAGGAAATCATTGACGGCGTCCTGACGTGCAGGAAATGCGATCGCGAATACAAGGTTGTTCGCGGTGTGCCGCGTTTTGCAGACCTTGGAAAGGTCGAGAGCGACAAGGCGGCAACGGCCGAGAATTTCGGCTGGCAATGGACGAATTTCACGCAAGAGGACGAAAAGTATAACGATCAGTTCCTCGGTTGGCTGCAGCCGGTAAAACCTGATTTCTTCGAGGGCAAGATCGTGCTCGAAGGCGGTTGCGGCAAAGGCCGACACACGAAACTCGCCGCCGAGTGGGGTGCAAAGGAGATCGTCGGCGTCGATCTCGGCGCAGGCGTCGAATCTGCCTTTGCGTTGACGCGAAATCTTCCGAACGCACACATCGTGCAGTGCGACATCTTTAAGCTTCCTTTAAAGAAAGCCTTCGATTACGCATTCAGCGTTGGTGTGCTGCATCACACGCCGGATCCGAAAAAGGCCTTTATCTCACTCGCCGGAAAGGTGAAGAAAGGCGGTTCGATCTCGGCTTGGATCTACGGGGCCGAGAACAACGAATGGATCACGAAGTATGTCGATCCCGTACGCACGAGCTTTACGTCGCAGATCTCACAGCCCGTTCTCTATCAGCTTTCAAAGCTTCCGACGCTTGGTCTTTTCCTAACGACGAAGCTCGTATATCGCCCAATGAATGCGGCGGCAAAGCCTGTCGCGAACCGCTTCTTCTACAACGACTATCTGAATCATTTGGGAAGTTTCGGTTGGCGGGAGCAGCACAATATCGTATTTGATCACTTGGTCGCGCCGACCGCGTTTTACATCTCCAAAGACGATTTTGCCGATTGGTGGAAAGAGATAGATGCACAGGATGTCGAGATCATTTGGCACAATCAAAATAGCTGGTGCGGTTTTGGGAAAATTCGTGCAGCAGCGTCGTAAAGAGGTCTTTGTCCTTATGAAGTTTGATGACGGCATCGATAAGAAATATCGCGATTCGGTCAACGCGGCGTTCGACACGATAATGAAGGTCGGCGATGACGAGCACAAGATGTATATCGGCGAGATACTTGATTCCGAAATGCTTATCCGCGTACGGCCTGTGAGCGAAGTCAAGGCTTCGGGGATCACCGGCCTCATCAGCCCTGTAAAGGCGAACTATGACCTTGCGACCGAGCGCCTTAGTTTGCGCGACGCCCTTGGCCTGATCTACATCGCGATCGCCGAAGAGACCATCGACACNNCGGGTGCGAAGGCACGCTCGTTCACGAAGGCCGTCATGCATATGATTTTGCCGCAATGATCGAAAGCCACTCGAACGCCGATATGAACCCGCTCGGTCTTCTCGACCCGACGCTCTACGACCTAGAATGGAATGCGCACAAGGCCGCGGGCAACTATATGCTTCGCGTCGGAAAGACAGACTATCTCGACGAGGGCGTCGGGTTGATGATTCTCTGCAACGCCGCAGACGGCTCGTGTGTGGTCAGCGATGACGGCATTCGACAACGCCTGAACGAAAGCTACGGCCTCATCGCCGACACAAAGACCGGCCCGCTCGCAACAAAGATGCTCGGCCTCATTGTTTAGGACTCGGGATAAGACGGGGGTAATATGAAGTACATTCTCCTATTTGCGATCGTTTTGATCGTGTCGCCGATTCGATCATTAGCTCAAGAGGCAGCACCGAAAACGGCCAAGGAGTTCTTCAACGAAGGTGTGCGGCTCGGCCTTGCACAACGTCCGGAGGAAGCTCTTGCTGCCTTTCGAGAGAGTCTGCGTTTGGAACCGAACGATCCTACAACACACTCGAACATTGGTGCCACTCTTATTGGCTTGAATAGACCTGCGGAGGCGGTCGTCGAGTTTCGAGAGGCGGTCAAGCTCAACCCAAAGACAGCACTCTTCCACCTTGGTCTTTGCGAAGCCCTTGGTCGGATCAAAGAGTACACTGAAGCAGTTTCTGAATGCCAGGAAGGCGTAAAGCTCGATCCCGAGATGGAATTTGGCCGTGTTCAGCTTCTAAACACTATGCGACGCGCAAAAGCTCCCGAACCCGACCTACGGGCCGCGATCCTGGCTTCGCTTAACGCATTCCGTGCCAGCGAAGCGATCCTCCTCCAAGCCGCTCAGTTCTATGACGAAACGCGGCAGTACGATTCGGCAGTAGAAAGTTTCAAACGGCTACTGCAGTTCTCGCCTAACAACGCTGGGTATCATGCGCGGCTTGCTCTGGTATATCTGATCCTCGCTCGCGATGACGAGGCGATTACCGAAGCAAAAAAAGCGCGGGATATTGACCCTCAAAATGTCTATCTCCAGTACTTCATGGGACGGATCTTTCTCATCCTTGGTCAGAATAGAGATGCAGCGACGGCATTTTCGAAAGTGGTGTCAAGCGATGCCGACCTGCCCGACGCTCGATTCCTATTGGCGCAGAGCGAGAAAAGGCTTGGCCTAACCGAAAAGGCGATCAATGACCTGCGGATCCAGACGGAGCTTTATCCGGAAGTTGCGGCATATCAGTTTGAACTTGGTAACTTATTGAACAACGACGCACGCTACGAGGACGCGATCTCTCCGCTTAGGAAGGCAGTGACGCTCGATCCGGAGAATCTGAGCTCTGTTACTAGTCTCGGATTAGCTCTATTCGAATCTGCAAAGCTTACCGAAGCCCTAGAGATTCTGAATGAAGCTAATCGAAAGTGGCCGGGCAACGAAACGATCCTGCAGTTCTTGAAAGTGGCGAACGCCCGCGTTAGGTATTTACCTAGGGTCGATGAGATGAAGGAATTCGCAGAGAAGCATCCAGATGATATTGATGTTCGGATCATGCTGTTCGAGGGACTGATCTTCTCTCGCAGACTTTCCGAGATCGAGCCTGTTGTCGAAGAAATCTGGAAGTTAGGCCCAAAAGACTTGCGAAGCTACTTGCGTATTGCCGCCGCCTACGGAACCGCCGGTCAACGTGAAAAGGCGATCGATGCATACAAGAGGTCGCTCAGTTTTGAGGCAAACGCGGCGGCATACTTCGGACTAGGAGCTTACTATGCCAGAATGGGCGATATTGACGCTGCCTCGCAGGCTTATGAAAAGGCCATAGCTATTCGGCCGGAATTTTCTCCTGCCATCAAACTTTATGCAGATCTGTTACGCGACAACGGAAAGAGGCAAAAGGCGCTTGAGATGTACAAGCTTTATTTGGGAAAGGATTGGACAAATATCGGAGCCCTTTCTAGTGCTTGCATTCTTGCTGCTCAGCTTGGTGACATGAACACTGCTCGGAACTATCTTGATCTTTTGAAACCTTTAGATCCCGCAAATGCAAGAGTTCTTGAGCAGTTTCTTAAGCACGCACTCTGGCAATAGATCGACATCCTATGAACACATCTCTACCAAGAGAAATGCAGCAGCACACGTATGCCATTATGGATGGCGTCGAGGATACGCATTGGTGGTTCGTCGGGCGGCGTGCGATCCTTGAGAGCTTTTTGAAAAAGATCGTTGTAGGCCTTTCAAATTCGGCAGGCTCAAGGACTGCGGACGAGGGCGTCCGCGTTCCGTTACGCATTCTCGATGTCGGCTGCGGTACGGGTGCGAACATCAGGATGCTCTCGCAATTCGGCGAAGCCGAGGGCGTGGATGTTTCTGACGACGCGCTCGAATTCTGCCGCAAGAAAGGCTTGAAGGTCGAGAAAGGAACGGCCGAGGAACTGCCCTTCGCAGACGAAAGCTTTGATCTCACGACCGCTCTTGATGTCATTGAACACCTTGACGACGACGCTGCCGGCCTAAAGGAAATGTTCCGCGTCACACGAAAGGGCGGCTATTCGCTCATCTTCGTGCCGGCTTTTATGTGGCTCTGGGGCGTGCAAGACGACATTTCGCACCACCGCATTCGCTATACGAAACGGCAGATAGTCGAAAGGCTGAAGGCTGCGGGCTACGAGATCGAGCGTGCCACGTACGCAAATTTCACCTTCTTTGCTCCTATTCTCGGAGGCCGAACGATAATGAAACTTACAGGCGTAAAACCCGAATCCGAGAACAACATCAATGTCTCCGCTTTGAACGGCCTCTTCGGCAAGATATTTTCGGCCGAAAGCCTTTGGCTAAAGAATCTTAACTTTCCATTCGGCGTCTCGATCGTGGTCGTGGCAAAAAAGCCGGTGTAAAACTCGATGACGGCTCAAAACCACGACTCTGACTGAAAGACCTTACCGTCCGGGTATTTCGCACTCGTGACCGTGTAGGAAAATCCCTTTTGGATCGCGAACGCTCCGATCTCGCCGGTTCGCGACAATGCGACGAAGCCGACCTGCATTTCCTTTGCTTTCTTCGGGTCTCTTTTTACGACACGGCGAACCGCCTCGCGGCACGCTGCCTCAGGCGTTCGGCCAAGACGCATCTGTTCGACGACAGTGTGCGTGCCGCAGGTGCGTATCACTTCTTCACCTACGCCGCTCGATGTTGCAGCGCCGACCTCGTCATCGACGAACAGACCGGCACCGATTATCGGCGAATCGCCAACGCGGCCGCGGATCTTGAACGCCATGCCGCTCGTCGTTACCATTCCCGCAAGCTGTCCTTTTGCGTCCAACGCGATCGTGCCCATAGTGTCGTGATTGAACGATCCGTCGTCAAAAATGTATGGCGGCGGAAGAAGCCGCGATGTGCCTTTGCGGTTCTCGATGTTGATGATCGGTTGATATTTCGATTTTTCGAGCCATTTCTTCCACTCCTTTTCTGCATCAGGCGAAAGCTTGCCCGATTCGAGCGGAAAGCCCTGCGAGACAGCAAATTCCTGAGCTCCGATGCCGGAAAGAAGGACGTGCGGTGTATTCTCCATCACCTTTCGGGCGACCGAGACAGGATGTTTGATCCTTTCAAGAAAAGAAACCGCACCGCAGTCGCCGTTGCCCTTCATAATGCTCGAATCGAGAGTTACCAGGCCGTCGCGGTCCGGCCAGGCCTGCAAACCGACGCAGCAGCTCGGCTCGTCCTCGCTTGCGCGCCCGCCTGCTTCAACGGCGTCGAGTGACGCACCGCCTTTCGCAAGGATCGGCCAAGCGGCAGCGTTCGCAGTGCGGCCGCTGTCCCACGTCGAAACAACGACGGCCTCTTTCGCCACTTTTGGGGATTCGCCAAGTGCACGGCTCGCGGCGAGCAGAGGAAGGCCAAGAACGGGAATTTCAAGAAAACGTCTTCGATCCATAGAAGCACCTCGCAGAAAAAGGGCGTTTCGCCTTACGCTGTTGAATTGTGGTTTACTCTATCTCAGGTTTACAGTATCTAGTTTGCTGTATTTTTGATGATGGATACAAGACAGACTGTCGATAAAACAAAAGAGCCGGAGATATCGCTCTTTCTGCCGGTTCTCGACGAAGAAGAGAATTTGGTGCCGATGCACGCAAAGATCGCCGCTGCGCTCGACGAGCTTGGACGTACGGCCGAGGTGATCTTCGTTGACGACGGTTCGACCGACCGCTCGCTCGCGATACTGAAGGAGATCGCGGAAAAGGACGATCGTGTCCGCGTCATCAGCCTGCGGCGAAATTACGGCCAGACCGCAGCGATGGCCGCCGGCATAGACGCCGCAAAGGGTGAGATCCTGATCCCGATGGATGCCGATCTGCAGAACGACCCGGCCGACATCAAGAGGCTGCTCGAAAAGCTGGACGAAGGCTACGACGTTGTCTCCGGTTGGCGAAAGAACCGTCAGGATAAGCTGATCTCGCGAAAGATCCCATCGCAGATCGCGAACCGTATCATCTCTTGGATCGGCGGCGTCCACCTGCATGATTACGGCTGCAGCTTGAAGGCATACCGCCGCGACGTGCTGCAGGACGTGCGGCTCTACGGCGAAATGCACCGCTTCATTCCGATCTATGCGAGCTGGGCCGGAGCACGCGTAACCGAAATCCCCGTCGATCACCACGCACGCACGATGGGTAAGTCTAAATACGGCATTTCGCGAACCGTAAAGGTGATCTTCGACCTGATGACGATCAAATTCATGGCGTCGTACCAGACAAAGCCGATCTATGTTTTCGGCACGTTCGGGATGCTCGCATTTTTGCTCGCTGTCATTGCCGGCATCTGGGCGATCGTCTTGAAGATCGAGGGAACATCGTTCATCCTGACGCCTCTGCCCGTCATAACCGTCGTAATGCTCGCGATCTCCGTGCAGTTCTTCCTGATGGGCCTGCTCGCCGAACTCCTCGTGCGCACTTACCACGAATCACAGGACAAGGCGATTTATGCCGTGAGGGAGAAGATAGGGTTTGAATGAGTCAGTACTGACTTACGTGAGCGACAAGGTCGTGTCAGTACCGTCTGCGTAAGCGGACGGGTCTATAATAACAACCTCGACTATGTGGAACGATACCGACGAACCTATCGCCTATATGATCACATTCCGCACCTACGGAACATGGCTTCACGGCGATGAACGCGGTTCAACCGACCGCAGGAACAACCAATATGGCGAACCGTTCATTCCAAAGAACGAACGCTGGTTTGAGCACAATAGGAATTTGCTCAGGTCGGAGCCGTTCAAACTCGACATCAGGTGTCGGAGAGTTGTGGCCACAGCAATTCGGGAAGTATGCGACCACTATTTTTGGCAGTTAGCCGCAATGGATGTCCGCACGAATCATGCCCATTCGGTGATCCAGTGTCCTGAGCATTCTTCAAGGAAGGCATTGCGGCAGTTCAAGGCATTTTCGACCAGACGGTTAAGGGAGGCATGCCTTTGGGCGCATGATCACAGCCCTTGGGCGGAAAAAGGAAGCCGCCGGTTGATCTGGAATGAGGCAGGATTTGCCGCCGCGGTGAATTACGTAAAAAATAGACAGGGCGGGCCGCTGCCGGATCTCGGCAGTTGACGAAGCGACCCGTCCGCTTACGCAGACGGTACTGACCGCGGTGGATTACACGAAAAATAGACAGGGCGGGCCGCTGCCTGATCTCGGCAGTTGACGAAGCGACCCGTCCGCTTACGCAGACGGTACTGACCTTTATTTATGTGCGGAATTACCGGTTGGATCAACCTAGACACAACGAGACCTGACCTCAGCGACGTTGAGGGCGTGCTGCACTCGATGTGTGAGCGGATCGTGCATCGCGGACCGGATTCCGAAGGTCTGTGGTGGGACGAGACGGTCGCATTGGGAATGCGTCGGTTGTCTGTCATTGACCTCAAGACCGGAGAGCAGCCGGTTTTTAGCGAAGACGGCACGGTCGTCGTGATGATGAATGGCGAGCTATACAACTATCGCGAGGTGCGCTCCGAGCTCAAAAAGGACCGCATCATGTTCGTCACCGAGACGGACACGGAGATCCTGCCGCATCTTTACAAGAAATACGGCGACGCATTCATCGATCACGTCAACGGAATGTATGCCTTTTCGCTTTGGGATCTGGCGAAAAGACGATTGATCCTTGCCCGCGACCGTTTCGGCGAGAAGCCGCTCTACTACGGTGTCTTTGACGGCAAGCTCATCTGGGCGTCCGAATTAAAAGCTCTCATCGCTCACCCGTCGGTTACGACCGAGCTCGATCTGAACGCACTGCGTCATTATCTCTCGTTCGATTATGTGCCGGCACCGCTCTCGATCTTCAAGGGCATTTACAAGCTGCCAGCGGCCCATATGCTCATCGTCGAGAATGGCGAGATCAAGAGGCGACGCTATTGGGATGTTGCCGCGGATCCGCAAGCGAGGTCGAAAGAAGCAACGCTTGAAAAGCGAGCGGAAGAACTTCGCGAACTGCTTTCGGATTCGGTCAGGATGCGGCTCGTTTCGGACGTGCCGCTTGGAATCTTGCTCTCTGGCGGGATCGACTCATCGACCATTGCGGCATTTGCCGTTCAGCATGCGACCGAACGCGTAAAGACGTTCTCGATCGGCTTCGAAGAGGACTCTTTTGACGAATCAAAGTTCGCGCGTTCGGTCGCAAAACATCTGAACACGGAGCATTACGAAGACAAGCTCTCGGCGACGACGGCCGGCGAACTTATTGAGGACATCGGCGAATGGCTCGACGAACCGCTTTCTGACGGTTCGCTGATACCTACATTTCTGCTCGCGCGTTTCGTGCGAAAGTATGTGACGGTCGCGCTTGGCGGCGACGGCGGCGACGAGCTTTTTGCGGGTTATCCGATGTATCGTGCGCATAATATCGCTTCGATGTATCGCCTTGTTCCTAGCTTTGTTCGAAATGGCCTTGTGCGTCCGGCTGTCGAGAGGTTGCCCGTCTCGCACAAGAACCTTTCGTTCGATTACAAAGCCAAACGCTTCGTCCGAGCTGCCGAACTTGATCCGGTAGAGCGTCATCATTCATGGTTCGGTTCATTTGCGCTCGACGATCAAGACGATCTGCTCTCGCGAGACGTTCGTGAACGGACAAGTGCCGACATTTATGCTGCGGCCCGCGAGGTTTTCGAGAATGGCCCGATAAGAGATGATCTTGCGCGTATGCAGTACTTGGACGTGAACTTTTATCTCGCGGAAGACATCTTGACGAAGGTCGATCGTTCGGCGATGCAGGTGAGTCTCGAAACACGCGCACCGTTCCTTGATCCACGGATCGCTGATTATGCGTTCTCTCTGCCGATGAAGTACAAGCTTCGCGGCTCGAACGGCAAGGTGATACTAAAGAAGGCTGTCGAACCGCTTCTGCCGAAAGCGATCCTCAATCGACCGAAAAAGGGTTTTGGAATACCGATCGCGGCTTGGCTCCGCGGCCGCTTGAGGTATTTGCTTCACGATCTTCTGTCGCCCGAGAGACTCAAAGAACAAGGGATCTTCGAACCGGCGTACGTCGATCGTCTGGTCTCCGAACACGAACAAGGCATCGCCTCCCACCACAAGGAACTTTGGACACTGCTCGTTTTCCAGCTTTGGAGCAGGCAATTTCTTAAATAAAGTCGTAAATTTCTACCGCTTGGACGCCAGAGCAATCGCGTAGAAACAAACAAAGGCGTATTATTGAGCTATATGGCTACTCTTTATCCTGAAATTGAACCCTTCGATTCGGGAATGCTTCCCGTTTCAGATATTCACACCATTTATTACGAACGCGTCGGTAATCCTGACGGCATTCCTGTCGTTTTTCTTCACGGCGGGCCCGGCGGCGGATTGCTCCCGATGTATCGGCAGTATTTTGATCCGAAGGCATATCACGTGATCCTTTTTGATCAGCGTGGCTCTGGACGATCTACGCCGCACGCAGACCTGCGCGAGAACACGACGTGGGACCTCATCAAGGATATGGAGACGCTGCGTGAGAAGTTCGGCGTCGAAAAATGGCATGTTTTTGGCGGATCGTGGGGCAGCACGCTTAGCCTTGCATACGGAGTTACACACCCTGATAGATGCTTGGGGCTGATACTTCGCGGGATCTTTTTGACCCGCAGGAAGGAGCTGACCTGGTTCTACCAATACGGTGCGTCGGAGATCTTTCCGGATTTTTATGAACGCTATCGTGACGAGATCCCTGAGGCGGAACGCGGTGATATGATGGCCGCCTATCACAAACGCCTGACGAGCGACGACGAAGAAGTACGTCTTTCGGCCGCCCGCGCATGGAGCGTTTGGGAAGGTTCGACCTCAAAGCTCTATCCGAGTAAGGACCTTATGGAGCATTGGGAAGGCGCTCACGAGGCGTTGGCGCTTGCGCGTATCGAATGCCATTACTTTATGAATGACCTTTTCTTCCCGACGGAGAATTATCTGCTCGAAAATGTCGATAAGATCCGCAATATTCCGACCGTGATCGTACAGGGAAGATACGATGTCGTTTGCCCGATGGCGTCGGCCTGGGACCTTCATAAGGCCTTGCCGGAAGCTGACCTGACGGTCGTGCCGGATGCGGGGCATTCCGTCTCGGAACCGGGCATCACGTCCGCTTTGGTCGAGGCTATGGATCGATTCAAGATGGCGGCGAATTCAAGTGTAGCAAGCTAGAGGCGAAAGGTTTATCATAAAAACCTGAACCTTTTACGGGCTCGAACGTCTAAAGAATAGGACGGCTTTTGTTGTATGAATTTTGGTGGCTGGGAAATATTTTTAGTTGTCGTTGTTTTGTTTCTGCTTTTCGGCGCTTCGCGTCTGCCGCAGCTTGCAAAGTCGCTCGGTCAATCGCGCAAGGCTTTCAAAGAAGGGATGCGTGAGGCCGAAGAGGACGATCTTGCCGCTCAGCAGCTTCGCGGATCGTCGAAAGATCGGCCTATCGCGAACCTTACCGACGCCGAATTGAAGGCGGAGATGGAGCGTCGCGAAGAAGCTCGAGCGGAGCATTAGAAAACTGCCCGTCGGACCGTACTAACCTTTCTCGCCGGCGACCAGCGTTGCCTTTACAGAAAAGCGAAACGACAAAGTCCCGTCCTCATCGTCTATCAGCTTGGATAGCGCTTTTGTCACACGCTCAACGCCGCCCTCATCGAGGGAGCGCAGCCAACGCGGCAGAAGAAAGTTCTCAACAAGCGGCGAGGTAATGAATGCCTCGCCGTTCTCGTATTCAAAGACCTCATTGACGACCTCTCGCTGAATGTTCACCAGCCCGAGCGATGCTGCGAGCGTTTCGAGCTCGGCTGCCGTTGGAAGTTCGGTGATAAGCTCTTCTACATTCGGCGCGTCCGGCCCGATATCTTCCGCAGCGACAACTTCCCACAAAAGAGAAAAGACTTCGCCAAAACTCCCTGACGAAGGCAGAAAGAACGCAACGTCCGCGCCGACGCGTGCGATGCGGATCGCTTCCTCGATCAGGTCTGCGGCATCGTTCGTCGTCTCAAAGCTTGCGTCGGCGAGCACCGCATCGAACGAGTCGTCCTCGAACCTTATCTGCGAAAAATCGACGCTCGAACGCACTGCGACCGCTTTATCCATCGCGATCTGAAGAACTTCGGCATTTTCACACGATGCGAAAACATCCGTTCTCTCGCCATACCTTTCGCCAAGCTGCAACGCGTGGTTGCCGGTTCCGGCCTTAAGATAGGCAAGGTTTTCGCTGTCCGTGAGATCAATGTGCTTATCTACAAGCTCGGTAAATCGCCGCGTCCATTCATCGTGGATCAGGTCCGTTATAAATGCGAGCTCTTTTTCGGTCTTCGCCATACTTTGATTAAACCGTAAGGGAGGAACCTGCCGCAAATGACGATTCGCGCTTCCGGCGTGCTATTCTAACGGTTCACGGCCGACCTTGTTCGGCGTGCCGCAAAAAACACCTGATGGAATTTTCAACGGAATTGACGACAACCTCGGTCTTGGCATTGGGTTTTGTCCTCGGCCTAAGGCATGCGACAGAGGCGGATCATCTTGCCGCGGTCTCGGCCATCGTAAGCGAGAAGAAGAATATATTTACGGCATCGATCGTCGGCGGCCTTTGGGGCATCGGACATACGATCTCACTTTTTCTCGTTGGGCTGATCGTTATTTTTCTAAAACTTCAGATCTCCGAAAGCGTCGAATCCAAGCTCGAGGGCATTGTCGGCATAATGCTCGTACTGCTCGGGCTGAACGCGATATATAAATTGGCAAAGAGCGATACCGCCCACTCACACGCTCATTCTCATGGCGATATCACCCATACGCACCCGCACACGCACGATGAGGCCGAGGCCGAGGAACCGCACCATCGCCTTAGCCCGCGTTCCGTTCTTGTCGGTATGGTGCACGGGCTTGCGGGCAGTGCCGCGTTGATGCTGATGATCGTGCCGCTCATTCGTTCGGCGTACGTTGCGTTGTTGTATATCGTCGTATTCGGTGTCGGATCGATCGCAGGGATGATGGTGATGAGCTTACTTATCGGGCTGCCGTTCCACTTTACGGCCTCACGTTTCCGGTTTCTGAACGCAGGCATTCGGGTCGCCGCTGGGCTTTTCAGCCTGATCCTCGGCATCTCGATCATCTACGAACACTTTATCGCGGCGTAATGCATTCGTGCATTCGTGGCAATCATTCTCAGCAGAATTCAAGCTCGCCGAACGCTTCAGGCACGTGGAATGAAGGAATTTCCGTGTGTGTCGGACGCCATGCGAGATAGCCGCGCGTCGCCCCCGCACCAACGCATCGAAAGATATTCCCGAGCCAAACGTCGCCCTGTTTAGGTGAAGCGCCGAACGCGGTGAACGGTACTTTGATCGCCATCGCTACTTGCGTGTGCCCGACCGCCGCCGCCGCTTCCATCTGAGATCGGAAGTCCCAGTCGGTATTGCGGACTTCGCCCGCGATCTCGATCGCGAGGTCGATCCATTCACCCGTCGGCGCGACCTCAAATTCAAGATACCGATTTGGCCGCTTCTTGTCGGGAGCGATAAAGATCTCGCATACATCGCGTTCCCAGAGTTCGTTGGCTTTCCTGGTGGTATCGGGCGTCGGATTCACGACGAGATCCTCGGCCTGGCGTGCTGTGAACTTCACATACAGATGCGTGTCCGACCACAAAAGCCGAGCCTCGAAATGCCTTCCTTCCGGTGCCGTTTCTCCTGACCAATATCTTGTTATGGCGACAGCTTGGGCTTGCGGCCACGCCGCGTTCTCAAGGTCGCTGATGTCGAAGTCGTTCGCGATGAACGCGACGCTTGCGGTGAGTTGGTTCATCTGAGAATTCACTTTCTTTCTTTTCGTCTTGAAGGCTTGATCAACGCCCGAAATCGTTTGATCTCCGTTGCAGCAGCCTTTGCCAAAGCACCTGAGACCAATGTGACCGGTGCATTACCGCTGAACGCGTCTAGTATCGCAAAGAGCGTTCCGACACGCACTTTTGGTTCGCTTACCAGAACATAAACAGGCTCCCAACGCGTGGGCCGCAGCTTGGCCTTGAAGGCGTCAAGGCCATCAAAATTGTAAAACCTCCGCCCGTGCCGACGAAGCCAAACGAGCATGATCCGAAGCCACAGCGGCGGACTTTCTTCGGGAAGAGCCGCGCGAGTCGAGAGCGGCGATATGCCGAGCGTTACATAATCTGCACCATCGGCGGCCAGCGTCCGCATCGCTGTGTCGATCATCAATTCGACGGTACCGTTCGCGGCACCGGGACGATGCGGGAACTGCTCGAACAACCAGCCGTTGCGATTCGGCACGGGTGAAAGAATGACAAAGCCGACGATCTCATCCTTCATCTTCGCGACGAAAATGCGTCGGTGTTCGAGACGCGCAAGCGTATCGGTCTCGACCATGAAAGAAATGCAGCGGCGGGAGCCCTTTTGATTCAAGCCACGCCGCAAGCAGGTCCTCTAGCTGAGCGTTATTCGCCGCCTGTTCGACAGTCCATTCTTCGACCGTGACGCCTTTGTTCCGGGCACGATTCACCTGCGCGCGGAGGGAACGATTCTTTGCGACGATCTCAGGCCATTCCTGCGGGTGCCAAACCGGTTGGGCTCCGATCAAGAATTCTGAATGTCCTCCATCGTGAGCGACCGCATCTTCAAGCCGAGCTTCGGCTCCGAAATAGCACGTCGTAAGGCCTGCCGCTTTTGCATCGGCCTCGAACGCACGCGAAACCGCCGCAAGCCTCTCTTTCGTGCAAACCGGAGCACCGACCACGATCCTCATCCGCGGAGCTCGAACAAACCCAACGACGGCATCGCCGTCTTCAGAGAACCAGCGTTTGATGCCCGGATTTACGATCTGAAAGGAAGTGGAATTCCACCCGTGCGAAAGCACAAGCGAGCGAGCTTTGACAACGTCGGGATTCACAGCTATCGATTTTACCTGATGCCGCTTAGGTATTCAGAACCGTCTTGAATGCCATTTTTGCGAGTTTCCAGGTGCGGTTCCAGTCGATCTTGCCGCCTTCGTCGCGGCCCATCAGCTTATCGACGAAGAGTTTGCGGAAGTCGCGGCCTTCGCGTTTGAGCATGAATTCTTTTGCGTAAGGCTTTGCCGTTTCGAAGAAATTGAACTCGGGGTCGGTTATGATGCCGATGCCTTCGAGCGTCATCAATGCACGCATAATGTACGTAAAGTTCGACGGCAGACGGAACGGGTAATCGTACATCACATCCGCAAGGTCGTAGGTCAGTTCCTTGAAATTCACGTCCTTGAGCTTCAGGTTGAAATGGAACTCGAACATTCGCTCGACGACCGGCTTTACGACCGAATGCGGCGTTCCGGGCTTTAGGAAATCCAGATTGATGAGGTCCTGCGCGATGCCCGCCGGATCCTTGCTGACGACGTGAAAGAACGCATCGATCATCTTCGACTGCAGCTCGGAATCGATCCGCCCGACCATTCCGAAATCAAAGAACGTAAGCCGTCCGTCATCCTGAACGAGGAGATTGCCGGGATGCGGATCGGCATGAAAAAAGCCGTCTTCTAAGAGCTGTTTCAGGTAAGTCTTTATGAGCAGGCGATTTACCTTAGACGGGGAAATGTTCTTGCGTTCCTGTCCTTCAAGATCCGTGACCTTTGTTCCTCGGATAAAATCCATTGTGAGGACCTTGTTCGTCGTTGCGTGCCAATAGATCTCGGGCACACGGATATTCGCCCAGTTCTTGAAATTCTCGCGGAAGCGGTCTGCGTTGCGGCCTTCGGCGACATAATCCATCTCTTCGTGGATCGTCTGATCGAATTCGCGAAGCATACCGGCCCAATCGGCGTTCTCGTTCAGCTGCTCAAAACGCTCGGCGAAGGCCGCAACGCGTTTGAGGATGAAGATATCATCCTTGATCGTCGCTTCGAGATTCGGCCGCTGAACCTTTACCGCCACTTCTTCCCCTGTGAGAAGTCGTGCACGGTAAACCTGTCCGAGCGACGCGGCCGCAACCGGCTCAGGATCGAACTCTGAATAGACCTCAGGGATCTTGCGCCCGAGTTCGCGCTCAATGATCCGATGGGCGACGTCGTTCGGAAAAGGCGGAACCTGATCGACGAGCGTGCCCAATTCTTTTACGAACGGCAGCGGCAGAAGATCCGCTCGCGTGCCCATCGATTGCCCGATCTTGATGAAGGTCGGGCCAAGCTTGATGAGCTTGTTCTTCAACCAGATAGCTTGCCGCTCCTGGTGTTCGAGCTTCGTTGCCGCGCCGCCGACAACGAACTTTCGCAAGACGCGCAGAAAGGCATCAAGAACGCCAAATCTCATGCGATGCAGCCATTCGCCAAAGACCGCGGCACGCGTCAGCGTATAGGCTGTGGCACGGCGTGCCTGCAGACGCTTTTTCTGATGCTTGAGATGAACGTCGTATTGATCGAGATAAAGATAAAGCGAGAGCGTCGCGATCACTCGCGAAATGCCTGCAAGCCGCAGATATCCGGCGAACCCAAGCCGCTGATCCTTGTCGGCCGCCTGAAGTGGTGCAGGTTCGTTGCGAGCCGGAACATTGCCGTCCGGTTTTACAAGGGCAAGATTCGGCCTTGCCGGCACACTTTTTTTATCTTCAAGCTCTTTTAATGCTATATCGCTCATCCCAAATGTCGTTCGGCCTTGATGACCAAACAGCTAAACTGCCTATTACGGAGAACTTTGTCACCCGCAACTCTAAGTCTATCGAACGCCTTCGTGATCTGACAGCACAAAGTGCACGAAATGCACGATTTGCACGAAATGCACGATTTGCACGAAATGCACGATTTGCACAAAATCTCCGTGCATATTCTTTACGCCGTGCCGTGCGGATTAGTTCCTATCGGCCCGCTGAGCAAATGGTGTAAGTTTTTCGCGAGTGGTTTTTGTGGTGGTTGAGTTGTTGTAGGGCAATATTTCAAAGACAGTGAATCGGGCGAAAGGCACGGAAATGACGTCGATCGACCGCGAGGTGCTTAGTGCTATACGATCGCTCGGCCATCGCGACGATCCCAACTCGCCCTCAAAGCAGATCCAGCATATTTTGAACACCTGCATGGCGGAAATAGTCGGTTGCCAGCCCAACATCTTTATAGATCTGAGCCTTTAACTCGTCTATTCCGCTAAACTTACGCTCATCGCGGATGCGGTGCAGGAATCTGACGCGAAGTGCCGTGCCGTAAAGATCGCCATCGAAGTCGAGCACAAAGGTTTCCAGGGACGACTCATTCTCGCCGCCGAAAGTCGGACGCACGCCGATATTCGTAACGCTTCGGCGCCAAACACCGTCGATGAGGGCGGCCGTCGCATAAACGCCGTACCTTGGGATGGCGCGGTTGTGAGCCTGAAGATTCGCCGTAGGGAATCCGATCGTATGCCCGCGTCGGTCGCCGCGAACGACAACGCCCTCGACACCGTACGGACGCCCGAGCATTCGGCGAGCGATGTTGACTCGGCCGGCGAGCAATTCTTCGCGTATGCGTGATGAGCTTATACGCTGTCCGCGAAGTTTCACTTCGGCGACCTCGTCGGCGTGGAAACCAAGCTCATCCGACAGCTTCTTAAGGAGCTCGATGTTCCCACTGCGGCCTTTGCCGAAGGCAAAACCCTGCCCGAGATAGATCTCCTTTGCTCGAAGCCGGTCGTGGATCGTCTCCCGAATGAATTCTTCTGCGGACTGTGAGGCGAAATCGCGTGAAAAGTTGATGACGATCGCCTGCTCGATGCCGAGGAACTCGAGGTACGAGAGCCGCTGATCGAGCGTCTGCAGAAGCGGCGGCGCCGACTCCGGATGCAGAACCGCACGCGGATGCGGATCGAACGTGATCGCCGTCGGAACAGCACCGATCTGTTTCGCACGATCGACAACAGTGCGTACGATCTGCTGATGCCCGAGATGCAGCCCGTCAAAAACACCAAGCGTCAAAACGCAAGGCGTGGCGATATTCGCATTCTCAGTGCCGTGAAATATCTTCATCTTATGACGAGCTTATAGCAATGCTGCTTCCGGAAATCTCTGCGGTGCCCATCTCTGCCCATCCTGTAAAACAGGATGGATCGCCTGCTAAGATCGTGATATTCATCCTCCGTTCGATGACTCAAATGCCGCACCCATTCCACCGACCTCACCTGATTCCGGCAAGACCCGTATTTTTGTTGTATTTCTCTAAACTTGCTCTATAATCGCGATATTGAGCAGGGCTTATTTCTGATAATAGGCCGAACTTTTGAATTATCAAGCGACGATCGTGATAATTGTCGCTTTTGAGGATCATGCAGAACCATTCGGCATAATCATAAGTTACGCGCTGCAGGAGGGGGTCAAAAGCATCCGGACACGTTATATGAATCGCGCAATTGACTACGCCAACGCTTGGTTGTTGGGTATTAAGTATCTCTTCTTTATTGGCTTCCTTCTCTTCATGGCGTTTGTCAGCAGCGCTTGGGCGGCTGCGCCCGTTTTGCTAGTAATCGAATTGCTCGGGTTGCACATCAATGAGGACAAAATATTATGGGTAGGCATAATTGTGTTTACGCCGGTTTGGATTGGTCGCGGCCTTCCTAAGTTAATTAACGACGAGGTTTTGTAGAAATGGCATTCGTATGTGACCGCCTAACAACTCAATCCAACGGACGCCAACCCACATAGCGGGTTGGCTTAATTCAGGCGTTACACCTTCTATGACACTACCCGAGTACTTGAACGAAATGGAATACGCGGTTACGCGCGTCATTGAGTCGCTAGGGCATGAGCATGACGAAGCTAAAAAACTCCAAATTGAGATCGCTGAATTACGGAAGCTGGCCAATGACCACTATCAAAGAGCTCAGTTCATTCAACAAAACGCTGAAGACGTAGACGATCAAATGCTCGGCGTCGGAATCCATTGGGATACGTACTTCGGTGAAGACAAAGAGCAATACCACAAATCGAAATACCTCGATAAGCTTGAGGCGCGCCTAGCGTCTAGAGAATTTTCTTTTTCGGCTCTCTCCGGAACGCTTCTTCAGTACGCAAAGCAAGGTTTGTCGGCTTCCTTCGGTGAGCCCGCCAGTTGGCCAGACGGTCGTTTAGTTGGCACTCAATACCTTAAGACGATTATTCTTGAGTCCCGCAACCAGTCCGCACACTGGGAAGAAGGAAGGCCATCTAAAAAAGTTGAGCGGTGCTTCGAAACCCTTATTGCTGATAAGGGGTCTAAGTTCGGGGAATACAAAACCAAAAACCTTGCTTTCGAGGTTGTTTCCATGCTTGGTTGGCGTTCCTATGTCGATTTTAAGAATGACCTGCTGTCCATGTCGGTCTAAGCATGGCAGGTCTAATCATTCCATGGGAGCTGCCGGAAAAGCCGCGCAGGCGGGTGAATTCAACCGTTGCCATGACCTAGACTAGGTGAGGCAGCGAAAAAAATCATTGCAGATCCATATCAAGCGAGACGCTTGCGTCGATCAATCGCCGAGGTGCTTGTCCGGCACGAGGTAATTCTGAACGTAGTCGGCGACGGCAGTATCGAGCGGAGTGGTTTCGGCCGTGTATCCGGCGGTGCGTAATCGCGTGAGATCGGCCTGCGTGTGGTATTGGTATCGATCGCGAAGGTGTTCGGGCATGTCGATGAACTCGACATTCCGCGGACGTCCGAGTGCCTTGAAAATAGCGTCGGCCAAACTGTTCCAGGTATTCATCCGTCCCGAGCCGACGTTGAACAAGCCACCAGTGTTGTCAGAACCCGAAGCGGTAGCGAGGGGTTCCATAAAATGCAGCGTCATATCGACTGCGTCCTTCACATATACGAAATCGCGGCCGAATTCGCCGTCGGCATACGCCGGATCCGCGCTCTTGAACAATTGAAGTTTACCGGTTTCGCTTATCTGATCGAACGCCTTATTCACAAGCGAGCGCATATCGCCCTTGTGGTTTTCGTTCGGGCCGAAAACGTTGAAATACTTCAGGCCGACTATATGGTCGAACATCCCGTTGCGTGCGGCGTACTGGTCGAAAAGCTGCTTCGAGTAGCCGTAAACGTTGAGCGGCCGCAACGCGTCGAGCGTCTCGGTGCCGTCCGCCATTCCGTTCGAACCGTCGCCGTATGTCGCCGCCGACGAAGCGTATATGAAGCGAATGTCGTTCGACAACGCAAAATCCGCTAAGTCCTTTGTATATTGGAAGTTATTGCGGAGCATATAGTCCGCATCGCGTTCGGTCGTCGAGGAACACGCCCCGAGATGGAAGATCGCTTCCGTATCCTTAAAGTCACCGATGTCGTCGATGAAGTCATCTGCGTCGATGTAATCCGCGAACTTCAAAGGCGCAAGATTCTTCCACTTGTCGGTCTCATCCATCCGATCGACGATCAAGATGTCGTCGCGGCCCATCTCATTCAGCCGCCAAACGACCGCACTCCCGATAAACCCCGCCCCACCGGTAACAATGATCTTTTCACTAGTCGCCATCAGGTTAATGATACAACAACCGCATGGTTGGTACATGCGGTCGCTAGCGGTCAACTCGATCCCAATCGATGTTAATCTGTCCGGAGAGTTTTCCTTTAGCTGGAAAGTTGATTGTTTCTAAGTGGTATACAGGTGGCTTTCCGTCTTTGCCGATCTGTTGTCCACTCATTGACCGCGCCGCATATTGACTAAACTCAATGTCCGACAGATTTATAAACCACTGCCAATCTCGAACTGCTATGAAGGCTCCGACGAAGCAATCGGTTTTCGGATGACGCATGGTTTGAATTCTTACACTCTCCTCGTTTGTCACAAGTTCACCAACCGAAGTCGCAAAATAGAGACCCATCGGAGACACTAACGGACACTTTCCAAACAATGCGTTGATGACCTCTTTGGGAGGATCAATGGCTGCCGTGTTCGTACCAGCCCATCTAAGATCTTTTTCGTGTTGTGCAATACCAATCGCAATCTTTATGAAGATCCTTTCAATGGTAGTTCCGTCAAAGTCTGCCCTATCAACTTGCCAAAGAGAGCTTCTCGGACGGTCTCTACGTTCAAGCTGATTCACATGGAAAGTCCTTACTGTGTTAAAAAGCCGTTGACATTCGGCGTCTAGATAGGAGAGGTCAGAGTTGTGCGTCGTACAGAGAATGTTCGATGCGAGTCTTTCTACTGGGAGTGGTTCAGCATTTTCGCTCGTCCAGGAAAATCCCTCAACATTGACTTTTGGGACGCTCCAAATAGCCTTCGGAATGTAATGCTCCCTTGACTGCGCATCTGAGCAATTTCCCAGCGATGCCGCGTAGCATTTCACCATTTTGATGACATCAATCTATTCCTTTCTCAACTCATTCTCTATCCAATTTGGGTCGCGACGGTCATCGAGGACAGCAACGACGCTTACTTCTTCGCCATCTTTATGGTAGTAGATCGAGAACGGAAACTTCGAGCAAACCATACGGTGGTATGAGTCGTAATGCTTCTGGTGAACCCCTGCGTAAATAGTGAGAGATCGAAGATCAGACATGATCGAATTCAAAAAATAGGCGCCGAGGCCAAGCTGCTGACTTTCGTAGAATCTGATCCCATCGGCGACTGTTCGTCGTGCGGAAACAAGGATCCGAACTCTCATCGCAACTCGGCACGCAACCCGTTTTCGAATTCATCGAGGCTTTCGAATGGATCGTTTCCTGCGGCTATCTCTTTTTCCCGGTCCTGAAGAAACGAAAGGTGCCAAGCGGGAGGCTCACTATTGACGTTGCGTGCACTCATACTCTTCCAGAGAGCTTCCATCAATTCGACCTGCTGTTCGCCGGTCATCTCATCAATATCAGGAATCGTTTGCACGGTCATAGGCGAAGTATAACACAAGAATTCTGCTCCAGAACCCGATTCGTTCCATACCTTTATGCGTGACTCCTTGTTCCAGAGTCTATTTTCCGGCTTTGCGGTCGGCGGCCTGGATCTCGCGGGCGACCTTCTGAACCTCGTCGAGTACACGTAGAAGGTTGCCGCTCCAGAGTTTTTCGATCTGCCTCTTTGTGTAGCCGCGGCGGACAAGTTCCAGCGTTACGTTGAAGGTCTCAGCCGCACTGTCCCAGCCCTCGACTCCGCCGCCGCCATCGAAATCCGAAGAGATGCCGACGTGATCGATACCGATCTTCTTGACGAGATAATCGATGTGGTTGACGAAATCCTGCACGTTCACATCCGGAGCAACGTCTTTGAGACGTTCGCGGATGATCGGAGCGTTCTTTGCGCGGAAGGCTTGGTATTTCGTGAAATATGCCTCACGCTCAGCTTCGGGAAGTTTGAAAATGTCGGCACGCGAAAGCATCGTGAAGCCTTCTTTGGCGGCAAGCTCGGCCATCAAAGCATTCATCTTCTCCGACCGCAGAGCACTCTTTTCCTTGCTTACGTAGCTGCGGAATGCAACTGCCTGCACAACACCGCCATTCTTGCGGATGGCTTCGAGCTGTTCGTCATCTAGATTACGGCTGTGATCGCAAAGTGCCCGCGCACCCGAATGTGAAGCGATGACCGGAGCCTTGCTGAGCGCGATCGCCTGAAGGTTCGACTGCTTCGAGGGATGCGAAAGATCGACCATGATGCCCCATTTGTTCAACTCAGCGATCGCTTTTTTGCCGAGGTCGCTCAGGCCGTTGTTGAGCCAAACGCCGTCGGCCTCGCCTGTATTCGAATCCGCAAGCTGGCTGTGGCCGTTGTGGGCAAGTGACATATAACGCGCGCCGCGATCCGCGAATTCTTTGATGCGGCCGAGATCCGTGCCGATCGGATATCCATTCTCCACGCCGATCATCGCCACGAGCTTGCCTTCTTTTGAGAGGCGTCGGACATCGTTCGACGTCAATGCAAGGCCGATCTCATTCGGTGCATACTTTTCGACGAGGCGATGGATCGCATCGAACTTATCGATCGCGTTCTTGTACGCGGCCGCGTAGCCTTCTTCGGTCAGCGGTCCTTGTCCGGTGTAAACGACCATCCACGAGACATCGAGTCCGCCCTTCCGCATCTTCGGAATGTTCACCTGCGTGTCGAGGTCCTGTGTGTAATTGCGAGTATCGGTGAAATTACTCGTGCTAATGTCGTTGTGCGTGTCGAGTGTGATCACGGACTTGTGGATCTTCAACGCCTTTGCACGAAGCTTGGCCTCGGCCTTGTCGTTCGTTTGTCCGAATACCACGGCCGAAGGCAGCGATACGAGAATCGAAAAAAGTGCGAGTGTCGTCAGAAATTGTTTCATCTGTTCCCCCGGGAAATGATCTTGAGTAAAAGGCAAGCTTACTAAGGTTAGGTCGAGGCGGGCAAATGGATGCACGCCTTTCCTGCTGGGCTTAAGTTAGAAGAAAGAAGAAGCACCGCAGCAGATCGTTTCTGCGAATGGCCGATAGGCTGCAGCGCTGCTCAGTTACAAAATGCTCGCCTAAGCTGTATCTTCTTGTGAAGAAGACAGAAGCGGTGCCGGACTTGAACCCCGCCGCGTGAGCATTATCTTCAGCGCGAATAAGACCCAAGCGATCGCACCTATCGCGAAGATCGTGTCGCCGACCATTCGCATCCAGCGGAGTGTCTGCATTATGCCGGTCTGCATAAATTCCGGACTGCGCGCCGACCAATAGCCTTCCGAGATCGACTGGTAAGTCTGTAAGAGTCCGATCGGTAAAAGGCTAAGGAAGATCTCGAGGAGCATTCCGATATTTATCGCCCAAAACGCAAATGCAAGGATATCTGAACGCCATTGCCGTTCGGGCTGCATCGCACGCAGGCAGAACAGCGTCAATGCAAGTCCGAGCGTTCCGTACACACCATAAAGAGCGCCGTGCGCATGAACCGCGGTCGTGTTCAGGCCTTGCATATAGTAAAGCGCGATCGGCGGATTGATCATAAACCCGAAAACGCCTGCACCGAGCAAGTTCCAAAAGGCGACAGCGACGAAGAAGTAAACGACCCACTTATACTGCGCAAGCCAAGGCCGCGCCTTCGAATGGCGAATGTTGTCGAGGGCTTCGTAGCCGACAAAGACGAGCGGAACGATCTCGAGAGCGCTGAAGACGGAGCCGAATGCAAGTGCGACCGTCGGCGTACCCGCGAAGTAGAGATGGTGAAGCGTTCCCACGATGCCGCCGCTAAGATATATCGAACCGGAAAGGAGGCCTGCATATGCGGCGTGGTCGGCTCGGATAACACGGAGCTTTGCAAAAAGAAACGCGATGACGGTGGTCGCAAACACTTCGAAAAAGCCCTCGACCCAAAGATGAACTACCCACCATCGCCAATATTCCACTACCGTCAGATGCGAGCGCATACCCCAGAAAAGCCCGGGGGCGTAGAATAATGCGATTCCGGCCGTCGTGCCAAGGTAGAGAAGGATCAACGAGCGGTTTGTTGTTTTCTCTCTAAGGCCGGCAAGGGCGGAACGCCCGATCAAGAAAAGCCATAGAAGCAGTCCGACAAAAAGAGCCGCCTGCCAAACTCGGCCAAGGTCGACATATTCATAGCCTTGGTGGCCGAACCAGAACCAAAGGTCGCTGTTGCCGAACTTGTGCATTACGCTCATCCATTGGCCCGCCATCGAACCAAGGACAACGACAAGAAGAGCAACAAAGAGAACGTCGACGCCGAGCTTTTGATATTTCGGCTCATAGCCGCAAATGTATGGGGCAATGTATAGGCCCGCAGCCAGCCATGCGGTCGCGATCCAGAAAATGGCAAGCTGCGTATGCCACGTTCGCGAGATCACATACGGCAGTACCTGATCAAGCGGTATTCCGTAGAGTCCTCCGCCCTCAACCCCGTAATGGGCCGTTATGACACCCATAACGATCTGCAGGAGAAAAAGCAGTGATACTACGAGGAAATACTTGATCGTCGCCTTCTGGGATCGTGTTAGCGGCGAGCCGATCAGCGGATCTTCGTCCGGCGTGTCACGGGCTTCGGCCGGTCTATACCAACCGGCATAAAACCATACCATCCCGCCAAGACTTCCGATGAGAAGAATGACGCTCACGCCCGTCCAAACGATCGAGCTTGGGGTCGGATAGTTTGCAACAAGTGGTTCGGACGGGAAGTTGCTGGTGTACGAGATCGTGTTATTCGGCCGATTCGCCGCTGATGCCCAGGCCGTCCAGAAGAAGAACGCCGTCATTTGGCGAAGTTTTATAGGATCGGCCTGTGCTCCCTTTTGTATTGCATAATCGGAACTTCCATTAGTGAAGACATCGGTGTAATGCCTCAGGTTATCCTCGAACGCGAGTTGGCGAACAGGATGAATCGTGATGGTACCTGTGGTCGGATCATAAGTGTTGGTGCGCATCTCGATCCGAAGCCGTTCGAGGAGTGTCGCACGTTCGTCGGGGGGCAGTGACGAGCCATCGAGTCCGTACCGGCCGTCCGACCAGTTGTTCAAAATGAAAATGGACTCACGATGGAGATAATCTGCGGTCCAATCAGGCGCGACGTATGAGCCGTGGCCCCAGATCGAACCGACCTGCATTCCACCCATTGCCTGCCAAACGTTCTGCCCGTCCAGTATCTGCTCGGGGCCGATAACCTGCTTCCCTCCGGTGGTCACGACCGAAGTCGGGATCGGAGGCGCCTCGCGAAAGATCTCCGCCCCTACCCATCCTAGAATGGCGAAGGAGAAGACGAAGACCGCTGCCAAAAGTATCCAGAGCTTTTTCATTGGTTCCGTGTCATATACCACGCAAACACGACCGATTGCAAGGCCTGTCGACCGATGCTGTCAATTTGCCCGGGAAATAGGCGCCGGCACACGAACTTTGCCGAATTTCTGCTCGAGTTTGCGAGCTTAGTAATGTGCGGGGCGAGGTTGGCGTTCTACCTCAAACGGCCGCTGTGGAGTTGGCGGGAGCGGTGTGCTAGGCTATTTTTCGTGATACGCGGGATCGCATTATTCGTGTTGCTTATGACCGTCGGCCTGTCGCTTGCGCCCTGCAATGACGCATTCGCGTTTTCGGCCGACAAGGGAACGATTGCCAGCGTCGCCAATTCGGACGAACCGACGTCTTCGGAAGAAGATTCGGACGATTGTTCGCCGTTTTGCATCTGCGCGTGCTGTGTTCACACGGTCGCATCGTGCGATGCGACGATGACCGTCACGGCCGCACATCTTGCGGCCACGATCGCAGGAACTCCCTTTCAGCATCACCCGACTCGCATAAATGCCCACCTTTCAGCGGTCTGGCAGCCTCCAAAAAGCCTCATTTAAGACGCAATAAGCAGTACTGTCTAATTTTTTCGTTCCGTGTCTTGTGAATATTCCGGATGCGAAAAGATACGTCTATTTTCTAACAGAACTTTTGGAGAAAGATATGCACAGAGCATTGATCTTTGCTGTCATTATATTTGCCGCGACATTAACAGCATTCGCGCAGGACGGCAACACACTAAAGCTGCACATTAAGAACAACGAAACACAGAAAGGCGTCGCCGCCGCAACCGTCTCCGTTCTCGGGACTGACCTGCAGGCGACCGCCGATCAGAACGGCAAGGTCGAAATTAAGGGAATCCCCAACGGCGACCAGGTGATCGAGATAGTTTCGCACGGATACGAGAGGATCGAACTAAAGCTCAGCTTTCCTCTCACGGATCCTGCAGAACGTACGGTGACAATGAAGATCACTTACGAAGCCGGCGAGGTGACGGTCAGTTCGACTCGAACGGGCCGCGAGATCGAGGCCGAACCGACACGCGTCGAGGCGATCGACGAGGAAGAGATCGATGAAAAGATCAATATGCGGCCCGCAAACGTATCGATGGTCCTGCACGAAAGCACAGGCATTCAGGTACAGCAAACCTCTCCAACGACGAACACGCAGAGCGTGCGGATACAAGGCCTTGACGGCCGCTATACGCAGATCCTGAAGGACGGCTTCCCGGCTTACGGCGGATTTTCCGGCAGCCTCAGCGTGCTTGAGATCCCGCCGCTTGATCTCAAACAGGTCGAGGTCATCAAAGGACCGTCTGCAACGCTCTTCGGTGGAGACGCGATCGCCGGTGTCGTCAACTTCATCAGCAAAGTGCCGGAAGAAAGACCCGTAACGTCGTTGATCCTGAATCAGACGTCGGCACTTGGAACCGACCTTTCGATATTCAACTCAAGGAAGTTCGAAAAATTCGGCTACACGCTTCTCGGCTCGGTGAATTATCAGCGTCCTTACGATGTCGATAGGGATGACTTCACCGAACTGCCGGCGACAAAGGCGGTCAGCTTCAATCCGAAACTATTCTTCTATTTCGACAGCCGAACGACCTTGGCGATCGGAAATTCGACATCGTATCAAACACGTAAAGGCGGCGATACTTTTGTGCTGAAGGGGCAGGCCGACAGCTATCATCAATACTTCGAACGGAACGGGTCCTTTCGCAACATTACTACGGTGAATTTCGATCACGTCTTCGGTGACGGGTCGCGTCTGAACGCAAAGCAGAGCCTTGCATTCTTCAGCCGCGACCTAACGACGCCGAACTACGCGTTCGGCGGGCGGCAATTCAACTCATTCACGGACGTGAGTTATTGGAAGGTATTCGGCAAACACGCATTGATCTTCGGCGGAAGCGCCGTCTATGACAGTTTCCGAGAACGTACGCCCGGGCCGTCCCGAAATGAGACACGTTCGGCATTCGGTGCGTTCGTCCAGGATACTGTCGATCTTAACGAGCGAGTCTCGCTCGAAGCAGGTTTACGCATCGAGAAGACCAAGGACTACGGGACGTTCGCTCTTCCGCGCGTGTCGTTCTTGTTTCGGTTAACGGATAGGTTAACCTCGCGCGTCGGATTTGGAATGGGCTACAAGACGCCGACAATGTTCACTGAAGAGGCCGAACTGCTGCTTTTCCGCAACGTGCTTCCGGTCGGAACGAACTTCAAGGCCGAAAAGAGCAAAGGCGGCACGTTTGACCTGAACTATCGCGGCACGATCGGCGAAAAGGTCTCGTACTCAGTGAACCAAATGTTCTTTTATACGGAGATCACTGACCCGATAATTCTGCGGGCGAATGGAGCGGGCAGCTACGCTTTCAGCAACGCCGCATCACGGATCGTGAGCAAGGGTTTTGAGACGAATGCAAGATTGGAATACGGCATCGCAAAGCTCTTTCTCGGCTATACCTTTACTGACGGCAAGGCAGGCTATCTGCCGGGCACACGCAAACTCACGCTCTTGCCGACGCACAAAGTGAATTCATCACTTGTTTTTGAAGAACACGAAAACTTCAAAACGGGAGCCGAATTCTACTTCGGCAGCCGGCAGACGCTCGATAACCGCAGCCTCACGCGAAACCTCGTCGAAGTCGGGCTCTTCGGCGAAAAGACTTTCGGCAAATTCAGCCTGTTTATCAACGCCGAGAATATCTTCGACCAACGCCAAGGCCGCTACGGCCAGGTCGTCTTTCCGCCGCACCAAACCCCGACATTTGCCGAGATCTACTCCCACACCGAAGGCCGTGTTTTTAATGGAGGAATAAAGATCAGGCTGTAAGCAGAACGGAGCGCGGACAGTGCGTCCGCCCT
>JRYI01000918.1_pt1 | contig 35120 bp, 23 predicted proteins | sample 235361 | NCBI WGS metagenome assembly JRYI01 (sample SAMN03074212, study PRJNA261471) | activated sludge metagenome | biome: Common Effluent Treatment Plant; feature: Wastewater; material: Activated sludge; isolation source: activated biomass in a lab-scale reactor treating industrial wastewater at...
AGCGGCGCGTCATGGCTGAAGGCCGAATCGCCCTCACCGAGGATGTAGGTATACGGCTCGCTGCATTCATAGCGCGCCTCCATGCCGTCGATGATGACCGGCTCCGGCGCGGCGCGCATGGCGCAGGTGACGCCGCCGTCCAGCTCCACGAAAAACGCCACGACATGCTCGGGCGCCGGCGGGGCGACAGAAGGCAGCGCCTCGCTGGGGCTGACGAGCGCGCCATAGGTACCGGCCATCGGGTCGGGCGCACAGATCAGGCGCGTACCGCCCTGGACGAAACATGGCCCGGTCATCTTGTCAGCCAGATCGCATTGGTAAGTTCCCGGCACGGCTGCCCATTCGCGGCATATCCCGACCACCGGCCCGCTCGCGGTCGAAATGGAGGCCGGATCAAACTTGATGATCTGCGTCGCATTCTCGATCTTCTGTGGGCCGGCCGCGGCTTGCCCCGACTGTTCGCCGCCGCCCGAACAGGCCGCCAGCAGGAACAATATCGTTGCTCCGGCTGCCGACCAGATGCTTGTCCTTCGTGTCATATCACCTCTTTTCAAAAACCTGACAGATGAGCGACAAAGGGCACTCTGCTGACAACGGAATTTGTCGTCGCCTATCTATCGGGGTTGAGCATTTTGCCCGATACCGCCGGGCACTATATCACACCTCGCGCCATCTGCTAATCCATATGGTGGGCGGCCATGAAATCACCCTGATCAATTACCAATTGATTGTTGCGGGCAAATGGCGCGGCGGCGCGCAAAGCCCAAGGAGCTGTAGCACAGACATTCCTGTCTNNCGCCCCGCGGCCAGCCCATCCACCGTCACCACATAAGCCGCGCTGATCTTCGGCCAGTTATTACGCTCATTGAACAGCGCGCTCCCGGCGCGCAACTCGGCGATTTGCTCCGGGTGCGCATGCAGATCGCGCAGACAGGCGGCCAGACTGTCCACATCGCCCGGCTCAAAGAACGCCACCATCGTGCCGCCGAAAGTGCGCTCGATGGCCGTGGTGCGCGCGGCAACGGCGGCCATGCCCAGCGCGGCATACTCCATCAGCTTGGTCGGCAGCAGCCCGTCGGTGAACGTATCGTTGCGATAGGGGGCGATGCCCAGATCGGCCGTGGCGATGACGGCCGGCAACGCCTCGGCCGGACGCAACTCGTTGATCAGACTGACCTGTGTCGCGATGCCCAGTTCCTCGATGAGTCGTCGCAGTTCACTCACATAATCGCCGTCGCCCAGCAACGTCAGATGGATGCCGGGGATGTCTGTCCTGACTTGATCCACGGCCCGGATCGCCAGGTCCAGCCCATAGTGACGGGCCAGCGAGCCGTGATAGATCAGCCGCAGACCGCAAGGATCGTGCAGTAGCGGCGGCGATTCCGCCGGCAGGTGGAAGATGCTGTCGTCGGCCACGTTCATGACCACACTGCACTTCTGCGGAACCACGCCGCGGCCGATGAGCACTTGCCGCCAGTGGTCGCTGACAGTGATGACGTGATCGGCAAAGCGGCAAGACCAGCGCTCCTGAAGCTTCACCAGCCGCACAGGCAGACTGTCGAGGTCGGTTCCGAAGCGGGATGCGTAGAATTCGGGCATCAGATCGTGGATATCGAGGATGGTCCGCGCGCCCATGAGCCTGGCCGGCAGCGCGGCGAAAACGAGGAAGTCCGGCAGGTTGTGCGCCTGCACCACGCGATAGGGCGCGCGCAGATGCAGGCGCGTCAGGCGAATCATCGCCAGCAACAGGAATGCGACGTATTCCAGCAATTGGACGGCCGCGCCGCGCCCCTTGTGTCGCCCGACAGGCAGGCGATAGATGGTGATGCCGCCATCCTGCTCCACAGGCTGCTCGCCGGCCGCACGCAAGCAGATCACGTCCACGGCATAGCCGGCGCGGGTCAGGGCACGCGCCTCGCGCTCGACGCGCGTCTCGCCCAACGGGTAATAGGCGTGGACGATCATGCAATGGCGCATGAGGGGCACGCGCCCTTGCTCCAGGGGTCCTGTTTGTTTGGTCATTGTCGGGTTATCCGATGAATAAGCTCAAAGAAACCGGCGCATGATTTGATAGCCGGACCGGCTAAGTCTGAATCGTCGCGGGGCATGGATGCACGTGTTGCGCCCGTAATCGACCAGCTCACCGCCGAACTTGGCCTTGAAATCGCGCACGCCGTATTCCTCGTCCGGCCGGCCGCCGCCGCCGAAATCAAAAACCCGGCAGCCGCTTGCCGCGCCCAGCTTCAGGGCATGCCAGACGAGCAGATCGGCCGGGCGATGGGCGCTAAACTCGCGCAGCGTGCCGGTGTACCAATAGGTCATCGTCCCTTGATGGATCAGCAAGGTCAACGCACCGATCAGCGTATCGTCGATGCGAGCGACGAGAACGCGCATCATATCGCGAGGGTACAGCACGTCGAAGGCGGATTGGAATAGCGATATGTCGGGCAAGGGTACCTGGAGCCGCTTGTAGACGGCCTTGAGCACGGGATAGATCGGAGCAAGCTCGGCCGGGTCTGTGACTTCATCGACCGTCACGCCCATCGTCTCCGCCTTGCGGACGTTGCGGCGGGCATTGGAACGGATATTGCCCCACAATGCCGTCTCCGATTGAGTCAGGTCGATGAGAAAGTTGAGGTGGCCTTCATGTTGGTAGCCGTGGGCATCCAACGTGGGAAGAAGGCAGTCCACCGGGGCAGTGTTGCGCAGCTCGGTGAAAAGAACACTGGCTGGCCGCGTTTGTTCATATGCGCGCAGAACCAAATCCAGCGCCGCGCGCCCTGTCGTGCCACCGGCGCAGACCACACCACCAAAGGCCACACCGCGACTGACCAGCGATCCCGCCGGCCCGCCCAGGAGCGCGATTTGTACCGGCGCGAAGAGGGCTGCCGGGCAACCGGCCGGGTCCAAAGCGGCCCACAAGCCGGGCTTGTGGCCTTCGGCCCGCGCGAAGACCTCGAACATCTCCGGCGTGTGGAAGATGCTCGCCTGCGGGTTGTTATACAGAAATTCGCGCCAGAGATCGGGTTCCAGTTCCCGCGTGACGCGCAGGTTTTGAGAGATCATATCGAGTTGAGGGATTAAAGAGGGGGCGAGGCAACGACGGGATGAGGGATTTTCCAGGACAAAAGGGAGTTCGCCGTTGCCTCGCGCCTAAAACAAGTTGGAGCGTGACGATGCCGGGGGCCGGCTACCGTTGAAACAGTTGTGGGTTGTCACCAACCCATCGCCACAGGCGCTCAATGCCGTCGCGGACGGATACGCGCGGCCACCAGCCCAACTCGCGCTCGGCCTTATGGATGTCACTGACAAAGACGTGCTGATCGCCCACGCGCCAATCGGCATGGGCAACAGGGATCTCGCGTCCTGCCAGTTGGGAGAGAATGGAGCCGAATTCGGCCCAGATCGACATGGTATTGTGCGGGCCACCGCCCAGGTTGTATATCTGTCCTGAAGCGATGTCGATGCGTTTGGCGGCGGCCTCATAGGCGGCGACCAGATCATCGATCCACAGCACGTCACGCACCTGCTTGCCGTCGCCATAGATAGTGATCGGCCGCCCATAGCGCGCGGCGATACAGAAATGCGCCACCCAACCCTGGTCTTCTACGCCGAGTTGCCGCGTGCCGTAGATGCACGACTGGCGCATCACAACCGTTCGCAGCCCGTAGGTGCGGGCATAATCGCGCACGTACTGATCGCCACACCCCTTGGAGCAGCCGTAGGGAGAGTGGAAATCGAGCGGATACTCCTCCGGGATGCCATCGGGGAAGTCGAGAAAGCGGTGGCGCGTCTCACTCTCGGCCGTGCGCACGTCCTCCATGCCGCCATAGACCTTGTTGGTGGAAGCGTAAAACAGGATAGCTCCGGGCGCGGCGCAGCGCACAGCCTCCACGACGTTGAACGTTCCCAGCGCATTGATCTCGAAATCCTCGCGGGCGTTGCTGACGGACGTGGTGACGGCCACCTGCCCGGCCATGTGATAGACGCGCGCGACGTCCGCGGGGAGCGCGCTGCGCAGCGCATCGTAATCGCGAATGTCGGCGCGGATGAAGCGCATATTTTCGCCGTGCCGCTCGGCCAGCCACTCCAGGTTGCAGTCGGAGCCACGCCGCGACAGGTTATCCAGAATCGTGACGCGGTCGCCGCGCCGAAGGTGATGGTCGGCCAGATTCGAGCCGATGAAGCCCGCGCCGCCGGTGATGAAAACTTCCATGATGCGTGCTACCTCCTTATTAAGGATCCGGCCCCCGATCAGACAGGGGGAATAATTAGTGCCCGAAGAGACGCAACCCGTAATCCCACAGCGTCAGGGCGTCGATGTCGCCCGTGACGGCCAGGGCGCTGCGATAGCCATCCGGCCAGCGGCCGAGCCGCACCAGCGGAAAATTGCTCTGTTCGATGGCCGTGAGCACGGGCCGCCGGTCGGCCGTGCCGAATTCGGGCCAGTCGAGGATGAATTCGTGCAATCGGCCATCGCTCGCCGTCTCGACGATGTAGCCCTGCTCGACGAGGAAAGCGCGCAGTTGCGGCGCTGAGCGGGACGTCAGGCCGATGAAAGGACGGCTCGCGGCCGACACTTCGAATTCGAGCGCGCGGATGCGATGATACGCACCATCCCACGGGTCAACGCCGACCGCCGGCTCCACGGCGCGACCGAAGACGGCCGTTCCGGGCGGGCCGTCAACGCGGATCGCATAGCGCCGGGGCCCTGCGTCGGCGCAAGTGACGGTTGCCCGCGCCGCCCACCAGGCCGCGATCTCGTCCAGCCGGGCGATCCACACTCCCGGCGACAGCGAGCGCGCGGCATCCAGCGTGGCCTCCAGCGCCGCTGCACACGGATAGACGCGCTCCGGATGCAGGCCCAGAACGAACAACTCGCCCAGGCGATGGGTCTCGGCCAGGACGGCCAGCCATAGTTCGGCCATCTCCGCGCCGTCCAGCGAGAGACGATCGACGAAGGCCTCGTCATCCGGCAGCGCGTAAGGCATTCGCACCAGGCCGCCCTCGATGGCGGGCAGCGCCGGATGCTCGGCCGCCGGCTGCGCGCCATAGAAGCGCAGCACGCGCCCATACGTCTCCGTCTCGCGCCCGTTCACCACCGGCCAGACCAGACTGCCGCTGCTGTCGTAGCGAAAGCCGGCCCGCCGGACAGCAGCCAGGGTATCCTCGCTCCAGCGCAGGTAGGGGCAACGAAAGCCGGCCGCCTCGATCCCGTGCGCGGCAAACAACTCGCGCGCGCGGCCGAAATGGTCATCGAGCTGCGCCGGAGTCAGCCGGCTATGATCCACGTGACACAGGCCGTGGACGGCGAACTCGATATTGCGCGCGCGATAGCGATCCATATCCCAGCGGCCGCGAGCCAGGGTGATGGCCGTCAGGGGAAACGTCGCCCCACAGCCATACCCCTCAAGAATGTCGGCGAACAGGTCCAGGGCGCGATCCATCTTGCCTTTGGTCAGACCATAGTGACCCGTTATCGACCCGCCACGCCGGATCAGGCGGCCAAAGCCTTTGCCTTGGACCGCGGCTTGCAGCGAATTCATTCCGCCCCCCATGCGGCGTGCGAACGAGCGACCATCGCCTCAAGCTGGCTCATGCGGTCGTCCCACTCGCGACGGCTCGCGGCGCGGAAGGCGACGACCTCGCGCGCCAGTTCCTCGTGCCGCTCGCGCATGGCCAGCACGCCGTCGCGGATGCCCTCGGTCGTGTTGGGCACGAAGATCGTCCCGCCACCAAAGACCTCATGCAAATAGGGCCAATCGGACGTGATGAGCGGCTTGCCGACGGCCACGGCCTCGCAGCCGCCAAGTTGCAGTGTGTAATCCCGCGTCGTCAGCACGATGGCTGCATCCATGCCGCGTAGCAGGCCCAGATATTCCCCGTTGGGATTTAGAAACCCGGTGAAGGTGACGTTGGGCGGCGCGGCAGCGAAGAACTCGGCCGGACGTCGCCGCGTGTCGCCGGTGATGTAGAAATTTATCTCCGGCACTTGGGCCGCCGCCGCGACCACTTCGTCCACCGGCTCGTCATCGGCGAAGGTGCTGATGAAGGCCACGTTGAAGCCCGATTTCATGGGATAGGGCGCGCCGGCGGGCAGTTCGAGGAAGGGATCGAACATCACCAGCGACGACGCGCCCCACTCGGTCATCAGATCGGCCGCGTGCTGGTTGGTGACGATGTTGACCGTCGCGTGCCGGGCCAGGTGACGCTGGATGGGCTGCGCCCAATCCCACGCCGGGCCGAAGGCGGCGCTGTGATACTCGAACACATACGGCGCGCCGGACAGACGGCTGTAGAGATAGACGACCGCGCCGCAGATGAACGGCGGTGTCTGCACGTGGACCGCGTCGGGCCGCTCGCGCCACAACATGCGCCAGGTACGCGCCGCCTGCAACGCGTATTTGAAGGGCGCGTGGAGCGGGTACTGGAAGCGCAGATTGTGGATGCAGCGCAACTGGCCGTGCAGTTCGCGGGCAAACATCTCGCTGCGACGGCTATAAGGCGCCCAGGCAACAGCGATCCAGTTGACTTGTGCATTGTGCATGATCATCCTCCGATGATTCATCAGTGACAACATCCGGCGGCGCGAACCAGTCCGGCCAGAGCGTGGCCGCGAACAAGCGGACGTTGCGCTCGACGGCAAACGTCGCCAGCACGGCTCGCCGCCCGTTGCTGCCAAGCTCGGCCGACAGTTGCGGCCGGTCGATCAGCTCAGCCAGCGCCCCGGCCAGCGCCTCGGTATCGCCGGGCGGCACCAGCAGCCCGGTCACGCCGTCGTCCACCAGCTCCGGGATAGCCGACAGGTGGGTGGAGACGACCGGCAGTTCCATCGCCATCGCCTCGGCCAGCACGTTGGGGATGCCGTCGATGTCACCGTCCTGCGTGCGGATACATGGCAGGGCAAACAGGGTCGCGCGCCGGTAGCGGTCGATGACGGCCTCGTGGGGCAGCGCGCCGTGGAGCGTGACGGCATCAGTCAGGCCCAGGCGGGTGGCGACGCTTTCGAGCCGGGCGCGTTGCGGCCCCTCGCCCACGATGTGGACGTCGAACGCATAGCCGCGCCGTCGCAACAGGTCGCAGCCCATCAATAGCTGCTCAAACCCCTTGCGCTCGGCCAACTGGCCCACCGCCAGGATGGACGGACGGCCGTTAGCGTGGCCGTTGGAATGGCAATTGACATGGGGTATGGGCGTGTATTTGCCCAATTCAAGCCCGTGCGGAACACAGGTGATCTTGCCGGCCGCATCCTCGCCGATAAGGGCCAGCAGATGGGCCTTGTTATAGCGTGTACAGGTGACTACGTGGCGCGCCTCGCGGATCTTCTCCGGCAGCAGAACGGGATTGACGAAGATGTCGGCCCCGGCATGGATCGACAGGCTATAGGGCTTGTCCAGCAGTCTCCCCATGACGAGGGCGATAGTCGCCGCGCGGTCGGCGAAGTGGGCGTGAAGTTCATGAAAATCCAGCCCGCGCACCAGCCAGGCGGCATAGACGCCTTCGGCCACGTGGACGGCCGTCTTCAGCCGGGCGCGCAGAGTCGGGTGCGGTCGAGTCAGCAGATGGAACATCGCGCTCGCCAACCGGAGCGGCCGCCGCGCCAGCCACCACAGCAGCGCGGCGAGAAACCCACGCCAGACGATTGGCGTCAGGTAGGCCACGCCTTCCGCGAGTTGATCGGCCGACAACGGCAGCGATTCCGGCGGCCGGCGCATGGCGATAATCCGCACGTCGACGCCCCAGCCGCGCAACGTCCGAATCTCGCGGTCGATGAAGGTGGTGGTCAGGCTCGGATAGGTGCCGACCAGGTAGACGAGACGCCGGGCCGATGATTGATCCTGGGTCATTGCATCCTTTGAACTGACTGGACGAGCCGCCCCGGCTCCCCCCGGCGACTGATGACAAAAGGCAGACACCAGCGGTGGCCGGTGGTCTCGATCGGCAGCGGCCCCGCATCGGTAAGCGTCTCCCCGGCAGCGTCCAGGACAAACAACGCGATCTCATAGCTCGTTCGCGGCCGCAGGCCGGTCAGGACATATTCGCGGGCGTCGGCGGGGATGTCGCGAATGGCGTTCGTCTCGCCATCGGCCGTGTAGACCAGCATCAGTGTGGCGGCATCCCGCTCGTTGGGCTGCGACCAGTTGAGCCGGATCGAGGTCGATTCAGGCTTGCCGCTGAGCTCCATGTGATATTCATATGCGCCAAGATCGGGTGTGGCCGAGCGAGAACGCCCCAGGATGTCAATGGCGACGGCTGTGGCCGGGTTGCCCGCGCCGATGGCCGGGCTGCCCGCCGCCGGCCGGCCATAGGCCTCGACCAGTCGAACGAACTCCTCACGGATCGATACGCTGCCGCTTGGGAAGGCGTCGCCGTCCCAGCGCGGCAGGGTGATCGCTCCCTGGAAGATATTGAGAAGTGGGTCGGCCACCAGGGCGTTGCCGTCATCGACCGTGGGAACCAGTAAGTCGCCGCCGGGTATGGCGGCCGACCCATTCCAATACAGATTCGTGTCAATGCCAATGTTGGTGGCCGACGACGGATCACCCTTTGAGAATTCGTTGTCGTCTATCTCGTTGTAATAGGACCCCATCGAGCCGGTGGGGTCGGCCCAGATATTATTGACGAAGGTCAGGTTATCGTTAATTAGATTAGCGTTCTTGACGTTGACCCACATCGCGTAGGCCGAGGTGGGGAGATCGCCGATGGCGGTGTTATTGGCGAAGCGCACATCACGCACGCCGCGCAAGCCCAGGATGGAATAAGCGTTGTGGTGGGAATTTCCGATGAACAGATTGTTCTCGATGGCCACATCACGAGCCTCATAGTACGGCTTGCCGTCATTGCCCACCTGGATCAGTGTCTCCTTGCCGCCTTCCCAGTTGAGGAAGATATTGCGCCGGACGACAACGCGCTCGCTGCCGAACAACCCATCGGCCCCTTCGTCGCTATCCTTGATGGTGATGAAGGAATGGCTGGTCGCCGGGTTTGGTCGCCCGCTGCCGGCGTGGTCGTTGAAAAAGATGTTGTCCTGGATGAGCACATCGGTCACGCTGTTCACGTCGATGTGCTCATCGGTTGGCCCCTGGTTATAGAAGATATTACCCTCAATGAAGATATGTCGTGCGCCGCTGACGATTTTCAACAGATCGTTGTTGTAGGAATCATGGATGATGTTGTTACGCAGCGTGATATGTTCGCCAAAGCCCTCCGTGCTGCCGTCGATCTGAATGACCAATGGCGCGGCCGTGGGGCTGGAATGGCGAAACACGAGGCCATCGAGGGTAATGTTGGTCGCGCCCGACAGGCTCAGCACCATCCCGTCATGGGTGAAGACTGCGCGATAGGGATGCAGGGCGCGAAACGTCGTAGTTGTAGTGAAGCGACGATTGACACGGTGGGAACCGGCATATTCGCCGTCTTCAAACCAGAGGGTGCAGTAATCATCAGGCAGGGCTTTGGCCGCGTACCCCAGGGTTGCCCAAGGGGCCGCGGCCGTGCCCGCCGCCGTGTCGTCACCCCATGGCGCAACCCAATAGACGCAGCCGGCCACGGCCGACGGCAGGGCCGAGGCCAGCATCATCATCGGGAGCAGAGCACCCAGCATCAGCATCAGGGTCGCGCGTGGGTCTCTCATGGCAAGCCAATCGCGTCAACGTCATCCCCCCCAAGCCCGTGCGCGCTGCCGTCGAAGGCCAGGGTTGATGAGAAGGTACAGGCGGTGTTGGCGCCCAGTGAAATTGGCGTGCAAACGAACACATCTTCATCGGCCCCGGAGACGCCGGTGACGGCGAACGAGCCGGTGGTCGAGAGGTAGATCGCGCCGTTTGCGGCTACGTCGACAGCGTCGATGTTCTCGTTGCTCGTGGTCAGGCCGACGTCGGAGCCGTCGAAGTACATGGCCCAACTGCCGGCCGTCGTGGCGCCCAGCGAAGTCGGGGTGAAGATCAGCAGATCTTCATCCGCTGCGCTAAGGCCGGAAACCGAGAAGTTGCCCAGAGTCGAGATGATGATCCGCCCGTCCGCCAGGATATCCAGGGCATCAATATCCTCGCTGGAGCTGTTCAAGCCGACATCGGAGCCGTCGAAGTACATCGAGAAACTGCCGGCGGTGGTATTGCCCAGCGAGGTGGCGGTGAACTGGACTATGTCCCTGTCCTGAACCGAGAGAGGACCGGGCAGAGTCGCCGAGCCGGACAGCGAGAACAGGATGGTGTTGGCGTTCAACACATGGAAGGCGTCCAACTCGCCCGTCACGCCGACGTCGGAACCGTCAAAGATCATCGACCAGGTCGCGCCATTGAAATGGATGATGTCCTCATCCCTCACCCCGGTAAGACCCCCGACCGTTGTGGGGCCGGAATTGGTCAACGACATATAGAAGGGCGAGAGCACAGGCGTGGGCGACGGTGTCGGCGTGTTTGTCGGCGTCGCGGTATTCGTTGGCGTCGCGGTGGCGGTTGGCGTGGCCGTGGCCGTCGACGTCGGGGTTATCGTCGGCGTGTCGGACGGCGTCGGCGTGTTTGTCGGCGTGGCCGTATCAGTCGGCGTCGGGGTTGCCGTCGGCGTGTCGGACGGCGTCGGGGTGACCGAGCTATCGAACTCGATGATGAGTTGCGGGATGGTCGTCACGCCGCCCTCGCTGGATCGGTACTCCGCGCCGTCGTTGGTGGTGGGCAGGATGCGGAAGCTGTAGGTTCCGTCACCCGTGACGTATGACGTCAGATTGACCTCATACCACGTGCTGGGCACAACCGAGCCTAGCGACCCCAACACGACCGCGCCGGCGGTCGGGGCGGTGTTCCACGTCACGGTCATCTCGTCCCACGCGCTGTCGGCCGAATGGACATTCCCCCCGGCCACGGCCGTGCCGATGCTGTAGAGCCGCAGGCGCGCGCCCGTCACCGGGCCGGTTACGCCGGATACCTGGAACTTGACCAGGAATTGGCGCACCGGGCTGCCGTCAACTTCCAGCATGGTTTGCCCCCCATAGTTCACCGCGGGGTTGGCTTGCTCGATTTTGGTGTCATCGATGGCGGGGAAGGTCAAAATAGAAGGCCCCGGCGTCGGCGTGGGGGATGGCCCCGGCGTCGGCGAATTGGTGGGGGTGAAGGTGGGCATCGGCGTTCCTGAGGACTGACCGATGTACAACTCATACACCTTGCCGTCATTTTCATTGGGATCCGCGCCGTTATCAACGCCGCGGCTGGCCATGTAGATGTTCTGATCGCCCGGGTTTTGGCTGCCGGGGCCCAGCGCCAGACCCGAACGCGGGATTGAGCCAAGAAAGTTCAACCCGAAATCGTTGACGACTACCCCTGTCATGGACAGTTCCAGCAGGAAGCGGTCTCCACCCACGGTGCTGACCACGAAGACCGTGCCCGAATTGGGATTGTATTCGACGCCCTCCGGATCGCGGATGCCAACCGATTGCGTGTCAATGCTCGGCTCCATGAAGTCATCGTTGCCGCCGATGATCCCGTTTGGCCCCAAATTGACGATGTAGATCTCCATGTTGATGCCGTCGGAGATGAAGAGCTTGTTATTGCCATAGGACACGCCTTCGGGATCGTCGCTGCCGAAGGTCAACGTGTTCAATTGAGTCACGGTGTCGTTACCATTGCAGTAAATACCATCCACCGGATCGATCTCGTAGATCCGATTATTGTTATCGTCGCTGAAGAAGATATGGTCGTTGCCCGGATTCACGGCCACGCCGGTCGGCTCGTTGGAAAAGGCTTGCGTGCTGCACAGGCCGGTCTGGTCGAGCGTGCCGCCGGTGGTCGACTGGAACACGTTGTAGCCCTGAAAGTCGGGGTGCGCTTCCTCCACCTCGCTGTCGGAGATGATGAGTCGCCCCACCGACGGGCGGTAGGCAATGCCGGCCGGGTCGGGCGCCGAAGGGTTCCAGGCCGCTTTCGAGGTATCGATGATATTGACCAGCGTCGCTGTCGTCTGATTGATGACCTCGCGCGGCGGTGGCGGCACAAACGAGATCTCCACCACCCGGCCTCTGCGGCCGCTGTCAGCCAAATAGAGATTCATGACTGACGGATGATCGGTGGCGTCGGCGCTGGGCGCGAAGACCATTGCCTGCGGATCGATCAACCCCATCTCCGAGATGTCGTAGGTCTGTAACAAATTGCCGTCGGCCGTCATCTCATAGAGCGTCGCGCCGCCGGCTTCCCCGATGAACAGATGACCGTTCCCTGGGTGGAAGGCGATACCGCGTAGCGGCGCGTCGGCCGGCAGATTGAGTCTGGTTCGCCCGACACGAGCTTTCCCGGCAAGCAGATCGCCGAACAGATTCGACAAGTCGGCAGTCACTGTCACCAGGTTCGGGCCGGCCGCGTCGAGGATGAACAACCGCCCGGTCGTCTCATCGGCTGTCATGCCTTGCGGGTTGCCCAGGCGTAATGCGGCGGCCGGAAAACGATTGGCGGACAGGGACGGCTTCAAGCCACGCGGCCCGACTTGAACCGATAGCCATTCCTCGCCTTCATTGACTGCCAACAAACTCTCCGCGGTGGCGATGTAGCCGGCGTTCAACGGATCCACCACTCTGACGGCCAAGGGGTTCGTCCCCATTGGGTTCTCGAAGGGATCAAACGTAACGATCTCCGAGCCGGCCGTCCCCGGCGCGCTGAGAGCCATAAACACGCCGCTTGCAGGACTGTAGGCCAGTCCGACCGGATTATCGATGCCGAGTTCGCTCGCCTCAATCTCCCGGAGCATCACCGAGTATCCCCCCGACGGCTGGGAATTCACGGTCGAAATCACCACGCTCAGTAGAGCCATCAATAACATTACAACCCATAAACGTCTGCTGTTCATTGTTCAACTCCTCTGACTATCTTGTGACAATGGCGCGCTGAACGAACATCTGCAGCGTGCATTTGCATCCAAATCCTATGGTTGATTCCCTAAGGAATCTGAATCGCATCAATATCGTCGGCCGCCAACCCCCAGTTGCTGCCGTCAAAGTAGAGCGCGGAGGCGAAATTGCAACTCGTGGACGCGCCCAGGCCGATCGGCGTACAAACAAACACGTCTTCGTCGCCGATAGATTGACCGGATAGTGAAAAGTTATTGGCCGTGGTCAGGAAGATTTGGCCGCCGGCGGCCACGCTAATTCCATCGATATTGGTCTTCGGCTTTATCCCGACGTCACTGCCGTCAAAGTACAGTGCCCACGTGCCGCTCGTCGTCGCGCCCAGACTGGAAGGGGTGAAGCTCAGCACATCATCGCCTTTGCCCTTTGCGCCGGTTACGGCATAAGCGCCGACCGTGGAGATAAGGAGCCGGCCGTCCGGCAACAGATCGAGCGCGTCAATATCCTCCGATGCATTGGTGAGGCCGACGTCGCTCCCGTCGAAGTAGAGACTGAAGCTCCCCGCCGTGGTATCGCCCAGCGAGGTAGCATTGAACTGGAGGATGTCGGAGTCGTCCACCTTGCCCAACCCGGCGATAGTCACCGGCTGCATGAACGACATCAAGAGGGTGTTGGCATCCACGATGACGAAGGCATTTAGATCGGCCTTGGTGAGGCCGACATCCGAGCCGTCGAAGTACATGGACCAGTTCAGGCCGTCAAAATAGAGAATGTCCTCGTCGCCGGTCTGCGACAGGCCGGAGAAGACGGTCGAGGTGTTGGCCGCGTGCGACAGGTAAAGCGGATTGCCGGTGGGCGACGGAGGTGCGCCGCCCAATGTCACCTCATACAGCTTGCCGTCATTCTCATTGGGGTCCTGGCCGTTGTCGATGCCGCGATCAACAATGTAGACACTCATCCCGGCGGGGCTTTTACTGGCCGGGCCGATGCCGACCCCGGCCGGAAGAATCGCGTTGGCCGCGGAAATGTCAAAGGTGTTCAGCAAGACGCCGTCGATCGATACCTCAAACAAGGATCTCCTCTCCAGCCGGCTGGCGATGAACAGCGATCCCCTCTGCGGATGATAGCCAATGCCTTCCGGGTCGCGAATACCCAGAACGGCGGTGTCGAACTGCTGCACGAGAACGTCATCACCGCCCGGCGGCACACCATCAAATGTGCCGTTATTCCCCGGGCCAATAACATAAACCTCGGCCGCTTCGCCACCGGACACAAAGAGCAGCCCCTGACCGAAGGCCACGCCTTCGGGGTCAAAATCGTCAAAGGCGCGCGTGCTGAACGAAGTCCGGATGTCATCAGAGGTACACAGCTTGTTGTCCCGGCCCATTCGTATCACAAACACCGCGTCCGCGTTGTCGTCCGATATGAATACGGTCCCGTCATCAGGATTAACGGCGACGCCAACAGGCTCCGTCGTGAAGGCGGTCAGGTCACAGCTTTTCTTCAACACGCCCGACGTGTTGGTCAGGAAAAGGTTTTTCCCCCGGAAGATGCTCATCTCTTCCACTTCGCCATCGCTGATCAGCAGTCGCTTTAATTTGGGAGAGTAATCGATGCCGCTGGGATCGGGGCTGGGGGGCGACCAGGCGGACGTTTGGCTTGTGCGAATCTCGACGGGTAATGACGCGGCAACGGCCGCCATCCCCCGCTGATCAACGAGATAGAGTTCGACCACGCGGCCGGAGCCTGCCCCCGCCGGGCCGCGGTCGGCGACATAGAGGCTCATCACAGCCGGATCATCGGTCGGGTCACCGCTGGGAGCGATCACCAGGTTGCGGGGATCATCAAGTCCCAACTCAGCAATATCGAGATAGCCCACAATCCGGGCATCCGTCGTCAATTCGTAAATCCGGCCCAGGTCAGGGGCAACGACATAAAGATGCTCGTTGGCCGGGTTGTAGGCAATGCCGCGCAGATTTCCCGTCGCGGCATCGATCGGCAATCGCTGAACCTCCTCCGGCGCGACAACTCCATCCGTCGTCTCGCCATTCAACGCCCTCAACGGCGCAACCGCCAACCCGCCGGCATCCAGCACGAAGAGGCGCGAGTTTGCCGCGTCAACGGCGATCCCTCGCGGTTCCCGCAGGCCGAAAGCAGCCGGATCAATGGCGAACAACTCGCCGGCAATCGGGTCAACGGCCACGTTTAGGGCGGCCCGCGCGGATATCGCCGCCGGGGTCGATTCCAGGACATCTCCGGCCATATTCAGCCGCGTGATGCTCATGGGGCCTGCGGCGGCCGAAGAGGATCTTCCAAAGAGCAGAAACTGATTGGTCGTCGGGTCGAAGACCAGCGCTTCGAGACGCGACAGGTTTAACCCTGCGGCATCGATCGAGCGCGCCTCATGCCAATACGCGCCCGGTTCCTGAGACGCGGCCGGCGTTGCGGCCGCTGCCAACGAAACAACCATGAAGGCAACGCCGATTACGAGCGCCCGCATCACGGGATTACAAAAGCGAATCAGGGATCGATCATTACTGAAGTGGTGTCGCGGGTTCATGATTCTCTCCGGTTGCGACCGCCGTGGGCAGGTCATGACGAGAAGCAGGTGGCCGCTCGCCTCTTCTCATCGTGATATCCGTCACGACCCACCATCCGCCAAGCCGCACTAGCTGGAGTGGAACGGTCACCGTCACGTGACGCAGCCTCTCCCCTAAACTGAAATTGACCGGGGCATTCTCATACCCCAACCGGGCCATTTCTCCCCCGCAGAGCATCTGGATAAAGGCGATCTCTGAAGGGGTGAGAACCGATGCAAAGCGGCCGATCGACCGCGTGGAGATGACGCCCGGCTCCAGTTTCTCGAACGAACTGTTGCCGCCGCTGTCGTGATAGTCGGCCGCGCCGCGCATGGTCAACATCACCGGGTCATATGGCTCGCCGATGAATTCGCAAATGTCGCGCAGCGCCGGCTCCGGCTCGCGAGCCAGCGACTCATAGCGAACGATGCGATAATTGTCGGGAAAGCGCCGCGCGTTGGCCCGCCCCTGCCGAATGGCGCGCAGCCACCGCGCCGTGGACGCGCCCAGCCGTGGCGTGTCCTTGCCGAACCGCTTGCGCACGGAGGCATATCGATCGCGCGGGTCGCGCACCATCTGGATGACCCTGGCGTCGGGAAACTCGCTGAAGATACCCCGCGCGTAATGCTCGATGTGGAGCGACTTGTCACCCCAGCGCGGCTTGCCCACGCGTTCGGCGTTGTGCTCGTGGAGCAGGGCAAACAGCCGCCCGTAGGTCGGCTCGCCCTGTCGGAACTCCCGCCGGATGCGATCGGGATCGGCATGCAGGTAGCGCATCTTGTGGTAATGGGTCATGTCATGGAGACATCGCTCAAAGTTGCCCACTACACCCAAATCCCCGTAACTGCGATAAAAGAATCGCCACATGTTGGAGCGGCGGGCCATCGAGATGTTGGGATGCGAGGCCAGCAGCGCATAGAGCAAAGTCGTGCCGCTGCGGTCCGGCCCGCCGATGAAGATGGGTGACGGCATCATAATGTCCTCATGAAGACAGAGCTGCGACGCGAGCGGGCAGATCGACCGCCGCAAAGAGAGCCAGATGATCGGCCGCCTGTTTGCGCGCGCTGAAATATCGCTCGACCCGCAGCCGGCCCGCCGCGCCCATGTGGGCGGCACGTTCCGGCGCGGCCAACAGCGTGGCGATAGCCCACCCCAGGGCGGCCGCGTCGCCCGGCGGCACCAACAGACCGGTCTCGCCGTCGAGCATCACCCCGCGCGTGCCCGACACATCCGTGGCCACGACAGGCAATCCGGCGGCCATGGCCTCAATCAGCGCCATCGGCAGCCCCTCCCACAGCGAGGGCAGCACGAACAGGTCGGCCGCCGCCAGCAGTTCCGGCACATCCGGCCGCATACCCAATAATCGAAACGACGCTCCCAGGTCGGCGGCGATTTGCCGCTCAATATCGGGACGCAGCTCGCCGTCGCCAATGAGCAGGTAGCGCGTGTCGGGGAAATCGTGCGCCAAAGCCCGGGCGGCCTCAATCAAATAACGATGCCCCTTCTGTTCCTTGAAGGTTGCCACGACGGCCACGACGCGTTCGGCCGCAGACAGCCCCAGCCGGGCACGGGTCGCCTCGCGACTGGCGGATTGTCGATAGCGGCGGGTGTCCACGCCGTTGGGGATAACGGCGATCTTGTCCGCGGAAACGCCCACCATCGTCGCCAGGATGGACTCCTTCACCTCAGGCGAGACGGCAATCAGCCCATCCACCCGGCCGGAACCCAGCGTGTAGAGCGCGTGGTGGGCCTGCCGCTTTGCGCCCAGCAACCAGCCGTGCCGCTGCAAATGGTCGCGCCGCAGGTCGAAGTTGGCGTTGTGGAACGTCCAGTAAACCTTCAGGTCGCGCCCCACCTTCAGCGACAGAGCCAGGAAGTCAAGGCTGCGCAACAGGTGGGTCTGGACCACGTCGATCTGATGGATCTCGACCAGCCCGAGCAGCGCGCGGCGCAGCCGAGCCATTTTGCCATGTGACGCAACCTTCTTGGCGCGTGCCGCGGACTATAGCGTAACGAGTGGGATAAATTCTCCGGCGCGGGCCACGCCGGCATCGGCCGCCAGGCGACCGGACATGCTCCACGGCCCGGTGTGGGTGATCTCGACCTGCACCAGGCTGCCGCGCAGCTCGCGCGGATCGTCGAAGAAGACCAGCTTATTATGGGGCGTGCGGCCGCGCCAGCGACCTTTGTCGCGCTCCTCGACCAGCACTTCCACCGTCTCGCCCAGGTGCCGGCGCATTTTCTCCAGCAGGATTTCTTTTTGGAGCGCTTCGAGCAGTTGGAAGCGGCGGCGCTTTTCCTCGTCGGGCACGTCGTCGATCATGCGCCGGGTGCTCACCGTGCCCGGCCGTGGGCTATAGCGGGCCAGGTGGATCTTGTCCAGACGCAACTCGGCCAGGATGTCATAGGTGTGCTGGAACTGCTCGGCCGTTTCGCCGGGAAAGCCGACGATGACGTCGCAATGGATGGCGGCGTCGGGGATGATGTCGCGCACGCGGTGGATGAGCGCCCGGTATTCCTCGCGGGTATAGCCACGCTTCATCTCCGCAAGCACTTCGTTGTTACCGGCCTGGATGGGCACCTCGATCTGCGGCATCACCTTCGGCAGCTCGGCCACGGCGTGGAGAATGCGATCAGTCATATAGCTGGGGTGGCTGGTCAGGAAACGAATGCGCTCCAGCCCGTCGATGTCGTTGATGACGCGAAATAGATCGGCCAGGTCCGGGCCGTGAGCAGCGTCTCCGCCCATATCATAGCCATAGCGGTCGACGATCTGTCCCAGCAGGACGACTTCCTTAACGCCTTGGGCCACGAGCGAGCGAACTTCGGCGACGATTTCGCCTATCGGCCGGCTGCGCTCGATGCCGCGCTTCTGGGGAATGATGCAGAAGGTACAGGCATGGGAGCAGCCGTAGACGATGGCCACGGGCGCGGAGACGATCTGGCCGCGCTGTTCGACCGGCAGAATCACCGTCTCATCTTGCAAGGCGTTATCCTGCAGTGCGTGGCGTTCGAGGGTCGATGCTTGTTCAAGATCGTAATCGCTGTCCTGGGTCAGATGGCTGATGAGCGGCAGCCCGTCGGTCGCCGGCTCCATGAAGACGTCGACAAACGGGAAGCGTTTCTCCAGCACCGCATTCCCGCGCACGCCGACGACGCAACCCATCACGGCTACGGTCATGTCGGGCCGGTGATTCTTCAGCGGCTTCAGGCTGTTCAGCTTATGATAGGTCTTGTCCTCTGATTGCTGACGAACGGTGCAGGTTTCCAGAATGACGACGTCGGCATCCTCGGCGCGCGGCGTGGACTGGTAGCCGAGCTTCTCCAACTCAGTGGCGACGCGCCGGGCGTCGGCGTAATTCATCTGACAACCGGTGATCCAGAAATGGTACTTTTTTGTCATGCGATTCGATGGCCCGATGGGGCGCGAATTTTCGTTTGTGGCCCGTCGAGCAAAGGGATTCTAGTGATCCCGCCATATTGCGTCAAGACATGCTCAGTACGTCGTTACATGAGGGGCCGTGACCTATTCCCGCACCCAGGCGACAGACGTGCAAGCGCCATAGCTATGCGGCAGCAATTTGCTGAACCCTTCATCGGGCGCTATCAGGCCGATCAGGTTGTCTTCCAGGGCGACCGCCAGCCAGCGGCTATCCTCGGTCCAGTCATATACAACCGAGGGCAGGAAAAACGGCGAGCGGGTCAGCAGGGGGATCGTGCGGTTGACGTCGATTTCGTGGAGCAGCAACATGGCGCTGTTATCGCTCGTTATCGTCGTGTTGCCGTCTTGTCCGGTCAAGACCAGATAGCGGCCGTCCGGCGAGAAGCCGAGCGAATGGTTCCGGTTGTAGGACAAGTCCAGCCGCACTTCCGGCAGGCGCGTCTGCAAATCGTAGATCATAAGATATGACCGCAGTGCCCGCGTATCGAGTATCACGATGAATAACTTGTCGGGTTGTCGCGGGTGGGTGGCGACATAGGCGATTGAAAGTTGTCGTGCCGGCACCGTTACCGGTATGAACTCATAAAGATCGGCCGCAGGGATGACCGTGATTGGTTCGGGGTCATTGAGTGTGGCCAGGACGATCTCATCCTCGGCCAGAACGGCCGGGCCGTCGGAGCCGGTACGGCGAATATAGCCGTACATCTCATTATTGAGCCAGAACGGCGCGCGGCCGTCGTCAATGACCCTGAGCGACGGTGAGCCCGGCGTGGCGTCGCCATCGCCGATGGCGAGGGAATAGTTGCGCGGCGCTTCCGTAGTCTGCAGGACTATGTAGTGATTGTCACCGGTTACGAGTATGTCTTCGGGGAATGCGGTGTTGTCGCCCATATAAATTGCTGCCTCGCTGTTGGGAGACCAGAAGGGACGCCCCGGCAAACCCGACGCGAGGCATGATGCATCCGTACATTCATCCAGGTCAATTCGAATGGCGCTCATTTCCCCTAGTTCGGATTCGAACCTATAGGCAACCAGCCGACGGCCGGCGGGGTCCGTCTCGCCGAACGAAAGTGCATTGAGGCCGTTTTTAGATGCGTAGACGGACATGATCGCCTTATCATGCCATATATTTGTGTGCCATGCTCCAGTTTCCAGATTGAACTCTTGCATCAGCAGTCTTTCCGGATCGGGCAGGGCACTCATCCAGATGAATCCCGGCAACAGACGCATTTCACCCCAGGTATCGAATTGAGGCAAGTAGCGCGACAGCCGCGACATATCGGTTATCTGATTGCCGTCGGCCGCCGCGCAGGAAAGGTACAGGGTCTCAGTCGCCATATCGACGGACGGTTCAGTCTCGTCCGACGTGATGGCGATGGCGTAGAGCCACCAGGCCAGATCGAGATTGTTCGGTATTGCGGCATCGTTCGCGGCGCGGGATTCGTTGGTGACGTTGGTGAGAAACTGGCTGAATCCGCGCGAACGGCCCAGAATGCGCTGCAATTCGGCGGTCGACATGCCGGGGATGCCGTTCGCCATGAAATCAACGGCCGCCCGTATTTCCCACATTCGCTCTTCCGAAATCTCGGCCGGGAATCTGCCTCGCAGGTACATGATCAAGTCGCTAAGGCGTGTGCGGGATTCCAATATCTTCTGATGGTCGGCCGCGCCGATCGGCCATTCGGCGATTCCCAGTTCGCCGAGCTGCTTCTCGACCAGCAGGCTGAACAGGAGTGTGTTGTTGCAGCACTGCCAGTTGACCGCCTGAACGATGGCCGCACCGACAACATGGCGCGCGTAACCGGCAAGGAGCGCGTTGTAGCCGACCTCAGCCATTTGCGGCTCTTCCGGAGTCGGCAGCCCCACCAGCGTGGGAGTCGGCAACTCGAGGATGTCGCCTTGCTCGCGGGCATGCTGCACTGCGCCGAGAGGACGGCCCAGGGCGGCCAGGCTGGACGGATCGGTGTCCAGTCGCACCGTCAGGTAGAGGTCGCTGGAGCAGTTGATCTCTTCGAGCGTGGCGCACATGCGGCCGATCTCTTCGTCCAGATCGGCGGCCAGTCTTGCGGCGATTGGTTCATCCCGGCTGGGATAGATCACGCTCAGATAGTTGCCCTCGGCGGTAATCCAGTCGCCCCAGAACTCATCCAGCGGGGGCGCGAGCAGCCAGCGCGAATCGCCCCGGCGAAAGATCGAAGTCTGCCGCAGGACGACCGTTTCGCCGGTCGTCTCCACCCGGAAAGGATGATCAACGACGACGGTGGCTTCGTTCATGTCGGGCGAGAGTTCGATTTGGGCGGGACGTTGTTCGGCGTCGGCCTCGCCCTCCGTTGTGGACAAGATAACCGGCAGTGATCCTTCGAGTGGTATCAAGCCCAGGGGAGTGCGGTCAAAGACTAATTGCTGGTAGAAAACGTCGAGTTCGGCGGCCGTCCAGGCCGGCATTCGACCGGAGAGCACGGAGCGAAAGACCTCTTCGTCGGCTTCGGCCACGGCGCGCTGGACGAGATTATGGCTGGAGATGACGTCGGTGCGGTTCGCTTGCAGCGTCGCGTCGACGTACTCGTCGACGCGCCACCAAATGACGGCTCCGACGATGAGCACGAGGACGGCGATCAGGCTGATCATTCGCCACGGCGGCCGCCGTGAGGGCTGTTTGCCGGGCGGATCAGGCGCATTCTCCCATAAGGATTCGGAGCGTCGACGATTATCTTCTTCGGTCTGCCAGTCAAAATTTGCGGGCATGGAGTTATTCCTCGTTGACCCAGGCGGCGGTGCGAACTGCGCCATCAAAGACCGGAATCATGTTAATTGTCAGTTCGGGCGCGGCCGCTCTCTTTTGCCGCGCGCCGAACGGATGTCGCGCCGATGCGTCAATCAAGGCGCGCCGTACAGGTGGCGATAGGCATTATATCCTTCATAAATGCGCTCGATGTAGAGGCGCGTTTCGGGAAAATCGACCACGTCCACAAAGCGGTCATGGTTGGCTCCGGCTGTTTCGAACCAACGCGCGGCATTACCCGGCCCACCGTTGTAGGCTGCCAGCGCAGCGTGGACGTGTCCCTCGAAATTGCGTAACTGTTCGCTGAGGTAATAGGCCCCGAAGTTGAGGCCGACGTAGGGAATGTAGAGGTCTTCATTCACGAAATTGGGCCAGGCCAGCCTTTGAGCGATCCAGGCGCCGGTGTCGGGGATCACCTGGCTGAGGCCCTGCGCGGCCGCGCCCGATCGGGCAAAGCTCTCGAACAGGCTTTCCTGTCGCACGAGCGCGAACTGCAAGCGCGGGTCGAAGCTGTATTTCTCTGCCAGCGGCAGGATCAGGTCGGCGTAATAAACGGGATAGGACAGGCGGCCGAGATAAGGCGGCGCGTCGAATACCGTCGCCCCCACATCGCGCAGCAGAGCAGCCGCGGCGATGATGGACGAACGGAATAGCCCCAACTCGCCGAAGAAGCGCGCCAACTGATAGGTGGCCAGCGGATCGCCGGCATAGGATTCGCGCACCATCTCCAGTTCGGCCTTGGCCTCTTCCTGCAAGCCGAGTTGCCACAACTTCTCGCCGACGACGCGGTGCGGGTCGGCCGCCAGTTCCGGGGAGAGCGCGCCCAGTTCGCCCGCGGGCACGTCGGTGCCGGCGGCGACCAGACGCTCACGGAGCCAGGCCTCGGCTTCCGCACGCCCTTCGTTCGGGTCGTCGGGCAGGTTCATCGAACTGGTAGCGGTGAAGGGCGGAACCCCTGCTGCGAGATCGGCCGCGCGCAGGGCGAAATAGTTCGTGGGCGAGAGCGAGGACACCTGCTCCGCCAGCTCGGCGCGATCCAGATCGCCTGTTGGGTCGTTTTCGGCCGCCTGGAGCAGGCGGAACAGCGCCTCCGCGCCGAAGATATTGGCCGGGTATTGCTCGACCAAACGCCGGCGCAGGGCAATTGCTTCGGCATCATCGCCGCTTGCCTGGAGCAGGTCGGCGGCACGAAAGAGAGCCAGGGGAGCATTCTCAGCGAGCGGGAAGCTGTCCGCCAGATAAAGATAACGTTCGGGAGCATCGTCGCGAGCCATCTCGTCAGCCAGTGCGGCGGCCGACCAGGCGACTTCGGCCGCCCCTTCTGTGTCGGCATGGTGCTTCAGAAATTCGTCATAGGCCGCCAGCGCTTCGGTCTGTCGGTCGACCCGCCGCAGAAGCTCTCCGCGCTCGAACCAGGCCCGGGCGGGATCGCGCTTGGCCAAGGTGTCAAGTTCGGTCAGCGCGCCTTCAACGTCGCCCAACTTTTCCAGACTCCAGGCCAGGAAGGCATGGGCATCGGTGTTGTATTCTGTGCCGGCGCCGGACAGATAGCGCCGAAAAGCCTCGACCGCGGGCAGGTAGGCGCCCGCATAATAATCGACAACCCCGCGCTGATATTCATCAACCGGAACCCCGGCGTCGACCAGCGCGACCAGAGCCTGATAGCTTTCCGCGGCGCGCGGGTAATCGGTGATGGCGCGCTGGAAGCGTTCCTGGCCGGCGGCCGTGTTTCCGGCCATGATCTCGGCCTGCCCGGCGAGGTAGGTCATCTGGCCCTTGGTCGTCTCGGTACGGGCGATGTCGTACACGGCGTCGTACTGGGCGATGGCGTTGGCATACTCTTGCCGGGCGATATAAAGCGCAGCCAGCCGCATCCGGTTGGCTACCGCCTTGAACCGTTGGGCAGGCCCGGCCGCTGCGCCTTCCAGCGCGGCGATGACCCCATCGGTGTCGCCAAGCGTTTCGTGGGCGTCGGCGATCAGCGGCTGAATATAGGCCGCCATGTCGGGGTTATTCTGGAGATATGCGCGGTAGGCCTCGATAGCCCCGGCGTAATCGCCCATGCGGGCGCGAACCTGACCCAGATGAAAGGCGGCGACGTCGGCTGTGTCCACACTTGCCAACAGCGCGCCGCCCTTGCTGCGGTCTGTGGAGAGCTGCGGCTCCTGGACGATCGCCTCCAGTTCGATGGCCGCCGCGCTGTTGTCACCCAGCGCCATTAGGGCCACGGCCAGCCCCAGCCGCGCCGCGGCGATCTCGTCGGCGGCCAGATCGCCCGGTTGGTCGACCACGGCCCGAAAGGCGGCGACGGCGGTGATATGATCTCCCTCGGCCGCGGCGGTGCGGCCCAGCGCCAGCAACTCGGCGGGCGTCGCCCCTTCGGGCAGGGTGACGGTAGGGGTGGGTTGGACTTCGATCGGGGCTTCGAGGTTAGTTTCAACTGGTATCTCGACGATATCGCTCGCCGGTGACGTCGGCGAGGGCATGACGATGGGCGTCGGCGGCCGCAATGGGTCCACGCTCCCCGGCACAGCCAGGGTTGGGGTGGGCAGGAGCGTCGGGGAATCGGCCGTATTGGTGACCGGCGATTGAGCCGTCGGCTCGTCCGGTGCCTGGGCGCGGCAACCCGTTATGAATATGGAAGCAACCAGCGCGAAGAGGGCAAGCGGCAGGACGACCGCTTTGCAGTTAGGTCTGGGCATGGGTCTCTTCGCCAGGGCTTTTTGTCGAATCCTGATACAGATCAGTCGTGTTGTCGGGAGTCGGCATATCAGAAACGGTGAAGGCAGGAGGTGTGTTGGTGATGACAGTCGCGTTTTCGATGTAGGGTTGCGGATCGCGTCGCCCGGTTAGCAGCTCCCAGCCCAGGTAAATCGGCGCGAGTTGGCTTAAGCCGAGCGCGATTAGCAAGGCGACGGCGACGAGGCGGATAAGTTCCAACCGCGGGCCTAATTGGGTTTCGAGTTGCGCCAGCAACCCGGCGACATCGTCGATCAGCAACGTGTATTGATCGAACAAATCGCTCAGACCACTCATGCGAGCATTGATCGTCGCCAGGTTATCTGACGTGGCTTGCAGGTCAGTCGACAGAGACGCCAGATTGGAGTTGGTGGCTGCCAGATCGTCTTCCAGGCCGCGCAGACTTTCCGGCAAACCGACGAGGCTGGCCTCGAACACGCGAAGCGATTCGTCAAACGGCGTGGTTGGGTTGTAGTCGATGCCCAGATCGAAGCGCAGAGGGATCGACCCGCCAAAGGGCAGGGGGATTGTCTGGTCGATGCCGACGGAGCTTAGGGTTGTCAACGTCTTATCGATTACAGCCGCCACCTCGATCATGTTCGGCAGGGCGGCCTGCATGCCTTCGACGGCTTCGGGGACTTCCTGGGTTGTGACGGTGGCTACGTTGTCGATCAGGGGACGGCTCTCATCCAGTGTTCGGGCCGCGCCGGCGGTAGCGGTGACGGCCGTCGCCAGACCGCCGTCAACATCGCTGATCGAATCGCGGGCCAGTTCCAGCGTGCTTCGCGCCGCGTCCAGACTGGTTGAGGCGACTTCGATCGAGCGGTTAATGCTGTCGGCAAATCCGTCCAGAACGTCACCGGCGAAATAGGCGGCCGCCAGCGACGCTATCAATAGCGTCAAGCCGGTCAGTAACATGATAAGGCCCAGAACACGTCGAATAATCATGATAGGCGTCTCGTTGTCGGTTGTTTCTTGTTAAGACCTGACGGGTCGCCGACCTGTCAGATCTATCAGACTGCGGATCGTCAGGGTAGATAGACTTCTCCCGTTAATCCCTGATATTTTAATCTACCGAGCGCTTCTTGGACAGATGCGCGGGATATGTTGCCTGTGCTTTCCTCAGCCTCTGCTAAGGCTTCACGCAATAATCCCATCGCGTCGAAGGTTGGCCCGGCGAATGGCCCGGCGACTTCGTCGAAGGGCGTCACCACCGCGTAAGCCTCCAGAAACTCCGGCGGCAGCGCGGCAGGATCGACGGGTGAGAACGGACTTTCTCCGAGAGGTAAGAGGGCCAGGCTGTTTTGCTCGTAAACAGGGGCCGCGGCGGCCGTGATCTCGGGCAGATAATGACCCAGCACGGCGACCACGCCCGGATCGACGGCCAGCGACGCGGCCGCCTGCCGGGCCATCTCCGGGTCGCCGCGATCGTCCAGCGCCACCAGCGCCACGCGATGCCCGGCCACGCCACCGGCTTTGTTTATCTGTTGCACGGCCAGCCGGGCGCTGTAGATGGCGTCGTAGCCGATCTCTCGATGCCGACCCTCAAAGGGGGCCACAAGCCCGATCTTGACGACGGGATCGACCGAGGTGCACCCCGCGAGGAGAAAAGCCGACAACAGGGCCACGAGCGCCTTAGCGGCAACGTTCCACATGGGCCAGATGCTCCTCATAGGTCACGCTGAAGGCGTGCTGTCCCGGCGTAGCCGCCGCGCAGTCGAGCACGAAGAAAAGGAAGTCCACGGCCGCCGGGAAGGCGATGGCTTCCAGAGAGGCCAACCCCGGATTGGAGATAGGGCCGGGCGGCAGGCCGTCGATCTGATAGGTGTTGTAGGGGGAAGCAATGCTCAGGTCGGCCGCGTCGAGGGGGGACTTCCACCACGAATCGGTCTCGGCGTTGTATCCGAGGGCGTACTGCACCGTCGGGTCGGCCTGCAACGGCATTCCCGCCCGCAGCCGGTTGAGAAAGACGGCGGCCATGAGGGGTTTCTCTTCGGCCAGCATCGCTTCTCTCTCGACGATTGAGGCCAGAATGAGCGCCTCGCGCAGCGACACCCCTTGCGCGCCGTAGGCCTGACGCATGGCCGGTGTCACCTGCTGGTCGAATCGCTCGAGCATCATGCGCACCAACTCCGCGCTTTCTGTGGTCGACTCGATGGAGTAGGCGCCGGGGAACAAGTATCCTTCGAGCGTAGCCCCGTTGGGCAGGGACGACAGGAACGGAAAGCTGCTCAGGTCGATGCTGCGAGGGTTCCGGACGATGTCAAGAAAGGCATCGCCGTCTATCCGACCGGGGGTGACGACGCGCAGGTAATTCGCCATCTCTTCGCTGCGCCAGCCGGGCAGGAAGCTTAGTTCCAGCGCTCGCGTACCACCCGCGCCGAGGCCTTCGACCAGTTGGGGGATAGTCTGTCCCGGCGCAATTGTGTATTGCCCGGCAACAAGGTCGCCATCCAGCCCATAATAGGTCAGGTAGTTGAGAAATAGCTCCGTATCGGACAATAGCCCCACAGCTTGCAAATTTTGGGCGATGGCGGCAGCCCCTTCGCCGGGGGACACGGTGAGAGCCTGTGGCTCGGTCGTCGTGCCGGCCGGCCGCTGAAGCTCGGCGGCATGTTCGGTCAGGTAATATTCGAGGTAGAGGCGGCGGGATTGGCTGAGGTTGGGATTGGTGGCGGCGCGATCAAGCCCTTCGCCGAGCCACGTCCGGTAGAACACCCAGCCGGCAGCGGCCGTCACGATGAGAAGCGTGCCGACAATGAAGATGCGCCAGATATACCCGAACGGTGACAGGTTGCCCTCGACTGATTTATTCGTCATCGCGCGCCTCTTCCGGTTGGGCGTCGAGGTAGGACTGCAGGATCAACGAGGCGGCGACGGCATCCACCCGTTCCTTCACCTTGCGACCGCGCCGCCCCTGCGCGTGGAGCGCGGCCGTCGCCGCGACGGTCGTCAGGCTTTCGTCCCAGAACGCGATGGGGATGTTGATATGGCGGCCGAGGTCGGCGGAATAATCGCGCACCCAGGCCGCGCGCTGTCCCTCTTCGCCACCCAGCGTGATGGGCAAGCCGACCACGAGGAGTGCGATCTGTTGCTCGTCGATGAGACGGGCATAGTGGGCGAAATCGTCGGCGCGTGATTTCCGGTTCAATACGGAGTGGGGCGAGGCGATAATACGCGTCGGATCGCTGATGGCGATCCCGATGCGCTTCTCGCCCAGGTCCAGCGCCATGACGCGCCCGGGCATTTTCAGTGTCGTACTCATCATTGCAATTCGGAGCGCCTTGCTCCACGTCTATTGTCTACATAGACGCCCGGCACGTCTAAATGGTTTCCCTACGCTCAGCCATTAATCCACCCCCGTAGCTGTCTGGCGGGTTTCCACATGAATCCGGTCGGCGCGCAAGGGCAAGCGGCCGCGGGACCAGGACCACCACCAACTCGGCTGCACATCGATCGTGGGTGGCTCCGCCAGCGGCAGGATCGTGGTCAAGTAGCGGGCGGCGTCACCCGCGCGCATGCCGCGCAGATTTCCGGCTATAGCTTCTTGATCGAATATCGGTCGGCCTGTGGCCTGGGCGGTGACCTGGAACGCGTTCGCCGCGCCTGTGGCCGAGTCCAATTGGGTTGTCACCGTTGATATATCCGGCTCATACCCGTCGGGGAGCGCCTCAGCCAGCCGCCGGTAGGCGATCCGATTGACGTCGGCCGCAGCCACAACCGTGCCGCTCAACTCGACTCGCAACGTCAATCGCGCTCCCGTCTCGTCGCGCTCCAGGCTCTCTTCCAGGATTTTGACCCGTGCGGAGGCGGGGACGAGCATCTCTCCCGGCGCGATTCGTGGCGCCAGGCGGTCCGGCGCGGCCGCGCCCAATCCCTGCAATGCCTGGGCACGGATGCGCTGCAAGTCGGCTTCGGGATCGGCGGTGGCCGGGCCGGAAGCCGTCGGGCCGGAGGCCGTCCATTCGAGTTCGTGCCGAATGGTGCGCGCCGGAATCGTGGTCTCCGAGGGTTCGGCCTCCGGTGAGTCGGTCGTCAGCGTGAGGATCACCTGTGCCGGCCGCGTTTCCGGCATGAGGGCGAGCGTCGCGCTGGGGTAGGTGTAGATCGCGGCGGCGATGGGGAGAGCCGCCATGAGCAGGATAACCAGGAGAATAGCGAGACGCGCGAAGAAACGGCGGCCCGAGGCCTTTGAATCGTGAATGGGCAACTCCGCGGTAGGCGCCCAAGGCCTTCGGGTGTCTCCCGGCGCGAACCCCAGCACTTCGGAACGCCGCCGCGGCCGCCACCAGCCGGGCCGGTAATGCTCAGCTAATGTCAGGTTGACGAAGACCGGTAGACCCAATGCTCGCGCTTGTCGAGACAACGCCTTATTGGCCGTAACCAGACCGACGTCGAGCCGCTCGCGATCGGCCAGACGGCGCAACAGCACGAGATCGATCCCGCTCAACGGCATGGCGCGTTCGGGAAGCAGCAGGACTGTGCGCCCGCGGCCACTCCGCAGCAGGCGGTCGCGAGCCGAGAAGAACGTATCAGCCGGGTCCAGTTCGATGACTCGTATGGCCATAAGGAGCAGAGGCCACGGAGAAATGCCCGTGGCCTTCGTTCGTAAAGATTAAATGGAAATGATATTCCCCGTCAGGAGAGAGCTCTCTTCGACCATACCCTTGACAATGGCTAATGCTTCGCCCAGCTTCTCCGGGTCGCGGCCGCCGGCCTGGGCCATATTCGGCCGACCGCCACCGCTGCCGCCGACGACCCGGGCCACTTCGCGCACCAAATCGCCGGCCTTCACGCCGCGCGAGATGAGATCGTCGGTCACGGTGGCGACGATGACCGGCTTGCCGTTGCTGACCGTCGCAAGGACGGCGACGCCCGATTTGACCCGATCGCGAAACCAGTCCGACATCTCGCGCAGTTGGTCAACGTTTTGCACGTCCACCCGCGCCGCCAACACGTAAGCATCGCCGACCTGGATCAGGCCGCCAAGCAGGATGTCGAATTGCCCTCGCGCCAGCTTCCTGTTAGCCAAATCCAGCGCGCGTTCCTGGATGCGATCGTGATCCAGTAGTGTTTCGAGCCGGTTTTCTAACTCGGCTACTGGCGCGTTCAGCTTGCCGGCCAGTCGGTCGAGCAGGTTCAGCCGCTCGGCGACGAACGCGTAAGCGCCGTGACCGGTGACCGCCTCGACGCGCCGGACGCCCGCGCCGACCGCTTCCTCGCCCACGAACCGAAACGACCCGATCTCGCCGGTCTCGCCGACGTGGAGGCCACCGCACAGCTCGAAGCTGTAGGGCTGTGCCTCGCCACCGTTGCCTGATCTATCGCCCACGGTGACGGTGCGCACGATGTCGCCGTACTTTTCGCCAAACAGAGCCATCGCGCCGGCGGAAATCGCCTCTTTCTGACCCATGTAGGCGATATTGACCGGGTAATTGGCCAGGATGGCGTCGTTGATGGACGCCTCGATTTGACCGAGCATCTCGCGATCTACCGCCTTGTCGTGGGTGAAGTCAAATCGCAGTCGGTCGGAGGCCACCAGCGACCCGGCTTGAACCACATGCTTGCCCAGATGGGCGCGCAACTCGCGATGGAGCAGATGAGTGGCCGTGTGGTTGCGGCGGATGTTGGCTCGTCGCGTCCGATCGACCTCAAGCCGCACGAGATCGCCCTCTTTTATCTCACCGGCGACGAGTTGGCCGGCGTGGACGATCACTCCGGGCACCGGCCGTCGGGTGTCGTGGACGTTGATGAGCGTTATGCCGTTGGCGATGATGCGGCCCGTGTCGCTGACCTCGCCGCCTGCCTCGACGTAGAACGGCGTGGCCGCGGTGATGACTTCGACTGTGTCTCCGACCTGCGCGGTTTGCACCTGCTCGCCGTCGCGGACGAGGCCGACGATGGTGGTCTCCAGCGACGCGCCGGAATAGGGATCGTAATCGACGCCCGACTCTTCCAGATAGCCGTTGTCGATGAGCGCGCGAAGCAAGTCGGTGTAAACATTGGCTCCGACGACATAGTTGGCGAACGCGCCGCTGCCGCTGGCCAGGGCGTGGGCTTCGCGCGCGGCGTTGTAGCCGTCCTCATCGACGGTCATGTCGTGCTGTTCCCGAGCCTCGTCGCGGGTGATCTCCAGGGGCAGGCCATAGGTCGCGTAGAGATTGAAAGCCACGTCGCCGGGGATCTCGGTGATGCCACGACTATGAAACTCATCGACCAGCGCATCAAGATGGAGCAGCGCGTTGTCGAGCGTGCGATTGAAGCGCTCTTCCTCGCGTCGAAGTGTGTGGAGGATGAGATCGCGACGCTGGCGCAACTCCGGGTAGGCTTCGCCCATCTGGTCGACGTAGACCTGAGCCACCTCGCCCAGGAACGGCTCATGGAAGCCGATCTTGCGGCCAAAGCGCGCCGCCCGGCGAATGATCATGCGCAACACGTAGCCCGCGCCGGTGTTGCCCGGCTGCACGCCGTCGGCGATGAGAAAGGTGGCCGCGCGGCCGTGGTCAGCCACGACCCGGTAGCCGACATAGCTCTCTCGGCGCTGCTCGTCGCTATCGCCCAGCAACTCCTGGACGCGGGCCAGCACAGGGACGAAGAGATCAGTCTCGTAGTTGCTCTCCACCCCCTGGATGACGCGCACCAGCCGCTCCATGCCCATGCCCGTATCGACCGACGGCTTCGGTAGCGGCACAAGCGTGCCGTCCGGTTGAGCGTCGTATTGCATGAACACCAGGTTCCACACCTCGACGTAGTTGGGATAGTCGTCGTTATTGACGCCCACCGGGTTGATGTCCTTCATGTCGCCGGAGTAATAGTGGATCTCGGAGCACGGCCCGCAAGGGCCGATGTCGCCCATGGCCCAGAAATTGTCCTTTTTGCCGAAGCGCAGGATGCGCTCGGCGGGCAGATAGCGTTCCCACAGATCGGCCGCTTCGTCGTCGTCGGTGTAGACGGTGGCGAAAAGGCGCTCCGGCTCCAGTTCCATCACGCCGGTCAGGAAGGTCCAGGCATAATCGATGGCCTCGCGCTTGAAATAATCGCCGAAGGAGAAGTTGCCGAGCATCTCGAAGAATGTATGGTGACGGGCAGAGGGGCCAACGTTTTCCAGGTCGTTCTGCTTGCCCTGCACGCGCATGACCTTCTGGGCAGTGGTGGCACGGCTATAAGGGCGCTTCTCCTTGCCCAGGAAGACATCGACGAACTGGTTCATCCCGGCGTTGGTGAACAGCAGCGTCGGGTTGTCGCGCTGCGGCAGCGGGGCGCTGGGGACGACCTCGTGCTTCATTTCGTCGAAGTAATCAAGAAAAGCTTTTCGTATCTCGTTGCTGGTTGTCGGTCTCATAATTGCTCCGGGTGAATTTTAGCAGATTTCAAATTGACCGCCGACGGAAACAAAAACCGCCAGACTGAGCACTCAGTCTGGCGGTTGCCGTTTCGCGTAAGTTGTTGTGCGCGCGTCAAGCAACGTCTCCGACCAGACTGGATGTCCGGCCGGCGGCGGCGAATTGCGAGTGCTTGGGCAGCAAGTTTTGCATGACAGGAAATCTAGCAGGTAAGTGGGCCAATGTCAATGGCTGAAACAGCTTGTTTATCATCTGCCGTTCTGTTGTTCGCCGTGGATTGTGATGGTTTTCATCATCATTTTTGAAAAATGAATAACCTTGGCAGCAGTAGTCCCGAAATATGCAATTACCCCACGCCATGCTAGAATGATCACTGTGACAAGGATTGTCTTTATGGGCACGCCGGACTTTGCTGTCCCGTGCCTGACAACACTCATCGAAACACAGACGGTCGTTGGCGTTGTGACCCAGCCCGACAAGCCCGCCGGGCGAGGCAACCGCTTGCGCCCGTCTCCGGTCAAGGTCGCCGCCGAAGCGGCCGGCATTCCCGTCTATCAGCCCAAATCGCTGCGCAGGGAAGAAGCGGCCGCGCCTCTGCGCGAATGGCAACCCGACCTCATCGTTGTCGCCGCCTTTGGCCAGATTCTGCGCCCCCACGTCCTTTACCTGCCGCCCAGGGGCAGTCTCAATGTCCATGCTTCGCTGCTGCCCCGCTGGCGCGGCGCGTCGCCCATCCAGCACGCCATTCTGGCCGGGGACGAGACCACCGGCGTAACGCTCATGCAGATGGACGAAGGACTGGATACAGGCGCCGTGTACGTCCAGGAATCCCTAAGTATCGACCCGCGCGAAACGGCGGCCACGCTCCACGACCGATTGGCGGAGTTGGGTGCGGCCATGTTACGTCGCCACTTGGAGGATATTCTCGATGGCCGTCTGGCACCCGTTCCCCAGGACGCTGCCGGCTTCACCTACGCGCCGATGATNNCCCTGGCCGGGAGCGTTCACCTGGTGGGGCGACGCGCCGCTCAAGGTTCTTAGCGCCAGACAATTGGATTCTCTGCCGCCAGGCGTTCCGGGCCAAGTAGTGGCTGTCACCGACGGAGTTGCTGTGACGACCGAGTCAGGCGGGTTGCTGCTGGGCACGATTCAAGCGCCGGGCAAACGGGCCACGGCGGCCGAGGATTTTGTTCGTGGTCATCCTGAATTGATCGGCTCTATCCTTGGCCGATCTCCCGCGACAGATTGAGCGAGTAGCCACAGAATGGATATCCTGGTTTATGGGGCGGGAGCCGTGGGCGGCTATTTGGGCGGAAAGCTGGCGCTGGCGGGGCAATTGGTCACGCTGGTGGCCCGGCCCGACACGACCGCGGCCATCAATCGTGACGGCTTGCATCTGACCGAAGGCGGCGACACGCGCCGAGCGCTGGTTCGCGCCGTTGACTCGCTGGCCGACGCGTTGACCGGCTCCACGTATGGTCTGATCATATTGGGCATGAAGGGATATGATTTGGCCGAGACCGTCGCTCATCTGGCCGCGCTATGCCCTGAACCGGCGCGAGTGATGAGCACGCAGAACGGCATCGGTATTGAGGAGATCATCGCCGGCCGCTTCGGCGCGGCGCGAACGCTTGCCGGCAGCGTCACCATCCCCATCAGCCGCGTTGACTCCAACCACCTGGTTGTGGAACGTGCGGGGCGCGGCCTGGGCCTTGCGCCGACCGCTCCCGGCCAATCGGTGGCCGAATGGGTAGCACTTTTCCGCGAGGCGGGGATCAATGCCGGAGCGCGGACTGATTACCGGGCGATGAAATGGTCGAAGGCGTTCCTCAACATCATGGGCAATGCTGCCTCGGCCATCCTCAACCGCCCGCCCGCCGAGCTGTATCGCTTGCAATCGATCTTCGATCTGGAGATGCGCATGTTGCGCGAGACGTTGGCGGTGATGAAGCGATTGGGAATCGAAGTAATTAATCTGCCCGGCGCGACGGCACGACCGTTGGCTCGCTCGCTGGCCTATGCGCCGTCATTTCTGCTGCGGCAGGTTTTCACTCAGGTCATCGTTCACGGACGCGGCGACAAGATGCCTTCTTTCCATATCGATTTGAGCAGCGGTAAAGGGCAGAGCGAAGTGGTCTTCCACAACGGGGCGATCGCTGCGGCGGGCCGGCAGGTCTACGTGCCGGTTCCGGTGAATGCGGCTCTCAGTGATACGCTCCAAAACTTGTGCCGCGACCGTGCGCGGCGGGCCTGGTTCGATGGCCGCCCCGACCGGTTGCTGGCCGTTGTCCGTGAATTCGAACAGGGTAAGGTGAGTCTATGAGCGTAGCCTACACTGGGCACGTCCAGGAAGGTGCGATGCGGCAGGAGATGGTCCGGATCGGACAGATGATGTACTCTGCCGGGTTGTTGTGCGGCTTCGAGGGCAACCTGTCGGTTCGCCTGAGCGAGAATCGAATCCTCATCACCCCGTCGGGACTACACAAGGGGCTTCTGCGCCCGGAGCAGTTGCTTGTCGTCGACAATGAAGGACGTTTGATCGGTTACTCCACCGAGGCGCGGCGTGGCCTGCGGCCGACCAGCGAGTTGCCCATGCACCTGGAAGCCTACCGGCAGCGCCCGGATGTTACCGCTGTCGTCCACGCGCACCCGCCGATCACCGTGGCTCTGTCCATCGCCGGTGTGCCCATGGATACGCCGCTTCTGCCGGAAGTGATCGTGCTATTGGGTCAGATTCCGATGGCTCCATACTCCATGTCTTCCAGCGAGGAGGGAGCGAACGCCATCCGCGAACTGGTGCGTCACCACGACGCTATCATCTTGCAGCGCCACGGCACGCTGACCGTGGGCAATTCGCTGACGCAGGCTTTTATGCGTCTGGAGACCGTGGAGCAAAATGCGCGCATCCACTTCATGCTGGCCCAATTAGGCGCAAGCGGACCGATGGAAGGGCGCGAATTGTGCACCGGCAGCCCCCGAGGCAGCAAGTCGCGCGACCAGGGCTCATGGAGATCCTGCGGGAGACCCCGCGTCGATGGCCTCAATAACGCACGCGCACGATCTTCGGCTTGGAGAACTGCGGCACGAACACGATGAACATCGCGTCGTACTCGTCTTCTCGAAGCGAAACCCGCTCGCCGCTCAATGCCTCGATCAATGCCGGAATCGTGTTCGAGCTGCCGGCTACGAGCACGTATTCGCCGCGATGCTCGCGCGTAATCTGGCGAGGTAGCGACGCCCACGCGGCGCCAGGAATCACGTTGATCGGCAAGGCGAGCGTTTCGGACAGCGGCGTCACCGTCTGCTGAGTGCGCCGGAACTCGGACGTGAAAATTGCATCGATGCCACGAACCGGCCGCGCCTGCGACAACATCCGCGCGAGACGGGCCGCACGCTCGCGACCCTC
>JRYI01000491.1_pt1 | contig 34790 bp, 30 predicted proteins | sample 235361 | NCBI WGS metagenome assembly JRYI01 (sample SAMN03074212, study PRJNA261471) | activated sludge metagenome | biome: Common Effluent Treatment Plant; feature: Wastewater; material: Activated sludge; isolation source: activated biomass in a lab-scale reactor treating industrial wastewater at...
TTGCACGATTTGCACAAAATTCACTTTCGGGTTGTTGGCTTGAAAGATCAGGCGAAGACTCGGGCAAAGACCTTGTCCACGTTCCGCAAGTAGTATTTTACATCGAAAACGCGTGCGATCTCGTCGGGCGAAAGGTGCGTGGTGATATCTGTGTCGTTCTCGACGCGGTCCTTGAACGTTCCGCCTTCGTCCCAAACTTTCATAGCACTTCGCTGGGCGAGAACGTATGCGTCCTCGCGGGAGACGCCTTTTTGAGTGAGTGCGAGCAGGAGTTGGCCGCTGAAAACAAGCCCGCCGGTGAGTTCGAGGTTGCGGAGCATATTTTCGGGATAGACAACAAGCGTGTCGAGCAGGCTCGTCGCCTTCGCGAGGATATAGTCGGTCGCCGCGGACGAATCCGGCAGGACGATGCGCTCTGCCGAAGAGTGCGATATGTCGCGCTCGTGCCAAAGGGCGATATTTTCGAAGCCCACGACAGCATTGGCGCGGATAGTCCGTGCCATTCCGCAGATGCGTTCGGAAAGGATCGGGTTCCGCTTGTGCGGCATTGCTGAAGAGCCTTTTTGGCCGATCTTAAAAGCCTCCTGAGCCTCGCGAACCTCTGTCCTCTGCCAGTGCCGCACCTGAAGCGCGATCTTCTCCAAAGTTGACGCAATTATCGCAAGCGTCGAAAGGTATTCGGCATAGCGGTCGCGTTGCATGACCTGTGTCGAAACATCCGCGGCGCCAATGCCGAGACGTTGGCAGACACGCTCTTCGACGTCCGGTCCAAGATGTGCGAAAGCCCCAACAGCTCCTGAGATCTTGCCCACCGCGACCGCTTCGCGGGCAGATGCGAGTCGGCGGCGATTCCGCTGCATTTCGGNNGTAGGTTCGGCGTGTATGCCGTGCGTACGGCCGATCTGCGGCGTGTCCTTGAACTCGAACGCACGACGCTTTAACACGACCATCAATGCATCGACCTTTGCGAGCAGAATATCGCACGCATCCCGCAGGAGAAGTGCGTTCGCGGTATCGACAACATCGCTCGATGTCAGCCCGTAATGCACGAAACGTGATGCAGGGCCGATATTCTCAGCCAAGTTGGTCGTAAACGCGATCACGTCGTGGTCGGTCGTCTTCTCGATCTCGTTGACGCGTTCGACGGTGAACGCGGCCTTCGCCTTGATCTCAGCAAGAGCTTCCTGCGGGATCGTGCCGTCCTCGGCGTGCACTTCGCACACCGCGATCTCGACATCAAGCCACTTCTTGAACTTATTCTCGAGCGACCAAAGTCCGCCCATCTCCGGCAATGTGTAGCGTTTTATCATCAGGTCAAAATCTTACTCGTCAGATCAGGCCTTTTGCGATCAGCAACTCGGCGTTCAAGATCGCGCCGCCTGCGGCACCGCGAACCGTGTTGTGGCTCAGGGCAACAAAGCGATAATCGAATACTGTGTCGGGAAATACGCGGCCGACGGTGATCGTCATTCCGCTGCCGGCGTCGCGATCGAGGCGTGTCTGCGGGCGTGTCGGCTCCTCGGAAACTGCAATAAACTGCTTCGGCGAGGAATGCAGATCGAGCGACGGAAATTCACGCATCGCGGCAACGACATCTTCGAGGGTCGCCTGTTCTTTCAGATCGACGCGCACCGAAACCATATGGCCATCGACGACATTCACGCGGAAGCATTGTGCCGACACTGGAAAATCTGCGTGTTCGACCGAGCCTTCGTTCATCCGGCCAAGGATCTTTTGCGATTCGGTCTCGACCTTCGGCTCCTCGCCGGCGATGTACGGGAAGACATTATCGGTGATGTCGAGCGAAGCGACGCCCGGATAACCCGCACCCGAGATCGCCTGCATAGTGGTAACAACACACGCCTCAACTCCGAATTTGCGATGAAGAGCCGCCAATGGCGGAGCAAAGCTGACGACTGCACAGTTCGGATTCGTAACTATAAAACCCTTTGAGAACCCGCGTTTCTCGCGTTGGCGTTCGATAAGAGCGAGGTGGTCGGCGTTGATCTCAGGGATGAGCAGCGGAATATCCTCGTCCATCCTATAGCTGGACGAATTGCTGATCACAGGATAGCCTGCACGAGCAAATGCCTCTTCAGTCTCGCGGGCGACCGAAGATGGCAGGCTTGAGAACACGATGTCGCATTCAAGCGGCGGCTCGATCGGCGCGACAACGATATCCGCGACCGCCTCGGGGATCTCGCCCGAAAGCTTCCACGCGCACGCCTCGGCATACGGCTTCCCTGCCGAACGATCTGACGCGGCAAGCGCCGTTATCTCAAACTGCGGATGCCCTTCAAGCAGCTGTACGAACCTCTGACCCACGGTGCCCGTCGCACCTAAAATTCCAACTCTGTATCTTTTCATCTAAAAAATCCGTGTCCGCGAACGACCGCGCGTTCTGTTCATATCGCCCTTATCGCCCGAACGCCTCTTTCATCCGCCTGACGCCTTCGGCCATTTTTTCTTCCGTATTGCAAAATGAGATGCGTAGGAAGCCCGTTGCTTCGTCGCCGAATGCCTGGCCGGGAACGGTAATCACGCGATTCTGCAAGGTCTTTTCTGCGGCTTCGAGGTCGTCGCCGATCTCGCGTACATCGAGCATCGTGTAAAAGGCTCCTTCAGGCGTCGTCGCCTTCAGCCCGAGTTCCTTGTCGAAAAGATCGACAAGGAACTCGCCCCGCTTTTTGTAAATGCTGCGGGCTTCGGCTTTCGCCGCCTCGGCCTCGGGCGTCCACGCAAGCAGCGATGCCTTCTGCGTAATTGTCGAAGCACAGACCGTCGTGAATCCGTGCAAAACCTGGATGGCGTTTATCATTTCCGGGTCGGCACACGCCGCCCAACCGAGACGCCATCCCGTCATACTCAAGCTCTTAGACAAGCCGCTGACGACGATCGTCCTGTCGTAGTATTCAGATGCGGAATGCGGCCTTTCACCAAAATAAAGATCGCTGTAGATCTCGTCGGAGATCAGGAAAATCCCCGTGCCTTCGAGAGCCGCGGCGATCGCTTTCAGGTCTTCAGGAGTCAGTATCCTGCCGGTCGGATTTGACGGTGAAATGACGACGGCTGCCTTTGTTCTCGGCGTGATCGCGGCCTTAAAAGCCTCGATGTCGAACGAGAAGCCCGTCTCTTTCGGCATCCGATAATAGACGGGTGTCGCTTCGGCGATCTTCACGCACGCATCATACGCCGGAAAACTGGGGTCGGGCACAAGAACTTCGTCGCCGCGATCGGCAGTGCAAAGGATCGCGGTCGTCATCGCCTCCTGCGAACCGCACGTTACGACAACGCCCGTCCGAGGCAAATTCAGATGCGAATACTGCTCTGCGATCTTGTCCCGCAACGCGGGCATTCCGGGATGGGACGTGTAGCCGTTCTGTTCGTCGCGTGCGACACGCGCTGCCTCGTCGCGTATGAACTGCGGCGTCGGAAGGTCAGGCTCACCTAGCCCGAAATTTATCGAATCCGGCAACGCGCGCTCAAAAAACTGACGAATGAGCGTCGGTTTAAGCCCTCGCATCCGCGTCGGCAACTCAAAATTCATCTTTTCAACTGCTGGTTTCATTCTTTTCCTCAGGGAGTTCATCTTCGAGTTCATTGCGGATATCGCCGACCTCGATATTGAATTCGCCCTCGGCCTGCGCAAGCGGATCGGCATTGATCACGCCTGCGAGTTTTTCGATCTCACCAAGCACCTTCTGGCCAATGCCCGAGACCGTCGGCGTTTTCGCCTTTTCGATCTCGCTTTCGTTGTCTTCTGGTCCCGTCATCGCTGAACGCCTTCCTTGCCTAAAGTATATCGCAACTCCTTCAGCGTGTCAGAAACGAGCTATTCTGCCGCAAAATCGATGAATCCGTTGTGCGGGTTGGCGGAGAGGAGTTTGACGCGGACCTTGTCGCCGACATCGAGGCGGTTTTGGCCGCGGACGACCATTCCATCGACGGGCGGACGTAAGATGCGCGCGAACACGCCCGCCTTCGTGTCGCCCGTGACGATCGCGTCGTATTCCTGCCCGATGTGATGCTGCAGGACGGCGGCGGCAACGATCTTTCGCATGCGGCGTTCGACCTTGCGGGCGGTCTTTTCCTGCAAATTTACGTGGTCGGCGATCGCGTCGAGTTCTTCCGGAGTATAAGGCTGCGGTTCGTCGGCTATGACGGCCTTGACGATCCGCTGAACTACGATGTCGGTGAATCGGCGATTCGGTGCTGTCGAGTGTGCATAGTCGTTAACGGCGAGGCCAAAATGTCCGCCGGCATCCTCGCCCGGACGCTGAACGACACAGCGGCCTGCACCGATCAGCTTGATGAGCGAAAGCGACAGATCGGGAAATCGTTCCGGGTCAGCGGCCTTTCGCCGAGCCAAAAAGGCCGAAAATGCAGGGAGATCCGGCTCGGACGGCAGCGTTTCGCCGTACTCGGCTGCAATTCGAACGATGCCGTCCCAACGCTCCGGTGCTTCGACGACGCGGCGAAGCGAGGCGACATTTTCGCGTTCGAGAAACTCCGCCATCTCGACAATTCGTCGCGATCATAAAATTCTCGATGAGCTTGCGTGCCGCGTTGGGGCGCACAGCACGGATCTCTTTGACCTCGCCATCCTCGACGACCGCCCTCGATTCGATCGATTCAAAATCCAACGCTCCCTTTCTTGCACGGTAATCGCCCAAGCGAATTGCAGCGGAATTTTGGAGCCTGATCTGTTCTTCGAGGCCTTTTGTCTCCGAGATCTTCAGCGGAATATCGCCATTTCCCTCGAGCCAATCGCCTACCGATTCGTAATCAAGCTTTGCGTGGTTGCGGACCATCGCTCTGAAGAATTTACTCTCCGGCACATCGCCATTCTCTTTGACGATCATCTCCGCGACGACCGCAATGCGATCCGCACCCTCGACGAGCGAAGTAATGTCGGTCGAAAGTTCTTCGGGCAGCATCGGGAAGATTCGCGTCTCGGTGTAAACCGTAACGGTGTTCTGCTCAGCGTATCGGTCAATGGGAGAGTCCTTAGCAACGTATGCTGAAACATCGGCGATGCCGACGAGCAAGCGAATGTCGCCATTCTCAAGCTGTTCGGCCCACTCGATCTGATCGAGGTCTTTTGAAGTTTTGTTGTCGATCGACGACCACAGCGTATCACGAAGATCTTGGGCCTCGCCCGCCAGTGCGTTCAGGTCAAAATGAGCAAGTTCCACGACTTGCTCTCGGCTCTCATCGCCGAATTCCGAGCGAAATCCGTTCCTGCGCATTGTTTCTTCGGCTTGGTTGTCAAACCGGGAAGAGAGGACACCATCGTTCATAATCAGAATGAATTATCGAAGATAATCTTCAAGTTTTGTCGCACTATCGGTCTTTTCGTCGCGGTATTTGACGATGATCGGACAATAGATCGAGAGGCCGTTCTCGCGGCCGAAATCATTCGAGACGGTACGTGAACCTTGGACGACAACAGCACCTGAGGGGATCTCGAGCGAACCGCCTTCTGCCGCTTTGATCACTCGTGAATTTGGCAAGTCGAACACCGGCGTTGAGCGTGTCAATATGACGCCGCTCGCAAGAACCGCACGTTCTCGCACGACCGTTCCCTCATAAACTCCGGTATTTCCGCCGACGAGAACGTCGTCCTCGATGATGACGGGCGTGGCGTTCACGGGTTCGAGCACGCCGCCGATCTGCGCCGCTGCCGAGAGGTGAACTCGCTTTCCGATCTGGGCACAGCTTCCGACCAACGCGTGAGAATCGACCATTGTGCCTTCATCGACATACGAACCGACGTTGATATACGCCGGCGGCACAACGACGACACTCGGTGCAACGTAGCTGCCGTCGCGGATCGCGGAGCCGCCGACGACGATCCGCACACCGTCATCAAGCGACATCGGCCGCAAGGGAAACGTGTCCTTGTCGAAGAACTGAAGCGTCTCGGTAGGCTTTGATATCTCGACCATCTTGCCCATTCGAAAGCCGAGCAAGATGCCTTGCTTCACCCAAGCGTTCGCGCTCCAATTCCCGTCCGTATCCTTCTCCGCCGAACGGATCTCGCCGCGACGCAGAGCCAGCTTGAACGCTTCGTAAACTTCACGATCATCGGCTGAGAATTCGCTCTTTGCAAACAGTGATTCAATATCTTCGCGAAGGTTCATTTCTTTACCGGTTCCTGCAAGCGGTTGTATTTCTTCAAGACTTCTCGGAGGCGATCGTGCGGCAATGCATAGGCCGTATTCCCTTTGTAACCGGTCATCGTATCGGCCGCGACAAGAGCGTTCAAGATCGCTTCCTCAGTTGCCTGTTCGGTCGCCCAGAACAACATATTGATACGGTCGTTCGGCAGCATTTGCACATTCGCGATCCCCTCGTCCTTTCCGATCTCGGCAGCATTTGCAGTGGAAAATGCGATAAAGATGTCGCCGGATGAATTCTCGCCGCGGCCGCCGACATTGCCAACGCCGAGAGCGATACGCTGTGCGATCCGCTTCAACTGATGCGGCAGCAGCGGAGCGTCGGTCGCAAGTACCACGATGATCGAGCCGTCGCCTTCACTCACATTACTTTTTCTCAACGACGAGGTCTGACCGCCAGGCTTAGGCATCAGATCCGTGATCTCTCGTCCAACCGGAACGCCCGCGACGTTGAATAGCTGGCGCGCTCCGTAGTTCGCCTGCACAAGAACACCGATGGTGTAGCCGCCAAATTTCGCACTCAGAACGCGCGATGCTGTACCGGTGCCGCCTTTGAAGGCATGCGCCATCATTCCGGTTCCGCCGCCGACATTCCCTTCGGCGATCGGCCCGGACTTTGCCGAATCCAACGCCTGAAAGGCATGCTCTTTCTTTACGTGAAAACCGTTGATGTCGTTCAGAAAACCGTCAAAGGTCTCGGCAACTACGGGTAAGCTGAAATCGCCTGAATAACCGCCGCCGGGATGCTTCTTGGCACCCCATTCGATCACGGCATCGCGAACTATCCCGACGCTGTGCGTATTCGTGATGAGAATCGGCGAGCCCAAACCTCCAGACTCCTGCACCCAGGTCGTGCCGGTCATTTCGCCATTGCCGTTCAACGTATGCCAGGCGGCGAACAAGCGGCCGGCAAAATCCTTCCCCTGAGGCAAAATCGCTGTAACACCGGTTCGAATGGCCTTATCGCCCTCGCCGGAGATAAGCGTCGTATATCCGACCTCGACCCCTTTCACATCCGTTATCGCGTTGAACGCACCGGGCGTCCCATCGAACGGAATGCCGAGATCCCGTGCGCGCGGTTTCGTTTGTGCAACTGTCGAAATGACAAAGAACGTCGCCACTAAAAATAAAGAAAGAACTTTTCTCATCATCGATCTCCTCGAATTCCGCACGGACAAGTTTCGCTGACTTTTGTCGATTCCTCGCCCGCGGAGGAGTGTTTAGTATGTGACCCGAGCTATCGAAGATTGCGACAGCACAATTTCAAGAACGGAAATTGAGGACCTACTTGTAATAATATACGTACCTTGGTGTATTTCCCGTCAGGTACCAAAATGGTACGACTTCCCTTTTTAGGTGACCAAATATCTCTTTTCGGCCAGTCCATGAAACGGATCCGGCCGAACCTGTGATCTCGAGGCCATCAATAAGAAAACTTCCCGAGACATTTTCTTCAATGTCTGGATATCGATATCGTGTCAGTTCGAGAGCTCCGCCGGGCGGAATCACGGCCTCAAGCCATTTATTTTCTCGGCCATCAGCTAACGAACCGCGAATTTCGGTACCCGGCGTGCAACTTCGAGAGCCAGACGACCAGTCCTCGGGTGAATAAACACACGCGTCAGAAAACATCGAGTACGCAGTAGAGAAACGAACGGTCATTTCTGTTTGGGTCTCGTTCGCCACGATGCACTGCGACCACGGAGGTGAATCGCAAGCAAACGCCAAGGTCAGAAGTATTAGGCCGGCGATCAACCTACCCTGTCGATTTCCAATACTCACAATTTCATTCCCTTGATTATCGCTCGGAGTTTATCCTGTGTAGCTTTCGTCACCGGCACGAGCGGCAGGCGAATATGCTCGTCGCAAAGACCGAGTTCCTTCATCACGAACTTGCACGGTGCGGGCGAAGCCTCGATGAAATTCGCCTCCATCAGCGGCAGGATCTTGTAATGGATCTTGCGTGCGAAATGGAACGAGCCGTTAAGCGCGTGTTCGACCATCTTCGACATCTGCTTTGGAAGCTCGTTAGCACAAACAGATACGAGGCCGTCCGCTCCGAGCGAGATCAGCGGCACGGTCGTCATATCGTCACCTGAAAAGACGCGGAAATTCTTCGGCCGTCGGCGAATGATCTCCATTATCTGGGTGAAATTGCCCGAAGCTTCTTTTGTCGCGACGATGTTATCGAACTTCTCGGCGAGCCTCAGCGTCGTCTCGGCGGAGATGTTGGACGACGTTCGCGACGGCACGTTGTAGAGCATTATCGGCATTTCGCGTACGCTCTTTGCGACCTCGCTGAAATGCGCGAACATTCCTTCCTGCGTCGGCTTGTTGTAATAAGGTGCGACGACAAGGGCACAGTCGGCGCCGGCCTCGCGGGCCTTACGCGTGAAATCGATGGTGGCCGCCGTGTTGTTGCTGCCGGTCCCGGCAATAACGTGAGCCTTGAGGCGTTTCGCGACCTCGACCGTCATCCGAATGACGTGCAGCCTTTCGGCTTCGTCCATCGTGGCGCTCTCGCCCGTCGTCCCGCACGGCACAAGCAGCTTTACACCGCCCTTCACCTGTCGCTCGACAAGTTTCTGAAAGACCGCGTCATCGACCGAGCCGTCTTTCCTAAAAGGTGTTACAAGAGCCGTTGCACAGCCCCGCATCCAATCGATCTTCATCGTCATAAACCAAACTCAACCACAGATGAACACAGATTAACACAGATAATTAGTTTCGGTCTTATCTGTGTTCCATCTGTGTTTATCTGTGGTTAATATCCTGCTGCGATAAAAAAGTTTTCAAGTTTAGGTAAATCGAGTTTGCTATCCGTCCGCACCGCTGAGCACAGATCGAGTCCGAATGGCTGGACAATATCGATCGCCTCTCGGACATTTGCGGCATTCAGGCCTCCGGCCAAAAACACAGGCTTGCCGCAGGTTTCGACGATGCGTCGAGAGAGTCGCCAATCATGCCGACGACCTGTTCCGCCGAGCTCTTTAACGGCAAGTTTCGGATTGCCGCTGTCGAGCAAAATTGCATCGACGTGTCCCGCCAACTCGCACGCTTCATCGACCGATTCATCGCCGACGACGTGAACCACCTGCACGAGCTTTACATCCGGTAGCGCTTCGCGGATCTTCGCGTAATCGCGATCTGCCAGCTCGTCAACGATCTGAATTGTGTTCGTCCTTGTGCGGGTATGGTGGGCGATGATCCCGTCCGCAGTCTGTTCGCTCGTCAGCAGAAACGTTGCGATCGGCGGCGGCACGGTCTTCGCAATTCTGTAAATTTCGTCATCCGATATCGGCCCCGGCCCCGATGGCATCAGGCCGACAAGTCCCAGCGCCGCGGCCCCAAAACTTATCGCATCGGCAGCTTCCTGCCCGCTCTGAATGCAGCAGATCTTGATTCTTGTGTTCATAAAAATATCAACCACAGATGAACACTGATGGACACAGATATCCGGTCATAATGCGATAATGCACATCCGATTATTTTCTCGGTGATCGGATTGATCTCTCCGAAGCTGGAAAATCGTCTGGCTGGATCCAAGAGCACAGAGAATTGATCGCCTTTATCTGTGTCCATTTGTGTTTATCTGTGGTTAATTTCCCGGACTTCGACTACTTCGCTGACTATCTCACTGAAGTCAAAAACTCCTGTCTTCCCGACGATCCATTCGGCCGCAAGGATGGCACCGGCGGCAAAGCCTTCGCGCGATCGTGCAGAATGTTCGAGCAATATTTGGTCGGCAGGGCCGTCGAACCCGACACGATGGGTGCCCGGAATATTTCCGGCACGTGTCGCGGCAATGTCGCCGACATCTACGTGCTTCGACACAACGTCCTTTAGCTTTAACGCCGTGCCGCTCGGTGCGTCTTTCTTACGGGAATGATGCTGTTCTTCGACAAAGGATTCGTACTCGGGGAATTTAGCAAAGAGCTCCGCGGCAAAATCAGCGATCTTGTAAAAAAGGTTCATACCGATCGAGAAGTTCGCACCGAAGACCATCGCACCGTTCCCGCTCTTGACCACGTTCTCGATCTCCTGCCGCTGCTCGTTCCAACCGGTCGTGCCGACAACGATCGGAACCTTCGCGATCACGGCCGCCTCGACATTCCGCCTCACAGCTTCGGCCACCGTGAAATCGATCGCAGCATCGCTTCCGCTAAGCACCGCGGCGATCTCCTGCTCAGATAGACCTAGCTCTCCTGAACCAAGAACGCCCGCGATCTCGTGCCCTCGCTCAACGGCAAGCCGCTCGACGATCTTCCCCATCGCCCCATATCCGATAAGTGCAATTTTCATAATGACGCTCGACGAAGAAATGAAAATATGATCATCCAGTGAGAACTTGAAAGACCTTCACTCCCGATCGCCGGTCCTTATATACTCCCACAATTTTACAAATCGAGTATCGTTCCGCAACGGGTCGTAAAGCGGATCGATACCTATAAGAAGCGAGAACGCGTTTCTTTCCCTGGATGCCCGCTCAAGCCACTCGATGGCCCTCTCATAATCATTTAAGAAGATATAATGGCGGGCAAAATGGATGGAGGGGACGTAAGATCCGCCTTCAGCTTCGGAGGCCAGCTTTTCCAGCTTTCTCTGTGCCATAAGGCGAATTGTGGCCTTATCTCCACCCGGACGACCGTTCCGAACCTTTGTCGGGAGGAGTTCAAGCATCGCATCATCACCCTCAAGATGGGCAACCCGCACCCAAGAATCCACGGCATCTTCAAACTGCCCGGTCGAGTAATAAACCTCGAACAGGGCTTCGTGAACTTTTGGGTTGTTCGGATCCAATTCGGCGGCGTCGAGAAGCTGCGTGACCGCCTCTCCATAACGTCTTGCGTAGTAGAGAAACGATCCGACAAATCGGCTAAATAGCACTGACAACGGGTCCAGGGAAAGGGCGCGCCGGGCCTCCTCGATCGCCTTGTCAAAACGACCGGTGATGGCCAGCAAAAAGGAATAGATATGATGGATCTCCGGAAGATCCGGGTGATCCGCCGCGATCGCACGGATCTGCACTTCTGATGCATCCAGCTTCCGGTGATCTACCAGGTCGAACGCGGCAAATGACAGTCTCAACTCGTGGAGGCCAGGATCGAGATCGATCGCTTTTCTTGCTGCCGCTTCGGCGAGCGGCCAGGATCTTTCCGGCGGCATCGACAGCAGGCCCCAAGCCCCGCCGTATCCGAAATAGGTCGAGATCCCAAAGTAGCCGCGCGCGAACTTCGGATCGACCTTGACCGATCGTTCAAAGTACTTCAAGGCATTCGAGAAACTCTCTCTTATAGGCCGCCACCGGTAATATTGGCCTCGTAAGTAAAGAAGGTAGGCTTGAGAGCTTGCGGTAGGCCGTTTCAAGACAGCGTTCCGCTCTTCGGTAGTCATCTGGAGGTTGAGAGCTCCGATGATCGCCAATGCGATCTCATCCTGCATGGCGAAGATCTCGCTGACAGGACGATGATATTGCTCCGACCAGACCGCGTATCCGCTCCTGCCATCTATCAGTCTGACCGTAGCAAAGAACGCGTCGCCTTCTTTGCGAAGACTCCCCTCGAGAACATTCTCGACATCGAGGGTTCGCGCAATTGCGGCGATCGGCACCTGCTTCCCTTTGAATGAGAAAGTCGAGGTGCGGGCGGCGACCTTTAGATCATGCACCTTGGCAAGGGAATTGATCAGCTCTTCGACCAGACCCTCACAGAAATACTCTATCTTCGGATCATTTTCAAAGTTCGTAAATGGCAGAACTGCGAGGGATGAAGGAGCGACATCGATGCCATTGCCGGCGCGGTCGCGTAACGGCGCGATCTCTGTCAAAGGGGCCACGAAGCGGTAGCCGTGCCCGCGGACCGTTTCAATGAACTCGACCCCGGGCCTAGCGTCGCTCAACAGCCGCCTAAGGAGCGAGATATTCTTGTCCAGGGTGTTCTCTTCAACGAACGAATCAGTCCAGACCCCTTCAAGCAGTTCGTTTTTCGAAAGGCGCTTACCGCTGTTGTCCGCAAGCGCGCAAAGCAGGTCGAAGGCCTTGTCCGCCAAAAGCAAGCGTTCACCTCGGCAGGAAAGGGCCCGCTCGTGGACATCCAGCCTAAACCCATCGAATTCGTAGATCTTGTTTCCGTTCGGCAACATCGACACATTCAGACAAAAATCAGAAAAGTTTCAAGAATCTTGAAAGACAAGGCCGACCTTGCTCAACTACCATCCTCGAAAACGTTCGTAAAAGATCTGGGTGGGATACCGGACATCCATTTTACACCCACGCTAAATTCGTCGCAACGACTATCGCCGCCCGATCCGAATTTTGAAAAAGGAGCTGCTATGAAGGAATTCGCAACCATTGAAAGAGTTTTGCTCGCACTACTTCTCGCCGCCGGGATCTCGATCCCCGCTTTTGCTCAAACTACGGAGGTCGTGANNAGGCCGGGACCCTCGAACCGAATACCGGCCGGGTCTCGGTGGTCGATCGAACGACCGGCGTCAGACATACGCTCATCAGCGGTTTGCCATCCGGCGTTGATAACCTCGGCGGCCCGCCTGATCAAGACGGAACGACCGCGATCGACCTGGACGGGCGCGTCCTCTTCATCGCATCAGGCATCGGCGACGGTGCCACGAACATCGGCGGCTCGCAATATCCGACAGAGTCTCCGTCATCGCCGCTGTTCTGTTCGGTCATGGCCGTGATCCTGCCGCGACACTTCGAGTCCCTCAACAGTGAATTCGTCATGACGATGAAGGATCAGGAAGATATAGCACAGCGCCACTGGGTCAGGATCACAAACGCCGATGGAGCATCTGTCTTTATCGTCCTTGCCGTTGATATTCCCGACTATCGCCCCGAGCCGAGGCCTAATGCTCCAAATGCCGTTAGGACATCACATCCGTTCGGACTGGAACTCGTCGGGCCCGATCTTTACATTAGCGACGCTTCATACAACGAACTGCTTAAGGCGAACCTGCTGAGCGGAAGCCTTACGACCGTGACCGCGTTCCCGAATCGGCCAAACCCGCTTTTTGGAACCATAGGCGGCCCATTCATTGAGCCTGTACCCGACAACGTCCACCGTTTCGGAAGGAAGCTCCTAGTTCCTGAGCTGACCGGCTTCCCTTTCATCGCCGGACAATCTGATGTACAAAGCGTCGATCTTTGGACCGGCGAACGTGAGACGGTCTTAACAGGACTTTCATCCGCAATGGACGTAATGCCCGTCGCTCAACGCTTTCGCCGGGATGGCTATTACGTGCTCGAATTCAGTACGAACCAACTTGCGAACGCGCCCGGCAGACTGAGGCGGATCGACGCGGACGGCAATAGCACGGTTGTGGTGCCCGTGCTTCCGACGCCATCAAGTATGGTCCGGGATGACCGTACGGGCGATATTTTCGTGACGAATATCTTTCCGGGCACGATCACACGCGTTCGGTTCTAGGGCTCGCCCGCGGAGTCCTAGCGGCAGGCTTTCGTCCGGCGCGTTGACCGAAAGTCTGCCGTTCTGCCCCTCGCTCGCACAGGATCACATTTTGAGGAGAATATGAAAATTCAGAGATTCGCGGTACGCCTTGCGTTCAGCACTATCCTTGGTGCGTTCAGTATTTTCAACACCTTCGGGCAAACATCGGCCTTCAGCTACCAAGGGAAGCTGACCGACGCAGGTGCTCCCGCGAACGGGACATACATTATGCAGTTCAGCCTTTGGAACGCCGCGACCGGCGGGACGTCGGTAGGCACGCTCTCGGACTTGAGCGTTAACGCTCGCGACGGCGCGTTCAGCGTGCAGCTTGATTTTGGAGCGGCGGCGATATCGGGAAATGACCTCTATTTAGAAGTCTCCGTCAAAAAACTGCCCGGCGACACCTATACGACCCTGACTCCTCGGCAGCAGATACTTTCTGCACCGCACGCGATAAAGAGTGGTACTGCGGGCTCATCCGACGATTCGGCAAAGCTTGGCGGTGTCGATGCCGCTCGTTTTGTCCAATCCGACGCGAACGGCAACGTCGCCCTAGGCGGCAACTTGACCGTCACCGGCTCAACAACCTTCGACACGGTCAACGCTGCGACTCAGTTCAATCTAGCTGGCGTGCGTGCAATGACGGCCGACAGCTCCGGGAATCTTACGGTTGGAACCGCCCAGGGCACTCCGCCCACACCTTTCGCGAAATACCCATTTCATTTGGATCGCGCTGAAAGCTCAACCGGAATCTTCAATACATTTCTCGGCAATTGGGCAGGCCTGAACAATTCAACGGGCAGTAGCAACACTTTCACCGGCTACGGAGCCGGGTACTTCAACACGATCGGCGACCGGAACGCGTTTTTCGGAGCGGCGGCGGGCATCTCTAATATTTCTGGGTATGCAAATACATTTCTCGGCCACAGGGCGGGCTATCTTAACGGCGATGGCATTTTTAATGTCTATATCGGCGAAGAGGCCGGCTTAGCCAACGTGTCTGGGTCTCGAAATGTAGTGATAGGTGGCGCGGCGGGTAGCCTTAGCCCGTCAGGCAGCAATAACTCGGTGCTCGGTACAGATGCCGGGCAAAACAACACGGGCGACGACAATTCATTCTTCGGTTCGGAGGCGGGGCGGGACAACACGACGGGAACATCGAATGCGTTCTTCGGCCGGCTGTCCGGCCGAGCCAATACAGCAGGCAAGTTCAACTCGTTTTTTGGATTTTCATCCGGGGCCGCCAACACGTTAGGCAATGAGAACTCGTTTTTCGGTATGAGGTCCGGAGAGGCGAATATCGGCGGATCGCAGAATGCGTTTTTTGGAACCATTGCGGGACAAGGAAATACGACGGGCGGTTCAAACACGTTCGTTGGAAGGGCCGCAGGGGCGAACAATACGACCGGCTCATTCAATACGGCGGTCGGGGCCAACAGTGCCGCCGGATGCTGCGTTTTCACACTGACGGGCAACAACAACTCATTCTTTGGAAACTTTTCGGGGGGTCAAATCACCAGCGGTGGCGGCAATTCGTTCTTTGGTTCGTCCAGCGGATACGGTCCTAAGACTCTCCAAAACACGACCTTGATCGGCTCCGGTACAAATGCCGGCGTTGACGGGATCACAAACGCAACCGCCATTGGGGCTAACGCCGTTGTTTCACAAAGCAATTCAGTCGTCCTTGGAAACAATGCGAGCGTCGGGATCGGGACCTCGGCGCCGACGGCAAAGCTTGAAGTTGTCGGCGATGCAAAGGTCAGCGGTGTCGGTAATGGCGTCGTTTTCCCTGACGGCACAAAACAGACAACGGCCGCCCCGACCAGTTCCGGGGTTACAACCCTGAACGGTCTTACCGGAGCTGTCACACTATCCGCCGGAAGTAACATTTCAATTACGCCTGTGGGCAACACGCTTACCATCGCCGCGACATCGGGAACGTCCGGAATTCTGAATCAAACCACGCAACAGATCGGCGCAAACTTTAATATTGACGGCACGGGGACGGCAAACAAATTCGACGCGACACAATACAACTCGTATGGAATACGAGTTCTGGCTGCCCCGCCTGAATCGTATAACCTGCTAGTCGGGTTTTCGGCTGGATCCAACCTTCGTTTCGGGGTTAAGGATACGCTCGTCGGATTCGAAAGTGGACTCAATACGACCGACGGCAACGACAACGCCTTTTTTGGTACGTTTGCGGGGCGTCAAATCACCACTGGAAACGGAAACACGATTCTTGGCGCGTACGCCGGGGGATCCGTCACCACCGGCACTGATAATACTTTGGTCGGGGATAACGCAGGCGACGGACTGCTGACTGGTACAAACAACACTGCTCTCGGTAGAAATGCATGGCTCGGCCCGAACGTTAGCTTTGCAACGGCGATCGGCGCGGGTTCTCTTGCGACGACAGACAATACGATAGTTATCGGGCGTTCGACCGATACCGTAACAATTCCGGGAACGCTGACAAAAGCGGCAGGCTCATTCAGGATCGATCACCCGCTTGATCCTTACAACAAATACCTCTTTCATTCGTTCGTCGAATCACCCGATATGATGAACGTCTATAACGGCAACATCACTACGGACGCCAACGGTGAGGCAACGGTCCTCCTTCCCGGCTACTTCGAAGCCCTTAATAAGGACGTTCGCTATCAACTAACTGTCATTGGCACCTTCGCTCAGGCGATCATCTCTGAGGAGGTGAGCGGCAATAGGTTCAAGATCAAGACCGATAAGCCGAATGTAAAGGTCTCCTGGCAGGTAACCGGGATTCGGAAAGACCCTTACGCCGAGAAANNTCGAAAAGCCCGCAAGCGAAAAAGGCAAGCTCCAGAATCCCGACGTTTATGGTGAGAAACCATAAGGTTTTGCGAGAGATTGCGTCAAGCGAATTAGCGACGCGCAAAAAGGGGCGACGTCGATCAGAGCGGATGAAACGCTCGTGAGGAGAAAAAGGACAAAATTAATATGCTGAATCGAACCATCTTCAAGAAGCTTCCATGTGTTCTAGCCGTTGCCCTCGTCATTGGGACCTCGATATTCGCTCAGACAAGCGTGTTCACCTATCAGGGCAAGATGATCGACGGCGGAGCTCTCGCGGCCGGCAGCTATCAAATGACGTTCAAGCTCTTTGACGCGGTTTCGGGCGGAACTCAGATCGGCTCGACCATCTCCGACGTGCCGGTAACGGCAAATGCCGGGATGTTTTCAGCGGATATTGATTTTGGCGTGAACGTATTCACCGGGGCCAACAGATATATCGAGATCGCGGTCCGTCACAATTCCGGGGAAACCTATACCATCTTGAGCCCGCGACAACCAATAACATCCGCTCCATATTCGATCAGAGCCTTGATCTCAGGCCAGGCCGACATCGCCGCTGATTCGCAAAAACTCGGCGGCATTGCTGCAGCCAACTTTCTCGTGACCAACGGCGATGGCTCGAACTTGACCAATGTTGCAAAGCTCAACGGCAATAATGTTTTCACGTCCGATGGGAATTCCTTTCCGAAGATCACGCTCGCGGGTGACGGGCAGATCATCGCACCACGCCTTGAGAATGCCGCGGTCGATCCGGCACCATCCTCCGCCGCCAATGCAGGACGTGCCTATTTCAACACTTCTTCTAAGGCGATGAGGATCTCGAACGGAACACAATGGCAGGAACTCGGGCCGCGAATGATCTACTCCACGTCAGGAACCGGTTGGACCCCAATTTCCTGCAACAACGTCCTGTCCACAGCGCCTTTGTACTCCTTAGGATTTACGAAAAACTCTGCTTCCAGCCGTTTGAGGATCGAGTATTCTGACCTTGCGGATATCCGTGTGCCGGCCTCCGAATCGGGGTTTCCATGGGTTGAGGTTCTCATAGACGACGCCGCGATCAGCCCGACCACGATTCGAATGCAGTTCACAGATTTTGACAGGCTCGCGAGCGGAACGAACCCAGAATATGGAAAAAACTTTACTATCTTCGGCTTTGCCAACGGGATCGCCGCGGGAGCACACACCTTGACCGTCCGGTTCTTCTTCCCGAGCCTAGGCAGCGGAAGCGGCAGGACTTGCTCGCGCGGCTATTTTGGCAGCGGCCGCGTCGACCCGTATGAGATAGAGGTCGAAGAGGTTCCGTAACTCCGGGCCTTCTGACCGGCAGACGATCTTCCCCATCGCCCCATATCCGATCAGTGCAATTTTCATTTGTCGATTAAATCCATCCGCCGCATCAGTTCGATAAATCGCGGGTCAGAACGTAAATTATTCAGCTTTGGTTCAACCTTGAGAAAGACCATTCGTGCGTCTTTTTCCGCAAGAGCTCTTTCAAGATAGTCGAGAGCTTTCTCGCTTTCGCCAAGCCCGTTGTAAACCAATGCGATGCAATACGGCGGCACATATTGCGTTGTTGACATTTGCAGCATGTCGTCAAGCTCGGCTCTCGCTTCCACGAGTTTCCCGGCTTTTGCGAGCCCATAAGCACCGTACGAGTTTATCTCAGGACTATCGGGAAATGATTCTCTCGCCTTCTGGATCTTAACATCGGCCTCGGCATACATTCCTTTCTCAGTGTAAGCGCGCGCCAGGAACGCATTTGCGAGCAGGTGATTCGGTTGCAACTCAAGTGCTTTCTGCAATACAGCGATCGCTTCATCGGGTTTTCCCGCGTGAAGCAGAAACAGCCCTTCGAGAGCGTTCACCCTGGGATTCAGCGGGTCGATCTCTCTGGCAAGTTTTATGTTGGCGAGTGCCTCGGCGTGGTGGCCCGTGCATGAAAGCAGATGGGCGTAATTCTGAAGTGAGTCGACGCTGCTTGGGTCAAGTTCCAATGCGCGCTTGTATTCTCTTTCAGCAGCGTCCCAATCCCAGTCATACCAGAAGATGATGTGTCCGAGCGCCGCATGAGCTTCGGCAAGCGTATCGTCGATTTCGACGGCTTTCTCGGCGGCCGCTTTCGCTTTCGGCATAAACTCGGCCGAAGACCTTCCTCCACCGACAACACGTCCGCGAAAGGTATCCGAGAGCCCGACGTAAGCGAGAGCGTAATTAGGGTCGGCTTCGATCGCTTCTTGAAAGTACGTAAGACTTTTATCGGTCTCAGGATTTATCCCTTTAAGGAGATAAAAACGTCCTTTCATATAAAGCTGATAGGCTTCGATATTGTCCGTTGAATGCTTTTTATCGCGGCTAGCCAGTCGGATCCTCAATGCAGCCGCCACCTTTTCGGAGATCGTATCCTGAACGGCGAAAATATCATCCAACTTTTCATCAAACTGTCCAGACCAGAGTTGCTTGCCGTCATCGACACCGAGCAATTTGGCCAAGATCCTAACTCTGTCGTTTGAAATTTGGATGCTGCCGTCCAAAACTGCTTCTACCCCAAGTTCGCGTCCGGCCGCCAGGGAGTCTTGTTCGAGCGCCGCGAACCGACGCACCGAACTGAGCGGCCTCACAGTAATTTCTCGACTGCTCAGTTTCGAGATAAGCGTATCCGCCATTCCCATTTCCAACGCTTCGTTGCGATTCTCCGCGATAATCGGCTTAAAAGGCAGCACGGCAATCGTTCTGATCGGCGAAGAAACGAGTCGTGCGGACGATCGCCAATAAAAAACGACAGCAACGACCGCAGCCAACAAAAGTAATGCGGCGAAAGCAACAATCTTTTGGTTTTGGTTCCCGGTCTTTGGGTTTTGCGCGTTGGCGAGAGGTTCGGGCATCTGAATATCAGATCCGTCGGACTCCGCCAACTTCCGAATTTGCGTGTCAGGAGCTCTATCAACCCGAGTTACGTCGGCAACGAATCTGTAGCCGTGGCCCCGTACGGTCTCAATAAACTTTCCTTTGCCCGCACGTTCGCCCAAAACCTGCCGCAGCAGCGAAATGTTCTTATCTAAGTTATTTTCCTCGACGATCGCATCGGCCCAGACTTCATTCAACAATTCATCTTTGCTCACCAGATGATCTCCGTGCCTAACCAGTACGCACAAAGTGTCAAAAGCCTTTTCAGAAAGCGGCATACGCTCGCCTTCACGCCATAAAATGCGTTCAGAAATGTCGAGGCAGAAGTTGTCGAACTCGTATAACTCTTTGCGTTCGCTGGACATAGCGGTTTTTCAGAAACGAATCAGAAAACTTTCAAGAAGTCCGAAAGAATATATGAACCAGTGTTTGTGATTATGACACGCATCAGCCGGGCAATGGAAGCTCGTTTTCGCAAGAGGCCGGAGCAACCAAGATTTCTGGCTGAAATAACAAAACAAAGAGGAAACTATGAAAAACACATTCGCAAGAACGATCAGCACAACGGCTTTGGCAATTTTCACGATGGTGGCATTCGCGCAGATATCAATTTTCGCGCAGGATGCCGCAGCAGACCCGTCAAGCGACGAGCAGCGGCAAGAAGAGTCCGCACTATCGAGAAGAAACGCTAGGCTTCTGGAAGGCTCATGGAACACCGTGGTAACACGCCTCGATTGCAATACGGGCGCAGCACTCGGCACTTTTCCGGCGATGTTCACCTTTTCGCGAGGCAACACATTTTGGGAAGCCGGATCGAACACCGCTCCTTCACTCCGAAGCCCAAGCCACGGAGTCTGGTATTACGAGGGCGGCCTGCATTACGAAACCGCTTTTCAATTCTTCCGTTTTAATCCGGACGGCACGCTCGCCGGAAGGCAGATCGTACGACAAGACATTCATCTGAGCCGTGATGCCAACAATTATACGGCAACAGCTGCGGCCCAGGTTCTCGACGTCAACGGCAATGTGATCCGAAATAATTGCTCGTCCGAAGTCGGCACGCGTTTTGAATAAACCTTCGCGAACGCAAGCTTGATCTGGTGGATATTCACAACGGATCAAGCTTGCGTCTTGTAAGTTCACCGAGACTAACGACCAATTTGAGGAAATATGAAGATAATTCTTTTGTTCTGTCTAACGATCACCACTACCTTTGCTCTTTCAGCCCAAACGCGGGATAAGAAGATCAGGAAGATCATCACGCGGCTGGAAGATCTGCAGGTCGCATACCTTCTTCGGGGCGACATCGACGCAATGCAAAGGCGATGGTCGAAAGATTACACAGTGAATAACGCGTTCGATGTCGTCGTCAATGCAAATGAGGGCCGGGTCCGCAAGGGTTTAACAACCTATGCACAATTTGACCGGATCATCGAAACGATACGTGTTCACGGCCGCACCGTCATTGTGATGGGGAGCGAAACCGTTGTGCCAAGCGGAAAATCGGTCAATGCCGGTAGAACAATAAACCGCCGATTTACCGATATTTGGATGAATGTACGCAGAAAATGGCTATTGTTCGGCAGACAAGCCAGCGTTATTTGTGAGACTCGGATCGCGCCCTAACCCACGACGTTTGAACAACAGCAATGTGCTGTAATGACTGCAAAGCAATTCCTGCGACGCGGGTTTTTGAATTTCCCAATAGAATTCTGACTACTCCTATTATTGCAGATCACTACTTTGCCGTGGGCCACACGTTGTCCGACTCGTTGTAGTCCACAAAGATCCCGCCATCCAGAGCGACGCTTTTGATGGCCTTTTTCGACGCGACGCGGACGACGGCTTCCTTCATATTCTTTTCCCAGATCGCCGGAGTTTGATGGAGCCTCTCGGTCGTGCCGTCCTCGAAGTTTACGACGACATCGACCGGTGCCGGGAAACCGCCGAGATTCTTGACGGTTACGGCCGACCCGTCGGTACGCCTTTCGACACCCGCGACCGCGAGGTCGATATAGCCGTAGGTAAAGAACCACGAATTCCAGAACCAATTCATATCCTTGCCCGAGATGTCGTTGAAGCTGTTGAACATATCCCACGGCGTCGGGTGTTTGCCGTGCCAACGGTCCATGAAACCATGCAGGACGCGCTTGAATTCTGCGTCGCCCAACAGATCTTTCATCGCAAGGTAGCCGAGGGCGGACCGTCCATATTTGTTGTTGCCGTATCCGCTGCCGGTCAAGACGTTTTCCGGTGTCATGATCGGGATATCGGCATCAGATGACATATTTCGGATCCATCCCCGGACGCGAAAGCCCTTGAACAGCTTGTCTGCTTGATCTTTACTGAATGTCGCTTCGTTGAAAAGGTACTCGAACGCGGTCGTCCACCCCTCCTCCATGAACGCATAGCGCCGCTCGTTGATCCCCATATAGAATGGAAAGTACGAGTGCATGACCTCGTGGGCTGCAACGAACTCCTGCATATCGGGATTCTCTTGCGCGCTGTCATTGGCCATCATCGGATATTCCATATCGGCGAAGCCGCGGAAGACCGTCATCTTCGGATAAGGATACGGTACGCCCGGCCATTGATTCGATGAAAAATCAAGCGACGTCTTGATGTACTTCACCATATTCGCAAAATTCTTCGATGGTTCGTCGTAAGCTGCCTGCGTGCTCGCACGCCTTCCGGTCTTTTTATCAACGACAAGGCTGCCCGCGTCCCAGATATAATGATCGCTCAAGCCGAACGCCACATCCGAGACATTCTCCGCCTTCCATTTCCATGTATTGGTCGGATTCTGCGCCGTAACCTTCCCCGCTTTTACTTCGTCGAGAGTCGCAACATTCACAACCTCATCGCTCGTAAACGACCTCTTAAGGCGTTCGGCGATCGCCGGCTGCAGCACCTCATCGGCATTCATCAGGTCGCCCGTCGCCCAAACGATATAGTTCTTCGGGACGGTCACATCGAGCGTGTAATCATTAAAATCACCGAAGAATTCGTGCGAAAGCGTATGCGGAATGTTGTCCCAGCCGTTAACATCGTCGAGCACTGCGATTCGCGGATAAAAATATGCTACATAGAATGTGGTCGGGTCGATGACGCCCTCGCGGCCTGATTCTAGTACGAGTTCGTAGTGCCACTTGAAGGACAACTTAACCGTCCCGCCCGGCGGCACAGGTTCGTCGAGTTTGATGACGTTGTACGTCATTCCCTTTCTCGGGATCAACGGCTTCCATTCTTTGACCTTTCCGTTCTCAGCAAATTCATCGACGGTTACATCCGCCGTCATTGCTCCAGTTGACGCCGGTTGGTCGCGCGCCGCTTCCGGGGAATGGACGTTCAATTCGAACCGCAAGATCAAATTCGCGAGGGGTTTCGGACTATTATTCGTATAGGTAATGTCCTCGGACCCGGTGATCGTCCGATTCGGCGGAGCGATCGTCATACGAATATCGTGGACTGATTTGTTCTGATAATATTTTGGACCCGGTTTGCCGTCGGTGCTCCGCGTCCCATTCGCGTACGCCGCCTTAACATTGCGCGGCATAAAGAGCTGGTCTTGAGCCAATGCCGGAACTGCCGCAAGGGTCAACACAAAGAGGAGGAAAATGATCTGTTTTTTCATTCTAGTGGTCCTGTAAGAAAGTTCGTTCGGAGATAATACGACGCGCAGCGGCAAAAAGTTTGTAGCCCGAGGACTCGGCCAACGCTCTAATTTGCCAACAGTTTTTTGGCGAGGTCAACGTAAAGAGTTACAGCCTTTTCAAGATCTTTCTTGAGCACGAACTCGTCTTTTGTGTGAGCGACAAGGATCGAGCCGGGACCGATGAGGAGCGGCTTGCCCCAGTTCGGAAGATGCGGGATGTCAGTAGTAAATCGTACGACCTTTTGCGTAAAACCCTCGACCGCGTGCATCTTGACGGGCTCGCTCGCCGACAATACTTCGACCTCTCCGCGGTCCCGAACGACGCCGCGGATCGCATCCTCGATCGGTTCGCGTTTTGTCGTCAAACGGATCGCAAGTCCCGCTTCTGCTGACGGAGGTATCACGTTGAGTGCCATTCCGCCCTCGATCGTGCCGATATTCACAGTCGTCTCGCCGAAGAATTCATCATTGTGAAGTCGGGTGTGCCGAACGTCGTCAAGGATGTCGAGCAGCTTCTCGATAGCGGATTCGCCCATCTCAGGATAGGCAGAATGAGCGGCCTTTCCGGTTGTTTTGATATTCAAACGAAACGTCCCCTTTGAACCGATCGCAAGGTCGTTGTCGGTCGGCTCTCCGTTGATCAGAAATTCACATTTCGCCGCCAATGGGTGAAGGTTCGCGGCTTTCGCACCGGTGGACGCACGCTCTTCTTCGACCGTAAAGAGCAAGCCGATATCGTCAATGCCTTCTTTACGCAAACGCTCCGCGGCAGTGATCTGCGAGGCGATTATCCCCTTCGCATCGCACGCTCCGCGGCCATAGATCTTCTCATCGTCCTCGGTCGGCGGAATATACGGCGGCACCGTATCCATGTGCGTCGAAAGCCACACCCTCGGCGTCTCGTTCAACGTCGCAATGACATTGTTCTGACGGAACGCGGACGCCCCCGTCCGCTCTTCACCGACCGCCTGCATCTCGACATTCCAACCCAGTCCATGCAAATAGTCCCGCAGCCAAAACCCAACCGCCTCCTCCTCACCGGAAGTGGACGGGATCGACATCAATGCTGTTGTTAATTCGAATAGGTTCATTTATGATCCAAACGCTGTTTTTCGAGCCAATCAAAAAATCCGTCGGTCCGAAATGCTAGCGGTTCGTGGCCGATACCCGGCACCTCGTCGTATTTTACGCTTTGGTTACCCGCAGCCTTCATCGCGGCAAACATTTGACGCGAACTGTCAAGCGGAACGACGCGGTCATCTCCACCATGAAAGATCCAAGTCGGTGTTGAACCGATTCTTTCCGCAAAAGCTTTGTAAGGCTCGCTCGCTTTTCCGAGTTCTGCAACAGCCGGAGAAACGGCTTTTATTTCATTCGGCCGCGGAAGGATTCGGCCTGACATAGGTGCAAGGGCCGCAAACTTTCCAGGAAACATCGCCGCTATTGACCAAACGCCGTAACCGCCAAGCGAAAATCCAGCCACATAGAGTCGATCCTTATCGCCGTTAAACTCCGCAACCGTGTCATCAAGCGCCTTGTTCGCCCGTTCGAGCATATCTTTATCCCAAAATCGGTCAGCCGGACATTGCGGAATTACGACGATGAATTTGATCTTCTGCGAGTTCGCAGCGATCTGATCCGCAAGGCCGTTCAACTGAGATTCGTTATCGTCGCCACGATTTCCTGCTCCGTGAAGATAGAGCATCACCGGAAGTTTTTCGCCTGCCGCTCGGCTCGCGGGGAGAAAGATTCGGTATCGAAACGTTTCCGCCGCAAAGTGCCCTTCTCGCGACAGGTACACATCCTGTGGATACGGCACCTGAACCGGGTTAGCGGGCTTACATCCACACATCAGCATTACGGCAAAAGATGCAAGCAACACACCGAGCTTTCGCTGACTAAGACAGATCATGACCATTGAACCCCGCCTTCGCGGCCGCATTTAGCAAGCGATCGTCCACGGAAACAAAATCTTTGTTCTTCGGCAACTCCTTGCACCAAACGAGAGCAGCCGCGAGCTGAAGACTGTCCATTGCCTTGAGGCCATAAATCGCCGGATAGGTCCGAGCGAGTTCGATCGTCTTGCTCTCGGTGTTTACGACCGTCCATTCATTCTCTAGTCGGACTAACCGAACTTCGAAGCGTCGTCGTGTCGCATCGTCTATCGAACCTTCGCGTTGCAGTCTTGCGAAAGCAGACGACACTTCAACCACGCACTCGCGCCAGACAAATTTATTGGTAAATTTGTGGGATAACTTTCGGGCTGCCGCAGAATTTTGCTGGTAGGCACAAAGCGGAACGATTGCGCTGCTGTCCCAAAAAGACATCAAAACCTCGACTCGTTGCGTTCGTCGATGACTGCCTGCGAGCCGGCGTTATTCGGCAACATTCGCTCAGAAAACAGGTCATCCCAATACTCATCGGGCAGGTCGTGCGAGCGAGGCTTGGTCTCTGCAGGCTCGTGATCTTCTATGACCTTTTCCAACGCAAGTTCGGCGGCCTCGTTGTCCGATTTGGCGCCCAGGATCGACCGCACGCGACGGAGCTTCGCAGGGTTTGAAATTTCGACAGTTACCGGCATAAATACACGCCCTCGTTGCAGCTATTTTAACACATCAAAAGGAAGTGCAGCGTCAGTCGAAGCAAGCGGCTGTCACCCTTTTTTTTTTCCACTGCTGTCCACTCGTCTGTTAGTGGACAGCTACTTGTTGTCACCATTACACTTAGAGCGTCACAATTGACTAAAAAAGCAAATTTTCAAAAAAAATCATGTGACGCTCTTTGCGTCCGTAATACAGTGTATCACAGATGCCACGCGGTATTCAATATGAAAATATGAAACTCCGGCCGACCTCAAAAGAACGCGTTATGGAGCTTTTTGATGACGTCGGCGACGTCCGTTTCGCGTACAACGAATGTTAGATTCACGGCCGATGCACCGTGAGAGACGAGTTCGACGTGGACGTCCTCGATCGTCTTGAATATCTTCGCCGCAAGGCCTGTGGATGCACGAAGGCCTTCGCCGACGACGCAGATCACGGCATACCCGGCTGCGACCTCGACATCGCCGATGCGCGACAGATCCTCGACGACCTTCTCGATGTTGTCGGGTTTGTCGAGCGTCAAAGCGACCGAAACTTCCGATGTTGAGATAACATCGATCACCGTACGATGACGGTCAAAGACCTGAAAGACCGCGCTCATAAAACCGTACGCACCAAGCATACGGGCCGACGTGATCCGCAATATCGTGATATTGCTCTTATGCGCGATCGACTTGATCTTGTTCGCGGTCTCGTCGGAATTTGCGAGCACCATCGTGCCGATCACCTTAGGCTCACTCGTGTTGCAGACGCGCACTGGAATTGCATTATCTACCGCCGGCTTGATCGTCTTAGGATGCAAAACCTTTGCGCCGAAATATGCCAACTCCGCCGCCTCTTCATACGAAAGGACAGGCACGGTCGAAGCGTCGCTGCAGATACGCGGATCGCAGGTCATCACGCCGGTAACGTCCGTCCAAATTTGAAGCTCAGATGCATCGAGGGCAGCCGCCACGATCGCCGCAGAATAGTCAGAACCGCCTCGTCCCAGCGTCGTCGTTTCGCCGCCGCGATTCGCCGCGATGAAGCCGCCGAGAACAGGAACTTCATTAGCATCTATAAGCGGCATCAGTTCGATCCGGACGAGCTCGTTCGTCTCGTCGATGATCGGCTGAGCGGCCCCGAATTCATCATCGGTGACGATCAGCCGCCGCGAATCGACCGTTCGGGCCGCGATACCGCGTGACTTCAACACCTCTGCTAACAAACGCGACGAAAGCTGCTCACCGTACGACACTATCGCGTCCTTTAGCATCTGAAGCGGCAAGCTTCTGCGGGCGGCACGGGTGAGCAGATCCTTGATCTCTCCTTTAGCGAGCCGAAGTTCGTTATGAAAAATGTTCTCTGTATCGTTCGGGAAGAATGCCGCCGTAATCTCGACGTGCCGTTCGAAATGCGGTTCGAGCGAGGCAACGGCCCCCGCAAGATCGTCTCGGCGCGCCATTTCGAAGGCCGCAAGCAGCGCGTCCGTAACCTTTGTCATTGCAGACGTTACAACAACCGGTCGCTTATCCAATTGGTTCTGAACGATGTCGCAGACACGCTCGAAAGCGGCCACGTCACCTACCGACGTACCGCCAAATTTCATAACGACAGGAAATGATGTTTCGCTCACCTTAGTAAAAAAGTAAATGAGACGCGTCTCTTCTGCAATCGGAGCTTAAGAAAATCTTATGATCGCCATAACCTCGGCAAAAGAAAGGCCGGGCCCACAGACGCAAAAAGCTTGTCCATTTCGGCCCGGCGATTTCTCAATTTGCAGACAAGGTTCAGCTGCAGCCGACCGCGAGCCGCTCCGGCTCGACAGCAGATCGTCCGATTTCGGTCTCTTCGTAAGTGATCTCGGGCGGCGAGAGTAGATCGTTCAAAATGCCGTTTATTTCTTCTGTATCGGTCAGAAAGGCGTCATGCCCAACGTCGGACAGCAATTCGTGGTAGCGTGCATCCACGCCGAGCCCCGATAGCCTTGCCGCCAGAGCACGAACATCTGCTGGCGGAAACAGCCAATCGGACGAGATCCCGACAAGCGAAACACGGGACACGATCTTTCCGATATCGTCATCCGAAAGATCAAAAAGATCCATCGTCTTTGTAAGGAGTTCATAGCTTTCGAGCTCGAAGCGCTTCCGGAATGCCGCTCCCTGATGATCGAGATAACCGCCGATGTCGAAGCGATCCTGAAAAATCCCCTTTGGATCCTCGCCATTGCGATTCGGCTTCCGCCCGAACCGATCTTCGAACTGTCTCGGCGAACGATAGGAGAGCAGGGCGATCTTTCGCGCAATATCCAGATCGCCGCGGGCGACCGCCTGCCGCTGGATGTGATTGAGCGCAAGCCCCATCGCCGAAAGCGGCGCCGCCGCGATGGCAACGATCTCGTCCGTGAGTGTCGGAAAGTCCACCGCAAATTGCAGTGCAAGCATTCCGCCGACGCTACCTCCGATCACGGCCTTGAATCTGCTCACGCCCAGATACTCGAACAAGAGTGAGGTCGAGCGGACAATGTCGCGTGTCGTAACGATCGGCACCTCGCGCCGTGAATTCCTGCGTTTGAGATCTTTCGCACTGGTCGAACCATAGCAGGACCCGAGATAGTTGACACAGATGAATGCATCCGCGGAGGTGTCTAACGCACCGCCTTCTGCAAGAACGCCGTTCCACCAGTCGTGGATCCTGGATGAGCCGGTAAGGGCATGAAAGACAAGCACCGCGTTCGATTTTTCTGCATTGAGTTTCCCGTAGATGGTGGTGCGAAGCTTAAGTTCTGTAAGAACCTCGCCGGACTCTAGTTCAAAAGGTTCATTTATTAAAAAGTCGATCTCAAACATTTGTTCACTCCTGTTTTGCAAGAATGGAGGCGGCATTTTCCCACGTTGGGGATGCCCCAGATGCCGCCTCCGCACTTGCAGTGTTCGGCTAGTTCGACGCCGAATTCACCGCTTCGGCCGATATGGCCAAAGCTTGATCGATATCCGCAAGAATGTCGCGAATATCCTCGATCCCGACCGACAATCTGATGAGGTCGGGCGTTACGCCGGTCGATGCCTGCTCTTCGACACTTAGCTGTTGGTGCGTTGTTGATGCAGGGTGGATCACCAGCGATTTGGCATCACCGATGTTCGCAAGCAGCGAGAAGAGCTTCACAGAATTGATGAAGCGCCGGCCGGCCTCGTATCCGCCCTTGATCCCGAAGGTTACGATCGAGCTTGCACCCTTTTCGAGGTACTTGTCTGCAAGCGCTTTGAATTCGCTCGACTCGAGTTTTGGATAATTCACCCATGCGACGAGCGGATGCTTTTCGAGATGTTCGGCGACGGCCAGAGCATTCTCGCTGTGCCGTTCTACCCGAAGCGGCAGCGTCTCGGTTCCCTGCAGAAGCTGCCACGATGAGAATGGTGAAAGGGCGGCACCGGTATCACGCAAGCCCTGGACACGAGCCTTGATGATGAACGCCAGCGGCCCGAATGCCTCGGTGTACGAGATGCCGTGATAGCTCGGGTCCGGATCGACAAAGGCGGGAAAGCGGCCGCTTGCCGCCCAGTCGAACTTGCCGGCATCTACGATCACGCCGCCGATCGTCGTACCGTGTCCGCCGATGTATTTCGTCGCAGAATGGAGGACGATATCGGCTCCCCATTTGATCGGATTCGTGAGTGCCGGCGACGGGATCGTGTTGTCGATAATGAGCGGCAGTTTGTGTTTATGCGCGATCTTGGCAAGCCGCTCGATGTCGATAACATCCAGCTTCGGATTTCCGACCGTTTCCGTGTAGATCGCCTTCGTGCGTTCGTTTATCGCGGCCTCGATGCCGTCGTAGTCGGCACCGTCAAGGAAATGGAATTTGATGCCGAGTTTCGGCAGCGTGTGATGAAAGAGATTGTACGTTCCGCCGTAAAGCGACGTGGTCGAGATTATCTCGTCGCCGGCCTGTGCGAGCGTCAATATCGCGAGCGTCTCGGCGGCCTGTCCGCTTGCAGTTGCAAGAGCCGCAACACCGCCTTCAAGGGCCGCGATGCGTTTCTCGAAGACATCCGTTGTCGGATTCTGCAGCCGCGTGTAGATGTTGCCAAATTCCTGCAGTGCGAAAAGCTTCGCCGCGTGATCCGCGTCGTTGAATGCATACGAGGTTGTCTGATAGATCGGCACCGCACGCGAGTTTGTCGTCGGGTCGATCTCTTGTCCGCCATGAACCGCCAGTGTGTCGAAGTTATATTCTGTTGAACTCATTATATTTTCTCCTAATTTGGTTGTTGACTTTCGTCCGTTATGTCTTCGTACCCAGGCAACTTTTTGCGAAACAACGAAAAAAAGCCCTCGTGCTAAAGTGCACGAGAGCTTCTCTTAGATCCTCGTTTTCTTTCGGCGAATTCTGAAATCGCCTAAGACGCTTTAGCAGTTTTTTTCGTGGAGCAAGTTGCCTTAAATCGCCACGTTTCTTTAGTTTTCATCGCCCGTTATCCGGGCCGAACTCTCAAGCAAACGTAAGCGCCGTGTCGCAGCAGCGACAACAACACATACATTTATGTTTGAGCGTTATTCTGTTCATAAGAACGTCCCGAAGCTTTTCGCGTCGAGTGATTTCAAGCTACCTTAAACGGCAGATCGCTGTCAAGTTCCATTTTTCTAGCCGCACAGAACAGCGCCGCCATTGATATTCAGCACCTCGCCTGTGATGTGCCGTGACCAGTCGGAAAGTAGGAAGCAAATGGACAAAGCCACGTCGTCGGTCGTCGCGACACGCTTGAGCGGGATGGCATCGATCACCTGCTTTTCGTATTCCTTGTCCTCGAACGCGGGACGGATCATCGCCGTCTCGATCCAACCCGGAGCAACGGCATTTACGCGAATGGTCGGGCAAAGTTCACTCGCAAGCGCCTTGGTGAATGAGATCTGGCCGCCTTTCGAAGCGGCATAGTTCGAGTAGTTCGCTTCGCCACGCTGACCGGCCGTTGAAGAGACAAGAACGATCGCCGCCGCTGGCTGTTTTCGCATCGCGGGGACACACGCCTTCGTCGTTGCCCACGCGGATTTCAAGTTCGTGTTCAGAACCTTATTCCAAACTTCCTCGTCCATCTCCTCGATCGGCGCGCCTTCCCAAATACCCGCATTGCAAACCAGCAGATCGATCTGGCCAAAGTTCTCCAACGCGGCACGGGCAACAGCTTGCGCGCCCGCGAATTCCGACACATCGGCAGCGACCGTGACTGCCCTAACCCCTTTGGACACACACACTTCCGCCGTCTCGGCAGCCTCGGCGGAATTCGAAAGGTAGTTGATGACAACATTCGCACCACCCTCAGCAAGACGTATCGCCGTCGCCCTTCCAACACCTCTCGAAGCACCGGTAACGATCGCCGTCTTCCCTTCAAATAGCTTTTGCGGCAGCTCGATACCGACAGACAGTTCGTTCATAAAATCTATCGTGATAGCATAACTTTAATACAGCTCGTGAATTTGCCAAACTTCTTTTATGCAGGATTCTAACGCCTTTGAGAACCAGCCTTTTGCCTGGACCCCGACGCCCGATGTGATCGAACGGGCACGGCTCACGCAATTCATGAAACAAGTCGGCGTCTCGACGTGGGATGATCTTTACACATATTCGATCCGCGATGTCGAAAAGTTCACGGAAGAGGTACTCAAATTCCTCGACATCAAGTTCGACCCGCCATACGACAAACTCCTCGATGTCTCGAACGGCCCCGAGTTTCCGGTTTGGTTTTCTTCACCGCCGAGACGCCGAGACGACGAGTCAGAACCGGGAGCGATAGCGACTGGGGCTTCCGCTGATCCTAAAGATTCACCGCAGAGACGCCGAGACGCAGAGCCGCGAGAGGCGGAAACACGACCGGTAGGGAGTGTGTCTGACTTGTCGGAAGAACCGGCGATCGCGGACGAGGGCGTCCGCGTTCCGTCGGGTCGCGTTCCGTCGGCGGGGTTGAATATTACAACAATGTGCCTCGACCGCTGGCAGACGGATGAGATGAAAGACCAGCCCGCAGTGATCTGCGAAAGCGAGGACGGCGACGTCAGAACTGCCACCTACGCCGAACTCCTCGGCCTTGTCGAACGATGTTCTGCAGGCTTGCGAGCCGAAGGGTTCGGGAAAGGAGACGCAATCGCGATCCATCTGCCGATGACGATCGAGACGGTCGCGATCCTGCTTTCGATCAATCGGATCGGGGCGATCGCAATGCCGGTATTTTCCGGATATGGTGTTGATGCGATCGCGTCGCGGCTTAATGCAGTTAGAGCGAAGGCAATTTTCACCTGCGACGGTTTTCCGCGACGCGGCAAGTTCTACGATGCGTTTACGACGGCCGAGGAAGCGGTTTCGCATAGTCCTACCATCGAGAATATTTTCGTACTCAAGTTCCGCAAGGCAGCTATCAGCTATCAGCTGACAGCTGTTAGCTACATCGAATTCGAAACTCTTATTTCCTCAGATGAGAATAGAGTTCCAGAACCCACGTTCGCCGAAGATCCGCTCATTATTCTTTACACTTCCGGTACGACCGGCAAGCCGAAGGGCATCGCGCATACGCATGCGAGCTTTCCTATTAAAGCGGCGCAGGATATGGCGTTCGGGACGGACGTTGGAAAAGGCACGCGGATCTGCTGGTACACCGATCTTGGATGGATGATGGGGCCGTGGCTGATCTACGGTGCGCTCATTAACGGCGCGACGATCTGCATCTACGACGGCGCTCCCGACTACCCGACCGCGGATCGAATGTGGGAATTCTGCGCAAAACACGAGGTCGAGGTGCTCGGCATCTCGCCCACGCTCATACGCTCACTTTCCGCTCAACGGAACGCGGACGCCTTGGTCGGAACGCGGACGCCCCCGTCCGCACTGAGTGCGAAGCACGAACAAAACCTCTCGCCGGAGGAACCGGCGATTGCGGACGAGGGCGTCCGCGTTCCGTCGCTTCGTATTCTCGCCTCGACCGGCGAGCCGTGGAATCCCGATCCTTGGTGGTGGCTCTTTAACGAGATCGGCGGCGGAGAATTACCGATCGTGAATTACTCTGGCGGCACGGAGATCGCAGGCGGCATCTTGATGGGCAATCCGATCCTGCCGATCAAACCGTGTTCTTTTCCGGCTCCGTGTCCGGGAATGGACGTCGATATTTTCGACGAGAACGGAAAGCATGTTGAACGCGGCCAAGTCGGCGAACTCGTCATTAAACAGCCGTGGATCGGAATGGCTCGCGGGTTTTGGGAAGAGAAGGAACGCTATCTTGACGCGTATTGGCGACGTTTCGATGGAATTTGGGTTCACGGCGACTGGGCGATGGAGGACGACGACGGATGTTGGTATATCCTCGGCCGCAGCGACGACACGCTAAAGGTCGCGGGCAAACGCGTCGGCCCGGCCGAGGTCGAAAGCATTCTCGTTTCGCACCCGAACGTTGTCGAGGCCGCAGTTATCGGCGTGCCGGACGAAGTTAAAGGAACTGCGATGGTTGCCATCTGCGTCGTGTCAGAACCGGGAGCGATAGCGACCGGGCTAGAGGTTGAGCTCAAGGCCCTCGTCGCTCACGAAATGGGCAAGCCGCTCGCCCCTTCGGCAATTCACTTTGTTTCCGCTCTTCCAAAGACGAGAAATGCTAAGGTGATGCGTCGCGTGATCCGAGCCGCGTACCTTGGCGAAGATGCGGGTGATGTTTCGTCACTGGAGAATCCGCAGACGATCGAGGCGATCCGACAACTGAATGATCGATAGAAAACTCACTCGCTATCTCTGGCTCTCGATAGCGGCGGCCATTGCAACTATCTCGCTCAAGGCGGGGGCGTATTTTTATACAGGCTCGGTCGGTCTGCTCTCGGATGCGCTCGAATCGATCATCAATCTTGTCGCCGCGGTCTTTGCACTATGGATGCTTACGGTTGCTTCACGACCTCCCGACGATGGCCACAATTTTGGCCACACGAAGGCCGAATATTTCTCCGGCGCACTTGAAGGTTCGCTCATCGGCATGGCCGCTATCAGCATTGCGTGGGCCGCGATCGAAAGACTCGTAACGCCTCGGCCGATCGAGAACATAGGGATCGGCATCGCCATCTCTGCGGCCGCCTCGGTAATAAACCTTGTAGTCGGCCAGCTTCTCATTCGGCGGGGACGTGAACATCGCTCGATCACGCTCGAAGCGGACGGCAAACATTTGATGACCGACGTTGTAACGTCGATCGGCGTCATCGTTGCGATCATCGTCATCGGCGCTACCGGTTGGACGATACTCGATCCGCTGATCGCGTTGGCGGTCGCCGGCAACATTCTCTGGACAGGCTACCACGTCGTAAAAAAATCAGCTGAAGGTTTGATGGACGCGTCCGCCTCTGATGAGGATATGGCAAAGATCGTCGCCGTTCTCGATGATTATAAAGAGAAGATCGGCATCGATTATCACGCACTCCGTACGCGTGTTGCCGGACCGCGCATCTTCGTGTCGGTCCACGTCCTGATGCCCGATGACTGGACGATCCAACGCGGGCACGAACTTGCTGAAGAGATAGAGGCCGCGATGCGCTCGGCGGTTCCCGGCGTGATCGCCACGACGCATATGGAGCCGCTCGACGACCCGCTCTCTATGGCAGATATGGATCTCGTATGAAAGACGTCACGCTTTACACCATCCGCTGGCGGAAGCTGTTTGGCCGTACTGGCGTTCCTTTTATTGACCGACCCTATTCAGCCAAGTGCCATAGGCAAGGACCATGGCGGACAGTAGGATTACGTAGATAAGGAAAAGCCCCGCTTGCTTAAGCAGCACCTTCCACCATGGTTCTTGAAATAGCTCCTTTGCAAAATAGAAACTATACCCTGCCATTACGATCATTTGAACTGGGAGGATAAAAGTACCCGTCAGGGGCAGTCCTTCTCTTAACGGCGAGGTTGAAATGACTATCAGTGTCCCGAGAAATATATTCTGACCGCTAAAGTAAAGCGAACAAGCTGCATATTCGGCGACGCCCTTGAGCGAGCCGCGGTAAAACAATGCCCAGAATATCCCCCAGAAAATCGTAGAGACCAGTCCAAAAAACTGCACCCAAGGGTCGCCGGCGAGCCCGGGGCTGAATGCCTCATCAGTGGTCAGATTGCGTAAAAAGCTAAGAAATATTACCTGTACAAGCAACGCATATA
>JRYI01003748.1_pt1 | contig 34559 bp, 25 predicted proteins | sample 235361 | NCBI WGS metagenome assembly JRYI01 (sample SAMN03074212, study PRJNA261471) | activated sludge metagenome | biome: Common Effluent Treatment Plant; feature: Wastewater; material: Activated sludge; isolation source: activated biomass in a lab-scale reactor treating industrial wastewater at...
TCTAACGGGTATAGTAGAGGGTATAGGGGCAAACCGAGAGTTCGCCGGCAGGCTCGTCTCACTGCTCTCCGGCGCATTCGTTCTCGTCCCGTCCTTTCTCCTGATTCGTGATTTCTACGGCCGGCGTGCGGCAATATTAGGAACTCTTCTCCTAATATTTGATCCTTCGTCAATAAGGGCGTCGGGCTGGGTCATGACCGAGTCGCTCTACACTCTCGTCTTTGTCGGATTCATCCTTACAGGCTGGAGGGCAATACAGAACGACAGCAATAGATCGTTTTTCGGGACAGGAGTACTCATCGGAATCTCATACCTAATTAAACCCGAGGCGATAGCATATGTGATCTTGCTTCCGCTTGTGTTTCTCGGACTCAGCATACTCCAACGTCGCCTAGTCCTTCGCAAGATTTTTACCAGCTGCCTCATTACCTTTGTGGGATTCTCAATCTTCTTCTTGCCTTACATTCTCTTTGTCCACGCCAAAACCGGAATTTGGACGATAAGCCAAAAGGTCACTATCAACCTTCCGGCTGCTGACTTCGATGGAGAACTTTTGAAGATCCTCAACGGGGAAAGGAAGACCATGAAGGATAAGGTTTGGGGTGACGATTACGGTTCGGTGACACTCCAGCCGCAACCTGCACTTGCTCGCAACGAATCGGTGCCGTCGGATTCGCCGGGCTTACTTTCGGGCATAGCTGTGCTTGCGAAGAAAGCGATGTCGCAGCTTATTTGGCAGATCAGACGTTATTTACCTGCGATTTTACCGATCCCTCTTCTGTTTGTTGCCATCGCAGGATTCTTCAGCAAGCCGTGGACAAGAGAGCGGTTTTTTCACGACGCGTACCTTGCTTCTTTTGTTCTGGCGACGTTGACCGGCTATGCGATCTCGGCCGTCGAGCTTAGATATCTCTTTCCCTTAATACCGATCGCAGCAGCTTGGGTCGGGATCGGAGCCATCGACCTTAGCGAGTGGGCGGCCAGTTCAGCTCGCGCGATCCGGAACGGAAGAGACTTGCTTAGACCGATATATTTCCAAATCGGCCTTACGGTACTTCTCGTGTGCTCATTTGTCCCATTGTACGCGGCCTACATGCGGGCTGACACGATCGACAATGTCCCGTATGAAGAAAAGGAAGCTGGGCTCTGGTTGAAAGACCATTCAGCTGTACCTAATCCTATGGTTATGTCGGCAAATATAACGGTTGCATTCTACGCTTGTGCCAAACATATCTATCTTCCCGATGAAACACTTCCGACGATCGTGGCGTATGCAAAGGAACGGAACACGGACTATCTAGTAGTCAGCCAACGAAGGATAAAGGATATGGTATCTTCCGAACTCAGCGGCGTTGATGAAATCGCCGGACTAAGAGAGGTATATCGAGACCAGCGTTATCCGGACCATCAAGTAGCGATATACGAAGTGACGTACTAATAGGCTCCAACCGCGTCATTCCCATAAACACGACATATTTTCCGGCTTTCACTACCGACCGTAGATCGTGATCACGCCGAAGGCCGGGATGCTTGCCGAGAGTGCTTGGCCTGGTGTGACGCTCGCGTCCGGTAGGGCTACGCCATACTCGTTCGCCGTTGTGTATGTAACTCCATAGGTGCCTGGCGGTAACCCTTGGATCGAGAATGACCCGCCGGATCCCGCCTTCACAACCACCACATACTTTCCGTTCGCGTTTACGAATCCTAGCGGATCAAAATTCTGATTTCCCGACAGAGCCTGGATGCGTCGGGATCCTGCTCGGATGAACTTAAAATACTGAGTTAGGAATTTTGTCTTGCTTCCCATCGTGATGACTGGGCTGGCCGGAACTGAATCGTCGATGACGAAGTATCTGTCCCCGCTATCAGGCCCCCAACTGATCGGACCCGCTAGGCAGAATTGTTGCCACGAAGAATTTCTGCCTTGCTTGATATCCTGGTGGAGGGCGACATAATCCGCCCCGATCCATTCGAGCATTCCTACCCGCTTGTCATAAAGGATCGCCCTGTCAGAGATCTGCTGCAAGATCGAGCCCGATGCTCCCGTGTATCGATGATAAGAGAATTCGGAAACATACGACATTGCGCCGTTTGTTTGTGAGATCTGGTCAATATAACTTGGTGCATTCGATGCAGACGTTACTGACGGGGCCGTGAACGAGGGCGTGAAGCCATTGGCAACAAGTTTGTCTCCCGCAGTTTTGATCGCGGCGGCTACTTGGACGGCAGACCAATTTGCGGTAGATGTGTCCGGCTCGAGTACGACCTCCCAGGTGTCAGGAACGAATCCGAATACAGATTGCATATGCTGATACGTGGCGAGCACAAATTCTGCATACTCTGCCGGCGACGTCTTGTGCTCGAATGTCGATGATCCAAAATCAACGTAGTTCAGGTTTACCCAAAGGCGTTCGCCACGAGCGGCCAACCGCTGCTTCATCGGCAGCACGACGTTGTTAATGCTGCTGTCCAGCTGCGAAAACTTAAATCCTGACGGATTGATATGGTTTGGGTCGGCATCGTCATTGATTATTTCGTAACGTTTCGCATTGTACTGACTCTCAGTAATTTGTCCTGCACGCCACTGTGCGAAATAATCAACGGGATTCTCGGCGCCGCTAAGGAGTTCAAGTCTGATCCGGTTAATTCCTAGATCATTCACTGCTGTATCAAATAGAGCGTCCTTGTAGTTATTCCAAGCCGGTGAAAAAAGCTGGCCTGCTTGGTCGGTCGCTTCCCATCCTCTCATTGTTTGGTACTTCACGTATGGGTTGAGGGCGATCGTGTTCCCGGTTGGCGTATTGATCGGAAAGTTGCGCACTACGACCGGCCGATCGATCGTGGTCTGAGCTCCGCCGGAGTTCACAGCTTTCGCCCGGAGAATGTGCTTTCCATTAGCCAAAGATGAGGTGTCCCATGCGAAATATACGACCGAATCAATAACGGTCGGTGAGACCGGGATACTTCCGATCTGTACGTTGTCGCACAGCAGGTCAACACGACTGATCCCGGAGGGGTCGTTTGAATGGATTGCGACTGAGACTTGGCCTGACACTCTTCCGAGCTCTTTTGTTCGCAAAAAGCTGACCGACGGAGAACTAAGGGTGTATGAACCAATTGTACCAACATGAGCGCGACACGGCGTAACGAAAGTCGTGACAAACGCGACTATAAGACCAAACGCAAAGGTCTTCGGCAATCTTGTGTAATACTTCATTTTTGACTCGTCGGAACTACCAGAGTTTGTGTTCTGAATTATCTAAGGTAAGAGCGGCTGATCACGCAGAACGGCTTTGACTCTTTGGGAGGCGGGGGACTAAAACAACTAGCGGAAAATTCCGTAATAGTCCTAGTTTAACCTTTTTGGTCGCCGAATTGTCAAGTAAAGTTTCGTCGGTGCAGAATTCGCCGAGACGGATTCGATGAGCTGGGGAAGAGCAAAGGATGGAGGGTGTGGCTATCTTTATGAAAGATAGGCACTTACCGGTCAACGAGAGAAAAGTCGTCAAGTGAAAGCTCGCCGAAGATCGGACAAGGATTGGAATTGCAGGAGGGTCGCAAAAGGGCGATATTAACGGCCGGGGTTTGGGTTGACTTGAAGTCTACGGTGGCTTCGATCCAGGCATTCTGTGTTGAATTTAGTGTCTTAGAACGTCCAAGCTCAACGCCATTTTTCGAGTCGGTAACGATAACGATCGGATTTGACGCAGACAAAAGTTCCGAGGAACGATAAAAGAAATGCAGCCTATAGGTCGAAGTTGGGCGAACGTACGCACGCTGCGTCACGACACGCCTCCCTAGTTCGACCGCACCGGCGAAGCTTAGGTGGAGGGAATAGGTGCCTGAATGAACGTCCTGTTGCGTTCGCGAACTCGTTACTCCTGGAAACTCCTGGTCTATCTGCCAACCGAACGCCCCCTGATTGGCGCCCTTGGTATGCTCGAAGCCTCCGTCGAAGATCAGTTCGTTATTTGGTTCACCGTTTGCAGCGATAGTTGCTGTCCAGAGCGTGTGAGCCAAGGAATAGTCTTGTCGGACGATAAGATCATTTATGATCTCATATTTGTTGAGTCCAGGCAGTTCNNGGCCTAGCAGAACGTTCGATCTCGATCGCGTCATCTGGGTGGCGCCGGGCAGCAAGTTCAACGACTTGCGGATAAAGAGAGAAGTCATTCTCGGCAGCCTCAGAAAGAGCATTGAAGCCTTCCCGCTCACGACCGCCTTGTAGGAGGATCAGACCGCACATAAACAAAGGCGGTGAGTAGCTTGGTGCGAGCTCAATGGAGCTGAGGAATGAGTCTTCCGCTCCGTAGAGGTCGCCGGACGTGTACCTTGCCGAACCGAGTAACTGCCAAGCGCCGTAGCTCCCCGGTCTCGCGCGCGCAGCCCGTTCAAGGGCAAGAAGGGCCTCATCGTATTCGCCCCGATCGAGAAGCAAAAGCCCCAAGACCCTCTGAGCGTTTGGATCTGCACCACAAACCCTTGTCGCGAGTTGAGCTTCCGCGATCGAGGCCGATGTTGATGCCGAAATCGCGAGGTATTCGGCGAGGGATTGTCGCCCGGCATAGAGCCCCACCGCTATAATGACCAAAACGTACGCAAGCGGAGCAAGCCACCGACTTGCCCCAAGAATAACGAATCCGAGTTCTTTCCTTGAGGCAACATCTGTCTTTGACTGCGGACTATAGGTTGCTATCAATACCAACACCAACAATATTGCGGCGTTTATCGGTACATGCAGTCCAAAATCTACGAGGCTATGAATTAGAACACCAAAGATCCCGACTACTGCGCCAAAACAAGCGGAACGAATCGCCCGATGCCCCGAGCGCAAAATCCGAAGAGCTCTTTTGCTCACCAAGAAGGCGACGGTGCCAAACAAAGTGAGACCGACTATTCCGCTATTTGCAAGGATTTCGAGGTATTCATTATGAGCTTGCTCTAACTCCCATGACCCGTTCGAACGATCATACCTGGTGATCGCATCCGCATAAGCACCAAAACCGGCGCCGGTAATGGGACGTTCTTTAATTAGATCGAGCGTAATGCTCCAGATGGTGCCGCGGTTCATGCGTTGTGCAGAACGACTTTCGACCTCATCCCGAACTAGCTCTAGGCGGCTCACCACTTTGTCACCACCTATTAGAGCAATCGCCGCCAGGGAGACGAGTGTGGCCAGAATGCAGGCTGCAGCAACTCCAAATATCTTTCGTGACCGATTCCAAGAACGCCTCGCGCCAAGGCTCAACGAATTTGTATCCCTTCCGGCCACAAACGGATACAGGAGCAAAGAGAAGAGAACCATCGCGAGAAGACTAAGGACCCCTCCGCGTGACCCCGCCGTAAGGAGCGAGTAAACAATTACCCCGACCAGAAGGCAGCCGACAAAGCGGACCGCTTTTGACAAATGTCCTCCCGTGAGTGCTCCGACAAGCAGGGCAGTGGACATTTCGGCAAGTAGTGCAAAATGGTTGCGGTTGATAAATTGTGCGTACTGTTCGCTAGGTGGGGCTGCATACGCACGAAATATTCCGTAAGCGGCAGAGCATGCGCCAATTGCGATCACTATTCCGACAAGGTAGTGCAAGCGTCGAGGGCCGGTGACGAGATAGCTAAGCGATTCCGCTGCAATGATCAATGCGGAAAAAAAGACGATGAAGCTTTTTGTATCGAACGGATCTTCGCTGTGGAAATAGCTTAAGTATGTAATAGGAACGATCTGTAGGATCGCAACAAGCACGATCCCTGTTAGGGCAGCGATGATCGGCAGAATGGACAAACGAAAATTATCTTTTAGAAGGCTGCCAATAACCCTAAGCAAGCCGAAGCTGCAGAAAAGCAAAGCTAGAAGCGACTTGGCGGATTCGCCCGGTCGGCCCTCAATGAACGCAAAGAGGCACAGCATTCCGAGGAAAAAGCAGAACGCAAATAGCTCAATCCTTTCGCCAAGCGAATGCGTACGGCTAACAGGAAAGGATCTGTCGGACCGATCGGCCAGTACCGACGATTTTGGAACTACGGAGGTTATCATTCCGCGTCGTGTCGGGCTTGATTCTGGAGGGATCGCTTTGGGTAATTTGTTAAGAGGGAAGGGGTCCACACCATTCTTCAAGATAGGAGTCGAGTGGGAAACAGGATTGGCGGTTACTTATATGAGCCCGTTTTACTGTATGACAGCTGCATTTCTTCTCTGGTTGGTAGAATAGCGGTCGTTGGGAAGACGATCGCCCGCAACGTCCGACCAATAATGCGCAGGTCGGTCTTCCAACTCTTATCACCAATGAATCTCGCGTATCCCCGTAGCTTATAGGGCTGCACTACTTCGAGATAGTATCGCTCTGTATCAGAAACTTTTGCTAACAATTGCTCTTCGTTTCGCAAGCGTAGAGTGACCGGATCTGTAATGCCTGGACGATGCTCAAGGACAAATTGCCACAGAGGATCGCTCGGATCAACGAATTTCGGAACTTCTGGGCGTGGACCGACGAAAGACATGTCCCCGCGAAAGACATTCCAGAGCTCAGGCAGCTCATCTATCTTAGACTTGCGGAGGAACCGGCCTATAGATGTAACTCGCTTGTCATTCGATGCCGTTACAAGCGACCCTCTTGAGGAGTTGGTCATAGTCCTGAACTTATAGATGGTAAACTCTGAGCCATATTGACCAACTCTTTTTTGACAAAAGAATACGGGGCCTCTCGAGTTGAGCTTGATCAGAATCGCAACAACAGCCATTACCGGGGCGGCAAACACCAGCCCTACTAAGGACAAGATGACCTCTGCTGTTCGTGGCAGCCCTCTTCTACGTAATTCTTTCATAGTTAAACTGCCACTGACATTGGTGCCTTCGAATATGTTGTACAGATCTTCCGTATCGTCTTGACCACGTGGGACATCTCCTCGAGCGTCATCATCGAGTACATCGGCAGGCTGATTATTTGCGTCCAGAGCTTTGAGGCCGCCGGAAAATGGGAATCGATCCAGCCAAAGCGTTCCGCATAGAGCGGGTGCAGATGTAAGGGGCGCCAGTGCACAGAAAAGCCTACTCGGTGGCGTTTCAGTTCCTCGATAAACTCATTTCGGTCGATTGAGAGCTCTTCAAGATTCAGCCGAATCGGGAACAAGTGCCACGAATGGTATCGGTCTGAATCACAAGGCGGCAACGAGATCTCTTGGATATCGGCCATTGATGAGAAATAGAATCGCGCGACCTGCTCTCGTTTCTTTCGCATCTCTTCGGCTCTCGCCAACTGTTGACACCCGATAGCAGCAGCGACATCCGTCAAATTGTACTTGTAACCCGGCTGAACGATCTTGTAATCCCAAGTTCCCTCCGCCGTATATCGACCCCAAGCGTCGTGAGAAAGGCCATGAAGAGACATCAATCTGATCTTATTTGCAAGTATTTCATCGTTAGTTACGGCCATTCCGCCTTCGCCGGTGGTTATTGTCTTATTTGCATAGAACGAAAAGCAGGTCACAGACGCCGTGTCTTCACCGCACATTTTCCACCTGCTGTCTGAGTTTGGCCTCCACGCTGAAGGAAATGCATGAGCTGCATCTTCGATTACCCACAGATTGTGCCTTGCGGCAAACGACTTGACCGCTCCTATATCCATCATTAGCCCACCAACGTGTACCGGGATGACGCCGACAGGCTTTAATTCTCGCCCACGGAGATACGGTAAAGTCCGCTGCTTGATTTTTTCGATCTTACGTTCTGCGTCCGCAAGGTCCATATTCCCCGTCACCGGATCGCAGTCAACGAGTACAGGGACAGCCTTCTTATATAGAACGATCTCAGCGGTAGCTGCAAAGGTCATCGTTGGAATCAGGACTGCCTCGCCTTCCTTTAGTCCAATGGCCTCGACCGCAAGGTGAAGTGCGGCCGTGCACGAATTAACGGCAACCGCGAATCGTGCGTTGACCGCACGTGCGAACTCCTCTTCAAATGCTCTCACTTTTGGACCAGTTGTTAGCCAGCCACTCCTAAGTGTTCCAACAACTTCCATGATCTCGCTCTCGCCGATATCGGGCCTAAAGAACGGTACGGTTAGAGATGAAGAGAATTCGTTATCCTCGTTGGGGTTTGTATCGATTACTCGATCGATCTCGGCGGTTCGTATCGTTTGCATAGTTGCTTCCTTTACCCTGAATCGAAGGTCGATTCTATTCGAAATCAGAGGCGGTCGGGGTTGTAGATCACAGTTCGATGGCCGACAAAAAAGGCAAAAAATACTGCCGAAAAGGGAGGCGGCAAGCGGCCGTTCTCCGAGACGAAAAATAGCTCAAACGTAGTTGGTCTAGTTAACACGTTACCAATTGTCAGACCTCAATAAATTCGAATATAGAGATAGTTTTTTGTGGCACTAAAAGACTAGATTTTAGCTACACAACAGGCCAAAGATCCTCAACAAGACCACAGAAACACACACAATTCGTCATTCGGCAACCCTTGCGGTGTTCGCTCGGTACCAAGACCCGAAAGTAGCCAATGGATTGACTGTCTCCAGTTCCACCGGTCAACCGTGTCTTGGCTTGCTCGTCCTGGGTCTCAACGCGTATTTATAGAACAGTCTTATAGGTCGCGTCACGTAGTGCAGCGGGGCCAATGCTTGTGGCAGTGCAAGAACGTTACGATCCGCCTCATTCGGCGTAAAAATGATCCTCAAATACCAGCTTAAGTAGTGGAAGTGCAACTTTATTCGATCGAACGCACGCTCCTTCAAACGTAAGTGGTCTAAATATCTGTCACCGATCGCAATGTGCTGGGCTTTTGCCGCGAACAAACGATTCTTTGTCTCGGCAGACATCTCGGCAAACATCGGACTACTGATTACTGTCTTCCACCGTTCGTCGGGAACCTCAAACTCAAAGAGATCAGTTATCAGCCTCAGGCCAAAGGCGACAACATTCTCGGTGCCAGCCCTTCTCGACGCGATAAAGAGCTGATCCCAATCGATGCATTCTTTGGAAAGAATGAGCTCATGAACATCACAGATCCAGCCGAACCGCTCCCAACTATGTCGCGACCCGTGCAGGCACAAATAGATAAGAAGATCCGTGATGCCGAGGGTTCGCACCGGCGTCCCGGCCAGGACAATCGAGCCGAGTCGTTCCCAAAGCGTGTTGATCTCTTTCGGGAGACCGAAATGAGAACCCGACAGTTTCCAATGTAGCTCGAGATTTACATTCCGTTCAGGGCTAACGAAATAGATATCTTTCTTTCGGCTGATGCTCCAGTTTCTCTTTGTCAGCCAGCTCACACTTGTGAGCGGCTCCCAACCTTTCTCAGTTAGGAGGGCGACGGCTTTATGAAATTGTTTTGGTTGGACAAGGACATCGAGATCGTTGAATTTTCGATATGAAGGGTCGCCGTAGGCTTCGATAGCGAGCATTGGCCCCTTGAACGGCAAGACGGTGATACCATTTGCTCCGAAGAACTTTACCATCTCGAGCAACTCCCGCGTCTGAAGCAAATTGTGACGCAGGTGACACTCTTGCTCCGATTCGAGAGAAGCTTTGATGTCGGCCGGCAGCTGTTTTGAAAAGCCTTGGATCAAGGTCCTTCCGAGCAATGGCAGAACGGCATTACGCTGAGCAACATTGAGTACGAACTTCCAGTCAATAGGTTCGGCTAGGGCGGCCGAAATTCGACTTGCGGCCGCTTCCGGGACCGCCGTACGGGAGCAGTCGATGATGAACCGGATCTCGCGGGAATGATCGGACGCATCGGGTCCCAGCTGACTTTTTGACTCGTTCTCAGACATTAGATCATCGGAGGATCGCTTCATATGACTTCTCCGAAGCAACGAGCATTTGAGACTTCCAAGAACTCGCGTAGAAGCCATCTAGGTCCAATAGCTCCTTATGCGTACCTGACTCGATCAACCGCGAATCGCTCATAACGTGGATGATGTCGGCCCGCATCGCGATCGTGAATCGATGGGTAATTATCAATCCCGTCCGGTCCTTGGCAAGACTAGAGAATCTGTCATACCAATCTGCTTCACCCCAAGAGTCCATAAAACTTGTCGGTTCATCAAGAACAAGTATTGGAGACTGTCGAAAATAGGCACGAGCAAGAGCTATCTTTTGCCATTCGCCTCCGCTTAGTTCACAACCGGCTTCGAACCATCGGCCAAGCAGGGTTTGATACGTGCTCGGCAGCCCGTCGATAAAGCCGTCCGCCCCTGCGAGTTCTGCCGCGGTCTCGACCTCTCTGGGCTCGGGAGTCTCTCGCTCATCTCCTAGGCTGATATTACCCGCGACCGTATCCTGAAAATGCAGAGGAAATTGAAAAAGGACCGAGACGTTCCTACGCAGTTCTTTCACATCAAATTTCCGAATGTCTATGCCATCTACTTGAATGGAACCGGTATCGGGATCATAGAAACGGCAGAGAAGTTTGATCAGCGTACTCTTCCCGGCGCCATTTTCCCCTACGATGGCAACTTGAGTGCCCGCGGGGACGAACAGATTGAAATCAGAGATCGCCGGCGAATCTGATCCGGGATAATGGAATGTAACATCTGTGAATCGGATACCTTCGACAATATCAGTCGGGAACGGAAGCGGCTTTTGCGGAGATACTACACTTGCCTTGAGGTCGAGAAACGCAAATAGGCTTTCGAGGTAAAGAGTATTGCTAAAGGTTTTACCAATTGCCCCCAATAGCGCAAGGATGATCGACTGTCCGCGGCTGAAGACTTGATAAAAAACGGCGAGATCGCCGAGGGAGGCCGTATTGTTGTAAACGCGAAGAGCGATCCAGCCCATCGCGACCGTGCCGGCGGCCAGAGCTAGGAAGTTTGCAGCGATCTTCCCGCCGGTCTGTTCTCTAAGATGTTTGAGCTTTTCCAGCCGAAGGGTCTTTCGAATCCGTTGGTAGGCACTGCTGAACTTCTGTCCGATCTCGAAGAGGCGGATCTCAGCAGCCGCATCACTGTGAGATAGCATTCCATCATAATAAAAGAGCCATCGACGCTCCGTAGCGGTCTTACGCCACCAACGAAAATATCGGCGATCGAACGAAAATGAGATCAAGAGGCTCGGTAGAGAGCCCACGACAAGGAGAATTGGAACGGCCCAGCCGTACACCGTAAGCAGAGCTGCGAAGGAGACCAATGTGATCGAGCTTTGGATCACGGTCCCGAAGTTGTCAAGAAGCGCGAGAGGTTTTGATTGTGACTCGCCGCCGGCCTGCTCTCTTAGATCGTGATACTCCGGCGAATCATAGAACTCGAAATCAACGTCGACCGCCTTCGAATGCACCAAATTCTTAAGAGAGTCCGCGAAATGCTCTGCCTGCGCGTTCTTAATCCATTCAGTTATGTAACGCAGCGAGTCCGCCGCCAAAAGTGTTATACCGGTAAGGACGAACAGCAATACGGTATGCTGCAGGTCAAAGAAGCTCCTGGAAGTTGTCGATGCTACGAAACTGTCGATCGCAAGTTTTGAGAAGTAAACGGTCGCACCCGGAAGGAGGCCTTGAAAGATGAGCAGAATCGCCCATGCCGTTGTGTATCCGGGAACGGAATTCCATATCAGAGAAAAGCTCCGCTTCCACAGGCGGCCTTGGCTGCGCAAGTTCTTCAAATGATCTCGAATGTCAAACATTGACGATGCCAGGATGATTACAGCTCTAGATACCCGAAAATATTGGTTGGCGGAGCGATTTCGTACGTTTCTGATCTAAAATATGCTGCTCAAGGCGAGAGCACACGTCATCAATTGTTGTGAAGTCGTGAGGCCGGCTGATCTGGAACGAAGGGACTGCTCGAACAAGTTCCTGACATTGGCGAAAGTGCCTCTCCTGAGCGTTCAATCTTACAAGATGGTGACCTGCGTGAGTATTCGTTATTAACTCGACAAATGTGCGGCTGCGATCAAGGTCTTCGATCCTGGTGCTATCGTCCTTGTCGAGAATGTAGAGTGCTCCCAGTTCGACCGCCCCTAGAGGGCTATCGCTCGGACACGAGAACGAATGCTTTTCTATCAATCGGTGTATGAACGGAAGACGATCCGGATCGCGTCCCGCCGCGACGACGGAGTCGGGATAGAGTTTTATTCGCGGGTAGCCGGGCAGCGTCCACGCGGTCCCGCCCGCAAAATCGACGGGAACGATGTCGTCACTTATCAGTGAGTGTCCGCGGGCGTAAAGGCAGGCCGCTAGGGTCGATTTTCCAAATCCCTTTGCACCCAAGAAGGCGGCGGCGATCCCGTTTACAACGACACAGCTCGCGTGAAGGACCAAGTATCCCCGTTGGTGGAGCAACGCGATCATTGCCGGGCCAGTAAGAAAGGGCAGCAAGTCTTCCTCAAGGGCAGTAGGTGCAGGCTCGACGACGACGGTTCGGCCCTCCGTGATCAGGAATCTCCCAATTATCGGCCAATCGAACGACATCGCATGCTCGGATATGCGTACGCGACATCCGGGAGTTTCGATAACGGGTGTTCGAACGATGCTGTCAAGGTAGTCGTCGGGCAGTGTTCCGAATCGAACGGTGACATCACTTCCATCTCCACCGGAAATAAGGTCCGGAATTCGTATCGAGGAGTCAATATTCATTCCGTACGCGACGTATGTTGACCTGTTGAAGTTCGAGAACATGGATCTTGGATTCAAAAGCGAAACCACTGAACTGCTGAGTTAGTGGTCCCGCTTCTGTCATAGTGGGCCGCGACTCTCAAGGTTGTTGGAGGTGCGGCCCATCAGTCGACCTGGTATGTCAAAGGACGTACCGATGAGTAAAGCTAGGGAATTGAAGAGATACCTGTGTTTACCACTTGCAAAATATCGTCTCCAAAACCCAGGTTTTTACCTGTGCCTTGAGGACTACCTTGTGTAAGTGAGGCTACATCGCCGTACACGGTAACGTCCGGTTTTTCCCAAGCTAGCTTGGTATCGACTTTTTTCTCCATTTTTATCCTCCTTCTCTGGTTTCTGCAAAACGCTATTTTGCAAGCGCATGGATCTGACAAGTCCGCGAACGGCAAACCGGGCCGCCTTTCGGAGCATTATCAAAACTTCAGAAGGATGATCAAGCACCAGCAAACGCGACGCGGTGGTCCTCTTGTGCAAATCCAGAGTGCTCAAGCCACTTGATCAAATACATACTTGTCAAAAGCAAAAGGGCCTCAGGGTCCTTTCGATTGGCATCCATTTTGAACTCGTTGTATGCAGATCGTAACTGGTCCGTATCCAGATACTTTGCGATCATCCACGAGTCACGGCCGATAGCGGCCTCGATCTCGTCGCTCCCATATTTAAGAAGATTCATCTTGATATGGGCGCCAAGATTAGCTTTATCGACCCGCCATTGAACGGCTTCGGGCAGGATCCCTTCCATTGCGAAACGAAAGATCGATCGTGTCCATCCCTTGTATATCCGTTGACCCGGCGGAAGCGAGACACAGAACTCGATGAGACGTCGGTCAAAAAATGGGTGCCGCGGCTCGACCCCGAAAGCGGCCGACAACTTTTCAACCTGTTCGTGCATATTCGAAAAGAGTCCCGTCGTCAGGGAGTTCCAGTGGTGCTCCGCCGGAGTTGGCCCTTTTCGAGACGTTTCTTCCCATAGAGCATCGGTTCTCCGGACCAATTCTTCCTGAGATCTGAATGCTGAGTTGACCGAACTCAAGTGCAATGGATGACTGATCTTTGAATCATCGACAATGCTTTCTTTCCAGAATCTAGCAAATCGCCACGCCTTAACGATCGCTGTCGGAATGGCGGGCTTTAAGCCTTTATGCCAAGCAAGACGCTTGACGGAATGCATTCTTGACGGAATATTCTTGCTCATCGCCCGAGCTTCTCGCACCATCCGTATAAACCTGCCGCGCTTTGCCAACTGCTCGAACTCCTGGTATCCGTAGGTAACAGTGGTATCCCCGTCGTGACCCGTAAGCAGACTTCGAACCCCGTCTGCTTCGCAGCTCTTGAAGATCTGCGAATCCATATAGACGTTAAGGTAGCCGACCGGATGGTCGGTGTGCCAAACGATCTTGTCCATATTTTGGAGCGGACTCGCGTCGTCGACATTGACAAAGTGAGGGTTAACCTTCGTTTTTTCAATGATCGCCTTCATATAGTCCGATTCGTCGATTCTCGGATCTATCTTCGCCAGCGTTGGAAAGACAGCAGAATAGGTGTTCAATGGATCACGATTCTGAGAGCGAAGCGATCGGTCGGCCACACAAACAACCGCAGATGAATCTAACCCGCCAGAGAGCATTGCCCCGATCGGAAAGGCACTGCGAAGGCGGCAATTGACCGCTTGCGAAAACTTCTCGAGAAAGGCCTCTTGGTAGTCGGCATCCCTTCGGAGCTTCAGTTCACTGAATCTCGGCTCCCAACTTTGGGAGATCTTCATGCCGGCCGACGTCACCCTCAAGGAATGGTTTGATGGCAATCGATCGATCCCTTTATAAAACGTCGACACCTTATCTTCCGATCTTAGGATCAAGTAGTCTGCAAGGTGTGCCTCGTTGAGTTCCTTCGGCACTTGTTCGATCTGAAGCAAAGCCTTGATCTCGGAGGCCAAAGCGAAGATCACGCCGGGTCGGTAGTAGTAATAAAAGTGCTTCAACCCGAGCGTATCTCGAGCACAGAAGAGCTTCTTGTTTGTCGCGTCCCAGATCGCAAAGACAAAATCTCCGATCAGGTGGTGTGGACAGTCTTCACCCCATTTTTCATAAGCCCGAAGTACTATCTCGCTGTCCGTGACCCTTGAAACTGAGGTGCGGTCAAATGCCAGCTGCTTGAGCAGGTCTTCCCGATTATCAATGCGTGCATCACACGTGATCACGAGTCTGCCGTCTGCCTTCTGAAGTGGCAATTCTTCGTTCAGCGACTCGGGAGTCGTCCATCTCATTCGATGACCAAGTCCAACATTTCCGCCGATCCAAATACCACGGTCATCCCGACCGCGGTGTACAAGCGTATCTAGGGCTTTACTTAGAAGCCGCTCTGAAACAGGTCGGCTATCAGGGTAGAATATTGCGACAATTCCGCTCATCGAAGGATGTGTGGACGGGAAGTCATTACTGAAAAGCGTGCTTGTTCAGCAACCCGTCCAAGTACTATCTTGTCTTCAACTTCAAGCCAGGCGTGAGCTTCAATGCTTGAATCCTTTGCGGCTACCCCTATCTTAACCCTTGACTCCATGCCGTATGATCTCAATATTCTCTTTGCCGCCAGAGCTTGCGTTAGGCAGGACGCGAAGGGCACATATCGACTGCATCTTCGAACACACCTGACGATCTCGGACAACAGTGCTTTGTCGATCGTTTGCCTCGGAAAAACATCATCGGCACCGTCATCTATCGCCCGCTTTGTCACGCCTGAGGGGCTTACCCAAAGGCCAAATCGATAGTATGCGAGCCAAAACAGTGAAGTGAGTATCATCGTTCGTTCTCAGATGGTCGCCCCTAACCTTGAAAACCTATTCTTCATCGACTTCTATCAACTCTTCGTCGAGCATCGTTGCCAAGAAGGTTGTTACTTCGTGGTGGCAAGTTGCTTCGTCAACATCGTAGAGCTGCAACAGAGATGTCTCTATCTCGGCGATCGTGGACGGGGTCTGAATCAGCTTCCATATTGCAAGGCCAACACTGTTAAGACCGTAATACTTTCCGTTGACCATGCTCAGGATAACCGCCCTGGAATCGAGATCCGATCTAAGATGCTCGCGAATGGCCTTATACTTTTGCCCACACGCCCCGTTTTGTGAGGAACCGTTCATTTCAACATCAATAGCTTGTTTTGCTCTAAAACTATCCATAAGAAAGTGAGGAATGAAAATCGCAGTCGGTCAAGGGTTTCATTGACACGACGGACAACAGAACGACCTTTCGAAATTTCTCCGAGAAATTGCAGGTAAACAGCTCTGAAAGCATCTAATTTGAGGATGTCACATATGCCGCAACCAAACATCGTCGGAATGTGCCACGCCAAAGGGGCGCATATATCCAAGCCTTCGAGATTTCGGCAGCGTTTTCATACACTGGTCGTAATTTCTATAGTTGCTTTACCACCAAAATTGATGTGTCGGATTACGTTCGCCAGCGATCCCGGAACACGGTCAGCCCGACTAGAGAACCGCATCCGTACGCAAAATGAAGAATACAGAAACTTAACGAAACGTAGGCAAGACTTCTTATCCTTGCCTTGGTTGCAATAAGCGATGCCGCCAAATTGGCCGTCACATACGCGCTAACAACACCGGCCAACACAAAAAGGAGCGGACCAAAGAACAAAGCAGAAACGGTCAGGACAAGAATGGAAACAACAAACCCGAACGGAACAAACTGACGGAGACTCATTTGCCTTGGGTGAAGCTGCAGGACTCGGACCTTCCAATAGCCGTACTGGAAGTATTGCCGCCATAGGGAGCTAAAGGTTCCCCGGCTAAAATATCGGGATCGGATCGTTGGGGACAGAAGGATTCGTCCCCCAAGTTTCCTGATTCGAAAATTGTATTCGTCATCCTGATTTCGCACGAGTTCCTCATTAAATGGACCGGCCCGCTCGATTATGTTGCGGGTGTATGCGGGAAAGGCGACGGTGTCAGTGAACACTTCGCGGTCCATTACAGTTCGGAAGGCGGACCCACCAACGCCGAACTTTGAGCTCATCGCTTTCGATATGGCAGCAGCTTTGGCCGTCTCGCCGATAGTCTCTATTGGGCCGCCTACACCGTCGGTCCGGTCCGACTCGAGCAGGATGACGCAGTTTGTGACATAATTCGGGTCAATCTCACAATGTCCGTCGACGCGAATGATCACATCGCCGGCCGCTTGTTCGATTGCCCGATTGAGGCCAGTCGGGGCGATCTTCTGAGGGTTGTCCACGATCCTGAACGGGATCGTTGATGTTGCAGCGATCTTGCGAATCATCGTGCGAGTATCGTCAGTTGACATTCCATCGGCAACAATGATCTCGATCCGATTCTTTGGATAGGTCTGATCGAGTATCGAAGCCAGACAGCGATCGATATAGGCGGCTTCATTTCTAACCGGAATAATGATCGATACCAGCGGTTTTTCGCTATTGTCGCTCACCAATGGCCTCCGCATCTTCGCTCCGAAGATCGAGCTTACTGATAACTGCACGGAACTTGCCCCTAGAAGTCCGTGGAATCATGGACATTCGCGTAAAATCAATGTCAATATCCCCAAGACGCTCTAGAATCCGTCCTCTTAGGTCTCCAAGAGCGGAGTCTTCGAAGTCGGCCGCCGGCACGTAGTTGACCGTTATTCTCGACAGGGATTCCTGGACGATCTGGGCTTCCTTGATCGGCAGGTCGCCTTTGAAAACCGGATCCATTCGCCCGACTCGCCGACCGTCCTTGGTGAACAATGTGTCATCCGTCCGACCGGAGATGTTGTCGATAACCGGAAGGGTTCGCCCGCACTCACATTTGATCGATGATAGCCTGCCGCTATCGCCAACCCTGTATCGAACAAGGGGCATATCAGCATTCAAGAGGCCGGTACAAATGAAATCAGAGGTCTCGTCATCGCCGGTTGCTTCGATGATCCCAACTTCGGGCCATTGGTGTAGCCGCCCAATTTCACACTCGCCAGCAGCGGCCACTACCTCTGCCATGCCGTAAGTCTCTCGAACTGGACACCCGAAGGCCGTTTCGATAACATCTCGCTGAAATTTGTAAACTGGTTCGGCGTTAAGAATTACTACCACGAGACCCGATATCCTTTTCCCTAGTCGGATGGCATCTGAGGCAAGGGCATAGATAGAGGACGGATAGCCCAAAAGATATCGGATGCCATGCTTTTCGATTGCGTCTATGTACGCTGGTGTGTTGCGGGCCGTCAGGTGGTATGAAGACATGTACAGCTGATTGAGCCCGGAGTTCCAAACCCAGAAAGGCGGCTTGGTTTGATGCACTGGCGCGACCAATTGTCCGCCAAAGATCGCCCACCTGTCATGTCTTGAAACACCATACCACTCTCGCGACCGAGCCTCGAAAAGGGAATACCACTCCCTTACCGTCTCCTTTTTTATATAAAGCGACAAGGACGTTCCTGTCGTGCCGCTTGTGTGGTCATGAAACATTCGGCTCGGATTGCAATCATCAGCAACAAAAGCGAGTGGGTCGACGCGAATTGCTTCTTTCTCCAGAACATCCCAGTTCTCCAAGACTTCCCACGATGATCGATCTCCGCTCTCGCGACGTTTTGCCCATTGCCGGCGATAAAATGGAACTTGCGTCGCTGCTCGATGGAGCACAAACTTGAGACGTTCGGATCGCCATTCATCCCAATCACGTTCGCTCCAGAGTTCGCGTTTAAGAGCTGCATTTACCAAAGAATCTGTTTCATTGCCATAACGCCACCGATTTAGATAATGGCCGCGAAGGCTCGCAGCCAAAGATCTTGCCGGTGGCGGAAGAAGCTTATACAAAGTGTATGCCGCAGACATTATGCTGACGTCCTCCCGGCGACTGCAGATGAGACACGAGCAGCCCGCGGAAAGCCAAGTTCGCCGAATAGCTTTACCCAGCACGGTCTGACCGATTCCCACGACGATCTTTCCGCCAACGATCGCCCGTTGTATGAAATCTGTTCCGTGAGGTCCGGGTCATCGAGCAGCCGGTCGACGGCCTCGGCAATCGCCTGAGCATTATCCCTTTGGACGAGAATCCCTTCAGTTCCGTTCTTCAGGAGTGAACTGATGCCGCCAACATCCGTTGCGACGACAGGAAGTCCGAATGCACACGATTCCACGACTGCGACCGGCATGTTGTCGATGTCATTTGTATTCAAATAGATATCCGCTTGCGGAAATTCGAGCACCTTTGCTTTGCTATCGAGAAAGCCCGGGAAACGGACCACTCCTTGCAAACCTAAGCTACGCACCATTTGTTTGGTGCTCGACTCGAGCCCCTTATCAACGCCGGCCATTACGAGCGTCGCATTCGAATGTCTTTCTCGAACTAAGGCGAAAGCTTTGATCGCAAGTTCAGGGTTGTAAATGCTGTGGAAGGCGCGCATCCATATCAACTTTGGGGAGATCTCCCGTCTAAGTTTGAACGGATAGCCTTTCAAATCGATCACATTCGAGATAACCCGCACCTCAAATCCGAGCTTGCTCACAACTTGTTGAAGGAACAATGATGGGGCCACGAGTTCTGTGAACCGCCTAAACACGCGCGCACTCCAATTTGGATACTTTGCGGCAAATTCAGGCAGGCTGCCGCCGTGCAGAACACCTATCGTTCGTAGGCCGAGGCACTTGCCAAGAAGGCTGACAAGATCGGCAATAAAAAAGCTTGCACCGCTATAGACCTCAACGATCGTAATGTCGATTGCTCTCCTTCTCCATATCAAGGTGAATCCGATCTCAAGCATTCTCAGCAAGCGGTTTAGCTTAGAGGATACGGCGATGACATCAAATCCTTCCATGAGGAGCAGATCTGCAAGAATCTGCCCCTGCGTCGAAATCTTTCCCGGATGTCTACCGACCAAGCTTCCAACAATACAAATTTTCGGCTGATTGGTTTTCATCGGGATCAACAGATCAGTTGGGAACGAACTCCGAAAACACCAAAACACCATTTCGAAGAGACTCTTCTATTGGGATCGGTCGAAGAATACGGCGCCTTGTCCGACGCATGGGTTCCGCGATGGTTATGAACGTCATTCCAAACAACGCGGACGGAGCAGCCAAACGCATGCCAGCATTCAACATAAAGAGAATGGACCAGGCTGCGGCTCCGATGATGAGTGCTCGCTCGAGTCGCGGGCGAGATCGTCTGAAGTTCACGGCTACCATTGCGGTCAACATAAGTATGGCGATAACCCCAAACGCACCGTGCTCGGAGAGCAGCCGCGAGAACTCGGTGTGGCTGACCGCCTTATAGCCAAGTATTTGACTTCGTTCGCTATACGCGGCGCCAACCCCAACGCCGAGAATGGGATGCTCAAGAAAAAGGTCAATATCTGACTCAGCGATCTCGGCACGATGGGTCGATTGTGTGTCTTGGAAGCGCTCCTCGAGGCCGCCGCCGGTAAACTCATTGAGGACCGGAAAGACGAAAATCATAAAGAGCAGGATGAGAGCAGCAACCGGGACGATTCTTTTGGTAGCCTTAAGAGGGTCGCCGAATTCAAAGAGTGCGACGAGGAGCAAAGCTCCGCCGGCATTGTAAACACCACCGCGGGAGAAAGTCATCATGCTTTGAGCTGCAAAAAAAACCGCGGCAATGGCGAAAAAGACTTTGCTCTTTCGGTCATTCTTCAAGGCAAGCAGGGAGAATGTGGCTAAGAAGAGGCCGAGCCCCAACATTGCCGAAACCTGATTAGGTCCAAAGCCGCCACTAGTGGCAAAGTTCGATTCGTCCGAGAATTGAATGTCTTTGATCGACATCGTAAAGAAAAAGGTCACGAACGCGACGCTCAGCAAAGGAATGATAAAGGCCGTAAATAGACTTCGAAGCTGGTTTTCATTCAATGTTAAGTTTGAAAAGAACCAGCAGCTCACCATCAAGAAGAGCGGGCCCGAGAGACTGAAGCTCAGCGTATCCTTAGCGCCTAAAAGATCGAACTGCATGAATGTCAATATCGAGGCTGGGATAAGTGCTGCAAAGTAAATGAGCGGCAAGGCCGGAATAGTACGCCGGCCGCGCTTCAAAAGGGCAACGACCATTATGACCGACGAGCCATATTTGCCGAATTCCCAAAATATGGGGACCTGCGCCATTCGCCAAAGGATCTCGACACCGACAAGATAGCCGATGGCCAAAGCTACCTTTTGCAGTCTGACCTTTTTCTGCAGTGCCCAGTAAAGCCCAACCCCAAAAGCGGCAGCCGGATGTAGCAGAGCAGCAGGGCCCGCATAATAGTCGAAGAGCCCAAGGGGGAAGTGCAGGATGACGAGTCCGATGAGAAGACGAAAATTCGGCTTCCGGAGAATGTTCTCGGCTCTCCGTTCAACGGGACGAGGCAATGCGATGTAGTTCATCCGTTTAGCTGGGATCATTGCCTCGGCAGCAGGCTGTTGTATATTTCGGTCAGCCGTCCTCCTAGATAGTTCAACGAATGGTTCTCTGCAACATACTTTTGTCCATTTGTCCCGAGCGTTTGTCTGAGCTGTTGGCTGGCGATCAAATGCTTCACGGCGCCAACAAGTCCATCAAAATCCATAGGGTCAACCAGAATACCCATCTGATCAGATAAGACCTCCGAGACGCCGCCAACGTCCGTTGCAACAACTGGGACGGCGTTACTCAATGCCTCCAAGATAACGTTCGGAGTTCCTTCGTGCTTTGATGTGAGTACCAGGATATCTAGCGAAGAATATACGGCAGACATATCTGAACGTTCACCGGAAAAGCAGAGAGTTTCGGCCGAGAGGCCATACTCAGCGGCAAGTGTTTCGAGTTCCGGCCTTAATGGGCCGTCACCGACGATCTGGAACTTCAACCGCTGCTCTCTCACTGATTTTTTTAGTTCGTACGCAAGTTTCACAAAAAGCTCCGGTCGCTTTTCCTTTCCGAGACGGCCGACAAAGGCGATGTTGGTCGTGCCGCTTGAATTGTCATTTGGATGTTCGAGCGCATTTCCAAACGCCACGACATTTCTTACGAGGTCGATCTTCTGCTTTTTGATCCCGAAAGCTATTGATCTCTTGATGGCGCGCTCCGAGTTCGCGATCAAGTGTTTAGGCAGGGTGAGCTGGTACCTCCCATATATTCCATTTGCTGCAAGCTCGTAGTCCAGATCGCTTCGAATCGCACCAATACTCTCAGTGCCGATGATCCTGCCGGAGACCGCCGCGTAGATATTGGTGTAGAAATGAGAACTCTGAACAATATCAGTTGATTCGCGACGAAGTTCTCTGATTACGCCCCGTAGTGTCGCGATCCTTCCTCTACGAGTGTCGATCGGTCGAACATCGATTCCGAGATCCCGAATCTCCTCCTCGAGGGCCTCACCCTTAGTTAGGCAGAGCAAGCGCGGATTGACTCCGTTGCCCATTAGCGAGCGAAGCATGTAAACCAGCTGGCGTTCTGCTCCACCTCGCCCTAAAGTGCCTGCTAGGAACGTTACTTTCATCGCCGCCTTTACACCTGTTTTTCTGCGGCGACCATCAGGTAATATTCTCCAATTCGCGCAATGACTTCACGTTCCATGCCGAACTCAGTTTCTTTCCAATTAACTCCTGCCAACTCTCAAGCGTGAAGTCTTTAGCTTTCTCGATCGCGTTTGCCGAGAGTGTGCGGTATCTCACATGGTCTGAACAAAGCTCGACGATCGCCCTTGCGAGTGTCGATGGTTCCGCTTTATCAAGGAGGATTCCATTGGATTCGCCGATCAATTGTGACAGGACCGAAACCGGTGTGGTTATCACCGGGAGCCCGGTGGCCATAGCTTCGAGTACAACTTTTGGAAATCCCTCGGAGGCCGAAGTCGGATAACAGAAGATGTGAGCATTCTTTAACAACTTGATCACATTGTCATGAACCACTTTGCCGTGGAACCTTATCCGATCATCAACCTTGAGACGGACGGCCTGCTTCCGAAAAGGCTCGAGTTTCGATCCTCCGCCGACTACGTCAAGGGTCACATTCGGCAGGGTCCTGAGAACGTTGGGCAAACTGTCGATCACAACGTCGGTCCCCTTCCGGTCCTCTTGCCGACATACTATGATCAGTTTGACCGTGCCTTTTGCAGGCAATTCGCGAGGGGCATTCGGTTCGATCTCTGCCTTACGGAGAGAGGTGGCGAATATCCACTCAACGTGGGGATTTCGTTTGGAAGGGGGTTCATTTGAACCGCCCGTTGCCAGCATTGCATTCCTCCCGCCGGCAAAATACTCCATCGACCATCGCCAAATCTTCTCAGCGAGGGTCCGCTGGATCATCCAATTTCCGCAATGGCGAACGAAAAGTGGTTTTCGCAATAGGATCGCAATTGCCATTCCGATCGTTCCAACGTCCCCAGGGATAGGCGAGTGGACAGCATCTGCCTTTCGAACCTCTCGCAGTATCGTTAGGCAATTCTTAAAAAGCCAGAATGGAATATTTACCTTGCGGCCAATTCCCGTCCCCTTCGGCTCCGAGAGAGGTATCACCTTGATCCGTCTTCCGATCAGCGGAGAAAGCCCAGTTGTGTCGCCCTCACGCTTGCATGGCACAACGATCTTTGTTTCGTCAAAGAGCTCCGAGATCGCCCCCATTTGCTGGGGAAATCCGCCGTCCGTGATGTACCCGCTGGGTGAATCGGAGGAAAGCCAGCATACCTTGTGTGAAATGACCACAAGCTTCATACAACTTCAAAAATCGAGCATCACAGCGATCTGAGTTAGAACGCTGATGTTAGGATCTTCCAAACACCTTGTGCCCTGCCGCGCAGGTCGGCGATATCTGATGCGTTCATCCGGCGGAGAGCCGATGACATTATCCGGATCGCCTCGAACGCCTGAAACCGCCAGAATCGAAATTTCTGCGAACGACTTAGCGGACCGCTAATGTCTCGAAAGACGTAATAGTAATTGACCACCGACTTGAAGCCGATCTTGGTTCTGTCCTCTCGTCCGTTCGGCGAATGCAACTCAATACAATGAGCATCGCCGCACTGAAGCAATCTCCATTTTCGCCGTGCCCGAAGGGCAAAGTGAGCATCTTCAAGGACACCAAAGTCTCTGAAGAACTCGTCGAACCTTAGTCCGGAGTCAAACACCTCTCGGCGCCAAACCGCACATGCAGTCGTCATTATGTCCACCGCTCGGACTCCGGTGAATGGTGGCTGAAGGCCAGCGTTTATCGGATAGCCGCACTCGAAATCATAACGGCCGGGTTCGAAGAGCGAGAGAAGTCCCAATCGTCGATACCAGCGCCATCGCGGCGACCGCTCAAGTGCGAAATGACAATTTGTCCGAAACCCTACAACACCGCCTACATCCGCATTTGAGCTTTCCTTCAAGACGTTGACCATTTGCTCGAAGAATTGCGGCCCCAAGCGAACATCGTCATCGATCAATGCAATAAGATCGCCGGTTGCAACTTCAATTCCGATATTGCGTTGTATTGCCGTTCCCCCGCCATGGCGTATGAACTTGATCGCGAAAGGTAGGTCGGTACGCAGTTTAGAGACAACGCACTCTGTTTCACTTTCAGTGTCAGGAATTCCGTCAACAAGGATGACTTCGCTCGGCAGAACAGTTTGGAGCGAAAGGTTGTGAAGTAGAGCTCTTACCTCTTCCGGACGTTTCAGAGTCGGCGTAACGACCGACAACTTAGCTATTGGTCGCGTTTTCGTCTGAGACAAATGTGGGCTCTTTGTTGTATCCGCCATATGTTCTTCAAGCGTTTGACGCTAGATCTTTGGATCCGGCCAGTTCGATTAGCTTAGCCGCGATCCGGTCGGCGGCATGCCCGTCGAGGGCTTCGCCGAACATTTGATCGATCAACTGGCGTCGTTCCCCTTGGCTCTTTTGTGGCTCTCTCAGCTCATCTCGTAAGAGGATACGCATCTCCTCGATCGAATAAGCGACTTGAACGGCCCCACTTTCAACCAAGGGACGATAATGTTCGTAGGAATAGAAAAGTGCGTTTCTCATTTCGCGATCATTTTGTTCAAGAGCATCGAACCCGACATTGATGACGGGCTTATCGAACATACAAAGCTCGAGCGAAACCGTCGACGCAATATTGATTCCGACGGAAGCGTGCCGCAGGGCATTAACGAGGGCAAATGAATCCTCGGGAGTCGGGGTGAGCCATTCGGCATCCCATCGAACCTTTTGAAATAAAATATCTCGTCGCCGCTTTTTCAGATCGTCGAACCTGCCAGTTCGATCCTTGGCGTATACGCGGACCAACAACTGCGGACGGCCCTTTTCCGGATATTCGAGCAGAAGATCGGCGATAGACTCCACAATCTCGGGTTCTAGCGGCATATGGTTCGCCATTCCGGTCGAATAGAGAACAACAGGCCGATCAGCGTCGGCACCAACTTCCTCGCAGAACTTCTCACGACTCCAATAGAATTCGGGCCGGAAATGAAAATCAAATTGAGGCGAGCCAGTGACAAATACGTTCTCGGGTTTTATCCAAGGGTACATTTCGATCAGTTGCTGCCTCAGACTTTCGTTCCAAACTAGAAAGTAATCGTAAGGCAATAGAATTCGGCCCTGTGACGTTAGATTGTCCCAACTAAAAATGAAGGTGGCCGTCGGGATCCCGAGCCACTGCGCGGCTTGAACGGCCGGAGTCGCGATCGCACTATGGATATGAGAACCATTGAAAACGAGCGATGGACGGATCGACCTATAGAAGTCTGCATACTGATCGACCGTCATAAAGATCCGGCTTGAAAGACGTTCCGACCTTGACAGCACCCTCAGTCCGAGTGGGTTTGCAAAAAGCATTGCCACCACTTTTTTTACCAAACGGACCGCCTTGTCACGCATGGAACGAGCCTCTAGGTCTCGGATTCGCCAACGCTCCCTTGCGGCAGCTGACCATAGCCACCGGCCGTGGGCCATATCCAGTATTTCGCGTTGGAAACGTACCGGCCAGCACTCAACGACCGGATCAAGCGAGTACTGCGTTGCATACGCTTGGCCGGTAGCTTTCGAGATCGCGGTCCCTTGAACGACAGTGAGGAGGGACAGATCACAAGATTCAGCGATCTTCTCAAAACATCCGGAGTGGACAAAATTACGTATGACCTCACCACGTGGTACGATTGCGACCACATTGCGGCGCGCTTTCTTTGCGGTCGTTTTTCGGTCGGGCAGAGATTCGGAAGAATGGTCCCTTCTTATTACTGCTGCGGGTAAAGCGGTCACTTTGTATCCCCCTTTTTTGTACGGCTGACAAAATCTGCGATTGCTTCGGCCATCCTTTCACCGCAACGGCCGTCAAGACTGCCGCACACATACGCGGCGATCCATTTACGGTCAGCCGCGTGCAAGCTGGGATTCTCTAGGTACGTCTTGATCGCATTCTCCAACTCATCAAAATCGTTCACAAGCCAAACCCCGCCAGACTCCGCGATCGGCTTAAAATGACTCCATTTGTGATTGACGTCATTGATAAGAGCTTGATCGAACCGGCCGGGCTGGGGATCAAAATCTAGATTGACGACCGGCGTGTCAAAGATGGCGGCATCGACCGTAACAGTGGATGACAAGTTGACGACGACGTCAGCATGCCGAAAAGTATTTACCCAATCGATTATCTGAGCTTCATCCTGCGTTCGTTTTATTAGATCTTTTCCCGCATTTGGTGTGCGCTGAAGCCGTACGTTCGGACCGAATCCAGAGAAGATCTCCCGCATTTCGGCATTATCGTGAATCGGATGGGGACGGACGATCAGCTGGGCGTCACCAAAATGTCCGATCTTGACCCGACGGGCTATTTCGATCGCACCGTGATGCTCTTTAAGGAAGTTTGGTGACCCAAGTGAATATACGATGATCTTACTATCCGGTCGCAGCTGTCGTTCGGCGCAATAGGATTCGCGATCGATCTTGAAGCGGTTCGAATAGAAAACGTCAAACTGCGGAGCTCCAACGACATAGGACGGTACGTCTCGTGCGTGCGGATAAAAGTCCAAGAGCTCTGCCTTGTTTTGTTCGTTCCAGACGATATAGCCATCGTACTTAAATACCATTCTGTTCTTGGTAGAAACATTGTCCCAAGATGGAATATATGCAAGGGTCGGGATACCGAGTCTCTTTGCCGCCGCGAACACACCAGGCTGCTCGAATTGGAATGGGCCGGTGGACACGAGGACGCTCGGCCTCTTGACGCTCAGTCGGGCGGTCGCTTCAGTCGATCGAGGATATGACACGAGAAGCCGTTCCAAGGCATTTTCAAAGATCGTTTCGGAGCCGCTGTATGCCAACAACTTCGCTGGAAACTTTAGTGCGCGGATCTGACCGGGCAACCTTTTGTCCCTCACGTGTTTTTGCATACTGACGCGGCTTGGAGCCATCAAACGATAGTCCCAAACGAACTCATTTAGTCTCCGAAGATAGTTGTACGGCCTTTCGCGAAAGGGCCGGACGACAGGGAAAGCTTCAACCGTCGCCTCAACTCCGGCCCAGTCAGACAATGACGCATGGTCGTCGAGGGACGACGTCCATACACACACGTCGCCATGCTTCGCTAAAGCTCTGATCAGCCCAGTGTATTTGAACACGCGGTCGACGAGGAGCGAGGTGGATAGTAAGAGAAAGCTGGGTCTCACTTGGTCTTCACGACGCGGCCGTTTGACCGTTAGTATCCGAGAGCGGCTTTCTGGGCTCGCTCGAAGTTCGAGAACGTTGCATCGTCAGGGTATCGGATCAGATTCTTTGATTCGGAAGCTGGCGATGTAAACATGCAAGTGAACATTAACCGGTCGCCGGTCCTTGCCTCTCCGCCCTTGTGAAAGCCGCGTGTATCGGCAAGAATGACCGAGCCTTTCTTCCCGGTGCACACGCGCCAGTTCTCTCGCGGATAAGCGTTCGACATTTGCTCGTCAGTTGTTCGTCGCACACCATCCTCATCAAAAAACGCTGGTGAGATCGACGAGAAGGAGCCCTTCTTATGTGTTCCTGGTGCGTACGTGAACGGTCCTGCTCCACGATCGACATCACTTAGATACACAAAGATCTTCAGGATAAATCGGTCTTCACGATCGAAATGCCAAAGTTGTGATTCCCGAGCAGCAGACACTGATGCCGATGTGTACCAAACATTGTAGTATCGCAGACGAGTTTGCATTCGGAAGTAGCAATCGGCAATGTTAAGGAATGACTTGTTGAGTGCAAGCCGAGAGAAAATACTATTGGGATCAAAGGTTACCTCGCTGCCAAACATTTCGAGGTTAAAGGTTTTTCGTCCAACAGAATGGTCGGTATTCGCCGATTCCTTTATATTCAGAATCGCCGGCATCTGATCTTCGACCAAGCCGCCAACTTCGTTTTCAAGGTCGGAAAAGCTAACTCCCGTATCCAACGATTCAAACGGCACGACGGCCACACCGTTCTTGTCCAGATCTCTAAGTATCTCTACCTCACTCCCAACGGGCCTTTTTTCGCCAAGCAAAAACCGAATGGTTGGTCGCAGATTTGAACCATACCGCCATCCCAATTCCGTGTTCCTCGCAGATCTAACCAGCCTTCGCAGCATTGTTCTTAATCTGTCGCGATTCGTTACCAAGAACTCAATATTAGAAACAACTAGACGAGCAGAGCCTCCGCCTTGGCTTCTTCCGGGTGCATACTCCACGTCACACTTGGGTTCATAAATGCCTTTCCGCTCGCCTCTGCCTGTCCGGTTACCTCAACAGAGATTCGTTCGGAGAATGCACGACCGGACCAGCCGGTGGCTGGTGCGATTGTCTTAAAGTACATCGTATAGATGCCCGGGCTGATCCAAAGTGTGGGGATCTTTACGTGAAGTCTGAACTCTCCGTCGATCACCGAATGACCGATCTCGGCACTGGACACTCGCTTATGGACCACTGACTGGCCGAACGCATTTTCAACTATAAAAAAGAGCGTGGCGTTCGCAATATCTTTTGCGGCGAGGTGCACAGTCACCTCGAATGGTGACGAATTGTCGATCTGATATGAATACTCGTTGTTGATCGAGATGCGGCCTAAGTCGAGAAGTCCGTTCTTGTCGCTCCTTTCGGACGGTTGTCGATGTTTGTCCCTTTCCAGAAAAGAAGCAACGCAGGTTCCAACGTCCGAGTCTCTTACAATTTGGCCCTTTTCAAGCAGCAACCCTCGTTTGCACAACTCAAGGATCGCGCCCATATTGTGGCTGACGAAAAGGATCGTTCTCCCATCCCGCTTGCCGATCTCCTCCATCTTCCCAAGACATTTCTTTTGAAACTCTGCGTCACCGACGGCCAGCACCTCATCTACGATAAGGATCTCGCTTTCCAAATGCGCAGCAACTGCAAAAGCGAGACGTACATACATCCCTGATGAAAAACGCTTTACCGGAGTGTCGATATACCGTTCGACGCCGCTGAAATCAATGATCTCATCCAGCTTTTGATCGATCTCTTTCTTCCGCATTCCAAGGATCGAGCCGTTCAGATAAATGTTCTCTCGACCTGATAATTCAGGGTGAAAGCCCGTTCCTACCTCAAGCAAACTCGCGACTCGCCCTTTCAGTTTGATAGTTCCCTTGGTCGGGGATGTCACTCGTGAGAGGAGTTTGAGCAGCGTGCTCTTACCCGCACCGTTCTTGCCGATAATTCCTACAGTTTCACCCTTTTCGATCTCGAAACTTACGTCTTTCAGGCTCCAAACGAAATTGCTGTCTCCCTTTACTTCTCGGTGGTTAGCTTCCGCTAGCTTCAAGAATGGATCCGGCTTACGCAATACCCTTGTAACGAACCAACGCTCCATATCGAGGCTGATCGTGCCTGTTCCGATCTGTCCCAACTGATACATTTTGGACAACGCCTCAACACGGATCGCAACGCTCATACAGTGTCCACAAAGCTCCTCTCTGTCTTGTTGAATATCAATATTCCGCCGATGAGGATCGCCAAAGTGACCGCGCCGCTGTATCCAAGGCTCGTCGCGGTAAGGGTGCCTTGTCCGAGGAATGCAAACCGAAATGCCTCGATAATGCCAGTCATGGGATTTAGCTGGATCAAATGCTTATAGCGTTCCGGAGCCGCACTGAGCGGATAGATGACTGTCGTCATGTACATCAGCAACTGCACTCCAAATGTCACGAGGAAGCTAAGATCTCGGTACTTGGTCGTCAAGGCTGTGATCATTAACCCGAGTCCGAGGCCAAGACATGCCATCAGCAGGACAAGGAATGGAAAAAGAACAATCGCCCATGTGATTCGAAAAGAGCCTCCCGCAATTGCGTAATATGCCATCATTCCAGTGAACAACAACATCTGAACGCCGAATCGCACCAAGTTGCTTGTTACGATGCTCAGTGGAAGGATAAGTCGTGGAAAATACACCTTGCCGAAGATCTGCGAATTGTCTTTGAAGACGGTGCTCGTTTTTGTAATGCAGTCCGCGAAATAATTCCATGCGGTTATTCCAGCCATGTAGAACAAAGGCTGCGGCAAACCGTCGGTGCTCAGGCCAGCCAAATTGCCAAAGACAAATGTGAAGATGATGGTTGTAAAGAGCGGTTGAATAAAGAACCAAAGCGGACCAAAAACCGTTTGCTTATAAAAGCTAACAAAGTCGCGTTTGACGAACATCAGAAGGAGGTCACGATAACTCCAGACCTCAGAGATCTTTAGGTCAAAGAGTGGGCCGTGACCTTCTATCACCAGGTCCCACGCCTCATTTTCCGAAATGGTCTTCATCAAGAATTAACGGTCGCTGTTGCCACTCGAAGCTCAACTCAGCCCGATGCGCCTAACGGTCTTGCCGTGTGCGTCCCTATAAGCCCAAGGCTTATCCACTGCCAAATAAAGAAGCTGTTATCAAAGCCGCCATCGAAGAATGCCATTGCTTCTTTCCTAACCAATCGCCGATCCAGATACGATCCAAGCGGTCCCGAAAGGGAAGTGTTGATCATCGAGCCGGCCCATTCACGCAACGGCCCGCGAAGCCATTCACGTTGGGGTGTCTGAAGCGGCCTTTTGGGCGGATCTGCTACTGCCTTTGGCAGGTAGTTTCCAGCTATCTCCCTTAGCATCTTCTTGCGTACGCCGTCCTTGATCTTCCGATCGTCTGGTTGCCGCATTGCGATCTCGAAAAGACGATGATCCAAGAATGGTTCTCGGAGTTCGGTCGCTGATCGCATCGAGATCCGGTCATTAAAACGCATAGCTCTGGGGATCTTTGTAAAGCGGATGTCACGATACTGAAGATTCCGCAATCGATCTGGGAAAACGGTCGGCGAGTCGATTTGTTTCGCAAGAGATCGAAGTTCCGGGACGAGGCATTCCGGTCTAACGGGGCGGTCATTTATGCCCTGCACTAGGCCGGCAGAACGCCCATTGTTCGCAGCGTCGTAGTAGTCGTAGCCCGCCCATTGCTCATCCATTCCGTTGCCGTCAAGAAGCACCGTAACTCCGTTTTGCTTGGCAAATTCAAAAAGGCGGGCGTAAGCCAAGGTTGGAAGGCCGCCGAAAGGTTCATCCTGGTGTGCTTGGACATCTGCGGCGAGAGTCGGGACGTCCGATGGAGCCAATTGGCATACAACAAGGGGATGCCGTGTCTGCGCAAGCATTTGCTCGACCCATTTCAGCTCATCATAAGCATCGTCACCGGTAGTAAAGGTAAAGGTCTTTACATCGCTCTCGTCGCCCTGAACTTTGTGGACCAAGCCAAGAAGACTTGATGAATCGAGACCGCCGCTTAAATTGATCCCGACGGGCACATCCGATCGGAATCGGAGAGTTACGCTCTCCTTCATCAGTGTGAAATACTCTTCTCTTACCTCATTCTCGGGCCTGTCGTCGAACTCAACCCCTACTCTTTCCGCAAGGTCATACCATTTCCTGATCTCGATCTTTCCGTCTCTGATCTGAAGGCAATGGCCGCCCGGCAGCGAAGTTATTTGCGCCCAGAAAGTTCGCTCCGCATGGTCGTAAAGGCCGTGAGCAAGATACGTCGCCCACGTTTCGTCGTCAGGCGTAGCAGGTATGCCCGCCGCGTGCAGAGCCTTGATCTCACTGGCAAGAAGGACCGTTCCATCGACCTCTTGGTGGTAGTAGAGAGGCTTAACTCCAAAACGATCTCTCGCCGCAAATGCGGTCTTCTCTACCGTGTCCCAAATAACGAAAGCGAACATCCCTACGAGGCGATCCAGACAATCCACGCCCCATTTGGTGTAGGCTGCCAGCAGAACCTCTGTATCCGAACTTGTTCGGAAGGAGTAATCGCCGGCAAGCTCGTGTCTGAGTTCTAGGTAGTTGTAGACCTCGCCATTCTGGACTATCACGAACCGCCCGTCAGAGCTGATCATCGGCTGATCCCCGCCCGCGGAGAGGTCGATGATGCTCAGCCGATTGTGTCCAAGCACTGCTTTCCGCTCTACGTCGACGTACAGGCCGACGCCATCCGGGCCGCGGTGTGCTTGACTTTCTCTCATCGCCAACAATCGATTACGGCCGCAGCCATTTCCGATGATCGCGCTAATTCCGCACATACTGAGAAAAAGAAACCCTGCTAGGCTGCTGCGCTCCGGGCGATATCTCGCGACCAAGCATCCTTTCTTGATTCGACTTCTTCGAATTTCGCCGCCAGGTCGGCTGCATACGGATGGACCGTCAAAGCTCCATGGGATCCTTTCACAACTTCCGTTACGACATCTCCATCGACAAGCTCTGCCCAGCCAAGACTTGGGTCAAACTTTGTGTTCTTGGGCTGTTCGCTCGCTCTGAAGATCGTAATGTCACCCGCATAGCGTCCGGGTCTATAGGCGTCGAGAGCCCGCTGAATCGCTTCGTGATTCCGCATAACGTTGACCGGGAGGTCACGGCCTGTTGCCCGGTTGTACTCGATCGCGAACTGGTTTTTTTTCCAGATCACTTTTCTCTTCAAGCTCTTCTTCACTTTCTGTCCTTTGCTGATGACAAAGTAAACGCGGTCCTTCGTTGACTTGATCTCCCGCAGCTGGGCAATAATGGTTCGAATGTGAGCGATGAACCGTCCCGTACCCGCACCACCGGCCACGGCGTGTTCGTCCAAATAGCCGGGAGCATAAGTATCAAACAAGCCTAGAGTCTCTACTTTCTCCCCTAGGCGCTCGAGCTGAACTGCGATCTCAAATGCGACCAATCCCCCAAACGACGAACCACAGACCCGGTATGGGCCGACTGGTTGGAGTTTTCGCATCTCATCGAGATAATCGGCGGCCATGTCCTCGACCCTATCGTGGGCTGTTTCGGCCTTGTCGGCGACACCACGCGCCTGTAATCCGTAAACCGGCTGGTTCGCCCCCATCTCCCTCGCCAGATCTCGATAGAACAGAACATTCCCGCCAGCAGCATGAACCAAAAAGATCGGTGTCCTCGCTCCCATTGTCTGAAGGGGAACAATATACTTCCACGAGGCCTTATGTTTTTCTTCACAAATGAACTGTGCGAGCTGCTTGATCGTTGGAGCATTGATAAGGGTCGAAAGTGGCAAGTCGAGATGAAAGGCTTCTTCGATCTCAACGAAGAGGCTGACCGAGATAAGAGAATCACCGCCGAGATCAAAGAAATTGTCCGCAACTCCGATCGGGCTGAGATCCAGCAACTTTTCCCAAATATTTATCAGCTTGGCCTCCACCTCGTTCTTAGGTGCTTCGAGTCTCCGTGAAGCTTCGAGAGGCACAAGACTTGGAGCCGGGAGTGCCTTTCGATCAATCTTTCCGTTCGGTGTGATCGGGAGCGCGCCGAGCTCGATGAAGGCAGTCGGTATCATATATTCGGGGAGCTTTGCCTTTAAGAAGCTGCGCAGCGAGTTTGCCTTTACGGAACCTGGCGAATCTGCGACAAAATAGGCGGTAATGCGTTGCGAGCCGCGTTGATCCTTGATCGCCACTACGACTGCTTCGATGATCTCGGTGTGTGAGACGATCGCGGTCTCGATCTCACCCAATTCGATTCGAAAGCCTCGGATCTTAACCTGTTCATCTATCCGATCAATGAAGACGATACTCCCGTCCTGCAGATACTTTGCCCGATCACCTGTCCGGTAGAGCCGGAGGCAGCCTCTTCCTTCAATTTCGTGGTTAATGAATCGTGCTGATGTTAGGTCAGGTCGATTCCGATATCCACGCGCAAGGCCAACACCTGCAATGTAGATCTCACCGGGGATGCCGATCGGCACCGGCTGCATCTCTTGATCCAGGATAAACACCTCTGTATTGTCTATTGGGCGTCCGATCGTCGGAGATTCTGAGCTTTCTGGATCGACTATCTCGCATGTCGTTACCACCGTGCTTTCAGTCGGTCCGTAATGGTTGACGAGGTTGAAAGAGATCGGTTCACCGCTAAAGGCATGAAGCCGATCGCCGCCTGTTAACAAGGTCCGCAATCTCAGGTCAGCCGGCATGACGGTCGTGAGCAAGGCTTCGGCCAATGGGGTCGGAGCAAATGCAATCGAGATACTGTTGTCAGAGAAGTACCTGAGCAATTTTGACGGTGTTCTCCGTGTATCGTCGTCGGGAACATATATGCAGGATCCTATACAAAGGTACGGCCAAAGCTCCCACACTGATGCATCGAATGCGGGCCCGGCCAACATCGTTGCTCGATCTTCGGAAGATATTTTATAGCTCCGATGGTGCCACGCAACCAGATTCATGAGCGAGCGATGTTCGACCTCAACTCCTTTTGGTTCGCCGGTCGAGCCGGAGGTGTAGANNGCGGTCAATTTGTTGTCCCAAGTGACTTGATCTGAAAGTGAGTCCGAAAGGGATTCCGCAAAAATAACCTCACATTTGGTCTGTGGGAGGCGTTCCAGCAGATGTTCTTGAGCTATCAAAACTCTTGTTCCGCAGTCGCGGATCATAAAGTCCAGCCGTTCTTTCGGTTGGGCAGGGTCCAGCGGAACATAAGCTGCGCCTGACTTTAGTATCCCAAGCAATGCAGTTACCATATCG
>JRYI01005383.1_pt1 | contig 33653 bp, 32 predicted proteins | sample 235361 | NCBI WGS metagenome assembly JRYI01 (sample SAMN03074212, study PRJNA261471) | activated sludge metagenome | biome: Common Effluent Treatment Plant; feature: Wastewater; material: Activated sludge; isolation source: activated biomass in a lab-scale reactor treating industrial wastewater at...
TCGCCGGCAAACGATATAAACTCATAGTTACGAGGAATCTTATGAAGATCGCACTTGCTGCCGACCACGCCGGTTTTGAAGAGAAAGAGAAGTTGAAATCCGAACTCGCCTCGCTTGGTGTCGAATACACCGATATGGGCACGGATTCGGAAGCCTCGGTCGATTATCCCGATTTTGCGCGAAAGGTCGCCGAAGCCGTCGCAAAAGGCGAGTATGAACGCGGCATTTTGCTCTGCGGTTCGGGTGCGGGAATGGCGATCGCCGCCAATAAAGTTCCCGGCATCCGCTCCGCCGTCGCTAGGAACGAGGAGATCGCACGCCTTTCTCGCGAACATAACAACACGAACGTCCTAGCGCTCGCCGCACGGTTCACCGCCGATTACGAGATCAAGAACATCGTAAAGGCCTGGCTCGATGCTGAATTTGACGCCGGCCGCCACGAACGCCGCGTCGAAAAGATCTCAAAGATCGAGCAAGAGGACGAATAGACACTCCACCATGATCGACCTTCGCAGCGACACAGTTACAAGGCCGTCTGAAAAGATGCGTGGGGCAATGGCCGCGGCAGAGGTCGGCGACGACGTCTTTGGCGAAGACCCGACGATAAACCGTCTTGAAGGCCTCGCAGCAGCCCGATTCGGGCGAGAAGCTGCGTTGTGGGTTCCGAGCGGTTCTATGGGCAATACGATCGCCGTAAAGCTGCATACAGAACCCGGCAGCGAACTCATTATCGAGGAACGCGGCCACATTCTGAATTTTGAGCTGGGAGCGGCAGCCGTGATCTCCGGCGTTACCACGCGGGCGGTCAAAAGCTCGAACGGCTCCGGCCACCTCGCTTGGGACGACATCGCGCCCGCGATCCGCAAGAATCCGCCGTATTATCAGGCCGCGACGAAGCTCGTTTGCCTCGAGAATACGCATAATTTCGCAGGCGGCAGCGTCCTTTCGGCCGCAGCGACACGTGAAATTTGCGAAAACGCACATTCCGAAGGCCTTGCCGTCCACCTCGACGGAGCTCGGATCTTCAACGCAGCGACGGCCCTCGGTTGCGACGTTGCGGAACTTACGGCGAGCTGTGATTCCGTAACATTCTGTCTTTCCAAGGGCTTAGGAGCACCGGCCGGCTCGATGCTGGTTGGGAGCATCGAATTCATCGAACCTGCCCGCTCATGGCGAAAACGCCTCGGCGGCGGAATGCGGCAGATCGGGATTCTCGCCGCGGCCGGCATCATCGCTCTCGAAGACGGACCTAAATTACTGGAACGCGATCATCGAAACGCGAAACGCCTTGCCCACGGCCTCGCAGAGATTCCGGGCATCAGCATCGACCCCGAAAAGGTCGTAACGAATATCGTGATATTCGACGTTGCGGAGGCAAAGCTTTCAGCTGCCGAGATCGTCGCAAAACTCCGAGAAAAAGGCGTGCTGGCGATCGGGTTCGGCAGCCAGATCCGTATGGTTACGCATCTCGATGTCGCCGAAGCCGATGTCGATGCGGCTCTCTCGGCAATGAAGGAGTCAGTACCGTCTGCGTGAGCAGACGGCTTCGACATCCGAAACCCGCCTGCTCACGCAGACGGTGCTGACAATGGGACAGTTCGTATGATCATCGCAATCGACGGGCCGAGTGGAGCCGGAAAATCGACGCTCGGGAAAATGCTCGCAAAGGAGTTCGGACTTCTTTATCTCGACACGGGTGCGATGTATCGCGCGTCGGCTCTCGCCGTCTTAAGAGCCGGCGTTCCGCTCGAAGACCGCGAAAAAGTCGCAGAGATCGCCGCTAAGGCAAAGATCGAGCTTGTCGGCGAGCCTGATTCGATGCGGGTTTTGCTCGATGGCGTGGACGTTTCGGCGGAAATTCGCACGCCGGATGTCGCAACCGCCGCCTCGGTCGTCTCGACGATCTCGGACGTTCGAAAGATCATGGTCGACCATCAACGTGCGATAGGCGAATCTGCCGAGAATGGCTGCGTTCTCGAAGGCCGCGATATCGGCAGCGTCGTTTTCCCGAATGCCGACATAAAATTCTTCCTCACGGCAAAGCCCGAAGCGCGTGCCCGCCGACGCTTCGCCGAAGACCAGGCAAAAGGCCGCTCAACTTCCTACGAAGCGACTCTAGCCGAGATCAACAAGCGCGATGAACGCGACGTTTCGCGCGCCGATTCGCCCCTAACGATCCCGCAAAACGCCACCGTCATCGACACAAGCGAACTCGAACTAAAAGACGTATTCGAACTGATGGCCGATCAGGTCCGCAAACTCTCTCAAAGCTCGACCGCCGTTTGATGAAGGTGACAAATTAAGTTGACCTCTACTCGTTCACGGGGTAGAATTTCAGATTGCTCTTTTATGCTCCCGTAGCTCAGCTGGATAGAGCAACAGCCTTCTAAGCTGTGGGCCGCAGGTTCAAGTCCTGCCGGGGGCGCGAGATCGACGATATTGTTTCCTGTGTTAGAAGAGCGGGAGACGTGTATGGCGGCTATAGTTCAGTGGTTAGAGCGCCTGATTGTGGTTCAGGATGTCGAGGGTTCGAATCCCTCTAGCCGCCCCATCTACCTTCCCTTGGTTCGTTTTTGAGATAAGACGTAGTATTTTTCGCCCTCGCCGGCCTCCGAGATCCGTTATATGACCATCCGAAATAGAGTTGCCGCGGCCGCTGCCTTCGCGTTTATCGCTCTCCTGTCCGTTTCTGTGAATGCACAGACATCGCGGCGTTGGGTCGAGAACGAGGTTCTCGTCAAGTTTCAGGACGGTGCGGATCCGGCAACGGCGCGTGCCGCTTACCGAGCCGCAGGTGTGGAGAAGATCGAGACGCTTGGCGACGCACGATGGGAACGCGTACGCCTTCGTCCCGGCCAGACGGTCGAGCAGGCGCTTGCGGAATTCTCACGCCTTCAGGGTGTTGAGGCCGTCCAGCCGAACTTCTATTATCACCTGCTCGCCACGCCGAACGATCCGCAATACGTTTCGAGCGGAATGTACGGACTCGGCAAGATCTCGGCTCCGGCGGCCTGGGACCTTTCGACCGGAAGCTCGAGCGTTGTGGTCGCGGACATCGACACAGGCCTTCGATACACGCATCAGGATCTCGCGGCGAACGCCTGGATAAATCCCGGCGAGATCGCGGCAAATGGCGTTGATGACGACGGTAACGGCTTTATCGACGACGTTTACGGGTGGGATTTCTTCTACAACGATTCGAACCCGATCGACGACGCAGGCGGCCACGGCACCCACACCGCTGGGACTATCGGAGCCGTCGGCAACAACCTTTTGAATGTTACGGGCGTGAACTGGTCGGTGAAGATAATGCCGATCAAGATCTACAGCCCGAACGGCACTGATTCCACATCGTCGATGCTTGTAAACGCGTACGCATACATTCGGATGATGAAGCTGCGCGGTGTGAATATTCGGGCCACGAACAATTCTTATGGCGATTGCGGCGAAGCTTGCGGCTACGATCAGGCGACCAAGGACGGCATCGACGCAATGGGCGACGCCGGCATCGTGAATGTTTACGCGGCCGGAAACGACAGCCAGAATGTCGATTCGTTCCCTGCCGGCGGCAACCCAAGCCCGGGCTATCCGGTTCGATACACAAGCCCGAGCATCATTGGCGTCGCTTCATCAACATCAAGCGATGCAAAATCCGGATTCTCGAATTGGGGCACGACGAGCATCGACCTTGCGGCTCCCGGCAGCATTATTCTGAGCACCTACAACTCTTCGAACACAGCAACCACGACAATGAGCGGAACCTCGATGGCGACACCGCACGTGACGGGTGCAGTTGCTCTTCTCGCTGCCTATCATCCGGAACTTTCAGCCGCATCTCTAAAGGCAACGATCCTGAACACGGTCGATGTGCTCCCGGCCTGGGCAAGCTATGTTAAGACGAGCGGCCGTCTCAACGTCTTTCACGCCCTGCAGAATCCGACCGTCTGCACATTTACGCCGTCGATCGGCGAGATCCGCGTGCCGACCAGGGGAAAGGTCTTTGATGTAACGATCAATGCCGCACAAAACTGCGATTTTTCTATCAGACCGAATGTTAATTGGATCAAGATATTGACGAGCAAGGTCGCGAGCGGCCCAACGACCGTAACGATCCGCGTGCCCGTAAACCCGACCATTTCACGCACGGGGACCGTTACTTTCGGTGACCAAACGCTGACGATAACCCAAAGGAGAAATTGATCGGCGAAATTTTGTTCGCCGAAAATTCAAACTTTTGTCGGGCATCATACATCCAAAGAGCCGGAAGCTTATATAAATAAAGGCGTTAATGGATTCGCCGACGGCCGGGATTTTAGGGCTATTTATCTTGAAAAAAGGGCGCGAAACATAGTATATTTGAAGTTCCTTGAATTTGTGTCCGCAAACTCTGGTCTCGAATTCTCCAAGTTCTGTCAGTAAGGATTGAATAAAATGACAAAATTCTTCTCATTTGCCCGCAAAGGCGCGGTAATAACAGCTGTAAGTGTCCTGCTTTCCGCGGCGGCCTTTTCACAGGCTTCGCTCCGCAAGGCCCTGGATTTCGACGGCGACGGAAAAGTGGATTTTACCGTTGTTCGCCCCAGCAACAACACGTGGTACATCAGCAAGACGGGCGGCGGCGAGACCTATCAGAACTTCGGCCTCGCAAACGAGGATTTTGTTGAGCCCGGCGACTTCGATGGCGACGGCAAGGCGGATATCTCCGTTTGGCGCGACACGACCGGCGTCTGGTACCGCTTCAACAGCAGCGACGGCACGTTCACCGCGGTTCAGTTCGGAATTTCGGGTGATGAACCTGTCGCTCGCGACTACGACGGCGACAATAAAGCAGATCTCGCGGTCGTTCGCCGCACGAATGGTGCAATGATCTGGTACATCCTTCGAAGCACCGATTCAGGCTTTAGTGCCGGACAGTTCGGCCTTTCGACCGACTACGTTGCACCGGGTGATTACGACGGTGACGGCAAGTTCGACCTCGCCGTTCAGCGTCCGGGAGCGACTCCGAGTGCTCAATCGACCTATTACGTGCTCAAATCCGGCGACGGCGGCCTTCTCGTGAACTTCTTCGGCCTCTCGAACGACCTCGTCGTTCCCGGCGATTATGACGGCGACGGCAAGACCGACTTCGCAGTTGTTCGCGAAGGTTCTACTCCGACCGATCCGCTCACCTGGTACATCCAGAAGAGCACCGACGGCAATCTGCTCGCTTATCAGTTCGGCCTTACGGGCACCGACCTTATCGCTCAGGGCGATTATGACGGCGACGGCAAGACCGACGTCGGTGTGTGGCGTGATTCGAACGGCCAGTTCTTCGCTCTCCAGAGCGGAAGCGGCCTTTCGCTCTTGACGAGAACTTGGGGTATCTCGAACGACTTCCCGGCCGCTAGCTACGACACTCACTGATCGGGCTGTTGAATTCAGGATCAAGCGGTCGGCGGACTTTGTTGCGTCGGCCGCTTTTCCTTTTCACAAAGCGATTTGCAATAATCTTAGCCACCGACGCGAGGGTTCAGCGATGCGACCGACAGACATTCTCCTAAAAGACTTTTCCGCAAAGAAGATCGCGGTCATCGGCGACCTCGTTGCCGACCAGTATTTATCGGGTTCGATCGCTCGCGTCTCTCGCGAAGCTCCTGTTTTCATCCTTCGTCACAACGAAACCAGCACGCTTCCCGGTGCCGCCGCAAACACCGCCGCAAACATCGCTGCGTTGGGGGCAGATGTTCTGGCAGTCGGTGTCATAGGCGATGATGCAAATGGCGATGCTCTCCGCGGTGCGTTGGACAAGGCTAGGGTTTCGACCGACTTGATCCAAAGAGTTCCCGGCTGGAAGACCCCGACGAAGGTCCGCGTGCTCGCGGGCCATCAGCACGCGATCCATCAGCAGGTCATCAGGGTCGATTACGAGCCTGAAAAAGCACTTGGTTCACCATTCGCCGAACGTCTTATTGAAATGGCGGCCGAGGCGTGTCGGATCGCCGATGCCGTCGTGATCTCCGACTACAATTACGGCACAGCGACGCCGGAACTCTTCGCGGCCGTGAAACACGCAACGCTGGATCGTGGAATTCCGCTCGTGGTCGATTCGCGCTTTCGCCTTGCGGAATTTGCCGGTGCGACGTCCGCAACGCCGAACCAGGACGAGGTCGATCAACTAGTCGAAGATGGCGAATCGGTCCCGCAGCTCGAAGGCCTCTGCCGCCGGCTCGAATTCCGCTCTCTTCTTGTAACGCGCGGAAACAACGGGATGCTCATGGTACGTCCCGGCCAACCTGCAGTTGAGATCCCGGCGGTCGGGTCGCTCGATGCCGTCGATGTGACCGGCGCCGGCGACACCGTGACGGCGGCGTACTCGCTCGGGCTTGCATGCGGATTTGACGAGGCCGATGCGGCTCAGCTTGCGAATCATGCCGGCGGCCTAGTCGTAATGAAACGCGGTACGGCTGTCGTCACGGCCGAAGAGCTTGCCGCCTCGATCGCCGCGGAACGGCCGCGAGCCATCCCCGTCTAGGCCGAAAATGTCCCAAAATACTGCACCCATCCTTGACCGCGACGAACTGATCGCCGAGATTGAAAAACGGCGTCGTTCCGGCGAGAGCATCGTGCTTGCAAACGGCTGTTTTGACCTTCTTCACGTCGGGCATATCCGCTATCTTGCGGCGGCAAAAGCACTTGGCGACTGCCTTGTCGTCGGTGTCAATTCCGATGAGCAGGCTCGAAAATTAAAAGGCGAAGGCCGTCCCGCCGTCAATGAGACCGAACGCGCCGAGGTCATCGCAGCCCTTCGCTTCGTTGACCTCGTAACGATCTTTCCGGAGCCGACCGTTACCGAGTTGATACGTGACATCAAGCCGAACGTGCACGCAAAGGGAACTGACTACACGGAAGACAACGTGCCGGAACGCGAGATCGTCCGTGAGGTCGGCGGACGCGTCGCGATCGTCGGCGACCCGAAAGACCATTCATCGACCGAGCTTTTTTCGCGTACACGGGATTGATGTGGGAATCACGAACAAAGGACGATCTGGTCATTGAGGTTTGGGAAAAACTCGATTGCGAAAGTGTCGGCCGTGCCGAGATCGAGGCGATCGAGGTCGCTGTGGAATCCGTCTTTGGTGAGAGTGCTCTCGATCCGCCGATGGCTCTTGCACGTTTCCTTTCCGATGAAGGTGCGCATCTTCGGCATTCGGAGATAATGCAGCTTTACCTTGAACGTGCGGGAGAGACCGCGTTCGATATCGCGTTACGGAATGCCTCTGACCTTTCGTCGATCCCGGCCGCTCTTGCGTCGATCAGGCGGCTCGACAATCTGCGGAAGAAGGTCGCCGCCGAGAACAATAAACGGTCATTGAATGATCTGAAGCAAGCCGTGCTCGGTCTCAGGAGCGAACTGCAGGCACAGGTGTCCGATCAACGTACGCCCGCTGATGTTCGTCTTCGGGCGGGCGAGATCGACGAATGGCTTTCGCACTGGCTCAGGACGCCCGAGATCTTTTTTGCGTGGGTCGATCTGCGGCAGAATTCACCCGATTTCAAGGAAAAATTTGGTTCAATAGAAGAATGACTGTCCGACGTTTTTATTCAGACACGATCGATGCGGCCGCCGGGCTTGCGGCTTTGAGCGCTGAAGAAGCTCATCACGCACGCGAGGTCCTTCGCCTGAAGACGGGCGATTCTCTGAATCTTTTCGATGGCGAAGGCCGCGAATTTACGGGAAAACTGCTAAGCCTGACAAAGTCATTCGGCGAGGTCGTCGAAGTGCGTGAGATCGTGCCGTCCGCTCCCGAGTCGAACCTTTCCATCACGCAGGGTTCGGTCGTGATCCCCGGCGACAAGTACGACCTTGTCGTTCAGAAGGCCGTCGAATTGGGCGTTGTCGAATTCGTGCCGCTTACCTCGATGCGTTGCGAGATCAAGCTGAAGGATCTCGACAAAAAGCTTACGCGTTGGCGGCGGATCGCTCTCGATGCCTCGAAACAATGCGGCCGTGCTCGTCTGATGCAGATCGGCGAACCGTTGGACGTAAAGACCTTTGTAAAGGGGATTTCAGACGGATTCGATCAGCGGATATTCTTTTCCGAACGCAACGGCGGCAAACTTTCTTTCGATCCGCCAGTGCGAACGCTCGTCTCTGTGATCGGCCCAAAAGGCGGCTGGGACGATTCGGAGATCGCGGCCGCTCGTGATGCAGGTTTTGATATCGCAACTTTTGGCGGGCGGATCTTGCGTGCCGAGACCGCCGCGATCGCGTTGACGGCGATCTTGCAGCATCGTTTCGGCGACATCAATTAGGCGTCGGCGTCTGCTTCGGTTTTGGCTTTGGCCGAAAGAACGCATCCCCTCTTTGCGTGAGCTTCGCTTTTGCACCCAAGGTCGCGACCACCGAATCAAGAAGTTCCTTCGTCTCAAGTTTGAAGTTGATCGCCGCACGCACATCCGTGTCGGGATCGTCGATCTGCAGGATCAGATAACGGCGTTTCTCGCGAATGAATCCCGCAAGTCCGGCACCGGGGACGGGAATCGCGCTTATCACCGAACCGGCGGTCGTGCTCACGCTTTGCGATTGCGGATAGACGACAAGAAGCGAATCGTACGGAATGGAAAAGATCTCGCCCTTGTCGGTCTTGAACGCGAGCCGTTCATTTACGTCATCGAATGAAAGCGTGCCCTCGAACTTGTCCGAGTAGCCGAACATTCCGCCTTCATATTTTGCGGCAAAGCTCGCGGGTGCAGGCTTAACGTTCTTAGTGTCCGCGGCGATCGGACGCGGCTGCGCTGCGACAGAAAACACGCTTGCGGCAGCAAACAAGCAGATCAACAGAATTCTATACATCGCGTCTCCACAGAAAGAGTTATTTTTACCTAAGACGCCGCAACCTTGCGTTTAGTTGTCGCAGCGGGCGCACTTTCCTCCGCCAAATATGCGGCAAGACGTTCTTCGGCGAGGGCGACGTAATCGGCCGAGATCTCCGAACCAAACCATCGCCTGCCGAGCAGCTCGGCGACCTTGGCCGTTGTTCCGCTGCCCATAAAACAATCGTAAACAACATCGCCTTCGTTCGTCCACGTCAAGATCTGGTCCTCGACGAGTTTCTCGGGAAAGATCGCCGGATGCTGGAACGCGACCTTGTCCTTTGAGCTCGATGTGCCGACATTGTAGAAGAAAATGTTGTTCAATTTTCGCTCTTTCGGTGCGACGTGATCGTGCGCAAGGTCGTTTCGCCCGACCTTCGTGATGCGGAATGACTTGAACGCCTTGCCCTGCTGGATCGGCATCGTGATCGGGTTGAACGTCTTCGGCGTGTCCTTCGAAAAGCAGAACATATATTCGAACGCCTGCCGATAGCGCTTGCCGCAATCGCTCGGTATCGGATTATTCTTCGCGTAGATCATCGTGTCGTGCACGCGAAATCCCGCTTCTTTGAACGCGAACGCATGCTTGAAGCTCGAAAGCGTCTCATCGCCGTTCACCGTCCTGTCGCCGACGACCCAGATCACGACGCCGCCCGGCTTCGTCGCGCCAAAAAGGCTTGCCGCGATATCCTCGACCGGGAAATGATAGCCGTTGTATTCGCGCAGATCGTCATACGGCGGACTCGCGATCGTCATATCGATCGTCTCGTCACCGATGCGGGCGAGCGTATCAATACAGCTTTCGTTGTAGATCTTTCGAAATTCGATCATCAGTCAGGCCATTTATCGACAAAAGTTTGGAGGAATGCCTTTTCGGGTTTCGCGATCTCGGCGGCAAGGAAGGCTCGAAATGCCTCGAGCTCTTCGAAGTAATCTTCGCCCGTGAGTTTGCCGCAAAAATACACGAGCCGCAGCCAAACAAGATACGTGTTCAGAGCGTCCGTCAGATTGTATTCGATGATCGACCTTAGATCGCCCGCGAGCCAGAGATCCGTGACCTGATCGCCGTGCACATCGATCTTGCCCGGAAATCCGCAAAATTTTGCGAGTTCATCGAGCTTCGGCTGCATCGAGCGGTCAAAAGAAAATCGCTTCAGAATGTCGAGGTGTCCTTCGCTGTTGCGCCCGTCAAAGTAATCGTAACCTTCCCAGGGCTTGTCCGGCCGCTGATTAAATCCCGGAGCCGCGACCTCGTTGATCATCCCGCGTTGGATGAGCACCTGCAGGTCGGATTCGACCGAATTGTATCCAACGAGCTGCGGCTTGCGAAGGCCGACGCTGTGCAGGAACTTTTCGATGATCTCCGCCTCCGAAACCTCGCCCATCTCGACCGGCAATTCCGGAAACGACCCGAGGCGAAACTCGATGCTGCGGCCTTCATCCCGATACACGACGCGGCGTGCAAGGAACGCGATCGAGACGACCTTCGAGAACATATATTTCAAGAACGGCCGCGGGTTCGTCTCCGCATTGTATTGCGGCGAATGTTCCCACAATGTCTGCATCGCATCGAGCTCGGTCGTCTCCGGCGGCAGATCGAAAAGACGTCGTGCACCTTCGGCATCCGGCACCCATTCAAGGTCAAAATATAGACAAAGTTCTGGAATGTCGTTCTTCAGCATTTATCTGCGGGAGGCTTCCTTTTCTATTGGGCTGCCGTCGAAACATTTCTTCGCGGCGGGTTAGGAAATACTATAACAGCCGAGGCGCGCGAGGTCTAAGGTTCTCCTTCCGGTTGGGCCGCTTCAGTTTCTGGATTGTCCGAAGCTTCGCTCACCTTCGCCATTTCTGCAAACGCCAAGAGCATCTCAAAATCGTCCGGCCCCGATGTTTGAACTGAAACGCATTCCTTGGTTCCGACGAGATAACAGACCGGTTCATCGCCCAACACGCGAGCCGTGTGAAAAGTTCCCGCCGGCATAAGATCGCGGTCGCCGGCTTCCAGGATAAACGTACCGCCGGGCTCAACGGTGATCTCAAGCGAACCGGAAATGATCCAATGGCATTGGTCATCAGGATGTTTGTGTCGCGAGTAAAAGCTCTCCGGCCGGTCGGTCCAATGAAACACCTCGTAGCCTTCGGCCGCGAGTTCCATCCGCATTTTCGCCGGGCTCGGCGGATACGGGCGTTTCCATTTTTCTACTTTGTAACGCATTTCTCGTCTCAGATACTTTATCAGAATCCACCGCGACCTTGCGCACTTCCGGTCATACCATTTCGGGCGGGCGTCGGTTACGAAATCGTTTATCGAGAGGATCGCAAAGGTCCGCGAAATCACCGTTAACACTTTGTTTTCAACGACTTGCCGTCAATGGCACGGGGCTTGCTCTCTACGGTAGCGAAAGGGATGAGGTCGCCCCGGCTTCGCTCGAAAACACAAGGGAGAGACAAAGCAATGAAAAAACATATTTCAACGTTCGTGATGATAGCAATGATGGCGATCTCGGTGCCCATGCTGGCAGGAAGTGCTTCGGCACAGACCAGACGCTATACGCCGCGGCAAACAACTTCATACACCTATAAAAAACCGAACTTCTATCGTCGGCACCGCAACCTCATCAATATCGGTATCGGCACCGGTGCGGGTGCGTTGCTCGGTGGTTTGATCGGCGGCAAGAAAGGTGCCTTGATCGGCGCAGCTGCGGGTGCAGGCGGCTCGGCACTTTACACCTACAAGATCAATCCGAAAAAGCGACGCTACTATTCGCAGTACTATCAGAGATAGAAACTCATCTCATTGATCCGCGGATCAAATTGAGCAAGGCCGCAAGCGGATGACTCTCCGGCTTGCGGCCTTTTTTATTCAGGCGGCGATAGAGATCGGCCGCTAGAACGCGTATGTGTTCGCGTCGATCAGGACCTTTGCAATACGGCGTCGTGCCTCGATCGTGTTGATCGGCGAACTGTTCTTCGTGAAACGCTTGAGCGCCGTTAGGAGAATCCGTGCATCGTCACCATCGGCAAGTGCGGCGATCGCGTTCCGTGCCGTCATATCCACACGCTGTATCGCATCGTTGCAGAAGACAGCAGCGATGTCCGCGGCCCTTGCCCCAGCAAGCCCGCCTTTCTCGACCAGCTTTTTCGCACGAAGTACGGCGGATTCCATCTGATACGCCTCGATGATGATGTCGGCGGCGGCCAGCAATATCTCCTGCTCGTCCTTCAGCGAAGCCATATATTTTTGTGCCGCCGTCCCGAGCACCATCAGCGCGGCCTTCTTCGCATTGGCAGCGAGCTTCGCTTCGCGTGCGAGCGGTGAATCGTCATCATCGAGACTCATCTGCGGTTCGAGGATTTCCTTCTGCAACGCCATCGCGGCAGGAAGAAGTCCGAGTTTGCCCTTCATCGCACGCTTTACGAGCTGGCCGGGAATGAGCATCCTGTTGATCTCGTTCGTTCCTTCGAAGATGCGGTTGATGCGCGAATCACGATACGCCTTCTCGGCGGGATAGTCCGCAGAATAGCCGTAACCGCCGTAGATCTGCACCATCTCATCAACGACAAGATCCAGAGCCTCGCTGCACGCGACCTTGTTGATCGAGGATTCGACCGCGTACTCCTCGATCGACTGCATCTTCTTCTCGTGGGCGGCGCCGTCGCCGATGAGAGCGTCGATGAGACCGACCGTTCGGTACGTGATCGATTCGGCGACCCAAGTGCGTATCGCCATCTCGGCGAGCTTGTGCTGAATGGCTCCGAATGCCGAGATCTTCTGCTTGAATTGTTCGCGTTCGTTCGAATATCGGACGGCGTCGTGAATCGCAAGCTTCGCTCCGCCGACCACCGACGCACCAAGTTTGAAGCGGCCGACGTTCAGGATGTTAAAGGCGATCTTCGCACCGTCTCCGACATTGCCGACAAGGTTCGAGGCAGGGATCTTCGCGTCCGCAAGAATGAGCGGCGTAGTCGATGAGGATTTGATGCCCATCTTATGCTCTTCTGCACCGGGGCGACAGTTATCGCTTCTCTCGACGACGAACGCCGAGAACTTTTCCTTCTCGCCATCGACCTTCGCAAAGACGATATAGACATCCGCAAAACTGCCGTTCGTGATGAACATCTTTTCGCCGTTCAGGATGTAATGCTGCCCGTCCTCGGTGAGCTTCGCCGTGGTCTTTGCACCGAGTGCGTCGGAACCCGAACCGCTTTCGGTCAGACAATAGGCAGTAACGACCTCGCCTGCGATGATCTTCGGGATCCACTTTTCCTTAAGTTCTTCTGACGCGAAATACAGCAGCGGAAGCACGCCGATCGACGTCTGCGCGCCGTATGTCGTGCCGAATCCGCCGCCGCGTCCCATCATCTCGGCGATCAACGCACCCGAAGTCTGATCGAGCCCGAGGCCGCCGTATTCTTCCGGAATGGTCGCGCCGAGAATGCCCAATTCACCGCCCTTCTTCAGCAGTTCGCGAGAAACTTCCCAGCTGTGGGCCTCCATCGCCGCGATATTCGGACGCACCTCGTTATCGACGAACTCACGCGTCGTGTCGCCGATCATCTTATGCTCTTCCGAGAACTCTTCCGGCGTAAACACCTCAGCAGGCGTCTGCTCAGCTATCAAGAACTCGCCGCCCTTTAGATACTGTCTTTCCATCTTTGCGTCCATAATGACCTTGCTCCCGCGGTTGGTACCGTCCAAATATTATACTGAATGAATACTCATTCAGTCAAGAATGTCGTGGCCAAGAGCTTCCCTGCATCGCGTCCAAACGCAAACAAGGCCCGCTCGTCGATCGAACGGACCTTGTCGAGTGCAAAAAGCTGTGTGCTTTGTCTTTTGTGATGCCTAACGGAGGATCGTCAACGAGTTGGTCCCGGCCGGTTCGACCGGAAGGCTGTTCTCGCCGACGACCCTATCAACGGATCGCGTACTGCCCTGCAATTCGATCGTCGTTCGATTATTTGTCCCAACCGAGCCCTCAGGAACGCCGACAGCTCGCGCGCCCCAAGCCTCAAGGTCGGAATTCTGATTGCCGGAAAGTTGGCAGTTCCAGAGACGAACTACCAACCTATTATTTGAACCGCCGAATGAGAGGCCCGGAGTTTCGGCCCCAAATGCAACGATCCCACCCCGGTCAAACGTAAATGGGCCGTTATTGTCAATAAATCTGCTGCCATAGGCTTCGAAGATCGTCGTATTGTTGTTTGCGGAACCGGCTGTTGCAAGAGCTGCGCCCAAGATACATCCTGCGCCATTGCCTTGTGAGAGGTCTCCGACAGATCTTACGGATATCCACGAGAAATTCGCCTTGGCATTCTCTACGAGACAACCGTTCTCGTTATCGTGGACGTAGTTGCCGGTCATGGTGCCCGTGATATATCCGGCGTTCACCCCGTTCGTATTTACGAATCGGATACCTTCAAAACCATCCCAGAACTCATTGTCAATGAGCTCGGCAAAGATGACGCGGTTGGACATCACAGCTCCGATACTTCTTACATCGACGCCTCGTTTGCTGCCATGGGCGGTAACATGAGCGACTCTGATCCGGGCGATGTTCACGCCGACGAGGTCGGTTTCGATCGACGCCTGTGCCGCAGGGTTGCCGATGATCGCGAGCCGTTCGACCGAGTTTTCACCGCGCCCGATGCGGATCGGCGCCGTGTTGTTAACGCCCGGTGCGTTTAGTGAGCTTGCGGGAAGCCCGGATGTGTCGATGGTCACGCCGGATCGGCTAAATACGCGGCCTGTCAACGACATATTTTCCTGAAGCTCGAGCCGGCCGCCGTTCGGCCTTGCCGTCCCGTCCGCATCCGCAGCGGAAAGCACGTAGGTTCCGGGCGCGACGACTACGGTCTTTCCCGCATTGTTCGGATCGTTGACAGCTGTGTAGAGTTCCTCGACATTGGAGACAAAAACGGCATTTCGATAGCCGCCATCGAGGCCCATCGCGGTCGTGATCAGGCCGCCTCCAACAAATATGCTGGCCAATAGGCACAAAAGTCCCCTTCGAATCTGTTGTTTTTTTTCGATGATCATATCTGCTCCTTTCTTTTTCTTTTTTGTCTTATTTTTGGCCGCCAGTTGCTGTATAATTCCTGTCGAATCTTTCCAGGGCATTCAACAGGGCGTTAGACGGCAACCGGCGATGATTTCGCTCGCAACTGTACCGTTCAAAGCAGCCTTATGTCCTTGAAAAATTCTTCGAATTTTCTTCGAATTTTCTCCAACGGCTCTATGGACAGCGGCACGAGTCACGATTTTCACTTCAGATCGTTTCGGTTGTGTGAAACGGAGCGCTTGCTCCTAAAGAATGGTGATCCGGTACCGCTGACGCCCAAGGCATTCGACGTCCTCATCCATCTTGTAAAGAACGCGGGACATTTGGTCGAGAAGGAGAAGCTGTTCCAGTCTGTCTGGCCCGACTCCTTCGTCGAGGAAGGAAACCTGACGCGCACGATCCACACATTGCGCCGGGCCCTCGGCGAGAACGATAACGGGAATAAATTTATCGAGACTGTACCGACCAAGGGCTATCGGTTCGTTGCCGCGGTCGAAGATCCGCCAGAAGCGCCGATCACGCACGACGAGGGTTCAGTCGAGAATGCAACTGTCCCGACGGCAAAACCGGGCGGGGTTTGGACAGCCTTTCTCGGCCGGCCGATCCTCTGGATCATAGTGACTGCTCTCGTCGCTGGCGTTTCGTTTGAGATCTTAATGACGATCGGCTCAAAAGGCTCGGCCGCTGCGATGCTCGGGCCTGAAACTCTCAATGGGGAGGCGTACCAACACTTCACGCAAGGCCGGCTTCTCGTTGAGAGAAAGCTCCGCGGCGATGACCAGACCGCTCTCGCGGAATTCGATAAGGCGATCGAGCTCGACCGGAACTATGCCAATGCGTATGCCGGACGTGCCGACGCAAAATATATCCTATTCGTAAAATCGGGGTCACACGAGGATGTTAGCGAGGCCCGCACGGCGGTTCGAAAAGCGATCGAACTGGACCCGACGAATGTCTATGCGCTCACTATCGACTGTCGGATCCTTGCCACTTATGACTGGGATCGCGGTGAAGCCGAAAAGGAGTGCCGCAAGGCCGTCGAGATCGACCCGCAGAATGAGGGAGCCCATAGAGAGTTGGCCTTCCTGTTGAGTTCACTGGGCCGAAACGCCGAAGCTCTGCAGGCGATGGACAAGGCCGTGACCATTGCCCCGACCTCTTTCAACAAGCGTTCTCGCGGAGTCTTGCTCTATCTTTCCCGCGATTACGATGCTGCGCTCGACCAGTTCCTTCAGGTTTCCAGGACCGATCCGCTTTTTACCGAAACCGCTTGGTGGCTTTTACGCTGCTATCATATGAAGCAGGATCAAAAGGATGCGTTCGAAGTTTACGTTCTGTTCCTTGAAAGATCTGGAGCTTCTGCGGACGAGATAAAGTCCGTTCGCGAAACATTCGAAAGGTCCGGCTGGACTGAGGTCCTTCGGCGCATCGCCGACAAACTCGGGAAAAGTTCAATGCTGCCGGCCGGGATATACGCGCAGCTCGGCGAAAAAGACGAGGCGTTCGAGATCTTGGATAATATGTCAGAGCGGCGGGCTATTATGCTGGTCACCGCAGCCCGCGAGCCGATGCTGGACCCTTTGCGTGATGATCCGCGGTACGACGCTCTAATGGCAAAGATCGGGTTCCCGGATTCGCGCTGATCCAGCCGATCCGCAAAACATTAACCTAGCTGAGTCGCTCGAAGATTCCTGCGGCGCCCATGCTGTAGCGAGTGTTGCGACTACGCCGCGATCTGGTGAATCCGACGATAGACGCGATCATTCTTGATCCGAAGCTCGTAAAGATCGACCGCTTGCTGAAGGCGAAGCCAGATCTCAGGCTCCATACCAAGAGCGATCGCGATCCTTTGGGCGAGATCGACCGTTAGCCTGGAGTGCTCCCGAAGAAGCTCACCGACCGTTCTGGGCGAGACTCCAATGATCTTAGCGAATTCTACCTGCGACAGACCTAACTCAGGAAGCGTATCTTCTCGGAGAATTGCTCCCGGATGCGTCGGTTTTCGGTTTTGGTCAATCTTCATAGTGCACCTAGAACCTAATGATAGTCCTCCAGATCAACTTCACTTGCGTTTCCGTCCTGAAACCGGAAAGTAAGCCGCCAGTTCTTGTTTACTTTCATCGCCCAAGTTCCGGCTCGTTCGCCTTTTAGCTCGTGCAAGCCATATCCGGGAAATGAAAGTTGAGCCGCTTCATCCGCCTGATGTAGGGCATCCATCTGTCGTATCAGTTTAGCAGAAAAGTCGGCAGGAATTTGCTTCGACTTTCCTGTCTCAAACAATTGTCGCAGGCCCTTGTGCCTGAATGAGGTTATCATCCGCTTAGTCGATGCGTTCAAAAATTCCGGCTGCGCCCATGCCGCCGCCGACGCACATTGTGACCATTCCGTAGCGCGCCGATCGGCGTTTTAGTTCCTGCAGGATCGTCGCGGTCAGTTTCGCTCCCGTACAGCCGAGCGGATGGCCGAGGGCAACAGCACCGCCGTTTACGTTCACCTTCGAAGGATCCATTTCGAGCACCTTCATCACCGACAGCCCCTGTGCTGCGAAGGCTTCGTTTAGTTCGATCACATCGATCTGATCGAGTGTAAGGCCTGCGAGCTTCAACGCCTTTGGAATGGCATAGACCGGCCCGATGCCCATTTCTTCGGGCAGACAGCCGGCGGTTGCGAATGACACGAATCGTGCGAGCGGCGTCAATCCCAATTCCTTTGCCTTGTCCGCCGACATCACAACGACCGCTGCGGCTCCATCGGACATTTGCGAAGAGTTTCCCGCCGTGACTGTGCCTTTCGCATGGAATACGGGTTTGAGTTTTGCAAATCCTTCGGCGGAAGCGTCATAACGAACACCTTCATCGGTGTCGAAAACAACCTCTTTCTGACGCACGCGGCCTTTCTCGTCGAACTCATCGATGCGAACTGTCAACGGCACGATCTCGTCCTTAAAATTTCCGGCCTTTATCGCCGCTGCCGCCTTTTGGTGCGACCCGAGCGAAAACTCATCCGCCTGTTCGCGCGTGATCTCGTATTTTTTCGCGAGGTTCTCCGCCGTCAGGCCCATGTTCAGATAATAGTCGGGATAGCTGTCCGCAAGGCCTGGATTCGGGCGAAACGAATTGCCGCCCATCGGAATGGCCGTCATCGATTCCAGCCCGCCCGCAACAATGGCTTCTGCACCGCCGACCTGAATCCGCTCTGCGGCCATCGCGATCGTCTGCAATCCTGACGAGCAATAACGGTTGACGGTCATCGCCGACGCTTCTACCGGCAGCCCGGCGAGTACCGAAGCCGTCCGCGCAACGTTCATCCCCTGCGAAGCCTCAGGGAACGCACAGCCCATGATCACGTCGTCAATCAGCGACGCTTCAATCCCGGCCCGCGACACCGCTTCCTTAATTGCCACCGCCGCCATCTCATCCGAACGGGTATTTTTCAACGTCCCCTTCGGCGCCTTCCCCACAGCCGTCCGCACGGCCGATACGATTACTGCTTCTTTCATAACGTCGTTTGCTTCTAATCTATGTCACCGCCAGCTTCCATCCACTTTCGTACTTTCTCGTCAAATTCATCCCACGGGTCTTCGCCAAACTCTAGATCCCAGTCAATCTCGCTTTCCATGGTTTCATTCTCAAATGAAAGCCTGGCACCAAGACTTAGCAACTCCATAGCTTCCAATTCCCAAGACCCAATTTCCCAATCGTCGAGCGAACCATCGCGAAAGGTGCCCGACTCACATTCGAATATAGTGCTGCTAAAGGAATCACCGCCAAATGGCCCGGAGATATATCCACCAGTCGAAATCTTGAAACTCTCCTCACTCACAAACAGAGCACAGTAGCTCATGTCCCCTCCATTTCTGAGTACAATGTCAAGGCCGATGTGAATCCCCGTCGGCGTCCGCGGCAAGAGTCCTAGAGCGTATTTCATTATGGATAAATTCTTCAGCTGGCTCGGACTCAATGGGCCGTGTGCAATCACTTTGTCAATGAGTCCAATTAGCTCGTATTTCACCCATCTTTCATCAGGTCTGAAAGGAAAGCAATCATCATAAGGCCACTCTGGCCGACTTTCTTCTCGCATCTCTGTCATATGTTGCCTTCCGTAGCTGCCTAAAAAGAACACGCTATTGCGATTATTTATTTTGACCAACCTTCAACACAGACAAGCAAGACAATGTGATCAAGAATAGAACTGAGTAGCGCTAATCCTCAACAAAATACTTTCCCGGCTCGTCCGTGCAGCCGTCCGCCAGGCTGCATAGACGGCGAAAATTCGCCATTGTCGCGAGCCAAGCATCTTCGCCCGCAACGCCGACTATATTTTCTTTAACTTTTGGCCGGTCCACGAGATCCTTTTCCTTGAGTAAGAAAACGGCATCATCGTAATCCTTTTGACGACCGGCAAACATCTTCAAGATCAAAAGCCATTCTGGCGAGATCAACTGAAAGCCATTCGGCAAGAGGACGGCCTCGGCTAATGCTTTTTGATAATATTTCGCGTAACCGTCGCTCCGGACGATCCAATCCACATCGACCTTGTATTTACCGACCTCGATCGAATAGTTGCTTCCACCAAAGGTCAGCGGAGCGCGCTCTTTTAGCGAGATGTTTCCCGAAGCGATGAGATCAACGTCTTTAGTTAGCCGCGGGCTGCCGTAGAGGTACATAGCGATGCCTCCCGCGATAGCCCATCTAACATTCTCGCCCTCGGCAACGTCGCCGATCTGTCGTGCCGCGGCAAGCCCGGTGTCGGTCGAGATCGTGGGGCTATCGACGTTCTTTTGAACCCGTTCAATTATTTCCTGCTCGCTCATACGATCATATTCTGCCTGTGTTTCTCAAGATAAAGCAATATTTCCGCTCCACCCGTCAATTCTCGATCGCGACCGAAACCTCCGCGATCTCAAGCACATCGCGTAAAAGAATTGTTTTGATCTCGATCAAAAATCCGCGTTTGCCGCCGTTTATGTAGATCTTTTCGAGCGACAGGATGCTCTTCTCAACATAAACCGGCATTGCCGTCTTCGTTCCGAAAGGTGAAGTGCCGCCGAACTGATAACCCGTCCACTTTGATGCTCGTTCAGCCGTCGCCGGCTCGACCAACTTTACGCCGAGCAGCCGTGCCAGCGTCTTCGTCGAAACCTCGCGGTCGCCGTGCATCAGGACGATCAGCGGCTTTTTCTCGTTCGTTTCAAAGACCAGTGTTTTTATCACCGCGTGCTCATCCACACCCAACTGCTTCGCCGATTCCCGCGTCCCGCCTTTTTCGACATAATCGTAAAGATGCGGCACGAACTCGATCATTCTATCTCGCAGAAACCTGACCGCCGGCGTGATCGGGTAGTGCATTGCCTCAACTAAGCCGCCTCCGCCGAAGGCTTGCGACAGACAAAGAACGCGACCAATGCGCCGAGCAGGACATCGACCGTCCCGCAAAATCCCGGCCACCAGATCGGAACCCCACGGTCTTCAATGAAGAGATAATGAACAAAGTCGAACACGCCATGAGCCGCTATCCCCGCTGCCACGATCAGGCAGCCTTTCCGATAGCCGGCAATGGCCGCGCATATAAAGATCAAAGCAAATATGGACTCGATGAGAACGACCGACAAGCGTCCGTCCAGCGTCGCGAACAGGACATATAGCAGGCCAATGACGATCAGAATGGTCGGGTAGAACGATCGGTCCTTCTCAAACCCGCTGACCCTGCCGAAAATGACAAGGGCGACGGCGGCGAAAATACCTACGATATATTCCATTTCAGGGAACCTATACTTCCCTATACCGAAAGCACGTCGTCAGATGGTCGTTCACCAAGCCGGTAGCCTGCATAAAAGCGTACATTATGGTCGAACCGGCGAACTTGAATCCGCGTCGCTTAAGATCTTTCGAAAGGGCGTCTGAAACATCGGTCTTTGCCGGAACGTCCGCGATCGCCTTGCGTTTCCCGTCGATGGGTTTGCCGCCCACGAACGCCCACACGTATTTGTCGAACGAGCCGAATTCATTCTGCACTTCCAAAAACGCTTTCGCATTTGAGACCGCTGAGGCGACCTTCAGGCGGTTGCGGATGATGCCGGGATCGAGCAGCAGCTTTTCGATCTTAGCGTCCGAGAATCTTGCGACCTTCGCCGGCTCGAAATTCGCAAAGAGTCGCCGATAATTCTCGCGTTTTGCAAGGACGGTGTCCCAACTCAGACCCGCCTGCGCACCTTCGAGGATTAGGAACTCGAAGAACAGCCTGTCGTCATGCACCGGCACACCCCATTCCGCATCGTGATACGGAATATTCAGTTCGTTCTTTGCCCAACCGCAACGCTTCATAATCACCAAACTATCGTTCGAGCTTATAGACCTCCATCGTGCAAACCTGCGGATTTTCTTTGAACGCCGGCACGATAGACATCTTCCCGGTCGCTCTTACGACGTCTTTGTTGAGGGCGATCTGGTTACCGGCGTCGTCGCGAACCTTGATGTCCTCTTTCTTATATCCGCTTTCGAGTTTGCTGACCGTGTCTGCCCCTGTGCCTTCTTCGATATCGACACGCATCTTTTTGTCGCTCCCGGGACTTTCGAGCAGTACGAAGCCACAATTGAGCCGGCCGCCTCCAATGTTTGAGCAAAATACGCTGCCGTCATCCGCAAGGACGCCCTTCACCTCGAGCGTTTTACCGTCATTCCCGGCGTCGCAAGCCTTAGACATCTCGACCGACTCACCCTTTACTGCACAGCCCGCGATAATCACCGCAAGCACGACTATCAAGAATATTCTCATCTTCATTTTTCACTCCTCGCCGTGCGGGAAACCGGCTGTCTCGAATACTCGTTTCGCCTGCCGAATATGCCGCTTCTCGTGTTCGATCATGATATCCAGAGCGTCGCCGAGGCGATAGGTCATCAGCTTCAAAAATGGCGACGTAACGACCGTTCGTTCAAGGTCGAGTTTGCCGATCTCGTCCATCTTGTCAGAGATGTCCTGTTGGTGCTCGCGGAATCGCTCGACGATGTCGCCATCGATCTCACTCGGCGGAACGATCTCTTTGGATGGCGCCTTAAATTTCTTTGCATCGTTCACCAAGCTTTTCTTCAGAAAGCCGCCAAAAAATCCCGAAAGCGGAGAGACCTTTTCCCAGAATGAATTACCCTCGCCGCGAAGTTTCGCCTCAATGATAGGCTTCATCTCATCATTCGTTTTGATGAGATGATCCAGGCACTGCGCAATGCTCCAGCTTTCCGCCGCAGGTTTCCAATTCAGCTGCTGAGGCGAAAGCGAGCCGAACACTTCGCGTGCATCGTCGGCAGTATTTGCTAATTCTTCTTTGATCGAATCGGCCTTTTCGCTCATAGTGCTCCCTTCTTTCCCGGGCTCCGCCCGTCTATTTGCGGAAAAGCTATGCTTTTCCGTGCGTTTCCAAACAATGCCGATGGCGGCTCCGCCGCCGTCCTCTCACCTCTGTGCTCTCCGTGTCCTCTGTGGTAAACCGGCCTTCTGACCGCCCGCTAACGCAGGCGGTTCTGACTGGAAGTCTCAATTTCTGAGCGGTTTGCCGGTTTTTAGCATCGCGGCGATACGCTCCTGCGTTTTTCTCATACCGCAAAGCGAGAGGAAAGCCTCGCGTTCGAGATCGAGCAGATACTGCTCCGAAACTTCGGCACGATGGTTGATCGAACCGCCCGCTAGGATGTGCGCAAGCTTGGCGCCGACGATCTTATCATGTTCGGAAATAAAGCTGCCGCGGTTCATCATATGTATCGCAAGTTTCATGGCAGACTCGGCCGATTCGCCAAAGACCGTAACATCCTTTCGCTCTACGGGAGCGACAAAACCGCTCGCCGCAAGGTTCAGGACCTCTTGTTTTGCATCCTGAATGAGCCGGTCGCCGTTCATCGAGATCGAATCGCAAGCCGCGAGGAATCCGAGCTCGCGCGCCTCTTGAGCGGAAGTTGCGACCTTGCCCGTGCCGATCGTCTCGAACGTCTTTTTCAAGAATGCGATCGGGTCCGCATCCGGCGTCTTAGCCCATGCGTCGCTCGCACGCATCGCCATTTCCTTCGTGCCGCCGCCCGCAGGAATCACGCCGATGCCGACCTCGACAAGCCCGATGTAAGTTTCCGCCGCGGCACGCACTCGGTTGCCGTGCAGCGTGATCTCGCATCCGCCGCCAAGCGTCAGCCCGTATGGAGCCGTAACGACGGGCTTTGCCGAATATCGCATCCGCATCACCGCTTTTTGCAGGCCGTGGATCATCATCTCGATGTCGTCCCACTCTTCTTCCTGTGCGGCAAGAAGCAGCATCATGATGTTCGCACCGGCCGAGAAATTCCCGCCCTGATTGCCGACGACCAGCCCGACGTGATTCTTCTCCACCTCGTCGATCGCCGTGTTTATCATGGCGATGGTATCGCCGCCGAGCGAATTCATCTTCGAGTGGAATTCGAGACACGCGACGCCATCGCCGATGTCGATGAGCGAGGCCGCCAAGTTCGACTTGATAACTCCAGTTCGGTCTTTTACATCGTTCAGGAGAAGCACGCCGGGCCGCGCCGGAAACTCTTTGTAGCCGCCGTTCACGAGGTCGTAGAATTCCGTCTGGCCGTTCTCACGTTTGTAGAAGCTCGTTGCACCCGCCGCAAGCATCTTCTCGATGCTCTCCGGGATCGCCGCACCTTCTTGCTTCATCCTTTCGACGGAACGCTCAAGCCCGATCGCGTCCCACGTCTCGAAAACGCCGATCTCCCAGCCGAAGCCCCATTTGATCGCGTTGTCGATCTCGACGATCGTATCGGCGATCTCAGGAATACGGTTCGCAGAATAACGCGACATTCGCGAGATCGTCTTCCAGAGGAACTCGCCTACGCGATCCTCGCCCCAAACGAGTGCGTTTATGCGTTTCGGCAGGTCGTCGATCTGCTTTGCCGCCTCTATCGACGGGAATTTCGTTTTCTGCTGCGGCTTGTACTCGAGCGTTGCGAGATCGAGTTCGAGGATGGCTCGATTCCCTTCCGCATCCTTCGACTTCTTGAAAAAACCACCGCCGGTCTTGTCGCCCAGGATCTTCGCCGCGAGCATCTTCTCGATCACTTCCGGCAGCCTGAAAACTTCGCGATCCTCGTCCTCAGGTATCGCCGGGTAAAGATTGTTGTTGACGTGCGCAAGCACATCGAGGCCGACAAGATCCGATGTACGGAAGGTCGCAGATTTTGCATGGCCGATCGCCTTGCCGGTCATCTGATCGACCTCGGTCGGCGAAAAGCCCATCGCGATCATCTCGTGCACCGTTGCCATCATCCCGAAAGTCCCGATGCGGTTCGCGATGAAATTCGGCCTGTCTTTTGCGGGCACGACGCCTTTTCCAAGACGCTGATCTAGGAAACCTGCGACGCCGCACGCGATCTCGCCGCTCGTCTGCTTGCCGGGGATCAGCTCGACAAGCTTCATATATCGCGGCGGATTGAAGAAGTGTATCCCGACGAAATGCTGCTTGAAGTCATCCGAGAAAGGCTCGGCTATCGCGTCGACGGGCAGGCCGCTCGTGTTCGAGGCGATCACGGCCGTCGGCTTCCGAAACTTGTCCACCTCGGCGAAGAGTTTGTGCTTGATATCGAGATTCTCGACGACCGCTTCGATCACAAGGTCACACTCGCCGAGCTTCGCGAGATCGTCCGTGAAGTTGCCGAGCGTGATAAGTTTCGTGTTGGCAAGCGACATAAACGGCGCCGGCTTTAGCTTTTTCGCGGCGTCAAAAAGCGAAGTGACGATGCGGTTGCGAACCTTTCGATCGTCGAGCGAAAGTCCGCGTTTCTCTTCGTCCGGCGACAGCTCCTTCGGAGCGATGTCCAACAGCAAGGTTTCGACACCCGCGTTCGAAAGATGTGCGGCGATCGCGGCACCCATTGTTCCCGCACCAAGTACGGCGGCTTTTTTTATCAGCATAGTTCGAAATGGCTCGGCGCCCGTTGGCATCGGAAAAACTTGGCGCCTCAGCAGCCGCAATTATACTGAATGAGCATTCATTCAGCAAGGCTGTCGGGCCTACGTTGGACCTTTTCGGCTGCCCGACATAAGCGATGATAAACAACCTGCACACGTCTTAGAAGCACAGACTTCACAAAACGTATCAAACCGCANNCACGATTTGCACGAAATGCACAAAATGTATCAAACGCACAAAGTGCACAGGCAGTGCGCCGTCAGGCTTGCCCTTTGGCAGTGCGGTCGGGCTTGCCCGACCGTCGATGCCATTACAGCCAACTGGAGCCCGCGTAGCGGGCGACAGACAAGATCGTCGGCGGAACAAAAAAAGCGGCGGGATCGCTCCTGCCGCTTTTGTCCTAACCGATCGGGTGGCTTTTATTGTTCAGAAACCCAGTCCGCATCGGAAATATTATCTTCGAGCGAGATAAAACGCGACGGCTGGGCGAACGTATATCGTTTGGCCGAAACCGAAACGACGACGCCCTGGCCCGATTCGATATTCTCGAACGCGAAGTAGCCGAACGATCCGGTGATCGCATAATGCATCGTGCCGTCTTCTTCCGTCAGCATCACGCGGACATTGCGGATGCCGTTGCCGTTCGCCGTCGTGATACGGCCCGTAACCGAAACAGGTGCTGCTGAGGGAGCGAGGACGAAACCGAAATCGTAATTGTGGTTGTTGTCGCCCGGATTGCCCGTCGTAACCGGTATCTGGAGGTAGTTGCCCGAGCTGTCATAATCGCCGTCCGAGTCCGAACCTTCGTCGAAACCGTTCTGCGAGGTCTGATCCAGCACCGTCTTGCGGAGGCCGAAAAGCGGGCCGCCGTTCGCCGAATCCTGCGGTCGGTCGAGTTTGATCGTGTAGTTCGAATTGAACTTGATGCCGCCGTTCACCTGGCCGATGTTGTCGTTCTGATCCGGGTCGGCGACAGTGCTCGAGACGAAATAATATTCACCGTTCGCATCCGTTACTGCCGTTGCGACAAGCACATTGTTCGAATCATATAGATGAACCGTCACTCCTGCGATGCCCGGCTCACCCGGATCCTGCACGCCGTTATCGTTGGAATCACGCCAAACCCGATTCCCCAACTCGATCGGCGCCGCCTCACAAAGCGGAAGGACATTGCCAAGTCCATTTGCCTTACCGAAAGTTGGGTTGAAGCCGTTTGCATAGTAACCCCGATTTTGTTGACCGGCAGATGCTCCGGAGTTTAGGAACCATCGATATCCCTGCGAATCGTAAACGTTCGTACCGGCGAGATAGATGGGATCGAAGATGCCCGCGACAAATTCGTTGTGGCCGGGGATCTGAGCCGCCGTGCCAAGGGCAACTTCAGCGTGCGGCGTGCTGTTGGGGTGGTAGTTCTCCTGATAATAGTACTCAGCACCTCCAGGCCCTTCATTCGTGTTCTGGGGTGCGGAGCCGATTCCACCGCAGCGGCCATTGCTCTCAAGCGTCCAGCCATTCGTTGGATCACCACAAGCACGCAAGATATCGCCTGCGGTGATGCCCTTTGATTCAATGCCTGTGTCGTTCGGGTTGCTGGCGGTGTTGTACCCGGTCTGGTCACCCATCCGGTCGCGAAATGACATGATCAAATTGCCATTATCGAAATCAATATCCGTGAACATCGGCTGAGGGTACGTCCAAGCACCTCCAGGGTTCTCTGCATCAAAGACCGTCGACCAGCTACGCCAAGCTCCGGGATTTCCCGGATCAGCTTGGCCACGCGGATACCGAAGGCTAAACGAGAGGACCGGATTCTGGGTATAGGTCAGCGTGGTCGGATCGACCTCAAAAACATAAGCCCAACGACCGCGATTTGCGTTACTGCCATTGCTGCAAACCGCACCAACATACACCTTTCCCTCATGATAAGAAACGGCGAAAGGCCGGTAGTAGTCAACGTTCCTGCATCTATTGCTATCCGTCGGCGTCGGAAAATCGACCCTCGTAATTGTCGTGTTGTTCAGCGTTCCCGAGGTTGGAATCTTATAGAGCCTGCGATCTGCAAGGTTCATCACGAACAGATTGGCTCGATCGTCAGACATTGCCATCCCGCCAAGCGAGGTCTTGCCGACCGCATCCCACGCTGTGTTGCCGTTATCCGTATACCAATTAGACGTATCGTGTGCATTGGCACCGGCGGTGTTAGCGCCGAAGACAGTATTGAGATCGACATAAAGCGATGCCGTGCTGCTTGCGGGATCGACCTTGTAGATCGCTCCTGTGCCGTTCGGGCCATAGTTTGCATGCCGCTTCATAAAGGCAGAGACATAGATCATCTTATTGACCCTGTCATACGCAAGGCCAAAGGTCGTGCCGATCTCGGCCGCGCTCGCAAGATTTGTGTATCCGGGGGCCGTGAAATCGGTAAACGCAGCCGGAAAAGCTCCATTTTCTGTGCCCGTTCTCGTACTGCCGGCGCTATACGGGACTGACATCAGGGCATCCGGCCCATTGTTAGCTCCGTACGAATAAAGCTGCGACACGATGTCCGGGTTGTCCTGGCAATAATCCGTCGGACCGCTCAAAGCAAGGTTTACGTTTGTGCTCCCGTTGTTCGGAACAAACTGGACGGTCGCACCGGCATTTGTCGTTGATGTCGGAAGTGCCCCGGTTCCCGAACCCGACGTACGACTCCGAGCCGAGGGCGTATAGCCCGTAGGAAGACCAGTAAACTCGATACGATAAGGCCCGGTTCCTGCCGAAGCGATGCTGTACGTTCCATTCGCTGCCGAGGTTGCGGTTCCGCGAGCGGTTCCCGCCGCGTCATACAGCGTAACGGTCACCCCCTGAACACCGACATCCACGGACCTTGGTGCCGCGGCGGTCCCGCCCGACGTATCATAAAGCCCGTTCTGATTAAAATCTTTGAACACACGGCCGGAATAAGTTCCGGCTTGCGGGGCGAGCTGTTTATCGTCGTCGGACCGAGCAGATTGTGCACCGGAATGGGTCGAAAGCAGGGCCGCCACAGCGATAGCTGAACAAAAGACGAGCGAACCGAGTACAGTTCTAGCGGTAAAGTAGGTCTTGGCCATAATTTTCCTCAGGGATGCGTCGGAATACAGAAGCAACGATCAAACAGTAAACTCCAAGTAAAACACTGAGAGTTTTGGCGTTAACCGTTCAATGTTCGGGGATCTAAATTTTCTGGTGAGGCGGCAGGCCGCGTTCCAAGCGCATTCGGCACGCGAACCACCAAAAATAATGTAGCAGAGGTGTTTAAGGAACGTCAACAGGAAAAAAACACCAAGAAATTCCTACTCTCCACTAGCGTTTGAGGCGTTCGGCGTACATTTTCCTGAATTTTGCGACCTTCGGGGCTATAACGGCCGAGCAGTATGGTTGGTTGGGATTGTTGACGAAATACTCTTGATGATAGTCTTCCGCCGGCCAGAACTTCTCAAATGGGACGACCTCGGTGACGATCGGGTTCGGGTAGATCGCCGCCGCGTCGATCTCGCGGATGACGGCCTCGGCTACCTGTTTTTGGGCTTCCGAATGATAAAAGACCGATGAACGATACTGTGTGCCGATATCGCCGCCTTGCCGGTTAAGGGTCGTCGGATCGTGGACAGTAAAAAATACGCGCAGGATGTCCGAGAAATCGATCTCCGCGGGATCGAATTCTATCTGGATCACCTCGGCGTGCCCTGTCGAGCCCGTGCAAACTTCCTGGTAGGTCGGCGAATCTTTATGCCCGCCGGAATAACCTGATACAACGCTTTCGACGCCGCGAAGCTCGTCAAAGACCGATTCCGTGCACCAAAAACATCCGCCTGCGAGGGTCGCTCGTTCAAGTGTCGCCATCTTACTTCGCACCTTGCTGACGATCGGTCAGCTCAAAAAGAAACTCGAAGATCTCGGCATGCCGCCTTGCCTGCTCGATCGTCTCACCCCAAACGTAAAGCCCATGCCTGCGGATCAGCACCGCGTTTGACGATTCATTGTCGATCAGGACATTCGCAATGACGTGAGATAACGCGACCTGATCGGCCGAATTCTCGACGATCGGTATCTTTTCGACGCGGGCCGCACTATTCGCGCCCTCGATACCCTTTAGGGCCTCGTAATCCTTGAGCATCAGGCCGCCGTCAACAAAACATCGATCCGCAAGGAGCAGCCCGGGAACTGTCTGCGTATAGAGAATGCATCTCGCTTTTGGACGATGCCGATAGATCGCAAGATGCAGAAGCGTTTCGTCCGCCGGACGTCCAAAACCCTGAATTATCTCAGCGTCGTCATCGAGCTCGAGGAAATTTGTGTCATCAAGCGTCGCGATCTCATCACCGGCCGCAGTAATGCAAAGACGCATCGGCCTGCGTGCAAGCAGTGCGCTGTAGTTGCCGCTCCCGCCGCGTGCCCAGCCTCGTCGGTAGAACTCCTTCGCCGTTGCCGAGAGCAGCTCGACGGGACTTGCTGGTTTTTGAGTAGGTTCGGCCATTGCCAGTCGTTATTCTTCTTCCTCGCGAAGCTTGTCTAGTACGCTGCGGTCTTCGAGTGTCGTTACATCGCCAGCGACCACACCGCTCGTTGCGAGTTCGCGCAGAAGCCTTCGCATTATTTTACCTGAACGCGTCTTCGGAAGCGCATCCGTGAAGCGAATATCGTCGGGTCTCGCCAATGCCCCGATCTCTCTTGCCACGTGCTCACGAAGCTCGGCCTTAAGCTCGTCAGACCCTTCCTTTCCGCCTTCAAGGGTGACGAATGCCGCGATTGCCTGCCCTTTTATCTCGTCGGGACGCCCGACGACAGCAGCCTCGGCGACCGAAGCGTGAGAGACGAGGGCGGATTCGATCTCCGCCGTTCCAAGGCGATGGCCGCTGACGTTTATCACGTCGTCTATGCGGCCCATCACCCAGTAATATCCACGCTTGTCGCGACGTGCACCATCGCCCGCGAAATAGACGCCTTCGATCTCTGACCAATACGCGAGTTTGTAGCGGTTGTCGTCACCCCAAAGCGTTCTGAGCATCGAAGGCCAAGGCTGCTTTACGACCAGGTAGCCGCCTTCATCGATCGCCGCCGAACGCCCATCCTTCGCCATGATATCGACAACAATGCCGGGCAGCGGACGCGTCGCCGAACCGGGAACCGTCGGTGTAGCTCCCGGAAGCGGTGAGATCATTATCGTCCCCGTTTCGGTCTGCCACCATGTATCGACTATCGGACACCTTTCGCCGCCGATCACCTTGTGATACCACATCCACGCCTCAGGATTTATCGGTTCGCCGACCGTCCCGATCACTCGGAGCGAAGAAAGGTCGTGCCTGTCCGGATATTCGCGTCCCCAGCGAATAAAGGCTCGGATCGCGGTCGGCGCAGTGTAGAGGATCGTAACCTTGTGCCGCTCGATGATGTCCCAGAATCGGTCGAAGTCCGGGTGATTCGGAGCGCCTTCATACATCAGGACCGTCGCCGCATTCGCGAGCGGTCCATACACAACATACGAATGTCCCGTTACCCAGCCGATGTCGGCCGTACACCAGTAAATGTCCTCAGGCTTGAGATCAAAGACGAGCTTTGTCGAATACGCGGCTTGCGTTAGATAGCCGCCCGTTGTATGCAAAATGCCCTTTGGTTTGCCGGTCGTTCCCGACGTGTAAAGGATGTAGAGCGGATGCTCGGCATCGAGGTGCTCGGGCGGGCAGTCCGCCTTCGCGTCCGTCATCAGGTCGTGCCACCAATGATCGCGGCCTTCCTTCATCGCGATCTCGGTTCCCGTTCGTCGGAAAACGACCACGTTCTCGATCGTCGGACACTCTGCGATCGCCTCATCAACGATCGGCTTTAGCCGAATTTCGCGGCCGCGTCGATAGCCGCCATCTGCTGTGATGATCGCCTTGCAGCCGCAGTCATTTACGCGGTCTCGTATCGAATCTGCCGAGAACCCGCCGAAGATCACCGTGTGCGGCGCTCCGATCCGAGAACACGCAAGGATCGCGACGGCCAATTCGGGAACAAGCGGCATATACACCGCGACACGATCGCCCTTTTCGACACCGAGGCGTTTTAGGACATTCGCGAATTTCGAGACTTCCCGGTGGAGATCCCGATATGAAAGCCGGCGTTCTTCGCCCGGTTCACCTTCCCAAATTATGGCCGTTTTGTCGCCGTTCGTTTCGAGATGGCGGTCGAGACAGTTGTACGAAGCATTTAGCTTCCCGCCCGAAAACCACTTCGCGTGGGGCGGCTCCCAATCAAGAACTTTCTCCCAGGGCGCGAACCAATCGAGAGCTTCAGCCTGCTTTGCCCAGAATGCCGGCAGATCGGCCTCGGCCTCGGCATACATTTTCTCGTAATCCTGGAAGCTCTTGACGTATGCAGTTGCGGCAAATTCTGCGGATGGCGGAAAGGTGCGTTCTTCGGTAAGAACGGATTCGATCGTCGGTTTGTCAGCCATATAAGACTAGATTATAGAACATCTTACACGGCTTATGCCTAAGCCGCTTTTGCACAAATTTCGTTGATGCCATACTCTTTATCCGTTCCCTGTTTAGCCGCCGAAAAACTATGCCGCTTCTTGAGATGCACGACATTCAAAAGGAATTTCCCGGCGTGCGTGCGCTCGACGGCGTGACATTCACGCTCGAAACTGGCGAGTTCCACGCTCTGGTCGGCGAGAACGGTGCCGGAAAATCGACCTTGATGAAGGTTCTCTCCGGTGTTTATCCGGCAGGCGAATTCGACGGCCGGATCGTGATCGATGGCCGCGACCTCTCATTTTCCGGCATACGGGATTCTGAGAACGCCGGCATTGCGATCATCTTCCAGGAACTCTCGCTCGTTAAGGAATTGAGCGTCGGTGAGAATATTTTCCTTGGTCGCGCGCCGTCGCGAATGGGCGTAATCGACTGGACAGAGCTTTACAGGCAGGCGTCGAGATTGCTTGGTGAACTCGGTCTATCCATCGACCCGCGGGCAAAGGTCGGCTCTTTGGGCATCGGCCAGCAGCAGCTCGTCGAGATCGCAAAAGCTCTTTCGCGAAAGGCCAGAATTCTTGTCCTTGACGAACCGACCGCCGCACTCACAGATACCGAGGTCGAAACTCTTTTTGCGATCCTGCACGATCTGAAAACTCGCGGCGTCGGTATGATCTACATCTCGCACCGGCTCGACGAAGTTTTTCGTATGAGCGACCGCATCACCGTCTTGCGCGACGGCCGTACCGTCGCGACGCATTTGGCCGCAGAAACGACGAAAGACGGCATCATTGCTGAGATGGTCGGCCGCGAAGTTACTGATCTCTTCCCTGAAACAAAGCACGACCTCGGCGAAGTGGTCCTGCAGGCCGAAAATGTTGAGGTCTATTCGGTAGATGAGCCGGACAAGAAGATAGTTGACGGCGTTTCTTTCTGCGTTCGGGCTGGAGAAGTTCTCGGCATCGCAGGCCTTATGGGCGCGGGGCGAAGTGAACTCCTTTCGGCGATCTTCGGCGCATGGCAAGGCAAACATTCGCTGAAGCTTGAACTTTCCGGTGACCCGACAACGATCAGAACGCCGCGTGATGCGATCCGTGCGGGCATTGGATTCGTTACCGAGGACCGCAAGCGCTACGGCCTGATCCTCGAACAGACGATCCTCGACAATATGACGCTGGCCGCACTCAAGCGAGTCTCGGGCCGTGTTCTCACAAGCCGAACAAAAGAACGTCGTGCGGCCGTCGAACCGATGCGCTCGCTGCGAATAAAGGCACCGTCGGTCGAGACTGTCGCCGGCACGCTTTCGGGCGGCAATCAGCAGAAGGTCGTCCTCGGCAAATGGCTGCTGACCAAGCCCAAAGTTCTCTTCCTGGATGAACCTACGCGCGGCATCGATGTCGGCGCAAAGCAGGAGATCTACAACGAGATAAACAAGCTTGCCGCGACCGGCCTTGCGATCGTACTTGTGTCGAGCGAACTGCCCGAAGTCCTCGGGCTTTCGGATCGAGTGATCGTTCTGCACGAAGGCAAATTGACGGGTGAATTTTCAAAGGCCGATGCGACCGCGACCCGCGTGATGGCCGCGGCCACAGGACACGCGCCCGATACTGCGTTTACAAAATGAGCGACTCAAAAAGCATACTCACCAACCGTGCGGCACTGCGTGCCTATGCGATGATCGGCGTGCTCGCGGCGATCTGGATCCTGTTTCACATAATTACGCCCGGGCACACGTTTTTGACCCCGCGAAATCTCTCGAACCTGATGACGCAAACCGCTGTCACTGGTGTGATCGCGGTCGGAATGTTGATGGTTATCGTCTCCGGCCAGATCGATCTTTCGGTCGGCTCGATCATCGGCTTTGCCGGCGGAGTTTCAGCCTATGTGATGACGGAAATGGGCTTCTCGATGACGGTCGCCATCATCGCCGCCGTCGCTATGGGAACCGCTATCGGGCTCTTTCAGGGTGCGTTGACCGCGTACGTGAATATTCCGTCCTTCATAGTCACGCTCGGGGGGTTGCTCGCGTGGCGGGGCGCCGCAAAATGGCTGCTCGGCGGGAACACGATCCCGGTCTCGGACGAAATTTTCAAGGGCATCGGCAACGCGAATCTGCCCGCCGTTTATGGCTGGGTCGTCGCAGGACTTTTTGTCGCGGCGGTTTTTTATGCGGCATATCGCAGGGCCGCAACCGCCCAAACAGACGGCAGCGGACGCCTTTCTCGCGAACTGCTGAAGGCGGCGTTTCCGGCCGCAGCGATAGTTGTCTTCATCGCGATCATGAATGCGTGGCAGGGCGTGCCTGTTCCGGTCGTGATCTTCTTTTGCGTT
>JRYI01001522.1_pt1 | contig 32924 bp, 21 predicted proteins | sample 235361 | NCBI WGS metagenome assembly JRYI01 (sample SAMN03074212, study PRJNA261471) | activated sludge metagenome | biome: Common Effluent Treatment Plant; feature: Wastewater; material: Activated sludge; isolation source: activated biomass in a lab-scale reactor treating industrial wastewater at...
CCGGCAATTCATCGAGGAACGACTTGCAATACCCATACATAGAAACGATTCTACCAACATTTACGCCATTCAATTTGGCGACATTACTATTTAGTTCAGAAACGAATTACACAACTTTTTGATGATTTTTGATTCGAAATTTGGGTAAAAAAAGCTAGGCCAAGATTATCACGTTATAGGACAAGAGAAAATAACCTCTACCCGAGTACGTTTGGTTATAGATATTGCGACTAAAAGTCTTGTCTGGAGACGACATCGTACAAACTTTATTGTGCGACATAAAGACGCTCAAATTTCAGCGGGTTTACCAATTGTCGATTTTCTATTTAGGAACGTTTTTTGACTCTTACTCAGCCGGCGTTTTGAATTCCCGGTTAGCATCATAGACGTAGTTTTTGTTCTGTGACATGACTTCAAAATAATAGAGGGTGTCTGGCTTTAGATCTGTCAGAACAAACTCGTGATGGGTAGTTCTCTTTTCAGTTTGTACGTCAAAAGGATAGGTTCGGTCGAGTCCATAATTTACCTTGCCATTTGCCGGATGGTTTGTTTGCCAAGTTATCTTGGTTGAATTGGCGGATAGTATTTCAACTGTTACATCAGAAATGGTGGTCGGTTCAGACACAAAGTTGTAGCCAAATTTAACCATCGCAAAACCGGCTTTCTCTGATACGTACTGAGTTCTCTCTCCGACCACAAAGAGGACATTTGCAAATAAGCTTTGTGTTCCCCTACCCACGGCTTGGATGCCGCCACCAATTGCAACTACTGTGTTTCTAGCGCCACTAAACAGGTTATTTGCTTCGTTGCCGATGGCTTCGGCTACTTGCTTTGTACCCTCTGAAATTGCACCAAATGAGGAGCTTAGAGCACTTGTAATACCGGAAACTCCAGAGCCAAGAGAGGACATAGCTCTGCCGGCCACTCCTGGCGCTTTACCCGCTAGGTAGTTGTAGCCGTCACCAATTGAACCAAATGTCCAACTAATGGCCCTACCCGCTTGGTTGAAGCCAAAAGCAAGAGCTGAGGTTGTTTGGTTAATAATTAGTCCGGCCAAATCAGCCGTTGTTCTAACGGCTAGTGACGCAATGTTTACAGTGGTTTTAGCCACAAAAGCAACTGCACTGTAACCGGCTCTGGCCATCGATCCGATTGTCTTTACCGTGAATCCAATTACCGAAGATATGCCGTTTCCAATCGCACTGAGAGTGCTTGAAACTATGTTTGAGGTGGTATCGATAGCGGTATCGACCACTTCTCTGCCCTGATCTGCCAGCTCTCTGGTTATGGTGGGTTCAACCGGCTTGGTGATCTCGACGTCCTCAATTGATGATGGTTTCTCTTCCTCAGGAAGCTGACTAATCTCCTCCTCTATTTCTTGTCTTTCCTCTGGAGTGGTGATTTGAGACACTGTGGTGATATCCAGAGTGAAACTGGTTTCTCCCGAAGCGTTGTCTGCTATATCTTTCCCCTTAATGGTGATTTTATAAGTGCCTAACTCCATCTCTTCTCTGAGGATGTATTCAAAGGGCAGGTACTTGTCGCATTTTTGTTTTGTATTGTCAGTAATTTCCGTGTCCCCACAAGTCCACCACGGTGTGTTGAGATTGAGAGTTTCAATTAAGTATGGTGAGTACCCGGTACTGGATTGTTTTTCGATGTTGAGCTCGACACTCTTGGGCCCGGAGGCAACTTTGGGCCCGTCTTCAGATTGCTCTTGTCCTTCACTGAGTTCCGGGCCGGCAAGAGCGTCTGTTATCTTGCCAAAGATAGTTGGAGTTCTATCAGTGGTGGCAAAGTACTCTGAATCCAAGGGAACGTGATTTATCTGAGTGAAGTTAACGTTTGGATTGGTGCGATCAACAAAGAACCGGCTTGATGAAGTTCCTTCATTGCCGGCATTATCTACTGCAACTACCCGCCAGTTAACCATACCCTCCAATACCTTGCCATCATTATTATTCGCTCCCCAGTCTCTTGAAGACTTGGTGGTGACTTTTATGAGGTCGTTACTCGGGTCTGAGTCGCTAAGGTTTTCGTAATTGATGATGTAGTTGGAGGCTTCAAAAGTGTCGGTGCGGTTGGGATCGATGGAATCTATTGAAAAATCCTTATCTCCCGGATTATCGACAATTAGTTTGTAGTTTTTAATTCCGGAAATGTCTGAAGTGGGTTTAAAGCTGAAGGTTGGCCGCTCGCTACTCAGGTACTGATTACCCCCTGGACTGGAAATAACTACCGCCTGAGGCGCTGTGGTATCAATGCTGAATGAAGAAGAGATAATTCCGGAAATGTTGTAGGCATTGTCGGCCGATTTTACGTAGATGGTGTGATTGCCATCAGGTAGCTCACTTGGTGTACAAGCAAAGGCTTCACTCTGTTCATCAAAGTTACTGTCCTCAGCTGTACATGGAGTCCAGTTGCCGGCAGTCGAGTCCATCTGAAATACAACTGATGAAATGGTGCCATCAGTATCTGTAGCGATACCGGTAATTGTTGGGGTTTTATCGGTGGTTGGGTTGGGAGAAAGAGCGTAGAGGCTAACGCTAGGAATGGTAGTATCGACTGTTACTTGAGATTGGGATTCGGCTCCTTCGTTACCCGCATTATCGATCGCTTTGACGAAGAACGTATAAATGCCGTTTGTCAGGTTTGTGGTGGCGGTTAGAAGCGAGGTGGTACCGCTGGCAACAGTGTTTAAAGCCCCGTCAATTACTCTCCAAGCGTAACTGGCCACTCCGGACAGTGCATCTGTAGCCGCTGTCCAAACCCAGACCTGTGTGGTTGAGTTGGTAGGTGTGGCTGTCGAGGGTGTGCCAGGAGAAGAGGGAGCGGTGGCATCAATCACAAACTGATCAGATGATTCACTGCCGCTAGCTGTAGTATTGCCGTTACTGTCAGTTGAGCGGACATAGATGGTATGCGAGCCGTCACTTAGGGTTGATGAAGTACAAGAAAAGGCTTCAGAAGCTTCATCAAACACACTATCGTCGGCAGTGCAAGCAGTCCAAGATCCAGCGGTACTATCCACCTGGTACTCAACATTTGAAACTGTGCCGATTGCTTCTGTGGCCGTACCGGTCAGCGTGGGGGTGGTATCTGAGGTGGGGTCTGGACTGAGGACAGTCAAAGAAATACTCGGTGCGATATTATCAAAAACAATTGAAGAAAAAGTCGCATCCCCCTGATTGGCTCCACTACTATTTGAGCCGAAGTAGACGGTGTTTGGGGCAGTGCCAAATGAGGCCGGAATTGAAGAGAGGCTAATCCGGTTAGTGCCACCCACTGCTAGAGTCATATTGCCGCCACCAGTATATGAAAGCGATACCGGGTATTCAGTATTAGCAGCAATTGAGCCGGTTGCATCCCAGGTGCCGGTTCCGGTTACACCACCAGCCGAGTAGCTTAAACGAAGTGTATTAGCGCTATCCCAATACACATTCACGTAGTCGTCAGCGTCACCATACAAGGAAAGAATATATGCATCTGCAGAGGTGGTTTCAGCAAACTTAACCGCATCAGCAGCATTATGGCGGGGGCGGTAGTTGAAGGAAACAAAGCCAGTATTAGTGCCTATGCTGGTGGCTTCTGCTGAAGAAGCAACATATGTGTCACGGCCATCAACCCTGAGTTCGTCGGTGTTTTCAATGCTGTTGGCTTGGGATGCGGGGGTAACGGTGAGGGAGACTGGGGGAAGTTTAAAAGCATAAGCATCATCAACGAACATCTCCGTGGAATCTGCAACCAGCCAGAGATGGTCATTATTGGAGCCTATACTTCGTATTGCACCACCAAGGTGTTGCCAATTGGATCCATTCGTTTGGTCTGCGTTAACGATATCACTCGAAGATTGCAGCAAGCTGCGCCCACCTTCTGTTTTGAGAGTTCCTGCAGTGTGTGCAAAAGCTCCAACCATTGCATATTCATCAATACTAATACCTGTAAATGATGAATACATAAACTCGCTGTTGTTAGCATTCGCGTTAAATTGCAAACTCACCTGACCACTATGTACGACTGTCGATTCCATCTCGCTATCACCAGCATCTAAACCGCCATTTGCCCACCCCGTCGGGATCCACGGATCACCTGACCCCGTTTCAAGGGACGGGTTATTGACAAGATTTGGCAACACCTCCACCTGATGCCAGTAGCAGGTGCCGCTTGTTGCGGTGTTGAGGAGCTGAACTTGGTTTTCCTCAGCCGCCGGCGATTCCCATGTAAAGACATATACATCAGGATCAGTGCGGGTCGAGGAGGTAGTGCCATTAAGATGGGATATTTCGGTGGTGCCATCGGCACGGGTTATTTTCACTTGTGGCGAGCAAGTGCCATCAGAGTGTCCAAGAGCGCGAAGGACATAGTCCCCGCCACTAGTTGCGGTAAAGCTGCGGCTAATACCCTGATTGGCTCCATTACTGGTGTATTTGTAGCCGCCGGCAAAGATTTTTTCGTTGGTGGCAAGGGCAGAGGTGGTTAAGTAACTGCCATCACTATCCAGGGCTTCCATAGCGTCAGTGACATTGGCGACTTGCGTGGGTGAGAGAGTTTGCGAGTAGATAGCGGCAGCTTGAATGTTACCTTGATAAAAACCGAATGGTACTCCACCGTTGTTTAGGGCTCCCAAAAACATCGCACCACTAGTACCTGAAAAAGTGCCTGTTAAGTTACCAACACTAGCCCCGTCCTGATATGCGATATTTCCCGCAATACCTACTACACCACTAATAAAATCTGATGCACCCATGTTTTGTACTGAATTGCCATAGCCGTAGGATCCTCCAGCGCCAGCTATCTGATAAAAAAAACGTGTTGTGCTACCGCTGGTTCCAAACAGTAATTTATTTACAGATGCGTTTGAAAAACGCAGTAATGCTGCATGTGATCCGGTTGCCTGTACTCCGGAGGTTAAATATTGGGTACTCCCGTTAAATATCCAACCATTATTTATGTCCCACGTAGGAGCAACTCCTGGTGCCGCGTTGTACGTCCCCGGGTTCGCAAGGTTTGTGTAACTGGCCGCCAAAGACGCAGCTCCTATCGGCTGATACGCCGCCACTACCCCAGAAGCTCCGCCAACTTTGTACCAAGGAATCTCGCTCCAGCCATCGTTTGCTGGAGTTCCATTCATCATAAAACCGCCAGTGTTGGTGGTATTGGAATACAAAAGGTTGGATGAGTGTGGATGGCTCCAGGCATTGCCGGTGCCAGTTGTTAGCGCACCGGGCGAGGAATTGGTGGGGAGTGCGAACACCACATCCCAGGAGCCAGTGACAAGTGTTGGGTCTTTACCTGCGCCACTATTGTAAATTTGGGCGATCTCATCCCCGTTGCCGACGTCAATGCCATACTGACCATCAAAGAGTGGACGGCGGTAGACTGTTAAACCTTCAATAAGTGCGTTGGCACTTTTGAAAAATAAAGCACTTTGTCCAATAAAAGTAATAGGCGGAGAATTCGGTGTCCATCCAGAAATTTTTGCTAATGAATGCTGGTCATTTACAGATAAGCTGACGTGGTTAGTTCCATCTAGAGTATTTACGGTATCCCATCGCGCAGTAACTAAATATGTCTGTCCTGCAACCCAGTTAATTGCCGTAGAAAATATGTTTCCACCTGCACCACTGTCTCTCATCACGAGCTCATTGCTGCCATTAGACCATAAACTCAAACTGTTTACTTCTCCAAAAAGTTGATGAGCTAATCCATCATTACTACTCCATTCTGGGGTAATCCAAAAAGTTATACTGCCTTGTCTAAAATCCCTATTTTCAAAAAACTTGTCATTAATCTGCAATCCTGTAGAAAAAATGAGTGAATCTCCTACACTCTGATCTGATTTTCCCTGCACCATCACTCCCCCCGCAAACGGCCCCGGAGCATTCCTTTTTGCCATTCCAGGTGTGAATGTTGCGGCCAAAGCCGGCGAGACTGAGTTAATCAACATCGCTAGATTTAGCAGTATTAGCAATACAGATTTACCCAGTTGTCGAGGTCGAAACTTAAAACGAGGTCTTCGCTTTGTTGTTGTCTTCTTGTCTTCAATTGAAGGCCCGAGAGGTTGGTCTGGTGATTGACAATCTTGGCTATGATGCATACATAAAGGTGGCTTTGACAATCATCATAGCATAGGCAAATTAGCTCTTGAAAGAGCTTTCTTTCCGAAGTTAAGCATACTTTTTTCCACCATTTGAGTATAGATTTTGTCCCGCCTGTCAATTAGGATTTGGGGTGTGACAGAATCTGAAGCAGGTCAGCTAAGATCACGATTCCTGGCCATCCTTGAAGAAAATGACGGGTTATGTTTGGACAGTGAGGAAGAGCGATTCCGATTGGCAACTATCTTGGCAACTGCCATCCTTAGTAGCCCTCAGGAAGACACGGAGAGCGAAGTTAAGCCTCAAGAAGCTAAGAGTGAGCAAAGGCGAACCCGCTGGCCAGAGCCAACCACTGAGCGCCCGAGCATAGAAGAGCTCGAAGAATGGGAGTTTGTTGCTGGAGGCTGTGAAGCCACTGATGGCTGTTGGGTTGAACCTGATGGGGTGTGCCCTCATGGACATCCGTCCTGGATGCTACAACTCGGGTTTATCTAACTTCAATCCGCTTTAGGAGCGATCTTTCTTTCTTAGTAGAAGAATTAAAAGGGTAACAAAACCCAAAGACAGAATTCCGATAACTATCTTCACCCATAAATTGGAGAATGGATTGACTGGTGTCACCTGTATGGTGAAGTCGATTTCATCAACCTCGCCGCTCTCTGGCACATTGATTTTCTGCTCGCCGGTTTGATCTTTATAGGCAATTACTGCTCGATGCTCTCCGGGCTCTACCGCCTCAAAGGTGGCTATTCCTTCCTGGTTGGTTGTGGCCTCCCTGGGTGTTGAATATAAAGTAACCTTGGCTCCGCCAACCGGCTTTTTGTTTTCATCAACCACCTTGATTTTGACATTGACACCAAGAACTTGGCCGGGGGTTTCCTCACTCTTAGTTTCTTGTTTATCCTCAGCCTGTTCCTCCTCTTTTTCTTGTTGCTCTTTTTCCTTCACATCAGTCTCAGTGATTTCGGTGGTCAGGGAATTGTTGCTGCTACTACTGGTTAAGTAAGTAGAGAAAGTCTTGGCTGATATCGCGTTAGACCACTCCCCTGTTGCACAGCCGTTGCCCGCTCTAACCCTGAAGTGGTAAGTAGTATTCGGAGAGAGGCTTTCAACCAAGTAACTTCTTGTGCCCTTGCCACCAATGTTGGTAGCTGAAAAGCGATAATTGCCGGCCTCGGTGCCGTATTCCAAGACATATTCACTTACTGGATCCCCTGCCTCTGAGAATTGAAGCAGAATTGAGGAACTACTCTTGGCACTGGCTCCATATAGCCAGGGCGCTTTTGAGGGAGTAGTGGCATCGCAGGTTGGAGCACTTGCGGGTGCTGGAGCTGGGGTCGATTCGGAGGTCGGAGCTGGGGTTGGAGTCGGTGTAGGACTGGTTGGAGGTGATATGCCACCCGTATATGCAAAGGAAACCTGTCTGTTATCACTTAAACTGTTTTCGTTGCCATGAGCATCTACCGGCCGAGCGGTATAGTAATAGGTTCCGTTGTAGGTAAGGCTGTTATCGGCATATGACCCAGAGTTAGTTGTGCCGTCTATATTAATCTGAGATCCCAATTCTCCTAGGACACTAGAGCGATATAGTCTGTAAAAACTGGTACCAATGGCGTCGTCAATGACTTGTGTCCATGAAAACTCTGGCTTTGTATTTGTGGGTGATGCTGTTTCTAGATCTGTAACTTCAGGAGGCGCGGCGGAGTCATTTGCCGCTGTTTTGACAATAAAGTTGTCATAGGTGTTGGTCTCTAAGCCCAAACTATCAACACCGATACCTGCACGAGTACCTGTTAAATTGGATGTGAAACATTCCAGAACTAATTTGTCATTAAGATAAATACCTACTTTCTTGCCAACAACAACCATCTTCATGTTATAGGTAGTGTTTTGAGTTACATCGCCGATAAGACTCACGGCACAAAAGTTTGCGGTGGAACCATTAACATTATCCCAAAACTCAATTTCCGGTGAATTCCCCTGCCAAAGAAATCGTGCGTTCATAAAGTTTTGATTGTCAATCCATCTACCAATTAGGTTATTAAACCAGTCTCCTGAACCTAAGTCTGGCCCATCCCCTAAATCAAAATCGGCCGAAATCGACATGTCGGTTTGTCCTGTTTCTATAGTGGTATACGAAGCGTATGCGGCAGGAGAAACCTTATTGCTGTTAATGGACCAGGTTCCTGCATGTTCTGCCCATGAACCCCCTGGAGTATTTGTGTCTGGAGCATGAGCGTTAAGTCGGGTTCCATTGCTGTCAGTGAAAGTGTCGCTTATGAGCGTAGTGTCACCCGATGAAGGAACTGTTGGAAATATTTCTATATCAGAAGGCAATGTTACAGTTCTGGGCCAGACTTTGATCTCGTCAATTCCAAAAGTTGTATTATTTGCTCCAAACCCCAAACCAACCCCCGTAGCAGTAGATAAAGCCGAGTCGTTAATTCCCACTTCAGTCCACATCATATTTTGGTTGTTGTCCCAAACGACAATGTTTGATCCATGGGCTCTAACAACCAACCGATGAGTTGTGTTCGGTGCACAAGTCCAACCACCTTGACCAACTACTGTTTGCACGCCAGAGACATTTTTTTGTAACTGCCAGTTAGAATTATCACACCAAACACGCCACCAATTTGATTCGTCTTGGTAACGGAAATAAATAACTGGAGTTGCATATGGTGCAGCAGGCGTAGTGAAGGTGGTTTCAAATATTCCGTCTGAAGTTCCTGAATCAAATATTGATCTGGTTGCAGCTGTGCCAACCCTTGTAAACTTTCCGTCTATTATTTCGGCATCACCAATTTTCTCTTGCCACTCAAAACCTCCCTTTTCTGATGAACCCAAATTTGTGCTGTTAGATCTAGTGAAAGTGTCTGTAGCAGCGGCAAGCCCGTCTTCGGTCGAAAAAGAGCCGGGAAGATCAACGACCCGTACAGAAGAAACACCATCTCCGCTGCTCGACTTATTATTTATACCTGCATAAAGCGATGCATCTGTGCCGGTATTATTAACCCAAAAAAGAGTAGCTGTTGGTAGTGTCCCAAAGGTGCCGCCCGACACTAGATGGTAAGAGCCTGTGGGTCTCAAAACTGTTGCAGTTAAATAGTCATTGCTGTATGCCCGAAAAGGAACACTAGCAGTATAAGAAAAGGTTTTGCCAGGAGTAACAGCTTGTACATACTGGTGGTTTGAGCCAGCACCATCAATTATGGTGCCATAGCCAACGGTTCTAGGAGTTGTTGTTGAGTTCGTAGGTGAGAAATGTATGACAGGGCCTCCGTCAGAAAAGCCCAATGAACTCCTAAGAATCGAAAGAATTGCTCTACCAGGCACCCTAGAATAAGTGCTTGTTGAGTACAAAGATGGATCGCCATAAACAGGAGTGGATTTTCGTCCAAGTTGCAGCTCCCCATAAGTGTTGATGAGCAACCTGTTTTCCGTGTCGATTTTAGTCCACTTATCGGTATCTATTGTTGGCTTATCAAATGAGTCAAAAAGAAGCGAGGCTGCTGAGGCTGGCTTGTTGGCCAGGAGGAATAGGAAAAATAATACCGGCAAAAAGACGATGAAAAACTTAAGGGCTTTGCCAGAAATAAAGCCATATCGCCCTTTTGTTTGAAAAAGCATTGTAGTTCTTTTAACAGTTATTACTATAAATATCCTAGCATACGAACTCCTTGTTGTGCGCGTCTAAAGCATGTGATACCCCAACCCACCATTTGCTAGTTGACCTCTCCCCTCCCCTATGTTTTGATATCCTCATCACAGCGTGCAATGAACGCAACAGAGGCAACATGAAACAATACTTAAGCATTTCCGATATCGCCAAGATCACAAACAAGGAAAGATCAACGGTCTTTCGCTGGATAAAGGCCGGCAAACTAGGCACAGTACGCCGAGTTGCCAACGAATATCAGGTGCCTCATGAAAGCTTTGAAAAGTGGTGGTCAAAGAACGTACAGATCATTGAACAGCAAGAAGAACAACAAGAACCAGAAGAAGAAAGGCAGGCATGAGCACGGCCAAAGTGATTTCATTCTCAATCTATAAGGGTGGTACAGGTAAAACAACTTCTACCGTCAACACGGCCGCAGCCCTCACAAAACTGGGCAAGAAAGTCCTCCTCATTGACCTAGATCAACAAGCCTCAGCTACCAGGTATCTAGGCATCAACCCAGATGAACCAAAATACAATCTCTATCATGTTTTCTATCAGAACGTGCCGGTCAATGTAGTCAAGGTACAAACCAGCTTTGGCATAGATGTACTCCCCTCCTCTTCCCTAATGGCAGCGATCGAGGCGAGTCTGGAGCCGGGAGACGAGCTTATCCTTCGAGAGAAAATCGCTCCTCTTAAAGATGAATACGACTACATTCTTATCGACACGCCACCGGGCAAGGCAGATTTGGCCTTTAATGGCATTGTGGCGGCCGATATCCTTCTAGTCCCGGCCAGTGCCGAGCGCATGTCAATGGACGGCGTTTCAGACCTAGTTAATCACGTACAAGAGATCTTCTGGCACAAATTCAGAGACCAACTTAAGAATCAAGAAATCCGTATCCTCTTTACCAAATATAAATCAACAACGACTCACTCGCCTGGTGTGGTTCAGGCGGCGCAGCGCATTTACCGAGCCAATGTGCTTGATATGCTCATCCCCGAGACCATAGAGTTCCCGCGCTCCTTTGATAAGCGCAAACCACTCCCCTTTCTATCGCCTAATCACGCGGGTTCAGTCGCTTATAGAGAAGTTGCCCAGTGGTTAATTGACCATGCGTAAAACCAGACCAGAAGACTTCGATCCGAATTATAGGAAATCCTCAAACAGCCCGAGGCCGGAGGATATTAATATGGCCGGCATCGTGCCTATTAAGTCCAAAACTATCTACGAGGATAATGACAGAAAAACCGAACGGAAAACCGTTCGGAAAACCGAACGGTCAGCAGACCGAACGGAAAACCGTTCGGATATCCGTTCGGAAAACCGAACGGCTACCCTACCCCTCAAAAGGCGCACAAAAAGATATAGTTTTGAATTTTTTGACGATCAGATCGTGACCCTCAAACAGCTGAAGATTAAGGCGGAAATGGATGGTGAGAGTCTCAGTTTGTCGGAAATTGTACGAGCGTCAATGGACGAATACCTAAAGGATAAAAATAACGACTGACTACCAAACCGAACGGAAAACCGTTCGGAATTCCGAACGGAACAACGTACGGAAAAGCGTTCGGAAAACCGTTCGACCGAACGGAAAAAAGCGCGACTTGACAATCCAATTTCGATTTGATTAGCTATGGGTGCGCTCTTTTAAAAGTCCTCCTAAAGTTATTAAGGGATGTCTTCGGATAAACCCGCCAGCAATGGTGTGTGGTGTTGAGAGCCACCAAGACCCAGGCTAAAAGAATATAAAGCCGAACTGAAGGCTAGGAGGCCGGCGTCGCTCAGAAGGAAAAGAATGAGCTCGAGAAACCTCCCCGTTTTTTGAAGGTTTCTCAGAAGCGTCGAATTGGATCTGTATTGAGAGTATTATTTCTCTGATTACCTGATTTGAAGTTAGAGAAATAAAAAATCGAATTTTGCGTTAGCAAAATTAATATAGATTCTAACTAGATAGTGGTCAAGCCCCAGCTTGAAAATGTGGAAAACTCTGCGTTATACGGCTCTTTTTGTGGATAACTTGAAAAATCGTCGTTATTTACTGACTTTAAGGGTTAATCATCCCCAAACCCACCATTACCCCCATTTTGAAGAGTGGGAATAGGAGACACAAGCTTTCGGGCATCGAGCCCTCAGCTTGAGTCCGGAAGAGTCTGCCTTGCCTCGGAGGAGCCGTGCGTTTCGTCCACTTTTTCCCAAGAAGCCGGGGAAAAAGAGACCTACACTTAGACTCCCCACTCATCAAGCCAGGGCGTCGTGGCTCACCATCACTCACATGCGTTCGCTCAGGACGAGCCCGACTACCCCCGCTGCGTCGTTGAGTTTCTACCGCTTTGCTCTCGAAACTCTCGATACCCTTGCGCTTGGCCATCACTATCGTTCAAGCCAAACGCTGCGGCGCTACGCCCTCAGCCGGCCGACCACGTGCCCAATAAGTTTCGTAAGATGGTTACTCATATCTGGCACGGATCGGCACGCCTGGTGCTAACGCGGGGGTAGTCGTGCTCTATCGAGCACTCCGCCTGCGGCCCGCGACATCTTCCGGGCCTACTGTCGCGGGCCTCCGAATAGGGAAGCGCCTGGCGGCGCTAAGAATTTTTCACAGCCTCTCCACACACCGTTCGCGAACGCTGACAATAGTGAGCCAAATTTAGGCACTCAGAGCCCCTTAAATAGTTCAAAATCGCCCCAAAAGCCTTTTTGGTGACAACAGCTTTAAACAAGCGTGAGTCTCCCTTTTCAACCCTACAAGGAGTCACGATTTCAAATCATAATCCTCGCCTGCTTCCCACATTTTTTCAAACTGCTCAGAGAAAAACGCAAACCACTCTGGTGTCCTATTGGAATTGAGGGCAAAGGCAGGGGCCATTGAGGTGGATGATCGAAAGGTAAAAAGTCTCACCAGACAGCCAGCATCAGCTGAATTGTCGCTTGGATGCATGATAGTAATCCCAAACGGTGGAAGATAGTCGATAAGACGAACTTGAACATCCGCACCCGGCATCTCAGACCTCCACAAGGCCAGTAGTTCCAGGGTGTCATAGGTGCGTTTTTTTTGAATCTCGACTGGTGTGCGGGACTCAGAGCGCAGGGCAGACATTTGCATTGCAGCACCATCTGGATGCGACAGCAACACACGAACTTGGCCCCCTAGAGAAAGTATGTGTCTAAACTCNNAAAAGTGCGATACATGTTAATTCCGCTCATCAAAACCGCTTTTGACTCATGTATCTGCTCTCGCTGTTCTGTGGTTAGTGGCTTGAGAGTAGAGAGCACCACAGTCTCACCTACCAGTCGAGTAGATGCTGATTTGTTCTCGATGTCATCAATCCAAGGTTGAAAAAGCAACTGTGCTCTTGTTTCGTTGGATTGAAGCTTCCATAACTCCTCTAGGGATCTTAGGCCTGCAACCTGGAGAACCCGATCAGCTTCATTTCTACTCAGTTCCAGGACGTGAAGGATACAAACCAGTGACTCCCAACTAGAGTCGCGCAGGGTCTTAATGTGTCCATCTCGCCAGCCGGTAAGTGTCGAGCGTGTAATCAGTTTTTCCCCAAACTTCTTGTTCACCGACTTGGCGAGGGTAGTGGTGCCAAAGTTGGCCCGATTCATATATTCAGTCAATAAACTCGCCAGGCTTTCATCTTCGTTAAGCTGGTTATCCATTTTCCTTTCCAAAAATACCTGTAATTTGAATTAATACACTTCCTGTACGTTATGCGTACATTGACGTGCGAGACACGACCCCTCAATTGTCTTAGGCTTAAGGCAAAACACAAGGCAAAACCCAGGGTTTACCGGGACACAAATCGGTCTTTTTAACCACAAATTACCAGACAGAAGTAAAGGAGTTATAAGGCAATGATGAAGTTAACAACTGAAAGAGGCGAGGAATGGCTGCTTCAAGAGCCGGATTTGGTCAGCGAGTTGTTCGGCAGACCGATGAGCGTGGCTCGCGAGGGGCATCTCGAATTAGTCCAACGCGATCTACATAGTGGGCTATTTAACCAGATCCCCACTTCGAGGCTAATTGAGCAAATCAATCAATCCAACCAGAGCACAATCTCTCTTGGCCGCGAAAACGCTTTGCCCATCGATTTTGTCGGCTATGGCAAGCTACCCGTAGGTCACCAGGTCTTTGAGGGTTTGGATTGTGACTGGGTGCTCATGGGTATACCCGATGATCCTCTGTTTATTCACCGCCAGGGAAGGCTGCCAGTTCCACAAACTGTTAAATCAGACATCCTGAGAATGGTCGAGGTAGGAGTGGAGTTTTCAGCCACCCACATTGCCCACGGCGTGCCAAAAGGGGCGATGTATGGACAAAGCCAAGTCTCACTTGAGCAAGTTGTGCCACTCCCTGATCCTAGGGTCAGTAGTCGCTTGAGAAGACTTGACAAGAGCATTTTAAAGCTTGAACAAGCAACCAAGTCTAGTATCAAAGCAATTGCGGTTGCAGGAGCGGCTGTGTCAGTCGGAGCGCTCGCTGTTCCAGCTTTATTGGCAGCAGCACTGCCTGTTGGGGCCGCAGTCGGTTCTGTATTCTTCCTAGATCCGATCCTCTTTGGAGTTCAACTTTTTGATGGGTGGATGGCCGAGGATGGTCGGCCGATTGGGAGTTGGTATTACCTAGCACATTGGTATTGGCCACTGAAGAAGGTGAAATAATGACGACACAATATTTGTCCCTCTCGAATTTAGCGAGCCAACTCGAGTTATACGAGCGGTTACCAGTCCCCATATCTTCGAGCATGAAACTGCTTATGGGGCGAGCCGTCGCTGCTAATGGCATCACCATTATCTTTTCAACACTTGGGGCAAGCCTCATAACAGAGATTGCATATAGTTGGCAGGGATTCTTCACACCAACAGATTTCCTCAGTTTTCCCGCCGAGATAGCCAACTTCTTAGCAAATGTCGCGCAAGGTCTAAATGACTACTTGCTGCCGCTAAACCTCTTGAGTTTGGCAATCATTGGAGTAGTGTTCATGCGCTCTCGATGGTTTTCTCAGCCCGTGGAAGAGGTTTTTCACTGGCTCTCGGCATCGGCACTAATACCGGCTGCCATTGGAATTCTAGCAGTAGTTTTGATCGGAGTAGGGTTTCTGACCAACATCGTTGTGACTATCGCCCTATGGTTACTTCTGATCGTTATTGTGTTATTTGTCCTCGCTTTAATCCTAGTTCTATTAGGGGGAGTGCTAGCTGCCAGCGCAATCTAGTCAATGCTATCAATGTGTCACTAAACATCTCGTAATAGGACTTGCAATCGGCACCCCCTGAGTTTGCCTCTGGGTTTTAAAAAACAGGGTATCGGCGCGAGACTACTCTGAAAAATGAGCAGAGTAGGGAGAAAGCATGACCCGACTGCTCCTGCTGGCGCAACCAGCAGGTCGCAATCAGGATACCGACTACGATGATATCGAGATTTGCTTTTACGCTAATGAGTGGGCTCTTTCTCCTCAGAACTGTTCTCGGATTATTGAGGAGCATACTCTTCGTTGTTAGGGCAGCACTCGGGCTTATCTGGGTGCTTCTGGTTGCCCTGGTTGCGCTGCTGTCAAAACTGTTAATTCCATCAGTCGAAGGGCGACTGCGCAAGTTGAGGGAGGTTGATCAACTTGGCGTTTTGACTGAAGGAAAGCTTTGTCCCCAATGCCAGGGGGTTAATCAACCAGGTGCGCAGATCTGTTTTGCCTGCGGAAATGCGCTGGCGACCGGTAGTAAATTTTCCCAGGTACCGGCCAACAGTTACATGGTAATTGGAATAGCGGCCGGCTTAATCATAGTAGTATTTCTCTTAATTATCCTGTGAGGCCAGAAGGAAAAAGTCAAAGAGCTCAGATGTTCCATCCAGCACTAAACCACGAGGTGATCCAGGACATCAAAATACAAGTGCCTGCCTCCACATCCTGGCAGCCAAAGCAGGTTGAGCAGTTTACTGTGAGTCTATTTTCGCTGCCCGTTTCCATTGCCCTTCGTCTGGTTGCCAATCCGGTAGGTATTACTTGGCATGTGCTGGTTGAGAGAGCGCACGCTGAATCGGTTGTCAATTCAATATATGCCTATTACCCGGATGCTCACTTGCTTCTTGAGCCAAAGCTGGCGGCCGACACCGGGTATTTTGGGTACCGCTTCAACTCGACAGGGCCGTTTATCGCTCCACTCAAGTACGCTGATGACTTGACAAGCCTTGATCCACTAGTGGGGATTCTAGGGGCACTAACCGACTTGAGGGCAAATGAGGAAGTCATCTATGAGCTGTTGCTCAAGCCCATTTCAGAGGAGCACTATCAGCTAGGTCAGAAAATGATCACGGACTCTCGGGTTAAGTGGTGGCATTTTTTGACACCCGGTAGGGCAGCATTAGCACTGAGCCAAAAAGCCCTTGGTTGGGACAAGGTTGATCGCTTCACACCAGAGATACAAAAAATTGTAGAGGCAAAGTTCAATGGTCAGTTAAGACATGCAATTTTCAGCCTCAAAATCAAGGCGCTGCGTCCCGAGCGGGCACGATACTTGGAGTCTCTTGTTGGGCCCGGGCTTAGCATTTTGGAGCGACCAGGCTTCAACGCCCTGGTGCCTGAGCAGAGAGACTCCTTTCCTTTGGTTTTATGCCCGAGAGAAGTGGCGGGATTGTGGCACTTACCAACACAGGATTGTATGGTGCCGGGTATTCAGTGGGCGCTAAGTGTAGCTTCACCCCTACCAACGGAACTAACCTACCAAGAGGATGGCGTCTTGCTCGGCCAAAATTTATATCAAGGGCGGTTGCGACAAGTACATCTGGCTTACGATGATCGCGTTACCCACGTCAACCTAATTGGTAAAACCCGAGTTGGAAAGTCGACACTACTTCACCAGATGGCCCATCAGGACATTAAGGCCGGCAAAGGGGTGGGGGTGATTGACCCGCATGGTNNAGGGGTGGGCCTGATTGACCCGCATGGTGACTTGGTCAAGGAGATCCTCTCTAGTAGCATTCCACATTCTCGCGAGCAAGACGTGGTGCTCCTGGACGTTGAAGACCGGGAGCATGTAATTGGCCTGAACTTGCTTGCCACCCCTCAGAGTGTACCCCTTGAGTTAGCCGCTGGTCAGGCTTTGAGCGTGATTCGCCATCTGTTTGCCGAGCAGTGGAGTGCTACCCGGATGGAAGACGCTCTTTATGCAGCCCTAATTGCGCTAATGAGCACGCGGGACGCCACACTTCTTGATATCCCACGGCTTTTTAATAGTGACGAGTTTCGAGAGGGAGTACTTGAGCGTGTTTGCGACCCGGTGACGCTGGATTTCTGGCGGCAAGAGTATGAGCCACTTAGTGATAGCTTTAAAAGGGAGATTGCCCGACCAGTTAACAGCCGAATCAGAAAGTTTTATCGCAACGAAGCTCTGCGCCGGATGGTGTGCCAATCTGGGTGTCTGGATTTCCAGGGCATCATGGATAGTGGCAAGATATTCCTAGCTAATTTGCGAGGTGCGGGTGGGGTTGAGGGTGAGACGCTTGGAGCCTTGCTGATTTCAAAGCTGCAAATGGCCGCGATGAGCCGGGCTAGGGACGAAAATGGAGTTCGTGAACCGTACTATCTTTACATTGATGAAGCTCAAAATTTTAATACGNNAATATGGCTTAAGTTTGGTTTTGGCCAACCAGTTCTTACAGCAGCTAACCGGGGAGACGCTTGAGGCAGTGATGGGAAATGTGGGCACGACAATTATGTTTCGCGTCGGCCCGGGGGATGCCCAGGCTTTTTCACGCTTTATCAAACCACACTTTGCAGGAGATGAGCTCATCAACTTGAGCCGGTTTAATGCGCTCGTTAAGATGCAGCACAAGGGTCAAACGCTACCGGCTTTCAGCATGCAAACCTTGCCACCCTTACCCCGGCCAGATAGTGTCGAGGCGAGGCTGGAGAGAATTCGAACACAAAGCAGAGAAAAGTACGCCATTTCAAAAGAAATGGTTGATGTTCAGATCAACCGGCGCTTTGAGGGATATGTTTCTCGCACAATCGAAATAGGCCAAGCGGAAGCCCCAGTAAGCGAGGTAGATTACTTTGACTGAAATGGGCAAGTCCTACCTACCATCACATCTCAGGGCGAAAGACCCGCCAAGAATGAAATTGACTAAGCGGGATATAGACATAGTTTTAGCAGTCTACCAATATCGCCTGCTAGCTTCACAACAAATCGAAGCACTTTTCTTTTCTTCAAGTAGCAGCAGTTCGCACAGTCGCCGGTCGGCCTGTCAGCGCCGGCTGCAACTTCTTTATCACCACGGCTACCTTCAGCGGATAGCGCGACCGGTGGTGCTGGGCGAGGGCAGAGCCCCTTTTGTTTACGCTCTTGATGAAAAAGGAGCCAAAGAGGTGGCAAGTGAGCTAGGAATAGACCGGGAAGGGGTGGGCTGGAGGCCTAAGGATAACCAGGTTAGTGCTTTATTTTTAGACCATACCCTCGCCATTAATGATGTTAGGGTGGTGTTCAATTGCCTCACAAAGAACAACTCATGGCAAGTTGCCTCCTGGATTGATGATACTGAGTTTCGCTCAGGACAGATGCAGGAGAAGGTGCCCTTTCGCAAGAAGGGGGCAAGCATCGAGCGAATTTATCCGGATGGCTATTTGGTATTGAATCTCGAGCATTCAGAAAAACGGTTGCACTTTTTTCTTGAGGTTGACCGGGCCACCATGAGCAATTCCCGCTGGCAAGGGAAGATAACGGCTTACCTCAATTTCCGCTCCTCGGGCTTATCAGTTAAGTATTTTGGGACGCGTAATTTTCGGGTACTATGTGTTACCACGAGCCAGGCAAGACTTGAAAATCTGATGAGAGCAACAGAGGCGGCGGGGGGTAACACGTTTTTCTGGTTTACGACCCAACAGAATGTGGACATCTGGACACCCGAAAAGCTAGTCGAAAAGGTGTGGTCGGTAGTGGGAGCTGAAGGGCTGCATAGCTTCATTGCCTGAACTCAGGCGGCCGAATCCAAAGTTCTGGGAGCGGAGAAATCCACTAATGATGAGCTTTCCATCTGATATGATGGGCTTATGGGTCAACTAAAAGCCCCACTGCGGCCAAAAACACCAATTCGTTTAACTGAGCGCGACAAGCGAATACTCGAAGCGATTCATGCCTTTGATGGCATGCTGAGTCTCAAGCAAATAGACCGGGCTTTCTTTTCAGGGGAAGGCCGCACCCAACCCAGAGCCCGGATGCGGGCATTAATTCAGCATGGCTACGTTAACGTGCCTGATGCGACTGACCGCTATAAGGTGCCAATGGGGGAGGGTATTTACTGGCTCAACTCGAAGGGAGCCGAGGTGGTAGCGAGTATTCACGGTGTGAGCCTCTCAGAGCTGCTCTGGCGCAAGCTGCCCCGGTGGTCATGGCTATCGCATGACCTGAGGGTGAATGATTTTCGCCTGAATGTGATGGAAGCCTGTCAGAAGTCAGCCGAGCTTAAACTCAATTACTGGATTCCTGAAGGTCAATTTCTGGCAAGTCCGGACACTGTGCATTTCAAGGAGGGAAATTGGAAAACCAAAAAAAGGCAAATTCGACCGGATGGCTTCTTTGTTATTCATCGACCAATTAGCGAGGGGAGCGCCAATGGCGAGGAATTTGCCTTCCTGCTAGAGATTGACATGGCTACACACAGCAATCCGCGCTTTGCCAGGGAGAAGGTGCGGGCAGGAGTGGCATACCTCAAGAGCGAGGCTTATCGAAACCGGTTTGGACTTCGGTATGGCCGCTGGTTGGTAGTGACTACCGGTGAGCAGCGACTAATGCACCTCAAAGCGCAAACGGAGCGTGCAGGTGGTAGTAAGCTTTTCTATTTCACTACCTTCGATCAAGTATTTTCCGATGATCTTTTGACTAAGCCGATCTGGTGGCAAGCTGGTAGTGAAACAATGACTTTGCTGATATCACCGCGCTAAATTCCATCTTGAATGATGGTGATCGACCTGCTAATATGGCAGCGGTTGACGCGAAGAGCTTACCCCTATATATGCCCCTTCAATCCCGCCAACAAATTCCTCTTAACACCATAGAAACTTGTATTTTTGAGGCAAAGCGCATTGTGCGCCAAAGTCAGTTAATGGTCGGAAAGCAACCCAACCGAAAAGTGCGCGACGCATTTCGAGCGCTGGCAGGTGGCGATCCTATAACTGGGCTTTTGGCGTTCTACCTCTGGCAGCGCCGCCAGCGCTCTTGGAGGTAGGGCCGGAGCTAGTCGGCGCGATGCGCCTACAGAGCACGAGGCGCTCTAGTTACGTCTGTATCTGCCTATACAGAAGTGAGACAGTGACGGGGTATAGGCAGTTATCACCCTATGTGACTGTTCGCTGACTCCTCTGGCCCATATTAAATAAGATGACGACAAACCAAAAAAGAGTTTGTTTGAAGTCAAGAAAGGAGCCATGCCACTACTGCCACCAGAGATTAGAGAACAACTGCCAGCGCTCTACGCTAACGAAGAGCTTGGGTTAATGGCTCAAGCTTTAGTGAAGTTCTTCACTCCAGATAGCGATTGGACTTGGTATGCGTCTGAATTTGACGGCGAGGACACTTTCTTTGGTTTGGTTATTGGTTTTTTTGCCGAGTTTGGTTACTTCACACTCTCAGAGCTTGAGGAAGCCCGCGGCCCGCTTGGTTTACCCATTGAAAGAGATGAGCACTTTGAACCTAAGCCCCTCAAGGAACTAAGAGACCACTATAAGGAAAAAGGTTGGGCGCTCTAGTACGGGTTTGGGGCGGCTCACTACTCGCTCGTGGGGTGCTCGCTTCGGGGCCGTCCGGCGCTTGCCGGCTCACGGCACAACTTCCGCCTCGGGCGCAGGCTACAGCCCCTTTATCCACCCGTTTTAACGCTTCACCCCGACTTGCAACCACAAGACTGGTTGCCGCGTCCGGCTTTCGCTAACGGGCGGGGGGCAGAAGCCTGGCCCATCATCTCCAGCTGGCCTCTCGCGGCTTGACGCGCCGACCTTAACCCCTCAGCTTGCGCTCCCCGTGTGCTATCGCCCACCCGCCCCAAATTGTTCATCTGTAGCCGGGTCTTAAGGACAAAAAGGAGCTTTTCAAAGGCTCCTTTTTGACAGAAATTACCCCTTTAGGTTTGTGGTTTATTCATTGATTTGATCTTTAGAACGACTTCCAAAAAAGATGCTTAAAGACCTAAATCAATCTCTATATTTTTGTCGTTGAAGAAACTTGCGTTGTATTGCAGTTTTAACCCCTTGGCAGTTTTGGGCACTTCAAATCCTACCCAATCTGTTTTCTTGGCCTTTGCAACAATAGCTCCGTCCAAACCCATGCTGCCAGAATTCTCTAGTCTTTTACCTGTAACAGCGACTTGGTATTGGTTATTCTGGTCGTCAAGAACAAACATCTGTCCCATGGTCGTTATATATTCCTGATCCGAACCAGTGTTTTCAATGGTCATATTTACATCGATCCACTGGTTGCCTTCACTTGGTTTTGTGTATTGGCCACCAGCAGAAGTTTCAACTTCATTGACAGAAACAATAACTTCTCCTAACTCGATTTTATCTCCAACTTTATAAGTGGCTGGTGCTTCTGTCGGCTGATCTTGTGAAGGCTCATTTTGAACCTGAGGCGAGGTTGTAGAGGTGTCGCTGTTTTCTCCGACCTTCTTTCCCTCGTCACCCCCACCACCTGCGATTGCAGTAATCACTATAAGTACTAGAAAGATAATTCCTCCCCATTTGAGGGCTTTTTTCATGCGAACCTTTCATAAAAACTAATTATTAACCTATCTAGCCACATTTTAGCATAGAGGTCATTCGGCAAGCGTAACCGCCCCAATGTATGTGCTAAGATGGTCGCAAATATGTCCAAAGAAGGGGAGAGCGCCCTCCAGTACAACCTTTTTACCGGCGAGCTGGTCGATAATCGCAGTGCGAAACAAAGGCGAAGCGATAAAGAGGCAGAAGAGCCAAAACAGGGAATGATGTTTTCACAAAGGGATATGGCTCAGTTTGGAGTGGAGGCGCACCCAAAAATACCCCTATCTGATCACACCACACTTGGGCTTTTATTTGAAGACCACCGGACGGAGGAGGAGAGAGCAGCAGACATTCAACGCCAGGCGCTGGAGAATAACCTGAGGATGTTTGAGGAGGTTAAGCTAGATGAGCAGGGTAATGAATGAACTGACCCCCAAAAGTTGGACACAAAAAGCATCAACTTAAGGGTATAGAATCTGTCGCCGGTTGTCGACTGAGCCATTGGGTTTCAAACTCAACCGGCGTCAGATAACCCAGGGATGAATGAATCCGCTTGTGCATGTAAACATCATCCAGGAAGCGGCCGAGTTGCCGCCGCGCATCATGGTAATCCAGGTACTCGCTCAAATACACCTCCTCTTCCTTGATGGTCCGCATAAGCCGCTCGGCATAGCCGTTCTGCCAGGCTGCACCGACATCGGCCATGCTGACCGCCGCCCCGGCGCGGTGCAACGCGTCGAGGTACTCCTGAGCTGCGTACTGCACGCCCTGGTCGGAGTGGTGAATCTCCGGCCGGCCACAACGCAACGCCCGCTGCAGGGCGGCGCCGGTCAGGCGGCGGTCCAGTTCGCGCGACAACTCCCAGCCGCGAATGGCGCGGGTGAACACGTCCATCACCACGGCCAGATAGACAAAGCCACGCTCCAGCCGGATGTAGGTGATGTCGGCCACCCACACCTGGTCAGGTCGCGCCACGGCCAACTCGCGCACCAGGTTTGGAAAGCGCGGCCCGTCGTGGTCACTGTTGGTCGTGCGCTGGCCGCTGCGTTTGACCCTGGCTTGCACTCCCATCTCGCCCATCAGGCGCGCCACACGCTTGCGGTTGACCGTCCAGCCGGCTCGCTGCAGCTCGGCGGTGATGCGGCGATAGCCGTACGTCGGCCACTGGGCGGCCAACTGGCTTATCGCGGCTCTCAGTTCGCTCTCGTCCCGCTCGGCCGGCTGGTAGTAGTGGCTGCTCGCCGCCACGCCCAATACCCGACAGACGGTGCGAGTCGGATACGCCGTCGCCAGCTGGCCGGCTATCCGCCGTCGTTCAGCCGCTGGAAGATGCTCGACGCTTTTTTTGCCACTTCCAACTCCAGCGTCTTTTTGCCCAACGCGCGCTCCAACTCGGCGATTCGTGCTTCGGCGTCGTTGCTGGTCGCCGGCGTCTTCTCGAACACGCCGGCCGCGTTCTCCAGAAAGTGCCGCCGCCAGCGAGCGATGAGCTCCGGTTTGATGCTGTGTTGCCGCGCTATCTCGGCCATCGTCCTTTGGCCGCTCAATATTTCCAACACCACTTCTGCCTTGAATGAGGCGCTGAATCGTCTTCGTTTTGCCATCGTAACCCCTTTGCTTGAACATGATATCCGACTTACCTACCTGTCCAAGTTTTGGGGGTCACTTCAGAAGAAGTAACCACCGAACATAATTCTTGAGCCAAAATTGCTTATTTGCCTACTCTTTTTGGGTTTTGTTATCCTTCGATCCCTGATCTTCAGAAGCTGGCGATCCCAATTTCCAACCCATCACCCTTGTCAGCAAATGATGTAGCACAACTACTGTCAAAAGAAGGTAAAGGATTAGCATTGATAAATCTAACAGCGTTTCTGCCTCAGCCCCTGGAGGAATAATCACCTGTCGTATGCCAAAAATTCCAAAGAAGACTCCTGTAACTGCACCCAGAAATACGCCAGTGTTTTTCAAGAATACAAGTGAACAAATAAGCAGTAGCATGACAAAGATCACGAATGGATAAGCCAAGCGATATATTAGTGGTCTATAGGCGGTAAGCCTTAACTCTCTATGGCTATTGCTCAGACCGAATTTTTGACCTACTCCATATTCATAGGTATTCCCCCAGCTAAAACTTCTTACGGAGCCTCTTGAAAAATCAGAGAAATCCTCAATTCTACTTTCTCCCTTAATTACCCAACCACCCCCTTTGTCAGCGGCAAGGACAAAGTATGTAGTGAACAGAACTCTACCTATAACATTACCGTCATTGCGCAGAGTAAATCCCAAGATAATGCCAATGTCCTCCTGAAATTTATCGAACGGGTAGAAGAATGGATCATAATCTGGATCAGTAAGCGTAAAAGTTCTATCTTCAACATCGATATTACTTAGGTCAAATGTATCCTCAACCGCATGTTGGAATCCTTCCTCATCGCTCACATCGTAAGCAGCAACGCAAGTGTCAGGCCATCCACGCTCTGGTACGCTGGTTCCATGATGTCGGTTGGCTTCTGTCTGCCGAATGATGAATATACGGTCTAGGCAAACCTCGTCTGCGACAAAGTCAAAAGTAACTGTAGTTGTACTTTGGGAAACACTGTTAACGGTAATCGTGAAATAGTCTCTGCGGGGATTCCAAGTGGGCGGAGTAAGCTTTAAATCGATCATGCTGATCTCGTTTGGCTGATCATAAATTACTAGCCATTCATTATTAAGCGAGTCAAAGCCCCGATCATTGACATGACCAATTACACCGCCCGATATAAGAGCTAAGAACAGTAGAATCAAGAGGAAGAAGGGAGTGGCACGTTTAACGCTGATGGGTATTTTAAAAACTTCCTTTTTCGATATATTCGCTGACTCGGCTGTTTCTTTTGAATCCAAGACTATACTCTCTTCACATGATGTGCTGATGAACCGGTTTGACTATAGCTCAAGAACCCTAGTCGCCTTGCTGACAGCAAAGACATTACAATTGTCCTGCTAGACATCAATTTTATGTATGCTGACTTCTACAGCAACAACAATAGAAGTAATAATAGCCCAACGTCGCCTAATTAGATATTATGCGACGCACAGACGCCTTTCAGGGCCATTTGCGGCGCGCCAAGTTGGGGTGGACTGGACTTAGGCGACTTTGTGCATGCTAGTGTGCATTCCAACAAGCCTTCGGCAACATCCCACTACACGGCTAAGAAGAATATCAAGACAAATGAGCTCATGTATGGACATTCTGCATTGAAACCATGCAGACTTCTATGTCAGATCGGTTCAAATTGTGCAATATCAAATGGTGCAGACGTTGGCGCTTTGATGGGTTAGAATAGCCGATAGAAAGCTAAAGCAAGTCGAAACCAAACCCGACTCATAAGCAGATAGCCTTCTAAAATACAGTTATTTTCTAACGTCAACGAATGGGAGTCGTCCAGTGGCGGCAATAGATGATCTAATACTACAAGTTCAAGATGAGGTGCTTCGGGAACGCCTAAAAACTGAGCTTGCCCACTTTACCAAACAAAAAAAGTTTGGACTGGTATTTGAGGAGCATTTACCTGAGTTATCGCCAATACATTCTTCCCCCATACGTAGGGGCAATCTTGTGGCGAGTCGTGGCAATGAGTTCACTGAGACATGGCGTGTTATATCTGTGGGTCAAAATCAAGCCCGATGTAAAAATCGCTCAACTGGAGAAATCGTTGATATAGCCATAACAGATTTAATTACGGTACGGGAATTTGGAGATCCCATTTTCCCATCTTTAACTTCAGTCGATCGTATTCAAAATGGTGCAATTGACGCTCCGTGGCACCTCCTTATTGAAGCCGATAACTACCACGCACTTCAACTCCTAGAATATGCGTATGTTAGCAAGGTGGATTGCATCTACATTGACCCCCCTTACAACACGGGTTCACGAGATTGGAAATACAACAACGACTATGTCGGTAAAAGTGATCGTTGGCGTCACAGTAAATGGCTAGCAATGATGAGACGACGCCTGCTAATAGCAAAGCGCCTGCTTAAACCAGATACGGGAGTGTTAATCGTTACTATTGACGAACACGAAGTTCATCACCTTCGCACCTTGCTTCAGGAGATTCTTCCGAACGCCTATATTCAGATGGTAACAACAGTCATTAATCCCAAAGGGGTAACACAGGGAAGGTTCTCCAGGGTAGAGGAATATGTTATCTATTGTTTCATGCCTAATGCGTTTGTTGGTACTAGTGATGATGATTTATTGAATCCAAAAAAAACCTCCCTTAAACCCAGATGGAAGGGTTTGCTTCGCTCTGGCACAAATGCGAGAAGAGCTGATAGAAAAAACATGTTTTACCCCGTGTTAATTGATCCTGTTACTATGGCAGCCATAGGGGTAGGACAAACACTACCATTTGAACAAACCCCCGATCTTGATGCAACTATAGACGGCTATCTCGCAGCTTGGCCAGTTAGAACAGATGGCTCCTTTGGTAACTGGGGTGTGGGTTATCAATCATTAAATGAGCTAATTAAGCAAGGTTATGTAGCAGTAGGTAAGTACGATCCTAAGAGAAAAACCTACGCTATTTCTTATATAAGTAAGCCCAATCAAAAACGAATTGAGTTAGGAACCATAGAAATCGTAGGGCGTGACGAAATAACCAATGTAGTTGACATACAGTATGCTGATATGAAGAACAGCTCAATAAAAACGGTCTGGCACAGAACCAGGCACGATGCTGGAGCTTATGGTTCTGATTTACTTACTAAGGTGCTCAAACAAAACAGGGCTTTCTCCTTTCCAAAGTCACTATACTCGGTGGTAGATGCTGTCGCACCTATAGTGCGTGACCGCAAAGAAGCTGTCATTTTAGATTTTTTTGCAGGCTCTGGTACCACTCTTCATGCAGTCAACCTTCTAAATGAGTTGGACTCTGGAAATCGAAGTTGCATCATGGTAACAAACAATGAAGTATCCGAAGAAGAGGCAAAGCAGCTGACAAAAATGGGTTATCACATAGGAACAGACGAATGGGAGGCTCAAGGTATTTGCCGTTCAGTAACCTGGCCGCGCTCAAAATACACAATTATCGGGCAGCGCGATGATGGATCATTATTGGAAGACGAGTATATGACGGGTCGTAAGATAACAAGACATCGAGCTCGAACATTCCGTAAAATTGGTTTTATTGAGCCAACAAATTTTGATGGGTTAATGCAGAAAAGGGAATTAATAAGTCTGAACGATAAAATCCCCACAGGTCTTATTAAGAAGGACTCCGCCTTCTTAGTATCTGAGGATGAAAAATATACCTCAGCCATTCTCTTTGATGATTCCCAAGAAGACGCATTCCTAGAAGCGCTTGATGGGATGAACCACATAACTCATTTCTTCATTGTCACACAGAGCAGCAAGCGATTTTCTGAAATTAAAGCCCAGGTTGAAGAGTTGCTTGGCCCAATTGAGATTCAGATAGACGAAAAGCGCCCGATGCGAGACGGGTTTCCTGCCAACCTGGAGTATTTTCAACTAGACTTTCTTGAGAAAGATAACGTGGCTCTGGGCAAACAGTTTAGGGAGTTGTTACCTATCCTCTGGATGCGAGCTGGTGCGGTTGGCCCAAGACCGATACTCGATGATGGTAAGGCAATTCCAAAAATGTTAATACCGGAGCATAACCCATTTGCAATACTCGTGGATGAAACGCATTTCGCTAAGTTCCGTGCTGAGATTTCTAAGAGAAATGATCTTACACATGTATTCCTTATCACTGACTCCGAGGAAGCCTTTCAGGAGATGGCTGAACAGATGCAAGTGCCAGTAGTCATTCAACTCTATCGTGACTATCTTGAAAACTTTATGATTAATAAGGCAAGGCAAATATGAGGGTCAAGTTATTTGATTTTCAAGAGCGGGCACTAAGTGAACTACGAAACAAGCTTGCCCTCGCTCGTAATTTTGCCTCGATTGACAATCCGCAAGTCATTTCTTTTTCTGCTCCCACTGGCTCTGGCAAAACGATAGTAATGGCGGCTCTATTTGAGGATATTTTTCTAGGAGAGCCTAATTTTCCTGGCCAATCGGATGCGGTAATTCTCTGGATCTCCGATATGCCAGAGTTGAATGCGCAAACTCGCCTGAAGATTGAAAGTAAATCTGATCGGGTACGAGTTAACCAATTAGTTTCTATCGACTCCAATTTTGACGCAGAGCAATTGGAGGGTGGAAAGATTTATTTCATGAACGTGCAAAAGCTTGGTACTGACAAGCTTCTTACACGCGAAGGTGACGATCGCCAACATACTATTTGGCAAACCTTAACAAATACGGCAAAGGCGGCTCCTGGCCGCTTCTATGTGGTGATTGATGAAGCCCATAGGGGAATGGAACTAAAGGCGGAAAAGGCAAGAACCATTATGCAACGCTTCCTACTTGGAAGCGAGGAGGATGGATTATTACGAATGCCATTGGTTATTGGCATCTCGGCTACCCCACAGCGTTTTGAGAAACTATTGGCGGGCACAACACACTCAGTTCATAAAGTCTATGTTAAAGCTGAAGAAGTTCGTCGATCCGGGCTAATTAAGGATCGCATCCTAATCCATTACCCGCAAACAGGCACGAAGCCCGAAATGACTTTGTTATCGGAGGCAGTCAATCGCTGGCAGCTTATGCAGAATCGTTGGGCCAATTATACAAAGACAGAATCTGAAGAGACTGTTCTACCGATTTTAGTAATACAAGTAGAAGATGGCACAGATAAAATACTTACCAAAACTTCTTTGGGGGATGTATTCGCCACACTGGAGCGAGCTTTGGGTCGTCAATTAAAAAGTGGTGAAGTAGGTCATGCTTTTCATGATATGAGCGACCTAACAATAGCCGACCGGCGACTTGTTCATGTTGAGGCTTCACGTATCGAAGAAGAGCAAAGCATCGGCATTGTCCTATTTAAGATGAGTTTGTCGACGGGGTGGGATTGCCCGCGCGCAGAAGTTATGATGTCGTTTCGGCCAGCGCATGATCATACATACATTGCGCAACTCTTAGGACGCATGGTTCGTACACCCCTAGCGCGAAGAATTGAGAAGGATGCCGCGCTAAATGATGTTCACCTTTTCTTGCCACACTTTGATCAAGCAACTGTAGAAGCAGTAATCGAGGATCTTCGAAATGAAGAAGATGTTCCACCCGCTGAGATTGGAACAAGTAGAGAGTCGGTAATTCTTCAGAGACGAGCTGATACCGAAGATGTCTTCACGGCCATGAACGACCTTATTACTTATAGAGTGAATGCCGTGCGTAAACAGAGCGCATTAGTACGTTTAATGGGTTTGGGGCGCGGGCTAACTCACGACGGGCTTGATAAAGAAGCCCAAGAAATGGTGAAAGACAGCCTTGTTAGTCAAATGTCTCAAGAAATCAAGCGTATGCAGAAGAGCGGGGAATTAAAAGCTAATGCAAAGAAGATCACTGAACTTCGATTAACAACGGCAGTTGTAAATGAGAAAGGAGTCTCTAACGAAGAGACTTATGAAGTTGATGCAGCTACAGCAGATATTGATCGTCTCTTTGAGATGGCGGGGAGGCGATTAGGAAATGGTTTACATATCGAGTATTGGAAAACCCAGGTCGAGCGAGACCCACAAGACGTGAAGGTTGAAATCATCATTCTGGCTCAAGATTTAAAAGCAATGGAAAACATCGAGCAATTTGCATCTACAGAATTTGATCGACTTTATAAGAAATACAAACGCAAATTGGCAAGCCTCTCAGAACAACGAAGTCAACATTACAATGAATTGCGCCTAGCAGCGCCAGAGCCTCAAGATATTCCCTGGAAACTTCCAGAGTTCATAGACTCAAAGCGGTTGCCACAAGCTCTAGTGCTCGAGAAGCATTTGTATGTGGAGGAAGATGGTAAATTCCGTGTCGAATTGGGCACTTGGGAACGTGGTGTAATTGAAGAAGAGTTGCACAATCCAGAAGTTGCAGCGTGGTTACGTAATCTAGATCGAAAATCATGGTCATTGGAAATACCTTACCGGGATGCAGGAACTGTAAAACCAATGTTTCCGGATTTGCTAGTCATTCGGCTTGATGATCAAGGTTATGTGTTTGATATCCTCGAACCTCATGATCCCAGCTTAAAGGATAATTGGTCAAAAGCTGTAGGTTTGGCTGAATTCGCCGACAGTCATTGGCGGCTCTTCGGGCGAATTCAATTAATTCGAAAGAAGACGGCACTCAATGGAAAAGATTCCTACTACCGCCTGGACATGGGTGATGAAAAAGTCCGCCAGCGGGTGCGCGGGGTGAGGAATAATGACGAACTAGATCGAATCTTCAATGATGAAGCAAAAATTGGTTAACCCGTTGTGATTGTCTGGTGTAGACAAAGCGAACACTTCCTAGCTCATACAATAGAATTGCCCGTCTATACCTTATAATCGAAATACTACTAACTAAAGAAATCCGTGCGGCATGAACACCCAGTCCAATTTCTCTGAAGAAGACACAACTAAAGACCTCATCTCCCTGGCCGAGGCTAGTAAACTCAGTGGCTTTTCACCCGCACACTTGCGGCTACTGGTCAAACAAGGCAAGGTGTGGGGCATCAAAATCGGCCGAGATTGGGTAACCACGACCTCTTCATTGCAAAAATATCTCGATAGCGATAGACGCCCCGGCCCAAAGCCCAAAGACTAACGCCACCCACTTTTTCCAAATCTGCTACTTGTAATTATATGCTCTAGCGCATATAATACAGTCAACATGCAAAGGGTTCTCCTAACCCACTATCAGAATTTCCGCTACCTGGCTGATCGCACAATTGTCATCCTCAAAGCCCTCGAGCGCCAAGCGGAGATAGAAGAGCTAATCGCGTGGGCGCAAAGAAAAAGACTCAAGCGCCCGCTCAAGCAATACCAGATCAGATTACTGGATGAAGAGCAGAGACTGGCTTTTTACAACATGAGGCATCCAAAAATACTGAGTTTTTGCGAGTGGCTCAGAATATTTAGGTCTCAACTGAAGGGAAATCGACCATACTTTACCAAAGGAACAACGTCCAAATACCGGCTAGTAGTAAGGTAAAACCCCAAGAAAGGAGTAGCAGCGGAAAACACCACCTAAAACAAAAAGACCCCAAAACAGGNNAAAGACCCCAAAACAGGACGCCCCCAGAATAGTGCGGCTAACACCATCCGAGGGCTAACCTACAAAGCTGGTATATCAGCATTGTAGGCTCAGGCGCAATGCTACCGCCGGGCGCTTTTGCCGTCAATTGCTGAGTCAGATTCAGCGACTGGCGGCTTTTTATTTATCAACTACCCAAAGGAGATATATGCCCTATGAGCAAGTCAACACTTCACTAAAAACCCCACGAACTAACCCAGAACAAGGCATCGACCTAAAGGCAGCTTACCAAGCTTTGATGACTGCCTACCAGCGCACCCACGGCTCAAGTGTTTCAAGCAAGCTCAAGAAGCAAGCCCCAGATCAGAAAGGAGAGCGAAAATGACAAAAGCCAGATATAAAGCAGCACCGGAAGTTCTAGCCCCCACAACCGGAGCCACCCCACTGCCCACTCACTTGCCAATTGCGATTTATTACCGGCAGTCCACTGAAGCCCAAATCGGCAATCTCTCCACCTCAATGCAGACTGTTGATATGGTCGCGTATCTCAAGCGCTGCGGCTGGGAAGAGCAAAAGATTATCATGATCGACATGGACGCTGGCATCAGCGGCTCGACAAAGATTGACGAAAGACCAGGGATGAGCAGTTTGTTTGAGCTCATAAGCGAGGGCAAAGTTGGCGCTGTAGCTTGCCAGGACGAGGACAGACTGTTTCGAGATGTGACCCAAATTCAAGTGAATATTTTTATCGAGGCTTGCCGTGCTTCTCGCGTGCTTGTTCTGACCCCAAGCATGGTTTATGACTTTGCCAATGAGATGACCACGACCTTTCACGCCAGGCAATTTCGCTTTAAGTCAGAGATGGCCGCTGAGTACATCAATTCGGTTATCAAGGGCAGGCTTCACCGGGCTAAAGAGCGGCTCCTCATGGAAGGGCGATGGGCCGGGAGCGGGGTACCAGCCGGGTATATGGTTGACATGAGAAAAACCCTGCCGGATGGCTCAGGGAACGACAACTGGCGGCGCTACACTTTGTTTGAGCCATACGCTGAGGTAGTGAAAGAATACTTTCGCTTATTTTTACTTAATTCGGGGAGCATTCGGGCCACCATTCGCCAGATTCACGAGAATGGCCCTTATTACCCAGACTTAAAGGGTTGCCCCCCGCCAAATGGCTTCAGGGCCCACTACAAGTTCAAGCGCTATGGCAACGGCTTTTGTCCGGGCAGAACCGGACTGGTGGGCATTCTGACCAACGCCGCTTACATCGGGCACTGGACAGTTAATAATGTAGTGGTGCGCTATCACAATCACCCGGCACTGGTTGACGAGGAGGTATTTATTAGGGCTTTTAATTACCTCTCTCAAACCACGCTGAAAGGCAAAGTAAACGCGAATTACCNNCACAGCCGACCGAGCCGCGAGCAGGATAGAGAAGTCGAGCGGCCACTATGCACGGGCTTAATAGTGTCGCCACTGGAACAGGAGTGGAGAAACGTCGGCACCAACTGGGTTAGCACGGGCAAACACTACGCTTATGTCCTTTGGTCAGGCCCACCGCATGACAACTATGTCTGGGGCAAGAGGGCTGATTACGTAGACGAGGCTGTAACTCGGATGGTGCTCAGTAAACTTCAGGCCACTTTTGACCCGGCTGTCTGGGAGGAGGCTCTTCAGGGATTTATGGCCGACTATCAACAAGAGCGCAAACGCAGCGCCGCGCAGCTGAAAGCCTTGGAGCAAGTCAAACAGAACTTGGTGGTCAGCTTAGAAACCCTAACTAATAGCGAGCTCGTGAGAGCTGCCCAAGCACGGTTTGAGAAGGCACAGGAAGAGTATGAGCGCTTGCAAAGCCAACTAGAGGTAGCTGACCAGGAAGGCCGGCAGTTTGAAGCACTCAAAGCCCTCAAGGATCAATGTGGGCCGGTGCTGGAAAACTGGCCCCAGATGTCTCGCGAGGAAAAGCGAGTTGTCTTGATGGCCTTTATTGACCAGATTGAGGCATACCCGCTTGAGGGGCATGGCCTTAATTTAGTGGTTCGCTGGAAAGATAAGACGAGTGACGAAATTGCGCTACCCCGCCAAGCGACTACCGGAGATAACTGGTTGCCGGAACAAACAGGGTTTTTGCTTCATTTAGTAGAGATGGGAGCAACCCAACTTAAGATTGCGCGGGCATTCCCAGATCGGAAGTGGACATCAATCCGGATGAAGTACTGGCGAGAGCGAGGAGGAAGTAGCGAGTTGAGATTGCGGCCAAAGCCGATTCGAGATCAGGAAACGTATCGAGA
>JRYI01000598.1_pt1 | contig 32423 bp, 30 predicted proteins | sample 235361 | NCBI WGS metagenome assembly JRYI01 (sample SAMN03074212, study PRJNA261471) | activated sludge metagenome | biome: Common Effluent Treatment Plant; feature: Wastewater; material: Activated sludge; isolation source: activated biomass in a lab-scale reactor treating industrial wastewater at...
GGATTGCGCTACAGTTTATTTTCGCTAGCGGCCGCGCCGCCGACTATAGAGACGGTGGAGCAACTGGTTATGGACGCGATCGGCCGCGCCCACCGTGCGCTTAACCTCTCCCCCAAATCCCCGCTTGAACCGATAGACCGGCCAGAGACCATCCTGCCTGTCGGCGAAACCCGCCTCCAGTTCTTCTTCCGTGGCGTCGGGGACGCCCCACATATCGTAGGTGGTGCAGCCGCGAGCCTTGGCCCAACGCATGGCTGCCCATTGCACGGCATAGGCCGGCATGCGCTGGCGCTCTTCGTTGCTCGACGCGCCATAGAGATAGGCGGCCGAATTGCCCGATGCAAAGACCATTACCCCCGCCAGGAGCCGCCCCTCGAACTCGGCCAGCCACAAGGCTGCACTATGAGGAGCAAACAACTCGTAGGCGACGCGGTAATAGTTGGAGTCATGGACGCCGAATTTGTCGCGCTCGCCCGTCACGCGCATCAGCCGATAAAATGCGAGCAGATCGTCGGCCCCGCCTTCACGAACAGTAACGCCTTTCTTCTCCGCCAGTCGGATGTTGTAGCGCGTCTTCTGCTTCATGCGCGCCAGAATCTCATCCTCCGATGGCCGCAGATCGATCACCACTGTGCGCGGCGGCTGGATGGTGTCGGGGGAAGGCACGCAGCCATGCCGCCGGTAGAGTGCCTCCCATTCCTCGGCCCCCATCTCATCCCGCCAGATGCGCGGCTCGATCTTGACAATGCCCGCGCCGCGCTCGTAGGCCGCCTGATCGATGTGGCTGAACAAGACATCGACCTGTTCGGCATCGTGCCAATCCACAAGCGGGCCGTGGGGAATATAGCCCAACTTGACGATGCCCAGCGCCACGGAGCGAAAGAGCACCTGCGCCCCGCCCACCAGACGGCCGTCGCGCCGCATCCACACCCGCTGTGTTGACCAGCCGAAACGGCTCTTCAGCCGCGCCCAGTTCGTCGTCTGCAACAAGCTGCCGCGCGGGTGCGCGGCCACGAACGCGTCCCATTCCGCGTCGGCCTCGGAATAGGGCTGTTCGCCCAATTCAAACATTTTCGCAACCATAGGGGATGGATTATAAGGGCAATCGTCGCCTTCACCCAATTCCTTATGAGATACAAAATACGAGAGACGAAATACGAGTGAAGAGCGCTTCTGCCGTTCGGTATCGGGCCGCTGACCATAGACCACAGACCACCGGCCACCAACCATCGACCACTATTCGCCCCGTTCGCCAATACCCGTCATTGTGCTACAATGCCTCCCACCAGAGGCAAACGCACCCATGAGTCAGGCACAAGTACTATACGATCTGCAACAGATAGACAGCGAGATTCGCGCCAGGAAGCAACGATTGGGCGAAGTGTTGCGGCTGCAAAAGGAGCCGGCCGCGCTAGTGGCCGCCCGCGAGCACGCCCATGTGGCTGCGGCCGACTTGCAAGAATGGCAAACCAAACACAAGAACCTGACCCTGGAAATCGCCACGGTGGCCGACAAGGCCAAGCGCTCCGAGGATCGGCTCTATTCGGGGGCCGTCAAGAACACCAAGGAACTGACCGACCTGCAACATGAGGTAGAGGCGCTTGGCCGGCGACGGGCCGCGCTGGAAGACGATGCCCTTCTGACGATGATGGAGATCGACGAACGCAAAACGGTGAAAGCCACGGCCGATGCCGAGGCAGATAAACTGGCCGGCGAATTTGCTACGGCCTCAGCATCATTGCGCCAGGAGCAGCAGTCCCTGGCGCTGCATCTGAACGCTCTGCTCGAAAAGCGGGCGCGGCAAGCGTCAATGGCTCAGCCCGCGCTCTTGAAGAGCTACGACGATCTGAGTCGTCAGAAAAACGGCCTGGCCGTCGCCGGGCTGCGGGGAAGCAAGTGCCTCGGCTGCCTGCTGACCCTCTCCGCCAGCGTGATCCGTGCTGCCGACGAGGGCAAGCTAGTCCACTGCGAGAACTGCGGCCGCTTCCTCTGCCCGATTTAATCTTGCAGCTGTTTCATAATCTGCCTGAATAGCCATCCACCTTCATAGGACTCATTCATGAAAATCCTGGTTACCGGCGGCGCCGGTTATATCGGCAGCCATACCACGCTGGAACTGCTCCGCGCCGGACATGATGTCGTCGTTGTCGATAATCTCAGCAACAGNNGCCACCGTCTACGGCGATCCGGCGACGATGCCCATCACCGAGGATATGCCCCTGTCGCCGGTGAATCCCTATGGCCAAACCAAGGTCATGGTCGAGAACATCCTCGGCGATCTGTACCGCTCCGATAATCGCTGGGCGCTCGCCATCCTGCGCTACTTCAACCCCATCGGGGCCGACCCCAGCGGGCGTATCGGCGAGGACCCCAACGGCATTCCCAACAATCTCGTACCCTACATCGCCCAGGTGGCCGTCGGCCGCTTGCCCCATCTGCCCGTCTACGGCAATGAGTATTCTACCCCCGACGGCACCGGCATTCGCGACTACATCCACGTCGTCGATCTGGCGCTGGGGCATCTCAAAGCCCTCGACAAACTGCGCGACGAGACGGGGCTGCATACCTACAATCTGGGGACGGGACGGGGCTATAGTGTCCTGGAAGTGGCCGCGGCCTTCGAGCGCGCCAGCAGTCGGCCGATCCCTCTGCATAATTATCCACCCCGGCCGGGTGACGCCGCCATATCATATGCCGACCCGTCGAGGGCACAGCGGGAACTGGGCTGGCACGCCGAGCGCGATCTGGACGAGATGGTCGCGGACACGTGGCGCTGGCAGTCGCAGAATCCGGAAGGGTATGTGACGAGTGAGAGTAGTCGATAATCAGTGGAGCAGTAGGTCAGTGGATCAGTAGGTCAGTCCTGCGCCATTGTGCCCTTGCACTCATGGACCAATCTCCGGCGGCGGTCGGCGGTCAACTGCCGGTCGTCTTCCCCCGATACGTCGCCACCACCTCAGCCATAATCGCCAGAGCTATCTCCTCAGGGTTATCGGCCCCGATAGCCAGCCCGACCGGCGCGTGGACGCGAGCCAGTTGGGCTTCGCTGTATCCTTGGGTGGCTAATCGCTCCCGTCTTTTGGCGTTCGTCCTGCGGCTGCCCAACGCCCCGATGTAGAAGACGTCGCTCTCCAATGCTGCACAGAGCGCGGGGTCGTCGATCTTCGGATCGTGACTGAGCGTGACCACGGCCATCTCTCTCTGGAGGGGGAACATTTCGAAAGCCTTCCCAGGCCAGGCCTGGATGAGCTGGTCAACGTCGGGAAAACGCGCTTCGCTGCCGAAAGCGCGACGCGGATCGACCACCACCGTGCGATAATTGAGGATGCTCGCCAGGCGCGCCAGAGCGACAGCGATGTGCTGACCGCCGACAATGACGAGCGACGGCGACGGCCGTTGGGCGTCGATGAACAGCTCCATTCCGTCCGGCAAGGTATGGATCGCGGGCATCATGGTCTGGTAGGCGAGTTCAACAGCCCCCTCATCCAGCCCCGTCCCCAAACCTCCGGCTAACACCTCATCACCAATGACAAGCTTGCGCCCGACCATTTCCTCGGATCCGCTAAGAATAGTCATAGTGACGACCGGCTGATGGGCGATGATTCGCTCGCGCGCGGCCTGATAGGCATGGACGTCGAGCGGCTCGACGAGAACGTCGATCGTCCCGCCACAGGCCAGCCCCACGCCCCACGCGGCCTCATCGGCCACGCCGAAATGGAGCAATTGCGGCCGGCCCGTTGCCAGCACCTCGTCCCCCGCCTCAATGACCGCGCCTTCGACACAACCGCCGCTCACCGAACCGGCGATGGACGCGCCACCGGCTGTAAAAGCCATCTTGGCCCCCACCTTGCGCGGAGCCGATCCCCAGGTGTTGACGACCACGGCCAGGACGATGGACGTTTCGCCGGAAGCCAGCCAATCATCAATCAAATCGATCACTTCTTTCATGGTTGCGATTCTATTACATGAACCACCACCGTCAACCTTTGAGCACAACCGGGAATAGATGAGGGACGGCATAAATACCGGCCGATCGGGGCGTACACTTGCTATTATATCTTGCAAAGGGTTGCCCATTCGATTAGCGTTGGAGCGACCCGGGCTGAATCAGACAGAGGAGCAGGATTACTTATGTCAAACAATCAACTCGAAGTGGCAACGTTGGGCGGGGGGTGTTTCTGGTGCCTCGATCCTATCTATCGCGATGTGCAGGGCGTGGAGCGCGTGGCAGTCGGCTATTCCGGCGGCCATGTCGCCAATCCGACCTATGAGCAGGTCTGCGGCAAGCACACCGGCCATGCCGAAGTAGTGCAGGTATGGTTCGATCCGTCGGTGATCACCTACGATGAGATCCTCTACATCTTCTGGCGCATCCATGATCCGACGACGCGCGACCGACAGGGCAACGACGTCGGGCCGCAATACCGCTCGGTCATCTTTTACCACAACACGGCGCAGAAGGTGACCGCCGAGCGGTCCCGTGATCAAGCCACGGCCGCTGGTGTATGGCCCAATCCCATCGTGACCGAGATCGTCCCCTTCGACGTGTTCTATGAAGCTGAGGAGTATCATCAGGATTATTACGCCAACAATCCCAACCAGCCCTACTGCGCCTACGTCATCGATCCGAAGGTGCGCAAGTTCCGCAAGTCGTTCCAGGACAAGCTCAAGCTGACGGCGTAGCGAGAGCAGCAGGTTGATGACACGATAGCGATCCGGCGCTCCGTCATCGCAGTGGCTGATCGACTGTCGAGATATAAAAAGGGCCACCCGCATGGATGGCCCTCTTGAATCAGATCGACAAAAAATGCGTTATTCTTCCCGATCACGCAAATGCGGGAAGAGCAAAACCTCACGCAAAGTCCGGCTGTCGGTCAGCAACATCGCCAGCCGGTCGATACCCATGCCGAAGCCGCCATTGGGCGGCATCCCATAGCGCATCGCCCGCAAGTAGTCCTCATCGATGGGATTCAGCTCTTCATCGTCCTTGGCGAAGGTCGCTTGCAGCGCCTCGAAGCGCTTGCGCTGTTCGAGCGGGTCGTTCAACTCGGTGAAGGCGTTACCCATCTCCATACCGCCAATGAAAAACTCGAAGCGCTCGACGTGCAGCGGATCGCCCGGCACGCCCTTGGCCAGCGGCGAAATGTCGCGCGGGTATTCCGTGATGATCGTCGGCTGAATGAGGCGAGGCTCGACGAAATCGCCCAGCAGACCATCGATCAGCTTGCCCCACGGCGCGTCGGGTGGGGCATCGCCGCCCAGCTTCTTGATCGCCTTGGCCAGCGACGGCGCGTCGGGATAATCCATGTAGTCGATCTCCGCGAACTGCTTAATCGCATCACGCATTGTCAGTCGCAGCCAGGGCGCGCCCAGATGAATCGTGTGTTCGTGATAGGAAATATCCGTCGTGCCCAACACGGCCTCGGCGGCGTAGGCGACCATTCGCTCTGTGAAGTCCATCACATCCCGATAATCCCAATAGGCGGCGTAGAACTCCAGTTGGGTGAACTCCGGGTTGTGCTTGAAACTGACGCCCTCGTTGCGGAAGTCGCGGCCGATCTCATAGACGCGCTCGTATCCGCCGACCAGCAGGCGCTTCAGGTACAACTCGAAAGAAATGCGCAGATAAAGCTCCTGCTTGAGCTGGTTGTGATGGGTCGTGAACGGCCGCGCCGCCGCGCCGCCATAGAGCGGTTGCAGAATGGGAGTCTCGACCTCCAGGAAGCCGTTGTCATCCATAAAACGGCGCAAGGCACTAAGCAGGTAAGCCCGCTTGCGGAAGATGTCGCGCACTTCGGGATTGACCGCCAAATCGGCGTAGCGTTGGCGATAGCGCTCTTCCACGTCGGCGAAGGCGCTGTAGCGGACGATCTTCCCGTCTACCTCTTGCTCCTTGGCGACGGGCAAAGGGCTGATGGCCTTACTCAGGATACGCCATTCGCGCACGTGAAGGCTGACCTCGCCCAATTTGGTGCGGAACATCTCGCCGCCGGCCTGCACAAAGTCGCCCAGGTCGAGCAGCTTTTTGAAAGTGGCGTGGGACTCCTCGCCCACGTCGTCGCGGCGCACAAAGAGTTGCAGGCGGCCGTGTTCGTCGGAGATATGAGCGAAAACGGTCTTGCCCATGTCGCGGATGCTGCTCAGCCGTCCACAAACCGTCACGGGCACAGATGTGCCTTCTTCGGCGGCCTCGAAGGCGGCGATGGCCTCGGCGGTCGTGTGCGTTCGTTCCACCCGCAATGGGTAGGGATCAATCCCCTCCCCCTGCAGACGGGCCAGCTTTTCCAGACGTTGTTCCTCAAGCGGATTCGGTTCCCAACTCATCGACTTGCTCCAAAAAAACAGCCCGTGGGCGCGTCAATGGCGCAACACGGGCATTTATATTCCTGACTGCGGGGTGTCGCCTACTCGACCTGAACCACCTGAAACTCAGTGATGCCACGTGGCGCATTGACGCGCACCACTTCGCCCACCTTAACGCCCACAAGCAACCTGCCCAACGGGCTTTCGTTGGAGATGCGCCCGGCCACGGGATCGGCCTCAAGCGGCCCAACCAGTTGGTAACGCTCCAGCTCGTCGGCGCCAACCTCGGTCACAGTCACCCAGTCGCCCAGCTTCACGCGGTCGTGGGGGGCCATATCCTCGGTGATGATCTGGTAGTTATTGAGAATCTCATCCAGCTCCTGGATGCGCCCTTCCAGGAAAGCCTGCGAATTGCGCGCCGCTTCCAGTTCGGCGTTGTCGACGAAGTCGTCGTCCTGGCCGTCCTGAAAAGCCTGATGCAAGCGCTCGGCCACTTCCTCGCGGCCAACTGTGCGCAAATGTTCCAATTCCTTGCTGAGTCGCTCCAGTCCTTCCTGTGTCAAGAGCGTAGGTTTTTTCTGCAACATACTTCTACTTCCTGTATATGGAAAAACCGCTATTTCGAGCGGTGACGATCTCCCCATCAAGATTAACGCTTTAGTATACCCCAAACAGTAAGCTTGTAAAGCCAATAGATTCCCATTATTTCATCGAGCTAGGCCGGGACTTGTTGCGAGAGTTCCTCAGTCGACGAACCAATGTGGCTGTTCTCGCCATAGGTATCTCCCGAACTACTCTGCCCACACATAAGCAAACCACCCACCGGCAAGTAGTCATATCCCGCAGCCACCAAATTCTCGAAATCGGGCAACATACGCCGGCCATCCATCACCAGGTAGGGCGGCTTCACCGTCGTCTTGATCGTGCGCGCCAGGCCACGGAACTCTTCCCAGTCAGTGGAAATATAAAGGGCATCCGTTCCCTGTATCGCCTCGACGGCCGAATCGTGGTAGGTGATTCGTTCAAAAAGATGGTTTCTCTCCGGGTTGAACCAGCTCTGACGGGCCATATCCATCGCCAGGGGATCGTAGGCCTGGATCGCCCCCACGCCGCGCGACAGCAGCGACTCCACCACGCGCAAGGCAGCCGAATCACGCATGTCGTTGGTGCGCTTCTTGAACGACAGGCCTAACAGGGCGACTTTCTTCTGATTGAAGTTGAATCCGGCCTCGTGGACGGCGCGGTCGATCAGGTAGGTCTTCTGGTATTCGTTAATGCTATACACGGCGCGCAGCAAATCAGTTGGGCGCCCGGCATGGTTCAACTGGTAAATCAACGACTGGATGTCCTTACCGAAGCAACTGCCACCCGCCCCATTGCTGACGTAGGAACCCCAGGTGCTGATACGCGCGTCGGCCGTCACACCGATCTTCAGGTCTTCCATGCGGATATTGGGCATCGCTTCCGCCAGCCGCCCGCCGACACCGTTCCAGAAGGAGATGTAGGTCAACAGCAGGGTGTTGCTGACGTATTTGATGGCCTCGGCCGTCTCCGGCGTCGTCTCCAGGTAGCGAATGCGAACGTGGTTGACGAACTGCGAATAGAGGCGGCGCAGGATCTGCATGTCTTCGAGCGTATCCGCGCCGATGACGATGCGGTCGGGCCGGCGCGAACCTTCCACGGCATTGCCCTGGGCCAGAAACTCCGGATTCGAAGCCACGCCGAAGTTTTCGACGCCGTGCTCCTCCATCACCGATTCTAGCAGGCGGGCTGTGCCGATGGGGACCGTGCTCTTGTTGACCAGCACCACACGCTGTTTGTTGCGGCGCTGGGCCAATAGGTTACCCAGATGATGGATCGCGTCCAGATAATAGGACATGTCGGTCGAACCATCCCGATTGGGCGGCGTGTTGATGCAGAGGAAAAACACGTCGGTTTCTTCCACCACGTCGGTGATGTCGGTGGTGAAGAACAAATAGCGGTTCACATTCTCGGCGACGATGTCTGCGAGGCCCGGCTCATTGACATAACGTTCGATATTGTCGGCCTCGCCGGACTTGTAGGCGGCGATACGCGTTTCGTCGATGTCGTAGGCGTGAACTTCATGCCCGTATTCAGACAGAACGGCCCCATGAGGCAGGCCCACATATCCGGTACCGATCACGACAATTTTCATTTTATGATCTCCTTACACCATCAAATCCCAAGAGAGGTAATTTGAATTTGCGCGGCCATTTCTATATGACTCAGGTTTTCAGTCCCAATTCAGATCAGAATCGCCAACAGTTCGCAAGCACGCTCAAACGCATCAGGCAATGGAGAACAAGCATCTCGATTCTGTCCTATTGTAGCTAACCGCAGGCCGCGTTCCAAGCCCCGCGAGCAGTGAAATGGTAGCGATTAACGACTATTTTTCCCAAGCAGTGACAATCGCCCCTCGGCCACGTCGGCCAGAGCCAACCGGGCCACCCGCCGGCCGATCTCTACTGCAAAATTCGTGCCGCGGTCCCACGGATAGACCTGGCTCATACTTGCAAGGTAAAGTCCCGGCATCGGCGTCCGCAAGTCGGGGACAAGCTGCGAGTGATAGAGCTTCGGCACGGGCTGAGCATAGCGAGCGCGGAAGAGCCAGCTCTTGCGCACCCAATCCGGCCGGAAGTTCGGATTAAAACGGTGCAGAACACCGACGAACAGCTCCTCAAGCTCTGCCTGCCCCATCGACAGGTAGGGATGATCGGGCGTCACATAATCGCCGCAGTAGATGATATGGTCGCCGCCGTAATGGGAACGGTCGATGTAGTTGGTGTGCTCTACCAATGCCAGAAACGGCACGCCGCCGGCCTTGTCTGGCGAATTGGCTGGGATGTTGAGCCAGTACGTGCCGCTTTCAGCCAGAAGGGAATGCTTCAGCGCCAGAGTCAGCACCACCGCGCCCATGCTGTCGAGTTCCAGCAAGCGGCCGAGATAATCCCCGGCCAGATCGGGCGCCATGCGGGCCAGCAATCCCGGTGACGTCGTCGTGATACAGGCATCGTATAGCTCTGTCTCGCCTCCGGCCGTCACCTCGACTCCGCCGCCCTCGGTCGGACGGATATGCTCAGCGCGGCAATTCAACCGCACCTCCCCACCCAGTTCGCCCACGACTTCTGTCAGACGGTCGATAAAAGCCTGGAAGCCACCCTCAAAATAGCCCAGGCGCGGGCTGCGCACGTGGAGGCGCGCCCACATCCAGGCCATGTTGACGTCGCGGTAATACGGGCCGAACTTGCCGATGAGCATCGGCCGCCAGACCATTTCGTAGATCTTGTCTCCGTAGTAGCGCCGGAGCCAGTCGTCGGCCAGATGTTGCTCCAGTTGCCGCCACGGGCTGGTGAAGCGCAGATAGGCGCTGACCGTGCCGAATCGGGCGACGTCGAGCAGGTTAAACCCGGGAAAGGTGATCCAACGCATCGGCGAGTCGAAGGGGACGATGCGATCTTCGTAGATGACTGACGTGACCGGACGCGGGAAGAACAGCTTGTCCTTCATGCCAATCTCTTCCACCAAGCCGATGATCTCACTATCGGAAGTGAACAGATGGTGGTAGAACTTCTCCAGCGGCCACTCCCACCGCTCATCCTGGAAGCCTGTAGCCAGGCCGCCGGTGCGGCTGTCGCCTTCCAGCAGAGTCACCTGATGACCGGCCCGCAGCAAGTCGTAAGCGGCCGATAGCCCGGCAATGCCTGCTCCAATGATGGCAAATTTCACGCGTTCACCTCTTTATGCGGTTCCGGCCCATTCGCGTCAGGCTGTTCCGCCATCTCGCGCCCCGCGTCGATAGCACGGCCGATGTCGTCCCATCCCAGCTCGATGCGCACCATGTAGTAGATGCCCAGCAGTGTGATGGGCAACCAGAGCGCAGCGTGGAGCGTCAGGGTGTAGGCCGCGGCAATGGCCGGATCGACGCCATAGAGCGTCAACACGGCAATGCCCGGTCCGTCGAAAGTACCGATATAGCCGGGAGCCGAGGGCAGGGTCGTCGCCAGATTAACCACGCCATTCATCAGCATCAGGGCGAAGAACGACACCGTGAAGTTGAAGGCATGCATGACGAACCAGTACTTCACCGCCTCCAGCAGCCAGATGACGACAGAGATCAGGAAGATCATCAATAAGCCGCGGCCGCTGCGCAAGGCGGCCAGACCAACGATGAAACGTTGGGCAAAGTCGAGAATAGGGACGCGGAATCGCACCGGCAAAAAGTGGTTGGCGAACCATTCGGCGAGGGCTATGAAACGTGCCGGCACGGCGGCAACGGCGAAGAAGACGAGCAGCGCGCCCAGAAAGACCGCGCTGCCGAGGATCACCACCAGACGGATACTCTCGCTGGGCAAGGGGGCAAACGGCAGGGCAACGAATACGAACAGCAACATGACCAACCCGTCGAAAACACGCTCGACGACGATGGTTGCCAGGCTGCTGCTCATAGCGACGCCCTCTTGCTGGCGCAGGATGTAGGCCCGCAGAAGTTCGCCTGCCCGAAACGGGTAGACGTTGTTGCCCATGTAGCCGATGACGACGATGGGAAACAGGCGATGCAACGGGATTTGCTTCATCGGCCGCAGCAAGTAGTCCCACCGCCACGTCCGCGCCCAGACGGCCAGAAAGTAGACGGCGACGCTGGGGAGCAGCCACCAGTAATCGGCCGTGCGCAGGCTGGCCCACACATCTCCCAGGTGCAGCCCGCGCAACGCCAGCCAAATAAAAACGGCGCTGATCATCACGCCGATTAGCAATCGCAGATTTCTCGACTTCAACCGTATGTCCTTGTTTACCTGTTCATACACGGCCAGAGGCCGCGAAGCTCAATTGTATCACGCAGGGGACCCTTTGGCCGACTTTGTTGCTGTGGACACCCAGGCGACTCCTGTCGCCAACCACTTGCCACTTCCCCCAACCCGGCGTATAATCCTCTTCGTTCGGGGTGTGGCGCAGCCTGGTAGCGCGCTTCGTTCGGGTCGAAGAGGTCGCCGGTTCGAGTCCGGCCACCCCGACAAAAAAACCGCATGGATAGCACCATGCGGTTTTTGTTTATTAGCCATCGGAAGCGCGAGCCGGGCAGTTGCCTACTCTTCTTCGCTCATTGCCTGGAGAATGCTCACCAGGTCTTCGCGGTCGAATACATACTCCTCGCGGCAGAACTGGCAATTGACCACCGCCTGCCCCTCGTGCTGGAGGATCTCCTCCAGTTCCTCGCGCCCCAACGACACAAGCAGGCCCATCGTTTGCTCGCGAGAGCAGTTACACTCGAACCGCACCGGATATTTCGACAACAGCGTGTGGGTGATCCCCACGAACACTTCGTCCAGGATTTGTTCCGGCTTCTTGCCCTCGGCCAATATCGCCTCGATAGGCGGCAACTCCTGCAAGCGCTCCTTCAACCGTTCGATGACGGCCGGATCATAGGGCGGCAAGGGCTGGATTAGAATTCCGCCGGCCTCGGCCACGCTGCCGTCCTCATTGAGGGTTACGCCGATCTCCAATGCCGACGGCACCTGATCGGACTGCTCCAGGAAATACACCAGATCGTCGTCGATGTTACTGCCGACCAGATGTACCACGCCGGTAGCCAACTCAGGCAGGCGCAAATCGCGCACGACGGTCAGCAAACCGGCCGCGCCGATGGCCGAGGCCACGTCATACTCACCATGAACCAACGGCAGATCCACCTGTGGCTCGGCCACATAGCCGCGAACACGCCCCTTCGCATCGGCCTCGGCCACGACTCGCCGCAGTGGGCCGTTGCCCTCCCACTTCAGGGCGACGCGCTGGCCGACCTTCAGCAGGCCGCTCATCAGAACGGCGGCCGTCAGGGCACGCCCCAGGGCCACAGTCGCCGTTGGGCTGGTGTTATGACGCCGGCGGGCCGCTTCAACCAGACCGGTCGTCGCCGCCGCGTAACCGCGCGCGCCTTCCTTCTTGGCCATCGCCAAATGCATGTAATCGATCACGCTGTTTTCTCCCATAGATTTATAAAACCGGGCCTCTGTGAAGCCCGGTTTCTACATTTAGACGGCCCCAAGAGCAACAATCTTACCCTTAGCTTAACAATTACCGGAGGCGCGGGTAAAATCAGCCGTTTACTCATGACCACCTATCGAACCCAACAAGCCCTCATTGCCATGATCCGGCGCGTGCAGAGCGCGCGTGGCCGTCGCCAGGCCGGGATCTTCTCTATCGAGGGCACACGCCTGGTCGAGCGAGCGTTGCGCGCCGGTGCGCCACTGGAGACAGTTCTCATTGCCGCCAGCTTGGCCCGCAGCGATGAGCCAAGAATGCGCGAATTGCACGACGCGCTGCAAGCGGCCGGTTGCGAGGTCGCCGTCGCGCCTGACGAACTGTTGCGAGAACTGACCGAAGGACGCGACCTGGGACTGATCCTCGGCCTGGTGCGCCTGCCGGACGTGCTCACGTTGAGCGATATATTGTCGGCCAGGGACACTCCCGAGCAGGCCCCTCCACTGCTATTGGCCGCCGTTGACATCGTCGATCCCGGCAACGTCGGGGCTTTGACACGGACGGCCCACGCCGGCGGCGCGGCTGCCCTGCTCGCCGTGGGCGCAAGCGACCCCTTCCATCCGCGAGCGACCCGCACCAGCCGCGGCAGCATCTTCAAGCTGCCGATAGTCGCCTATGAGACGGCCGAGACCCTTCTGGTCGACTTACGCCACCACGGCATCGCCGCCGCCGGAACAGTCGCCGGAGGTGGCATCCCTTTGCCCGTCGTAAGATGGCCGCGCGTAGGCACGGCTATCCTCATGGGCAACGAAGCGGAAGGATTGTCACTCCAGGTGCAGGCAGCGCTCGATTTCAGTATCACCATACCCATGCCCGACGATGTGGATTCGTATTCGGTCAATGCCGCGGCGGCTATTATTCTCTATGCGGCCGCCCGATCGCGCGAAACGTGAGGCGGCCGTGTGGCCCACGCTCGCAATTGATTGAAAGAGTCAATTACCGCGAGGTATGACCGTTGACCGCCACCCGCTCACTGGGTACTATATAGGCCACTCTGGCGGCAGCGCCTTTTCGCGGCACAAGCCTCGATACAACGACCACAAATCGCAGCATACGGGAGGCGGTTAACATGGACATCAGCAGCTGGCAAGAATCTGGACAGATCCCGGTGACGATTCTGCAATTAAAGGGTGATCTGACGGCCGAGGAGCAACTGGTAGACAAGGCCCAGGCGGTCTTCCAGGATGGCGCGCGCGACATCATCCTCGATTTGGGTGGCGTGCCCTATATCAGCAGCGCCGGCTTGCGAGCCATCCACGTGATCTACATGCTCCTGCGCAGCGCCGACCCCCGGGACGAAGAAACTGCCGTCCGCGGCATCACACGCGGCACCTACAAATCGCCGCACCTCAAACTGGTCAACCCATCTCGTAACGGGCTAAAAGCGCTGACGACTTCGGGGTACGACCTTTTCCTCGATATCCACGACAGTATTCCAAAAGCAGTCGCCTCATTCAAATGAAATCGCTGACGTTGCGTTATTCAACGGCGACGATCCGCGATCTCAACGACATCCGCGAGTTCCTGGAAAGCGCGCTCCTGTCCCTCGGCAGCGACAGCGACACTGCCGGCGATTTGGTGCTGGCGGTGAACGAGGCCGTCACCAACACCCTGCTCCACGGCTATCAGGAGCAGCCCGGCCCGGTTGCCGTCTGCGCCGAGGCCGACGGTCACGATCTCCTGGTGCGGTTGCTGGACGAGACGCCGTTGTTCGATCCGACGGCCGATCCCCCCCCCGACATCAATCTGCCGCTCGAAGAACGGCCGCTGGGCGGCCTAGGCGTTCACATGATGCGCCAACTGACCGACGCGCTCCTCTATCGTGTAACCGGAGACGGCCAAAACGAACTGATTTTTGTGAAACGCGGCGTACTCACCGAAGCCCGGACCTGATTTCCCCTATGCCCAACTCCATCTATCTCCCCGCCCCCGACGCCCTGCAATTGACGCCGGACGAACGCGCCCTCTTTTTCCTGGACGAGGGCAACGTCTACCTTCCGGCCGGGACGGTCATCATGCGCGAGGACGAGGTGGGCGACGAGATGTTCGTGGTACTGGAGGGGGAACTGGTCATCAGCCGTCATGGCAAGCAGATCGACCACCTCGGGCCAGGCATGGTTCTGGGCGAGATGGCGATGATCGACAATCAGCCGCGCAGCGCCACCGTCACGACTACTACACCTTGCAGCCTGATCCGCCTCGACCGGGACGGGTTCCGCGATCTGGTCGGCCGTTCGCCGGAGTTCGCCCTGCGGGTGATGAATATCATGTCCGTCCGGACGCGGCGACTCATCGAGGAAGAAGTGGGCCGGCAGCGCATGGAGGAAGAGCTGGCCATCGGCCGCCGCATCCAGTTGAGCCTGTTGCCGCCCGCCTGTCCGCTCATCCCCGGCTATGAGTTCGTCGCCGGCTATCGCGCCGCGCGCGAGGTGGGCGGCGACCTCTACGATTTTATCATCCAGCCCGACAAACCAAATCTGGCCCATATCGTCATCGCCGACGTGACCGGGAAGGGCGTGCCGGCGGCGCTCTACATGGCTGTCTCGCGCACCCTCCTCCATACCTACGCGCTGGACGGCAACCAGCCATCACAAGCGCTCACTCGCGTGAATCAGTTCATTCGCCAGGACGACACCAGCCCGCTGTTCCTGAGCGCCTTCTATGCTGTGCTGGACACCGACATCCACTGCCTGACCTATGCCAACGCCGGGCACAACCCACCCATCTGGCTCCAGCCCAGCACGGGCGATACCGAGTTTCTGAACGCCCGCGGCATCGTCCTGGGCGCATTTGACGCGTTTATCCCCGAAGAGCGATTGTGCTTCCTCCAGCCGGGCGACTACGTCATCTTCTACACCGACGGCATCACCGAGGCCCGCAATCCGCAGGGCGACTTCTTCGATGAGGAGGGATTGGAAGCTGTCGTCGCCGCGCGGGAATGGGACAGCGCCAATGAACTGCTGGCGGCGATCATCGCCGCCGTCGAGGAGTTCTCCGCCGGCGCCCCCCAGGCAGACGACTACACCGTGATCGTCCTGCGTCGCAAGCCCCTGCCCTGATTTTCACCCATCGCGCCATACCTTCTTCAATCTTGTGACATTGATAAGCCGAATGAGTGACGTTTGTCACTCATAAATCGAGCCGCCAAATCGTATATTTATGATTGAAGTGGCAGCCATTTAACCTGTCATTTATCGGCTCAACGGCAGGAAACATGCACGAATTATCCGTCACCGAGAGCATACTGGAAATCGCGTTGCGTCATGGGCGCAATGCGGGCGCGACGGCCGTTACCGATCTCTTTCTGGTGGTGGGCGAACTCTCCACAATCGTGGATGAGTCGGTGCAGTTCTANGACGCCGCCGGCGTCTATAGCCTCAACTTCCTGGCCTCGCCCGGCGCGGGCAAGACCAGCCTGGTGGAACAAACCGTCGGCCGTCTGGCGGGCAGGTTGCGCCTGGCCGTCATCGACGGCGACATCGCCACCAGCCTGGACGCCGACCGGGCCGCGGCCGCCGGCGCGAAGGCCGTCCAGATCAACACCGGCGGCGAGTGCCATCTCGACGCGGTCATGCTCCAGGGCGCGTTGGACGCCCTCGACCTGTCGGTCGTCGATCTGCTCATCGTCGAGAACGTGGGCAATCTGGTCTGCCCGGCCAACTTCGCCTTGGGCACGCACAAGAGCGTTCTCGTGGCCTCGACTCCGGAGGGGGACGACAAGCCGTATAAGTACCCCGGCACCTACCGCGGCGTCGATGCGCTGGTCATCAACAAGATCGACCTGCTGCCTTACGTCGACTTCGACATGGAATACTTCCGGCGCGGCGCGGCGGCGCTAAACCCGGGCTTAGTGACGTTCCCCCTGTCCTGCCGCACGGGCGAAGGACTGGATGCCTGGATCGAATGGGTCATCGCCCAGGTGGAAGCAAATCGCAGATGAACATGACCGCCGTCAACGACCTGAATGGCTTGCGGATACACGTATCCGGCGTTGTCCAGGGCGTGGGCTTCCGGCCGTTTGTCTATGGCCTGGCCCGGCGGCACGATCTGAAAGGATGGGTCCGCAACTCCTCCTCCGGTGTCGATATTGAAGTCGACGGTCCGGCGGCCGTCCTGGCCGATTTCACCCACGATCTGCGCGCGGAGTTGCCGCCGCTGGCGCGCATCGACGAATGGCAAACGAGCGAGCGGCCGCCCAATGGTTTCACAGATTTCGAGATACTGGAGTCGAAGCCGGTGGCTGGCGCTTTCCAGCCCGTCTCGCCCGACATGGCCATCTGCCCCGATTGCCTGCGCGAGCTGTTCGATCCGGCCGACCGGCGCTATCGCTACCCGTTCATCAATTGCACCAACTGCGGCCCGCGCTATACGATCATCCGCGATATTCCCTATGACCGGCCACTAACAACCATGGCCGGCTTCCCGCTCTGCGCCGACTGCGCGGCCGAATACCGTGATCCACTCGACCGCCGCTTTCATGCCCAGCCGGTGGCCTGCCCCGTTTGTGGCCCGCGCCTGTGGCTTGAAGTTCCCCGGACATCGAACAACCCTCCCAAAGAGAACTCCGACCCCATCCTCGCCATATCGGCCACACGACAGGCCTTCTGTGAGGGGAAGATCGTCGCCGTGAAGGGTCTGGGCGGATTCCATCTGGCATGCGACGCGACGGACCCGGCGGCCGTCAGCGAATTGCGCCGCCGTAAGCTGCGCGCCGACAAGCCATTCGCCGTGATGATGCCCGACATCGGGACGGTTCGACGCCATTGCCATATCAGCAAGGCCGAAGAAGAGTTGCTTCTCTCGCGGGCGCGGCCGATCGTCCTGCTGCACCGCCGTTCCGAATCAGCCATCGCCCGCGAGATCGCGCCGGGCCAGAATCAGATCGGCGTGATGCTGCCCTACACGCCGCTCCATTATCTGTTGCTGGAGCCTGAGGACGGCTTCCCCGAAGCGCTGGTGATGACCAGCGCCAACCTGAGCGAAGAGCCAATCGCCTATACCAACGACGAAGCGCGCGAGCGGCTGGCCGCGCTGGCCGATATGCTGCTGCTCCACGATCGCGACATCCATACCCGTTGCGACGACTCCGTGATGCGCGTGGTCGCCGGCGTCGATGGGCGAGAGATGGTCATGCCCATCCGTCGATCGCGCGGCTATGCACCCTTCCCGGTACGGCTACCGCGGCCGTCGCGCCCGTTGCTGGCCACCGGCGGCGAGTTGAAGAACACCTTTTGCCTGGTTCGCGATGACTATGCTTTCCTGAGCCACCACATCGGCGACATGGAAAATTACGAGACGTTGCGCTCGTTCGAAGAAGGCACGGCCCACATGGAGCGGCTGTTTCGTATCACGCCGGAACTCATCGCCTGCGACATGCACCCCGACTACATGGCCACCCGCTACGCCCACGAGCGAGCGCAACGCGAGGGCCTGCCGCTGGTCGCCGTGCAGCACCACCACGCCCACATCGCCGCGGGGATGGCCGAACATGGCCTGTCCGGCGACCGGCCGGTAATCGGCGTCGCCTTCGACGGCACGGGTTACGGTGAGGACGGAGCCATTTGGGGCGGCGAGTTCCTCATCGCCGACTATACGGGTTATGAGCGGGCCGCGCATCTGTGCTATGTGCTTATGCCCGGCGGCGATCGCGCCGTTCGTGAGCCGTGGCGTATGGCCCTCGCCCATCTGCACGCGGCCGGACTACCGTGGGCTGACGATCTCACCCCTGTCTCATTCGGCCGAGCGCGGGGGTCAGAGATGCTCGGCGCGCTCCTCAACCAGATCGAGCGCGGTCTCAATGCGCCGCCGACATCAAGCATGGGCCGCCTCTTCGACGCCGCCGCGGCGCTGGCCGGCGTGCGCGCGACCGTCAATTACGAAGCACAGGCAGCGATTGAATTCGAGGCGCTGGCCGATTCGGACGAAACAGGCGCTTATCCGCTCGACTATGCGAATGGATTGATCGACCCTCGTCCGGCATGGGCCGCCCTGTTGCGCGACCGGCGCAACGGCGTCGACATCGGCCGCATCAGCGCCCGCTTCCACAACGGCGTGGCGCAAATAGCCCGCGACGTCTGCCGCCATCTGCGCGATGCGCATGGCTTGAACGAGGTCGTACTAAGCGGCGGCGTGTGGCAGAACGCCACCCTGCTCCACCGAACCCTGCAACTTTTGGAGAATAGCGATTTTACCGTTTATACCCACCGCCTTGTACCGGCCAACGACGGCGGGCTGGCGCTGGGTCAGGCGATGGTGGCAATGACGCGACGGCAACCGCCGACCGCCGACCACAGACCACGAACCCAACTGTGACCATTGCCCATTGAATTACAGGATACTGAATCATGTGCCTCGGAGTACCCGGAAAAATAACAGAAATCCACGAAGCGGACGGCCTGCGAATGGGTCGCATTGACTTCGGCGGCACGCAGCGCGAGGCGTGCCTGGCCTATGTGCCTGAAGCGAACGCGGGTGACTACGTGGTCATCCACGTCGGCTTCGCCATCAGCCTGCTCAGCGAGGAAGAAGCGATGGCCACGCTGGAGACATTGCGCGAGATAGCCGACCTGGAAGAAGAGCTTGGCCCCGAAAGGGAACCGGCAACGAGGGCATCACTATGAAACACGTCACCGAATACCGCGATGCCGAGTTGGTTGGCACGGTCATCCGCGAAATCGGCCGCACCGTCACCAAACCGTGGGTCATCATGGAGATATGCGGCGGCCAGACCCACGCCATCGTCCGCCACGGCATCGACCAACTGCTGCCGCCCGAAATCGAACTGGTCCATGGCCCCGGCTGCCCCGTGTGCGTCACGCCGCTGGAACTGATCGACAAGGCGCTCGACATCGCCGCGCGGCCGGACGTCATCTTCACATCCTACGGCGACATGCTGCGCGTGCCCGGCAGCGGCGGCGATCTGCTCTCCGTCCGCGCCGCCGGAGGCGACGTGCGCGTCGTCTATTCGCCGCTCGACGCGGTGAAAATCGCCCAAGCCAACCCCGATAAGGAAGTTGTCTTCTTCGCCATCGGCTTTGAGACGACCGCCCCGGCCAACGCCATGAGCGTCCTGCAGGCCCACACGCTGGGCGTGACCAACTATAGCGTTCTTGTCTCCCACGTCTGTGTGCCGCCGGCCATGCACGCCATCCTGGGGTCTCCCCACAACCGGGTGCAGGGCTTTCTGGCCGCGGGCCATGTCAACGCCGTGATGGGTTACTGGGAGTACCCACCCATCGCCGCGAAGTATCACGTGCCGATTGTCGTCACCGGCTTTGAGCCGCTCGACGTCGCCACGGGTATCCTGGCCGTGGTTCGCCAGCTCGAATCCGGCCGGGCCGAGGTCGAGAACGCCTATGGCCGGGCCGTCACCCGCGTGGGTAACACCCCGGCGCAACAGGTGATCGAGCAGGTCTTCGAAGTGCGCGACCGGCAGTGGCGCGGCGTGGGTCTGATCCCGGCCAGCGGCTGGGGCCTGCGGCCGGAGTTCGCCGCCTACGACGCCGAGACACGCTTTGACGTGGGCGAAATCCGCACACAGGAATCGCCGATGTGCATCGCCGGGCAAATCCTGCAAGGCTTGAAGAAACCCCACGATTGCCCGGCCTTCGGCACGCTGTGCACGCCTGAGTCGCCACTAGGGGCGACGATGGTCTCCACCGAGGGGGCCTGCGCGGCCTACTATCGTTACGGAAGACACCTGGAAAATTACGAATTACCGGAAGTGGTTCATTCTTCATGATTCGCCATCCAATCACATGAGCAACGGACAAATCCCCCACCTTGAAAGCCCGGTATGCCCCATGCCGCTACGATACGACGAGAAGATCGTGCTCGGCCACGGCAGCGGCGGCAGGATGAGCCATGACCTGATCGGCCGCCTGTTTCAACGCCCGTTCGACAATCCCGCGCTGCGTGCCGCCAACGACGCCGGAGTGGTCAGCGTCCCGGCTGGCCGGCTGGCCATCAGCACCGATTCCCACGTCGTCACCCCATTGTTCTTCCCCGGCGGCGATATCGGCCGCCTGGCCGTGTGCGGCACGGTCAACGACTTGGCCATGATGGGTGCGACTCCGCTCTACCTGACCGCCGGATTTATCCTTGAGGAAGGGCTGGACGTGGCTGTTCTGGCGCAAGTTGTTGAGTCGATGCAAGCCGCTGCGGCCGAGGCCGGGGTGGCAATCGTCGCCGGAGACACCAAGGTCGTGCAGCGCGGCAAAGCCGACGGCCTGTACATCAACACCGCCGGCGTAGGCGTCATTGACCACGACCGCGAGATCGGCGGTGCGCAGGCCCGGCCGGGCGATGTGGTCATCCTCTCCGGCCCGATGGGCGATCACGGCATCGCCGTTCTGGCCGCTCGCGGGGAGCTGGGCTTTGCGGCCGACGTGAGCAGCGATGTCGCGCCGCTCAACCGGCTCGTCGCCGCGCTCATCGCCGCGGACGCCACGCCGGCGGAAGACGGCATCCGCGTGCTGCGTGATCCGACGCGAGGTGGTGTGGCTACTACGCTGAACGAGATCGCCAGACAATCGGACGTGGCCGTGATTCTGGACGAGCAGGCGATTCCCGTCCGCCCGCCTGTGGCCGCCGCCTGCGAGATGCTGGGCTTCGACCCGCTCTACATCGCCAACGAGGGCAAGCTGCTGGCGGTCGTCGCGGCGGAAGTGGCGGGGGATGTGCTGGCTGCGATGCGAGCCACGCGCTACGGCGAGGAAGCGGCCATCATCGGTCGCATTCAGGCCGCGCCGGCCGGGCGCGTGCTCCTGCGGACCAGCATCGGCAGCACGCGCGTCGTGGACATGCTGGCGGGTGAGATTTTGCCGCGCATCTGCTAAGCCGTCTGCCTGCCCGTCGCCACCAGACCCAGACCCAGGCCGGCCAACCCGCCCACTGCACCCCAGAGGGGCAATTGCTGCCACGCCCAGGTAATCTCCTGCGCCGTGTATTCCGGGCCGTGGGCGTGGATTCCCGTCTTGAGGGCCATCAGGAAGATCGTGACGAGCGGCAAGGCAATCCCGCCGGCAAGTCCGGCGACCGCGGCCACAAGCACGAAACGCCGGGACGATAGCGTTCGTCCACCCAGGAAGCGGATCGTTAAGTAGCCAATCGCAAGCAAGACGACGGCCGCGGCCAGGATAAGGTCCCGCCACAATGCCCCTTCCAGCGCCATCCATAAGAAGCCATAGACCAGAGCCAGACCGAGCATGGGCTTGAAATACGGGATTGTCGGAGGAATCTTCATAGGCTCAACCCATGTGGGCCTGAGGCACACCATCAAACAAAAAAGAGCGAGTATTGAACTCGCCCTTTTTATTATACTCTGTGAGGCTCTCGTTAGGGAGCGGTCGGTGTCGCCGTCGGCAACAAGTAATAGCCCTTGGGGACTTCCTGCTGAAAAGGCTCGGCCGCCGGTGGCGTATCGGGGGTGAAGGTGACTTCCGTGAACCCCAGCCCGCCCAGGAAATTGCGCATGTAGGTTTGCGCGTTCAGGTCAGCCCGATCCAGGATGTCGCTGCTCTGGGCCGCCTCGCGGATGGATGCCTCGGCCGCCTGACGCACCTGCGTCTCCAGCGCGGGATCGGCCCGCGTCAGCAAGCCGGTGTCGCGGTCGGCCACAAACGAGCGCTCGTTATCGAGCACGGGAATATCGGCGAATATCTCCGCCGGCGGCAGATGGACCACCACCGTATCGGGATCGACCACGACCATATCGGCCGTCTGCATCCGGGCAAAGTCAACCCCGGCATAGACCTTGCCGTAGGCGACGAAGATCATCGACTCACCCAGGAGCATGCCCAGAAACCCTTCCTGCTCCGAATCGGCCGTGACGATCTTCTCCATCTCGTAAGAGGCGGTTTCAAGGCGCGACAGATCATTGATCTGCTTCACCACGGTCGCCGGGTTGGGCAGGATGACCGGCGTGGCCGGCACAAAGAGCGAACGCACGCGGTCGCCAATCGGCTCAATCGCCGAGGTCGCCCCGCTGTTGACCGTATTGACCAGTCGTGCAACCGAAAACACCAGAAATGCCATCGCCACGAAGAACAAGACGAGCAACCCTAACAGGATCGCCTTGGCCTTCGAGCGCGGCTGGGACTCAACCATTTCTTCTTTCGACATCATTTTTCCAATCAAAATCAATCAATAAATGCAACGATAATCGATAAAGGATCTATTCAAAGTACAATGGAACATTCTCACTATACCCGATCCGCACAGGCAAAACCTTAGCACAATACGCAATCTACCTTAAGTTCGACTCAAAACCTTCCCTAAGACTCAGATGATCCTCATTTGCATCCATGCCCTCTTGGCGGACAATTGAACCCATGTTCGTGGGCACGTGCATCATCACGCTGGAGCTGGATGGCGTAAGATCTCTCAAGGAAAAGCGCAGCATCGTCAAATCGATCATCGCCCGGCTGCAACGCGAGTTCAACCTGTCCGTGGCCGAGGTAGACGGCCAGGACGCCTGGGGCACGGCCGTCATCGGCTTGGCGGCCGTCGGCAATGACAAGGCCCATCTCCATCGCACATTGGAAAAATCAGTCGCCTGGGTGGAGACCAACCGCCCCGACGCGCCTATCGCCGCCTACAGCATTGAATTCTTGTAGCATATGATTCTATCAATCCTTCTTTCGCGCCTCTTTCTCATGCTTCTGCTGCCCTTGTCGCAGGAAAGCGGGCCGACCATCGAGGCTCAGGCCGGATTCGACGGCTTATATGAAACGTCGCTGGCCATCCCCGTCGTCGTGACCGCCCGCAATGAGGGGCAACCGTTCGACGGCGAGGTGCGAATAATTTCNNACAAGCGCGTGCCGCTGGTCGTCTACATGGCGCCCTTCAGCGGCCGGCTGACGGCGCAACTGGTCGCCGATGGGCGCATTGTCGCCGAAGTGGAGGCCAACCGGTTGACCAGCCTCGGCCGGAATGACCTGCTCTACGGCGTCGTTAGCCCTGAACCGGGCGGGCTGGCCTTCCTGGAGACGATTCAGGGCAGCTGGAACGACGCGGCCGTCGCCTTTCTCACGCTCGATGACCTGCCCGAAGTATCGAGCGCCTGGGACGCACTGGACATCCTTGTCCTCGACGACATCGACACCAGCCGCCTGACATCCGGGCAACTGGCCGCGCTGCGGGCATGGGTCGAGAGCGGCGGGCAACTTGTCGTCACCGGCGGGCCGGGCGGCCCCAAAACGAGTGCCGGCGTGGCCGAACTGTTGCCCATGGCCGTGACCGGCGTGGAATCCCTCACCAATCTGTCCGCGCTCAGTGGCTTCGGCGGCGCACCCCTCAGCGGCGAAGGACCCTTCGTCGCCACGACCGGCACCCCGATCGCCGGCGAAACACTAATCGAGCAGGGCGGCGTGCCGATCCTGGCCCGGCGAGACATCGGCCGCGGGAGCGTCTTCTTTCTGGCGCTCGACCCGAAAGCCGCCCCGCTCGCCGGATGGTCGGGCAGCGAAGCGCTGTGGTCGGCCATTGTCGCCAACGCGCCCGAGTTGCCACCGTGGGGTTGGGGCGTCCAGGACAGTTACGCAGCATCGCAGGCTGCTTCCTACATCCCGGGACTAAGCCTGCCGTCGGTCTGGCAACTCATCCTCTTCCTGTTCGCCTACGTGCTCATAATCGGCCCCATCAACTATATCATTCTGCGCCGGATCAACCGCCGCGAATTGGCCTGGGTCACTATCCCGGCGCTGGTTCTCCTGTTCAGCGCCATCACCTTCGCCACCGGATTCCGCGCGCGGGGCAACAGCGCGACACTAAACGTCATATCGGTGGCCTACGGATCGGCCGAGGCCGACCGGCTGCGCACCCAATCGCTCATCGGCCTGTTTTCGCCGCGCCGCGCTACTTATGATCTTGCCCTGCCCTACGATTCGTCCACATTCCCCTTCCAGCAGGGCTTCGGCACGCTCATCAGTGGCGGCAATCTGGCTGCGATTGAGCGGGCGGGCGAAGTGGCGCTGCGCGGCGTGCGCACCGACACCAGCCAGGTGGCGACTTTCGTCACCAACGCCCACCTGCCGCGCCCGGCCATCGCCGCCGAGGCAACGCTCTCGGCCGCCGGCGACGAAGTCACCGTTATTGCGCGCAACGACACGGCCGATACGCTGGAAAACGCGGTCATCATCTACGGCCAGGAGCAGATGTCCCTGGGTAATATCGCGCCGGGCGAGGAAAAATCGCTATCGATCCCGCTTCGTCTTTCGGCCACGGCATCGCCAACGCCCGACCCGCTATTCCCCACGGGATTTATCAATCCGAATCCGCTCGTCACCGACCCGAGCCTGATCCTGGGCACATACGACTACTTCAACGATCCGGTGGCCTATCCACGCTGGCAGCTCATCCAGTCCCACTATATGGGCGAGGATTTCGACCCAATCGTTCTGCCCGACCCGACCGAGGCGGTCACTCTGGGCGGCTGGCTGGCCGGCAGCGCGCAGGAAATCACGCCATCGGCCTCCGGGACGACACGACTGGCCACCACACTCCTGCTGCTGGAAATCCCGGTAAGGTAATCGACCATGACGGCAATCATCGAACTGCGCGATTTAACGAAACGATACGGCGATCTAAAGGCCGTCGATTCCCTTGATCTGTCGATCGATCAAGGCGCGGTCTTCGGCTTCATCGGCCCGAACGGGGCCGGGAAGACCACGACCATGCGTATCCTCACGACACTCCTGCGGCCGACCTCGGGCGAGGCGCGCATCGCCGGCCATTCGGTGGTTGACGATCCCCGCGCCGTGCGGCGGGTCATCGGCTACATGCCCGATTATTTCGGCGTCTATGAGGATATGAAGGTCTGGGAATACCTGGATTTTTTCGCAGCCTGCTACGACGTTCCCGCGCCGGCCCGGCTAGGAATGATCGGCGACCTGCTGGCGCTGGTCGATCTGGGCCACAAGCGCGAGGAGTACGTCGAGTCACTCAGCCGGGGCATGAAGCAGCGCCTCTGTCTGGCTCGCACGCTGACCCACGATCCACAGGTGCTCATTCTCGACGAGCCGGCCAGCGGCCTCGACCCGCGCGCCCGCATCGAAATGCGCGAACTGTTGCGCGAGCTACAGAAGATGGGCAAGACGATCTTTTTCTCGTCCCACATCCTGGCCGAGGTGGCCGACATCTGCACCAGCATCGGCATCATCGAGAACGGACGCCTCGTGGCCACCGGCAATGTCGATGAGATGATGGCCCGGCTGCGCGGGCATCGTCTGATCGCCATGCGCTTCGTCCCCGGCGCGGTGGCGGAACCGAACGAGGCCGCGCTCTGGTTGCGAGCGCAGCCGAGCGTGCTCTCCGTGACGAACGAGAGCGGCAACCCGTCGGGCTTGCGGCTCGACTTCAGCGGCGACGACCGGGCATTGAGCGAACTGCTGGCCGGGGCAATCGCCCAAGGCCTGCCGGTACTCAGCTTCAACGAAGAGCGCGGCGATCTGGAGGATGTCTTCCTGCAGGTGACGCGGGCCGCGGCCGATTAGAGTCGCATTCGCGCCCGCGGCGAATGGATATAATGTGAAATCATGAGCGCTGAAACGACAACCACGCCCCCTATCCCCCGACGACCCTGGGCGGGGCTATTCAATAACCCGGTAACGATGAAGGAGCTACGTGGCCGGATGCGCGGGCACCGGGCGTTTGCCGTATTGACGCTCTACCTGGTCGTTCTCAGCGCGGCAATCAGCTTCGTCTACCTAGTTTACTTATCCTCGGCCGCCGTCCCCAGCAGCACGATGGCCCGCACGACCGGAAAGGGATTGTTTACGGCCGTGCTGGGCGTGCAGATCGTCCTGGTCACCTTCATCGGTCCGGCCTTCACCGCCGGGGCGATCAGCGGCGAGCGTGAGCGGCAGACGTTCGATTTGCTGCGCACGACCCTGCTCTCGGCCGATGCCTTCGTGTTGGGAAAACTCATCTCGGCGCTCAGCTACATCTTCCTGCTGGTGATCGTCTCTATCCCCTTGCAGAGCCTCGCCTTCTTATTGGGCGGGCTGTCGCCGGTGGAACTGGTGCTGTCACAGGTGCTGGTGCTAATCACCGCCGTGCCCTATGCCCTCTATGGGTTATGGTGTTCGGCGGCCATGCGCTCGACGCTGACGGCCACTGTGGCGACATTCGCGGGGACGCTCTTCCTGACATTCGGCATCCCCATGCTGGCATTCGTCGCCATCATGATGTTGGGCTTCACCGGTTTCTCGATTGGAACACCCGGCCCCACGCTGGAAATGATTCTCATCTACGTGGGGCTTGTGATGGCTGCCACGAATCTTCCGGCCACTCTGGTGCTCAGCGAGACATTCCTGCTCAATCAGGACACGCTTCTCGGTTACACCCATCACATCGGCTCGCAATCGATGTGGATATTTTCCCCCTGGTGGCTGTTCATTATCATCCACGTATTGGCCGCCATCGTGCTCTACGTCGCCACCGTGCGGCGTGTGCGCCGGATCAGCGACGTATGACGAGCGAGTATAATCGCCTGCAGGCCTTTCTACGTGAATGGGACGGCCGCCGGCGGCTTCAGGAACTGCTGCAATACCTGCCGCTGGGTCTGGCCGTCGGGCTGTTTCTGGGCTTGGGCGCGGCGCTGCTCAGCCGCGCGCGACCGTGGTTGTTGCGCGGGGAACTGGCGCTACTCGCTCTCGCGGCGGCGCTGGTCGCCGTCTCGGTGGCCGGGCTGGTGGTCATGGTGCGCCGGCGTTCGCCCGGCGATCAGGCACGTTTCGCCGATCGGCAGTTTGGCCTGCGCGAGCGCATGACGACCGCCGTCGAGATACAGTCCGGGCAACTGACGGTTGATGACGCGATGGCGACGCGGCAATTAGACGACGCGCTGCAAGCAGCGTCGGCCGTGGACGCATCCCGGCAATTACCCCTGCGGCTGCAACTCTCCGATTGGCTGCCCGCCCTCGCCGTGGCAATCTTGCTGGCCGCGGCTCTGTGGCTGCCCAATCCGCAAGAGGCGGCCGTGCTGGAGCAGCGCGCGGTAGCCGCGGCCGTCGCCGAACAATCGCAGGCGCTCACCGAATTGATCGATGAAATCAAAGCCACCGATACCCTGACCGCCGAACAGCAAGAAGCGTTAACCCAACCACTGGAGGAGGCGCTGACCGCCCTGAACCAGCCCAACCTCAGTCGCGAAGAGGCCGTGGCCGCGCTCTCTGCGGCCGAGACGGAACTGCGGACCCTGAGCCGCGAGATGGATCCGGCGTCCCTGCGCGAGGCGCTGGCCGCGGCGGCGATGGATCAGCCGGGCGAGTTGGCCGAGGCGTTACGCGCCGGGCAACTGGATCAGGCGGCGGCCGCCGCAAGCGATCTGGCCGCCTCTCTGGGAGATCTGGATGCCGCCACCCGCGCCGAGCTGGCCCAGCAGCTAACAGAGGCGGCGAGCGCGCTGGAATCGGTCGACGCCGAGTTGGCCGATACGTTGGATCGCGCGGCCGAGGCATTGACCGCAGGCGACACCGGAGCGGCGCGGGAAGCGCTCGACGAGGCGGCGGAGCAACTGGCTGGGCGCGCCCAGACTGCGGACGCCGCTGCGCAGGCTGCCGGCGCGGCCGATCAACTCAGCCAGGCCCGCGGTGAAGTGGCCCAGAGCGGGTCAAGCGAGCAAGCCGGCGGCGCAGGGAACGGGGCGGGAGAAAACAGCGCCGGTGGCGAGACGGGTGGGAGCGGCACAGGGCAAGGCGGGGCAGGCGAATCAGGCGGCGCATCAACAGGCGGCCAGACAAACGGCACCGGCGGCCCGGCACCCGGCGGCGGCCACGTGGAAAGCGTGTTCGTCCCCCAGCGGCCCGACCTTGAAGGCGAGGGCGAAGGCGTCGAACTGGACGTGCAATGCCTGACCGACCCGGCGTCGTGCGGCCCCTTGGCCGGGCAGTCGCCGTCGAGCGCTGAAGGCCGACCCGGCGGCAGCCTCGTGCCCTATGACCAGGTCTTTGGCAATTATCGCGACGCGGCCTTTGAAGCCCTGTCCCAGGGGAACATTCCCATCGGCTTGCAGGACCTCGTCCGCGATTACTTCTCGGCACTGGAACCTTAGCCGAGTCATCATTCGGCCAAAAGCATCCCCAGTTCCCGCCGAAAAATCGTTTGCCCGCCATGCGACGGATGGCGCACCTTCGCAGCAGCGATACCCCACTGCTCCAGCGCAACGGTCGCCTTGTTACCCACAGCGATCACTCGCTCGATAGCAAACATGTCCAGCAGCAAGTCGACAATCTCTCTGCCCGCTGCCAGTTCCCGAGTCGTCGGTGGTCGGTTGCTCTCCGGCTCATCGGGTCGGTGCGGGTGATAGGGGAAGGCATTCCAGAGCAGCGGCAGCGCGTTCAGCTCGGCCAGGGTGCTCCAGACGGCCGTGGCCGAGGCTTCTCGGTGTAGCCGGCCGCCTCCGCCGCGAAAACCGGCCGCCGCGCCGAACAAGCCCAACGGACAGGACTCGGCAAGCAGGATCGACTCACTCGTGAAAGGCACTCCGGTCACCCGGCAGCCGCGATAACCGGGGGCTTCGCCCAGCAGCAAAAGCCGGGGGTGCCGCTCCACCATTCGCCGCAGATAAAGCGACAGATTATGACGGCGCATGGCGCTCAATTCATCCACTCCGGCATAGGGATTGAACACAGTGGCCGACGAAGCAGCGTCGAGTCGGTCGAGGATCATGCGCGCGGGTTCCACGGAACAATCCCACACGGGGAATAGAAAAGGCGCGTCGCATTGAACAACACGACGCGCCCAGTTCACTCAATCAGGGTCTAGTAGCGCAGAATAGCACCGATTCGCCCCGCTTCCTCAAGGAACGGGTTTTCGGCGATGACCTCGACGTGGCCGCCCTGGGCCACGGTCTGGGCCACGGCCGTCTCGATGACGTCGGCCGCCTCGGCCAGGTCTGCCTCGGCCATTGGGCTGCGGGTCAGATTGGCAACCACATAACCCGACGGCTCATCGAAGTACCCCGGTGTACGATAACCGTCACTGATGATCAGCGTGTCCACCCGTTTGTCCGATATTGCCTGAAGCGTGCCGTCAAGCCCGGTCACGGCATTGGCTCCCTGCGCGTTAAGCGTGAGCATGCGGTCGACGAGCTTGGCCTCGCGCTCGGCGTTGACCTCGCGCAGCAGGTTCAGGGCGCGCTGCCGCACTTCCGGCTCGCTGGCGTCGTTATCCACGGGAAAGGAACCGGCTAAACAACTCTGCAATTGCTTGGGGAGCAGCTCGCGGAATTGAGCCACGTTGCCACTAGTGCCACCCAGAAACAGGCGGCGAATGGGGTATTCGGAAAAGAACTGGTTGGCCACGGCCGCGCATTCGCGCATGTTGCGCGCGGCGACTTCGTTCTCATGCTTGCCGCCGCCCGGCCCGCCAGTGTCGTTGCCCCCGCGCCGGCCCACAGCCGACGAGCCGCCGCCGTCCTTGATGCGTCGCACCTCCTCACCGCTATATTCGTCGCCGGCTTGCAGTTCGCCCAAATGGTAGGCGTAGAATTTGCCGCCCACCTGGTCGACCACGATCACGCCGAAATGGGCGTAATGGTCCAGCAGGTGGGTCAACGGTTTAACATAGGGTCGGTTGCTCAGACAAACGCGATTGCGAAAAGCCACCGGCGAATCGTATGCGCGGAAGAACTCACCACCCTTGCTGCAGAACAAGGCCAATCCAGGCTTCGACCAATCGTAGCTGAGGTCCAGGTAGCGCGCGATCGCTTGTGCGTCCTTATCGTGTTGGGGCTGGACCTCCTTAAGGAGACCTCTGGCGGTTAATTTAATCGCCTCCACGGACTGCTGGGTGCTGTCCGTGTCCAGATAGACGCTGACAACGCCACTGCCGTTGCCCTCATAGGTAACCAGCTCTTGCATGTGCTCATGGCTAAACATGAAAACCTCCTACCTGAATATGTCGCCTGTAATGCCGGACGGCCCATATGACCACCGGCGCGATGTAAATCACCCCATCAAACCTGCCGCTCTATGGTCGTTCGGCAAGCGTCAGAGGCAGCTCTATTTGCTCTCCGTTACGGATGACCGTCAGCATGATCGTTTGGCCCACCTCGGCATTGAAGACCAGGAAGCTGATCAGATCATCAGGGCTGGCTATCGGCCGGCCATCGACGGCGATGATCAAATCGCCGCCGGGGATCAGGCCAACGGTGTCGTTGAAGCCGCTGGCGATCAGGCCCGCTCTTTGGGCCGGGCTGTTTGGGGTAATATCGATCACGTAGGCCCCCGCCGCCTGCGGCAAACCCATTTCCTGCTGCGAAGCAAGATCGAGCGGTGACATGCGGATGCCGATGTAGGGGTAATGATAAACCCCTTCGGCGATAAGCGCGGGAATCACGCGCCGCACTGCGTTGACCGGGATGGAGAAGCCAACACCGGAGTTCGTGCCGGTGCTGGTGCGAATGGCGCTATTGACGCCGACCACCTCGCCGGCCAGATTGAGCAGCGGCCCACCCGAATTGCCGGGATTGATAGCCGCGTCGGTCTGGATCACCTGGGGCAGCGAATAACGCCCGCCTCCTTCCGCGATCCGGTCAGAGGAGAGCGAACGGCCCAGGCCGCTGATGACACCCAGTGACAGCGAGCCGGTTTCGTCAAACGGGTTGCCGATGGCCACAACAAACTGGCCTACCTGCACGTTGTCGGAATCGCCGAGCGGGATAGACCCCACGCCCTCCGGCAGACTCTCGATTCTGATGACCGCCAGATCGCTGTCGACATCGGTGCCGACAACCTCGGCCGACCGGCGGGTGCCGTCGGAGAACACCACTTCCAGCCCTTGGGCGCCGGTGACGACATGGTTGTTGGTGACAATATGTCCCAGATCGTCATAGACGAAACCGCTACCCGTGCCGATCACGAATGATTGCTCGTCCAGCACGTAGATGTGGACAACCGCGGGATTGACGCGCTTGTAAAGCTCGACCAATGCGCTCTCGATGTCGGTGCTGAGCGGCGCGGCCTGGCCCGTGGTCACCGATGGCATGACCGTGGCCTGCGGCAATTGAGCCATCACTGTGGCCACAGCCTGGTCGACCAGTTCCTGCTGGCTGGGGGCCTGGGGAATCGTGGCGGGCTGATCGATTGAAAGCGCCTGACAGGCGAGCGCGGAGAGGGCAAGAATGACGATGAATAAAAATAGGGGTGAGCGATGGAAACGATACATTGGAAAATGTCGAGAAACTGATACCTGTGACAATCAGGGACGAACTTGCTGCCGAAGGATACCTGTATTTTAATGAGCCAACGGGCAAATCGTCAAGTGACAGAGATCATGACTCAGCCGACTATCAGCCAATCTGCACTGTTTGCTCATCTCCGCCCGGATAAACAGACAAAGGCGCGAAGCCTCCAACAGGAAACCTCGCGCCCTCGTGTAAATAAAGTCAAACTATCGGATATCAATACAGGAACATCGGCTTGCCGAGAACGTGGCGCACCTTGGGTCGGTAGTTCCGCACGTCATAGAGTTCATCGACATCGACGCGCTTGACGCCGCTGGTGACGACGCTCATAGCCACGTGGGTATACGTGCCGTCACGGAGGGCCACCATGCGGCCGCTGGAACCGCCGACAATTAAATCAACCGCCAATTGGGCATAGTTCGTACCGACCATCAAGTCGAGCGCGTCGGGCGCGCCGGAACGCATCAGATAGGCGAGGCGCTGGGTGATGATATTCTCGCCGGTCAACTTCTTGAGCGCTTCGCCGGTGATCTCGCCGATGCCGCCCAGCTTGCGATGGCCATAAGCGTCAGTCTCGCCATATTCGACGACCTTGCCGCCAACCATGTGGGCGCCTTCACTCACAGTGACCATGGCGTAATTGCTGGGATTCCTTTTCTTGTCCTTGGCCACTAACTCAGCCAGACGCTCCGGGTCGAACGGAACCTCGGAGATGAGCGCGCGATCCACGCCGGCCAGATAGGAGCTGATCAGGCTGGTCTCGCCGGAGTTGCGGCCAAATAGTTCGATGACGGCGATACGCTCATGGGAGCCGGCGCTGGTGCGCAACTGATGGATGAACTGCACGCTACGAGTGACGGCCGTGCTGAAGCCG
>JRYI01004632.1_pt2 | contig 32303 bp, 29 predicted proteins | sample 235361 | NCBI WGS metagenome assembly JRYI01 (sample SAMN03074212, study PRJNA261471) | activated sludge metagenome | biome: Common Effluent Treatment Plant; feature: Wastewater; material: Activated sludge; isolation source: activated biomass in a lab-scale reactor treating industrial wastewater at...
CGCGATGAGCGCCCGCAGCATTGCGAAAAAGGCCGAGTCGTACGAGATGGCGAATGAGTTCGTCGACGGAATGGACGTAATGGCCGTCCGCGGTGCGACACGTCGGGCTGTCGAACGTGCCCGAAATGAAGGCAAGCCGACGCTGCTCGAGATCCGAGCGTATCGCTACATGGGACATTCGATGTCCGATCCGGGCAACTATCGCACGCGCGAGGAGATCCAGAAATATCAGGAACGCGACCCGATCATCCTNNGATAAAGATTTTGAGGAGATCGAACAGCAGGCGATCGAGGCGACCGAAAGGGCCTTGAAATTCTCGGAGGAGAGCCCGCTGCCGGACGAGAGCGAGTTGCTAAAGGATGTGCTCGCGTGAAGCGTGAGCGGTAAGCTGTAAGCCGTGAGCAGTTATGGAAAAGCCCCATAAGAATCTCATCGCTTGGCAAAAGAGCATGGATCTTGTTGTGTTGACCTACGAGATCACGAAGGGATTTCCGAGGGAAGAAACATACGGATTGACCTCGCAAATGAGACGAGCTGCGATTTCGGCGCCGTCGAACATTGCCGAGGGTGCGGCGGGAAGATCGACCGATCAATTCAGAAATTTTCTGAGCATTGCGATCGGCTCACTTAATGAGTTGAATACACAGTNNTCACAGCTCACAGCTTACTGCTCACTTTACTATTATGGCAGTTTTAACCATCCGCGATGCCCTGAATCAGGCCCTTCGCGAAGAACTTATCCGAGACGAGAACGTCTTTATCATGGGTGAAGAGGTCGCTGAATACGACGGCGCCTATAAGGTGACGCGCGGCCTCTGGAAGGAATTCGGCGATAAGCGCGTCGTTGACGCGCCGATCACTGAACTTGGATTTGCGGGTCTCGGAGTCGGTGCGGCAATGGCCGGATTGCGTCCCGTGATCGAGTTTATGACCTGGAACTTCTCGATCCTCGCTGCCGATCAGATCATCAATCACGCCGCGAAGATGCTTTATATGTCGGGCGGCGAATTCAACGTCCCGATCGTCTTCCGCGGGCCGAACGGCTCGGCCTACCAGGTCTCATCCCAGCACTCGCAGGCGCTCGAGGCACTTTACTCGAACTTCCCCGGCCTGAAGGTCGTGATGCCTTCCACCGCGGCCGATGCTAAGGGCCTGCTCAAATCGGCTATCCGCGACGACAACCCTGTGATCTTCATGGAACAGGAACGTATGTACGGGATGAAGGCTGAGGTGCCCGAAGATGATGACTTTACGATCCCGCTCGGTGTGGCGGACGTAAAACGCGAAGGCACAGACTGCACGATCGTCGCGCGTTCGATGACCGTACCGATGGCTCTTGAGGCCGCCGGGAAGATACAAGAACAGTTCGATGTGTCCGTCGAGGTCGTCGATCCGCGTACCATCAAACCGCTCGATATCGACACGATCGCGAACTCCGTCAAAAAGACGAATCGTTTGGTCATCGTCGAGGAGTCGCACGCTTTCGCATCCGTCGGGGCCGAGATCTCGCATCAGATAATGGAGAACGCGTTCGACTATCTCGATGCTCCGGTGAAGCGCATCTCGACGGCCGAAACGCCGATGCCGTACGCGAAGAACCTGGAAGCACTCGCCCTTCCGAGCGTCGATAAGATCGTCGCCGCCGTCAAGGAAGTTTGCTATCTGTAAAAATGATCGACAAAAAAACTGCTATTCGGGAATACAAGATGTCGCATCGTCCGATGGGAGTTTTCCAGATTCGAAATACGGTCAACGGAAAGGCTCTGATCGAGGCGAGCGTGAATATTCCCGGAAAGTTCAACCGATATCGTCTTCAGTTGGGGCTTGGATCGCACCTGAACAAGGAACTGCAGGAGGATTACAACTCCTTCGGCAAGGATGCTTTTGAGTTTGAGACACTGGAATCACTCGAACCAAGGATCGATCCTAGCTACAACTATTCGGGAGACCTTGCGGCCCTCGAAGAGCTTTGGGTAGAGAAAGCGTCGCTAAACGGTGACATTCTATATAACGTCCGCAAACTGACGAGCGAAGAACGCCTCGCAATGATCGCGGCTCGGAACCGCGGCACGTTTTGAACAAGGTAATTTATGGCTGAAAAATTTTTAATGCCGAAGCTTTCGCCCACGATGGAAGAGGGGCAGATCTCGCGTTGGGTCAAGAACGAAGGCGATTCGTTCGACGCCAACGAAACGCTCGCTGAGGTCGATACCGACAAGGCGACGATGGAAATGACCGCTCTCCATGGCGGCACGCTTCTAAAGATCCTGAAAGGCGCCGGCGACACCGCCGCTCTCGGCGAAGCGATCGCCATCACCGGCAATAAGGGCGAGGACATCTCCGCCCTGCTCGCCGAAGTCTCTTCGAACGGCAAAGCCGCAACCGAAAAGGCGGAAACACAAAAGGCGGAAACACGACCGGTAGGGAGTGTGTCGGATTCCCCCGCATCAGCATCTGAGCCAAAGGCGACACCTTCCGTCGCGGCTCCCGCGATTCCGCAATCCGAAATCCGCATTCCGCAATCGGACGGACGTATGCTCGTCTCCCCGATCGCCGCTCGAATGGCAGCGGAAAACGGCCTTGACCTCAAAGCCATTTCCGGCTCCGGCCCGAACGGCCGCATCATCAAACGCGATATCGAGCAGGCTCTCGCCGGCGGCGGAACAACTGCCGCAAAGGCCGCTGCACCGAGTTTCACGCCATCGACGGTCGTCGGAGCTTCCGCATTCCGCGAAGAGCCGACATCGCAGATGCGCCGCGTCATCGCTTCCCGCTTGGCGGAATCTATCGGCCCGATCCCGACGTTCTATCTTACCCGCGAGATCGAGATGGACAACGTGCTCTCGCTGCGAAAGGCGATCAACGCTTCCCTTTCCGATGACCAAAAGGTCAGCGTTAACGACATTCTTGTAAAGGCCGTCGCAATGGCATTGCAGAAGCATCCATTCGTGAACGCCTCGTACCAGGACCGCGCTATCCGATTCTACGAGCAGGCCGACATCGGCGTTGCCGTCGCCATCGACGAAGGCCTAATTACGCCCGTCGTTCGCGGCGCCAACCTGAAAGGTTTTGTCGAGATCGGTCAAGAGGTCCGCTCGCTCGCGGCTCGTGCTCGGGACAAGAAACTCCAGCCCGAAGAATATACCGGTGCGACATTCTCGATATCGAACCTCGGAATGTTCGGCATCAAGGAATTCACGGCGATCATCAATCCGCCCGAAGCAGGCATTCTCGCTGTCGGTGCGGCAGCACAAACGCCCGTCGTTCGAGACGGGCAGATCGTCGTACGTTCGATAATGAATATCACGATGTCCTGCGATCATCGCGTCATCGACGGTGCGACCGGCGCGAAATTCCTCGACACGCTGACCAAAATGCTCGAGCAGCCGGCAATGATGCTAGCGTAGAGCGGACACCTGTTATTCTCGATCACGAAGGCGGCGTCCGATAAAGCTAACTGCCGGTTCAGCCAGTATTCGCACGTACTCACGGCGCGTTTTTTCCTCGATTCTTGCGGCTCGTTGTCGTAGAATCCTCTGCGGTGACGAGCAATGAAACGGAATCTCGCGATCATCCTCGCTGTTTTGGCTGCCATATCTTGCAATTCCGAGCGCGTTGCTACTGTACCTGCCCCCGAACTCGCAACGGAGTTGCAAAATGAAATTGCCGCCCCCGAACCGACCCCAACCCAAGAACCGGCGCCCACACCGCGACAGATCTTGGAAACTTACTCAGATCGGTCAAAGGTCGGTCGGCGTGGNNGAAATAGACATCATAAAACAGGGTGAGTTTCGAACCTATCACTCCGACAATCTAGCTGTTATTCGGTTTTATTCTAAAGATCAAAACCAGGTTTGGAAGCTACGTCAGACATTAGAGATACCGGACGACTCGCTCGCTGAGGCTGATCCGCAGTTTCAAGACTTTAATGGTGATGGGTTGAATGATGTGACGTTCATATCCGGCACCGCGGCTCGTGGCGCGAACGAGATGAGAACCTTGCTGATCTACGACAAACGATCAGACAAGCTGATCCACATCGAAAACTCTGCAGAGTTTCCCAACATCGAGTACAGTAGGAAACTGAATTGCATAACCGCTTGGCGGTTTTACGGCGGCACGGCCACAGACTTTGCAAGGATCGTCGGTAACCGCCTTGTAACATTTGCGACGGTCGAGGATTTCGATGGATATAGAACTGTAACGTTGACAGACCGCAACGGCAGGGAAAGGGTCATTCAGCGTGACAAACTTGCAGACGAGAATACGTTTACTCGCTACACAAATTACCGACCTGTCGAATGACCCTATCATCCATTTCCCAGATCTGCACAACAAATGTCGCCTTCACGGCCTTGCTCAGCGAGGCCGCTTTTGCGCGTTCTCGGTCGCACAAAAAACTGCCCCGCTAAGAAATTTCGTTTACGGCTTACTTATCTTCAGATTCTTCGTCCGGGATCGGTTTTGAGTTGCCGCGGTCATATTTTGAGAAGCGGGATGTATTCAGCCAAGAAGGCATTTGAGCATCTTCGGATATTTGCCACCCCATAATTGCCATCACCTCAGCGACCGTCTCCGCACCTTCCCACGCCCACGAATCTTTGACCGTATCTCCGGGCTGGTGATAATCGCCCTTCTCCCAGTCCTTGATCTTCTGTATCCACACTTCCTTATCGCCCGCCGGTGCTCCGAGAAGCATCAGCGACGGAACGCCGCGTTCGACGAACGAATAGTGATCCGAGCGGTAGAAGACCTTTTCGTCAGGCATCGGGTCGGGGATGACGTTGATATCCATCGACTTCGCGACAGAATCAAGCAACGCGCCCAACGTCGAATGTTCGGCGCCGTATCCGACCATCGTCTTTACCGGGCCATAAACCTCAGAACCGATGCCGTCCAAGTTCAGATCGGCGGCGACCTTCTTGATGTCCCACGTCGGGTCTTTTGCCCAGGCCTTCGATCCGAACAGGCCGTATTCTTCGCCGGTGACAGCGAGGAAGACCATCGAACGCTTCGGCTTCTGCGGCAGCTTGCTGTAAGTCTCGGCAACGGACAGCATCTCAGCAACCCCAAGGGCGTTGTCGGCCGCCCCGGCGTAGATCTTCCCATTCAGCTTGCCGTATGCGTCGTAGTGGGCCGAGAAGAGCACTGCTTCCGAGCTTAGCTTCGGGTCGCTGCCTTCAAGAACTCCGGCGACGTTATAGGCCGCGACCTTGTTTGACTGCACTTTCGAGACGGCCTTTGCCTTCACTTTCAGGTCTTTGCCCTTGAAGGCCGTGTTCGCCGCGAGTTCGAGTGCCTGTTCGCGTGTCATTCCGCCGGCGGCAAAGATCTTCTCAATGCCCGACTTTGTCGCCGAGACGAAGATCGGTGCGCCGTCCGGCAAATATTCTCTCGCACCGCCAAGCGAAAGCTGTCGGCGGCTGTAATAATCGACGCCCTGGTCTTCGGTCTGCTGTTCGTCACCGCGGCTGAAGGTGATAATGCCCGCAGGCCGCTTGCTGTAAAGATTTCGCATAATAGCGCGCTGAAGGTGCTGCTTCTCCCACGTTTCCTTCGGAAATCCGGGCGGCGGGCCGTCGAGCATCACAACATACTTGCCGCTGATATCGACATCCGCGAGTTGGTCGATGCCCGCTGCCTTGCCAACGATCGCGTAGCCTACGAACACGACATCACCGCTCCCCGAACGGTTTCCCACCATCGGCGGAAACGCGAAATCGGTACCGTATGCCAGACTCTTGTCGCCGACCGTAAGGCTCGTTGCGGGATCGGCAACGGTCTCGGTAAAGTTGATCTTCTGAAGATAACTGCCCTTATCGCCAAGCGGTTTGAGCCCGTAGGCCTTGAACTTCTCGGCGATCCAGTTGGCAGCCTTCTCGCCGCCGGGCTGGCCGGTGCCGCGGCCTTCCATCTCAGGTGCGCTCAAGGCGATCGTGCCGTCCTTGATCATCTGGACGGTCAGCCCCTCGCGGATCAGATCCGCAGTAGATCGTGCAGGGGCAGCCGTCTGTGCTGCTACGGGCAAAAAGGAAGAAAGCAGAAGAACTGCAATCGAAAAGATCGCGGAGAATTGTCCGCGGGATGATCTTGATCTCATAAGTTAAATTTGCAAAGTTTGGTGAATTTCGGCTCGTGTACAACGGCCGTTTGTTATTATCATCAATGGCTATCGCGAACGACAATCGAACAAATGAAAATTCTTCCGCCGTCGAAAACTATTCGTCGGCATACGCGGCGCTTGTCGCCGTGCAGATCTTCTATGGAACATTGCCGGTCGCAGGCAAGGTGGTACTTGCTCACATCCCGGCTCTCGCCCTTGTCGGATTCCGCGTCGGGATAACAGCGCTTGTCCTCGTGACCTTCCAAACCATCCGAGGCAGGATCTGGCTTGCCGAGAAGGGAGACTATTGGCGTTTTGCAGCACTCTGTGTATTTGGGGTGCTGTTGAACCAATATCTCTTCATCGGCGGCCTCGCACTCACGCGTGCGTCGAACGCCTCGATCCTCGCCGTAACGATCCCCGTTTTTACGCTGCTCATCAGCGTTTTGTTTCGCTACGAAAAGCTTTACTTGCTGAAGGTACTCGGCATCACGCTTGCGGCCGCCGGCGTGATCTTTCTGATCGACCCGCGCAAGGCGTCCTTCGAAAGCTCAACGACGCAGGGCGACATAATGATGGTACTGAATTCGCTCGCCTTCGGCATTTACGTTGCCATCTCCAAGGACATCATTTCGCGGAACGGCCCTTTCCGCTCGATGATGTGGGTCTTCATCTTCTCGAGCATCGTAGCCGTACCGGTCGGAGCGATGAGCCTTTCAACGGTCGATCTCGCTCATGTTCCCGCTTCCGTCTGGGCACTGATCGCGTATATCGGCGTCGGAGCGACCGCGGCCCCGTACCTGCTCAATGCGTACGCCGTCACACGCGTAAGGCCCTCGACAGTCGCCATTTTCATCTACCTGCAGCCGATCATCGGCGTCATCCTTGCCGTCATCTTCTTGCGCGAGCAAATGGGATTCAGTTTCATCGTCGCATCGCTGCTCGTCTTTGCCGGGCTCTTCCTCGCCACTCGCCGCAATGCCGCGACCCGCCTTGCAGAAGGCCGCGTTGCAGAAGGCCGCACGAAGTAAGGCCACCGAACTTTGACGTTTGAATTTTGCCTTTTGTCTTCCGCCATCTCACCTCTGCTCCTGCCTTTGCCAGCCTCGTGCAGGTCCTGTCGTATGCAGGCTTAGGACGAGAACATCGCCTTCCATTACAGGCGTTTCGAACACGATCGTCTCCATCGGCTGGATCTGGAAATGCTTGCAGAAATTCGCTGCGTAAAAGATGCGTGCCCGCAGACGGTCGCCGTCTTTCTTTTTCAGAATGAACGCATTCTTTACCGTGATCGACGACCGCTTGATCCCGATCAGTTGGAGTCTCTTGTCGTAAAAGAGCACGACCGCGTCCGGCTCTCCGAGCGACTTGAGTGCCGCGCCGTTCAGATAGAATGTTCCTTTTTGCGTCAGCGTTACGCGGATCTTTTCCGCGTCCTGAACGATCGGGCCTTCGCTGAATTCGATCCAATTGATGTTCATACAAGAACAAGTGTATCATCTCTGCAACATTGTTGCAAAGGAAGTTTTGAGAATATCTACCGCCCGCACCTACCCTGTTTCTGCCGTAACTTCACATATCCCGGCCCGATCCTGTAGGTTTCCTGCACCGCCGACAAAACTTCGTAACCGCCCGACCGTGACACCCGACAACGGCGGGCTCGCACCCGACGGAACCTATTTTTACCAAAATGGGTCAAACACGGCCGTATTTTTTCCATGTTTTGTGAAATTTGCGGTTTCTGGGAGCCAATAAAAATGGGCATTTCAGAAAGCAGCCGTGCTAAATGCGCACAAAATGAAGATTTTGCAACCAAACGGCGAAAAATCGCGTAGAATGGCCATATTCATTGGTTCAAAGAACGGAAAAGCGATGCCGACGAACATCACCGAATCGGTTCAGTCCGAAACAGGAAAAATAGTCCTTAGGGTTGAAGGCGACCTAATGCTCGCCGATGCCCTTTTGCTTGAGCGCATCGCTGGCGCGATAGTCGATGAGCAGGACAAGAACGTATTGATCGACCTTGCGGATCTCGACTTTCTCGATAGCGATTCCGCGGCTGTCCTAAAACGCCTCACCGAGACCGGAAGGATCGAAATAAACGGAGTTGAGATCTTCCTGCAATCCGCCATCGACCTGGCAGAACGCCGGTCGTAAAGAGCCTTACTGTCCTTTTCGTCTAAATACCTTGTCAGCATATAATTTGGCTATGGATGCTGCGGAACTTGCTGCGTTTCTCGACGGAGAACTCGTTGGTGAAGAGAATGTCGCGATCGCCGGATTTGCCGATGTCGGTTCGGCCGGTGCGGGCGACCTGAGCTTCTTTGCAGGCGATGGCGAGGTTCCGCGAATGAGTGCGACCTGCGTTCTGGTCAAGGAAGGTGTTGAATTCGACCGCGCGATTCCCGCAGTGATCGTCGTCAAGGATCCTAAACTTGCGTTCGCCAAGGCCGCCGCACGCCTTTCATCGGCGCCAAGTCGAAGCGGCATCGACCCGTCCGCACAGATCGCCGTCGATGCGGACGTCAAAGCTTCGTTCGTCGGCCCGAATGTCGTGATCGACAACGCCGCGAAGATCGCGGCCGACGTTGAGATCCACGCAGGCTCATTTGTGGGCAAAGACGTCTCGATCGGTCGCGGTACCCGTATCTTCCCTAATTGCACCATTTACAGCGGCACAACGATCGGTGAGGACTGTATCATTCACGCTGGATGCGTGATCGGCGCGGACGGTTTCGGGTTCGTACGGGACGGCGAGTCCGGCTATGTGAAATTCCCGCAGGCCGGTTCGGTCGCCATCGGAAATGAGGTCGAGATAGGTGCCAATTCCTGCGTCGATCGCGGTGCGCTCGGCCTGACGGAGATCGGCGACGGCACGAAGATCGACAACCTCGTGCAGATCGCCCACAACGTGAAGATCGGGAAACGTGTCGTGATCGCCGCACAAACCGGCATCTCTGGCAGCACCATCATCGAGGACGATTGCGTCATCGGCGGCCAAGTGGGAATGGGCGATCATGCGCGCGTCCTCAGCGGCGCGGTCATCGGATCGCAGGCCGGTGTCCTTCCCGGCAAGATCGTTCGCCGCGGCGTTTGGTGGGGCACGCCCGTCCAACCTCTCGACGAATACAAACGCCAAAACGCGCTCGTAAAAGGCCTCTCACGCCTCAAAGACGAAGTGAAGCGCCTCCGCAGCATCGTCGAAAGCAAGTCAGAACCACCCTCGTAAACGGAACGCGGACGCCAAAAAGCTCCCCTCCTTACGAAGGAGGGGTGGCACCCGCTTCGGGTGACGGGGTGGTTCTCTCTGAGACAAGCGGACACGCATCGCCAACTCAACACACGCGTATAAATTCCGAACGTACCCGTAGGTGACAGGAACGTCTTCCAAATTGCCACTAGCCTTGGCCTCGTGGGGCGCATCAATTGCCGCTAGCCTCGGCCTCGCGAGCGAATCAATTGCCGCTAGCCTCGGCCTCGTGGGGAGCATCAATTGCCGCTAGCTTTAGCTAGTGGACATCGGTTGGCCATTGATCTTGGGCTTTAGCCCAACAAACTTCTTCGCGGCTTGCCGCATCGCAGTGCGGTCGGNNCCGACCGCACTGCCAAAGGGCAAGCCCCGGACGACACCCGTCAGCATTTCACAACGTTTTCGCCACATTTCGCCGCGCGGTCGCCCGTTGTAAAAGAATTGCGGCCTCTGGTAATCTCTTGGTGCGTCTCATTCACACAGCACGGCAGGCAATTCGGCACGGGTCTCCTATGAACACACTTTATTACGGCGACAATCTGAAGATACTTCGCGAGTACATAAAAGATGAGACGGTCGATCTCATCTATCTCGATCCGCCATTTAATTCGAACCGCAACTACAACGTACTCTTCCGCAGCGAGAGCGGATCGGAGGCCGAGTCTCAGATAACGGCGTTCGAGGATACGTGGAAATGGGGTCTCGAGACCGAAGCCACGTACAAGGAACTCGTGCTCGCGAGCGATGCGGTCGGTCAGATGATCGAAAGTTTTCGCAGCTTCATCGGAGAGAACCAGATGATGGCGTACCTGACGATGATGGCCATCCGCCTCAAAGAACTCCACCGCGTACTCAAACCCACAGGCTCGCTATATCTTCACTGCGACCCGACCGCCAGCCACTATCTGAAGATCTTGCTCGATACGACCTTTGGTAATCGAAATTACGTAAACGAGATTATTTGGAAGCGCACCTCGTCACACAACGATCCGAAGCAGTATGGCCGAATCCATGACACGATCTTTTATTACGGAAAAGGAAGCGAGGCCAACGGAAGGCGAACTTGGAACAGAGTCTTTACGAATCTTGATCAGTCGTATGTGGATAAAGTTTATGTATATGAGGATGAGAAAGGCCGTTATCGTCTGGATAACTTAACCGCACCGGGGTTGAGTAACGGTGCGTCTGGTCAAGAGTGGCGGGGCGTTAACCCCACGTCAGTGGGAAGACACTGGCGTATGGTGCCGAGTGAACTGGAAAAATTGGTCCTGGAAAACAAGATAAAGTTTAAGGCGGACGGTAAGCCAAGCATGAACGGCTTTAAGATGTATCTCTCCGACTCTCAGGGATTGCCGTTACAGTCGGTTTGGACCGATTTACCGAATGTAACTGGAATTTCTAACGAAAAGCTTGGGTATCCGACGCAGAAGCCGGTGGCGCTGCTGGAGCGTATCTTGAAGGCGTCGTCGAATGAGGGCGATGTCGTGTTGGATCCGTTCTGCGGCTGCGGGACGACGATCGCGGCGGCGCAGAACCTCGGCCGTCAATGGATCGGCATCGACGTTACGCACCTGGCCGTCGGCCTGCAAAAATTCCGCCTCAAAGAAACATTCGGGATGATCCCCATCGGAAAATCAACCATAGAGAGCACAGAGAACACTGAGAAAGACATCTCAAAGACCTCCGTGTCCTCAGTGCCCTCTGTGGTGAAAAATGCTTATAAGGTCATCGGGCAGCCGGAAGACCTCGAGGGAGCGAAGAATCTCGCCGAGAACGACCGTTACGGCTTCCAATGGTGGATCTTGCCGCTCGTCGGTGCGAGGGCGTTGGGCGCCGAGGCAGGAAAGAAAGAGGGCAAAAAAGGTTCGGACAGAGGCATCGACGGGACGATGGCCTTCATCGACGACACTTCCGGCAAGGCGAAGAAGATCATCTTCTCCGTGAAGAGCGGACACGTCGGCGTCGCGCACATACATGAGCTGAAGGGCGTCGTCGAACGCGAGAAAGCAGCGATCGGCGTCTATGTCACGCTCGAACCTCCCACGAAACCGATGATCACCGAGGCCGTCTCGGCTGGATTCTACCACTCGGACTTCTTCAACAAAGACTATCCGCGAATCCAGATACTCACCGTCGAAGACATCCTCGCGGGCCGCGGCGTCTCGATGCCCGCCGAGTCTGTAACTTTCAAAAAAGCCGCCAAAGAAGCCTTCTCACACAAGGCCCAGCAGACAATGTTCGACGAAACCGAGGCAGAAGATGGAGAATAGCGGCTTGCTGTATCTGTATCCGAGCTCGCCATTTCTTGCGTCCCCGAAGGGGACGAAGATAATAGCCCAGGGACGCCGACACCTATCAGCCTTNNTAAGGGTCGAACAAACGAACGTTGAGGCGAAGAACCCAGTCGCTATCGCTCCCGGTTCTGACTCGCATGTCGCCGTGGTTCAACCTGTATGGATGGAACGCGGACGCCACCGTCCGCACTGAGCCCGTAAAACATTGATTTTTGCGGGAATTCCACGAAGAATGGCGGCTTGCCGCAAATCTATACCGTCGGGGATTCTTTTTCATCGCGGCTTGCCGCATAGCAGTGCGGTCGGGCTTGCCCGACCGTCGAGTCATCAAAAAATAAATGGAGCCCGCGTTAGCGGGCGACAGAGCGATCTGATCTTGTCGGCGGCAAGCCGCCTCCGATTTTTGATAGTGACATTTACGGGCAGGCAAGCCAGCCCGCACTGCCAAAGGGCAAGCCCAGGAACGCCGCGTTCCGAGTGCCGCGAATCCAGACAACGTTCAGTCACCGCTTCGCGGCGATGCGGACGAGGGCGTCCGCCTTCCGAGTGCCGCGATCGCTTCTGCGGCGCGTTTTGAGGCTCCGCCGTGGCCGAGGGTTTCTGCGGCGGCGTGCAATTTCGCTCTAATCTCTTTATTTACAGCGGGTTCGAGGAGGCGTTCGATCTCGTCGGCGAGTCGCCCGGGCGTGAATTCATCCTGCATCAGTTCGTTGACGATACGATCGCCTGCGATGAGATTTATCAGGCCGAAATGTTCCGTCGAGATGAGCGGCACGAAGATCTTGTAATTCAACGCAGAGGTCTTATAGACGATCGCCATCGGCGTACCGATGATGCCGGCCTCGAGCGTCGCGGTCCCGCTTGTGACCGCCGCGGCGTCCGACGCGTTAAGGGCATTGTGCGTCTCGCCAACCACGACCGTGAACGGAAGTTCTGAGGCCGCGAGAGCCGCTTCGGCATCGTGCAGATTCTTATCTGTTGCAAGAGGAACTACGAACTGCCTCGAACCATCTTTAGCGGCAAGCAGACTCGCAGTTTCAACGAGGACAGGCAAGATCCGCACGATCTCCTTATGTCGGCTTCCGGGCAGAAGTGCGATGATCGGCCTTTCCGGGTCGAGGCCATTCTCGCGGGCGAACTCGGCTCGATCTTTCGTTGCGGCAACCTCCCGTGCCAACGGATTCCCGACGTATTCGACATTCTTCAGGCCGCGTTCCTCGAACCACTTTTTCTCGAACGGCAGGATCGTGAGAAGAAGATCGACATTTCGCCGCAATGCGTTCACCCGATATTCGCGCCAGGCCCAGACCTGCGGGGCGATGTAATAGACGACGCGAATTCCCTGCTTGTGGAGAAATTTCGCCAGCCTTAGATTGAATTCGGGGAAATCGACGAGCACCGCCACATCCGGCCTCTCGGCAATGGCCGCGGTTTTGAGCTTCCGCATAACGGACCAGAACATCGGCAGGGCCCTTGCGACCTCGAGCAGGCCCATTATCGAGAGCCTGTCGGCCTCAACAATCGGAAAGACGCCGGCCGCACGCATTTTAGGGCCGGCAGAGCCAAAAAAGCTCACGCTGCCGCCCGCCGAATCCTTCAGCGCTTCGACGAGCTTTGCGGCGTGCGTATCACCGGATGCCTCACCGGCGACGATCATGATTTTTAATGGCGAGTCCATCACTCTTTGAATTGCCGATAGCTTTAACTCTTGCTTTGGTTTCAGAATTGCCACCAGCTTTAGCTAAGCGTGGTTTTCATCCTGATCCTATCGTCTTAGCTTAGCCACGCCGTTTACGGCGTGGTTGCGTTCACGAAAAATATCAGAGGGCGTTTACGCCCTTTTGTTTCTCCAAAGCCCGTGAACGGGCTAGGATAAATTCCCCAACCATACCACGCCATAAATGGCGTGGCTAAGCGAAGCCACATAGCGGATCTTCATGGTAGTTCGCCCGAACAGGTGGTCTAAAAAGCAATTGCCGAGTCTTCGCCCGGTCGCGTTTGCTATCGCCAAATCCTTCTGGCATCTAACCCCTTTGAACTAAATGATATACAGCCCGCGATAGTTTACAACCGCGGGTGCGGTCACGTGCATCAAAGCGTGCAGTTTTAGATTATCGCGATATTGGTAAAAATGATGCCTTGGCGCGTTTGCCTCAGGTAAGGTAAAAGCCTTAAAATCTATTGTTTTTGAGCCCTTTGCCGCCGTAGGCTTTGATCGCGAGCGGCATAAGTTTCGAAAAGTCCTCCGGAGGAATCTGTGACATTTCGCTTTAGTATTTTATTTTTTGCAATTATCTTCTGCCTCGGCCTGAATTCGCAGGCCTCGGCACAGCTTGATTCGGTCATCGGCCAGATCACGAACGCGGCCGCCGAATCGTACGCGGGCGGCATAAGCGGCGACGGGCGATTCGTTGTCTTTGAATCGAACGGCGACGTCGCGACGGAGAATCCCCGAAACAGTGACCACAACGTCGAGATCTTCGTCTTCGATTACGCTCAGCGAAGGATCTTTCAGATCACCGACACAAGAAGCGTGATGTACGACGTGAACGGCGAGAACGTGTTCAGCAACGTACGCATCTCGATCGTCAATACGCGTCCGATCATCAGCCACGACGGCAAGTGGATCGCATTTTCTTCGAATGCGACCATCGCTTATCCCGGTGATGATACGAATCCGCCTGTCATCAGCACGACGAATCCCGGTTCGTTCGACGGCAACTCGTTCACGAGTCCGACACCGACGCCTTCGGCGAGTCCAAGCCCGAGCCCTTCGCCGGCCCCGAATCCGTTGACTCGCGACGCGAATCTCGAAATGTGGATCTATCAGATGCCCGTCTTTACGCCCGTTCCGGATATGACGAGCGGCGTCGAGATACCGTATCAGGAGCTTGCCGGCGGCACGTTCACCAGAGTGACGAACACGGTCCCGAGCCAACTGCCGCGCGGCGGAACACAAAGCTCCGGAGCATTCGTCGCTGACGATAACCACGACGCAAGCATCTCGGACGACGGCGGCACCATCGCGTTCGTCTCGACCAGAGACCTTGTTCCCGGAGTCGGCAACTCGTTCCCGCTCAACGAAGATAACGACGAGGTCTTTACATTCCATCGGCCGACATCGACGCTGAATCAGATCACAAAGACGCCTCGCGGCGTAATTTCGGACCCGATCTATAACAAGAATCCGACGATCTCCGGCAACGGATTGCGCGTCGCATTCGCAAGTACGGGCGACAACCCGATCGTCGGAATGACCGGCGGAAACAATCCGGCGTCGAGTAGGAACGAGGAGATATTCTATTCCGATCTGACTGCGACGGGAGACGTCGGCACCGTAAAGAAGCAAGTTACGGCAACCACGCCGACAACGCCCGGGGCCATCGTAAATATCCTTGACCTCGGACGCCGTATGAGCCGCGACGGCAACCTCATCGTATTTGATTCATACGCTGACCTTGCGAACGAGAATAGCGGTACGAATTACGATTCGTTTGCGACATATGTCTATGATGCAACGGCGAACAATTTCCGCCGTGTGCTGCCCCGCAGCAATGGTGACTCCGGAGCTCCGGGCGGCGACCTGCAGCGTTATGGAGGTTTCACCGACACCGACGTTGCCGGAACGCCTTCGACACTTATCCTCGAAACGAGGATGAATATCAAAGCCGACGGCACGGTCCCGGCAAATGCCGACGAAGGATTGAACCCGGATCCGAACCGCCCGATCCAACTCTATACGTATCCGCTCACCGTTCCGCCGGCAAGCGCGACCTTTAAGCGGATCGCAAAGTTCCCGTCGCCAACGACGTTTCTCGCTTCTACGCGAGCAATCACGAGCGATTCTGCATCACGATTCGCGTTCAATATGTCGCTGACCGAACTCGGCGGCGGCAATTTGGACTCATCGCCCGAGGTGTACTATATGCTTACGCCGACGGCAATTAACGAGGCCAGGATCTCCGCGAATTTTGCGACAGGGGCCAGTAAGATCCCGGTTTCGCCGACCGTTGTTCCATCACCTAGTCCGACAGCGACGCCCACGCCGACTCCAACACCTTCACCGTCACCGACCGCATCGCCGAGCCCGACGCCCACACCCACGCCGCAGTCTCCGCCGGCAGTATTCGGCCTGGCTCCCGGAATGCGCGCGATAATGAACTTCCAGGCGGGCATCGACCGCCCGTTCGTTGAGCGGTCCGGCGTTGGGTCAATGCAGCGAAGCTTCCAGCTTCCGATACAGCTTAGCGGCGTGACGATGACGATCAATGGTTTTTCCTGCGGACTTGTTCGTGTTAGTCGCCACAGGATCGATTTCGTCGTTCCGCGAGGCATTCCGGCGGCTGTGGAAGGCACGCCCTATGATCTTGTTTTGAACAATAATGGGACGATAATGCGGACGCAGGTCATATTGGTGCCTGCAAGACCGGATGTGTACAGTTTCGAAGGGCTAGAAGGTCCAGGTGGGCGAGCAAAGATATTCAACGTCACAAATCGCGTGCAGACGACCGAGCCATTTACGGTACGAACCAGAAGCATTCGGCCATTTGGACGTGTTCCGACAAAGCTTCGAATTTATTTGACCGGATTCAACCCGCGAATCGGCACTGGCGTCATCAACGTACGTATCGGCTTGGGCACGAATCATTTCCTCACGATCTTGAGCCAACCGGAAGAGGTTGAACCCGGCATCTACGCCCAAGACGTCGAGTTAAATGACGACATGGATGGCTCAGGAGATCAACCTGTCGTCGTCATCGTTGCGATAAACGGGCAGGTCTTCGCCTCGCGTTTGGATGATGGTGCCCCTCGTACTTTGATCCTCTGACGGACACCAACTTTACGGTGAACAAAAGGGTGAGGTCGGCGACGATCTCGCCCTTTTTTGCGTCATTGGGAGGCCGATCGACGTCAGTTCCGCAAAACCGGTCGCAAGATCCCGCCGCTCCTCCCGGCGATTCCTCGTGCGGCCGGAGTTTGCCTCTCCCGCAGGGCTATACTATCCTTAATGTTATACGGTAATAACGAATATTTTTGCGACTACCGTCCCTTTCACCGTTTATCTTATTTATTGAGAGATTTTTTCGAACAAGGAGTTTAGATAGAAATATGGCAGGAAAAGATGTCAGCACGATGCTTATTGCACCAAAGATTTGGAAGAATGGTCAGTTGGTCGAATGGGATAATGCGAAGATCCACGTAATGTCGCATGTCGTCAATTACGGGTCGAGCGTTTTCGAAGGCATACGGTGCTACACGACCTCGAACGGGCCTGCAGTCTTTCGCCTCACGGAGCATATGCAGCGTCTGCTCAATTCTGCGAAGATCTATCGGATGGACTCGAAGTTTACCCGCGATGAATTTTGCGAAGGCACGATCGAAGTCATCAGGGACAGCGGCCTTGAGCATTGCTACATCCGGCCGATCATTTTCCGCGGACTCGACGAAGAGAAGCCCGCGTTTGGTGTGAACCCATTCCCGAATCCGATCGATTCCTATATTGCCGTTTGGCAATGGGGCAAGTATCTCGGCGACGAGGCCCTCGAAACCGGTATCGATACGTGCGTTTCAAGCTGGACGCGGATCACCTCGAATTCAATGCCGGCTATGGCAAAGGCCGGAGCGAACTATATGAATTCGCAGCTTATCAAGATGGAGGCTATTCTCGGCGGATTCTCAGAAGGTATTGCTCTTGATGATCGCGGCTACTTGTCGGAAGGTTCTGGCGAAAACCTTTTCCTCGTCAACAATGGCAAGCTCATCACGCCGCCGCTCGGCGCTTCAATTCTGCCGGGAATTACGCGAGACTCTGTTATCCAGATCGCGCGTGAGCTTGGCATCGAGGTCATCGAGACTTCGATCCAGCGTTCGGCCCTTTACGTCGCCGACGAAGCATTCTTTACCGGTACGGCCGCCGAGATCACGCCGATCCGTTCGGTCGATCGAATAACTGTCGGTGCCGGCAAACGCGGGCCTGTCACGCAAAAACTTCAGGAAGAATTTTTCAAGGTCATTCACGGTGAACGCGAAGCGCCGTTTGGTGCCGAGTGGCTCACGTATGTGAATCCGGAAAAAAAAACGGCTAACGCATAGCTGACAATAACTATTCACAAGGCAAAAGCGGCTAGGTTTTAAGGACCAAAGCCGCTTTTCTTCCTCTCATCATCTTTCTTATCGCAAACCTTGAGCGAACTGTTCCGTCCCAAAGCTTCCGATACCGTTCAATCTAAAGCTGAAGACGATCTTATTCTCCCGTCGGGCACCAACGTTGAATGTGTAGTATTGGAGAGCCAGCGAGCAGCAGTTATAGGCATAGCCGATAGTGTAAAGCGAACTGATCAGCGGATTTAGATTTGCAGCTCTTCGATTCTCAAAGTCAAAGAAGAGCGATGCCCCGCCATACGGTCCTTTATCCCGGTTGCCGACAAAGATCGATGGACTCCACTGAGCACCGCGAAGAGTGCCCGGCTCAGATCTGTCCGGGCGAGCATACTGTGCGAGCGACGGGATCAACGTAACGCGGCGGGTATAGTAAAGCGTCTGAAAGAGCTTGAACAACTTCGTGTCATACCCCACGGTCGCCGAAATGGCTCGTAGGCCGTCGCCATACAGCCCCCAATCCATTCGCGTGCTAACAAAGATCGTCTTTTGAGGCCGATACGTCGCATCGATATTGATAGGCGAAAAACGTCGAGCCGCTCCTCCGAATGAATAGAAGCTCAGAGCGGTTATAGGCTCGATCTGATTTCGACGCCCTGCAACAAGGGCTCCGCCGAATGTCTTGTCAAAGAAATACTTTCCGCGGATCGTTAGCGAAAAGATCTCGTAAGGTTGGATCGAAAGGTCATCTCGCTTTGCGCTGTCTCCCTCGCTCAGCCTTTTTTGAGCGTCTTTTGTGACCGCCTCGGCATATCTTCGCGTGTAAATGCGGTTCGTTAAGCCGTACTCGATCTCATTCGTATTTGTGATCGTATCGAGGTAGTCGAACCTTATGATCTTATTGAAATTATCGACGCCCTTTACGAATCGATAGGTCAAAAACGGTTCGATCACATGCCGAAACTTGAACTTCTTATCCTTACCGTAAAAGTTCTTCGCGAGGGCGACGGGGCGGATATCAAGTGTAAACTGACCGTACTTGCGGATGAGGTCGGTGCTTATCACATTCCGGCGGTAGTCAAGCGAATTTGAGTAATACGTGACGCGTGCCGATGCCGATGCGGTTAGGTTGAAATACTTCGTGTAGATCGGCAGCGTAAACTCGGGATAAACATCGAAACGCTGCATGATCGCCGGCGTTAGAGTTGGTTCCTGGAGATTTTGCTGTCGATAGAGATTGATATCGTCAACCTCTTCCCGCCTTGAGACGCCCTCCAAAGAAGACTTGAACGAGAAATAGGCATTCTTAAAAAAGGAAAGTCTTGAAGGACGCTTCTCGAATGAAATGCTTGGCAAATTGCGTGTCTTGACGCGAACGTTCGGGATCGAGATCACCTGCGAACGTGCAAGGATGTTCATCGAGTAGTTCGTCCAGCTCTTATTCACGAAAACCTGAGACCGTTCGATAGGTGAAATGATCTGCTGAATCCCTTCGAGAAAAACCTGACGAAATGCAAGATTTGAAGTGATGCGTATATCCGCCGACGCGGTAAATCCATTCGGAAAGTACTGAACGCCTTCGGCGTAAACTGTCGAACCGCCCTGGTTTGGATGATCTCGATCTTCGCTCGCACCAAAGATGCGGTCTTTGACGGCAAAAAAACCAATATTGAAGTACGACCTGGAGTTCGAGCGTGTCCGTAATTCCGCCCCATATCCGAAACCTCGCGATGTGTAGAGATCACCGCGAAACGTAACATCTGCCGAGGGGCCTAGCGTTTGGAAGTACGCACCCGACACCTGAGCGCCTTTCGTCGGCGAAAATCCAAACGCTGGTGTTAAAAAGCCCGACTTTCGATCTTCCTTGTTGATCGGGATCGAGGCAAAAGGAAGGGCGATGATCGGCGTGTTTTTGATCTTGAACTTAACATGCTTGAGTTTCACGCGGTCGTCGGTTTTGATACGGGCGGATTTCGCTGCAAAGCTCCATTTCGGCACCGCTTCGTCGCAGGCAGTAAATTCCGCGTCGGTGACAAGGAGCTCAGTTAGCGAAATGCGTTCGACACGCGCGGCTGTAAAATAAAGTACGGTGCCGTCATTTGTTTGATTCGTAAAGCCGGTCGCATCTTCAAACCATCCAAGCTTGGTCTTGTAGTTCCACTCAGACCTTACGCCAGTGATCCGCTCATCGTTTCCCTTGTCAAAGATCACGTTGCCCGTCGCAACCATCTTGTTCTCGGCTTCGTATATGACGACCTTGTCGGCCTGGAGCCGATAGATGCCATAGTGGACATCAACGCTGCCTTCGTGCGTTACAACCCGCTTGCCTTGAGTTCCTTCCACCGATTGGCGATCGGAATAAACGACCACCTCGCCATCTCCGCCTTCAGGTTCGACCTTGTCCTTCGCCTTCGGCTGGGTTGGGGCGATAACGCTCTTTCCCGGTGCGATCGGATTGATGTTGGGCGTATCCGTGATCGGATTTGCGACCTGCCGGTCGACCGGATTCGTCTGCTGTGCCCAAAGCGGAAGGCACAACAATAGCGGCAAGATCAAAATGCAGAGGGCACGGCAAGATCGCATCAAAATGGTAAGGGATTCTCGTCTAAAAAAGATGCTAACACGAATTTGGCCTCATCCTTAAATCGAACATCTTTGCAGACAGAGGCTGCCTAAAAAAGGCAGTTCATCCTAGGAAAGTTCGAGGAGAAAATAGTTTGTACCGTCTATTCGGACAAGGCGGCCCTGCGTGTAAGGGGCGAGCACAAAGAGCTTCGGGTCATACGCCGTACCTTCCAATCCGTTGTCGCCGGATGTCTCGCTTTGGGCGGTCAGTTCGCTTGGATACCAGCTTTCGGGCGACAAACTAATCTTTTCTTTCGCAGGACCTGATTCTGCCGCGATCTTGTCAGCATCTTCTGGTGCAAAACGCAGGACAGCGACGATCTTCTCTGAGCCGTCTTCTTTCTTCCACGCAAGGTCCTCGGTCTCATAAGGAACATTTATGAGCAATCTGAGCTCTTCGAGGTTCGAATTTGCCGAATTCGCGTCTGCGTTGACGTTCACATTTGAGTTCTGGGTCCGGTTGGAATTATCCCGCGGACTCATGCAGCTGAGAGCCGTAAGGGCCAATAAGATGAATAAGATGCGAATATTTTTCACGATGTTTCCAAACGGGAAGTACGGCCTGAAGTCTTCGATGCGAACCATTTCACCTTACAGAATTGTTACGCGTAACGCAAAGGTTGAAGTTCGCCTCGGATATCCTCGTTTGTCTCGTTTTATGCTCTAAAATCGTGATATTCTAAAGGTTATGGTTCAAAAACCATCTCTTATGACACCAGATACAAAGCAAGCGCGAACAGCCAATGCCGCGGAAAAAGAACGTTGGGAGTCCGAAACTCTTGATCCGGCCTTAAAGAAACGAGCCGAGAGAAAAGAGGCCTTCGAAGGTATCTCGCTCGAACCTGTGGACGGGCTCTATTCAGCGGCAGACAGCGACGGCATTGAGGTGGGGTTTCCGGGCGAGTTTCCGTATAAGCGTGGAATTCATCCGACAGGCTATCGCGGCAAACTTTGGACGATGCGGCAGTTCGCGGGTTTCTCCTCGCCGGAGGAGACGAACCGCCGTTTCAAATACCTGATGGAGCAAGGTCAGACGGGACTTTCTGTGGCGTACGACCTTCCTGCTTTGATGGGACTCGATGCCGATTCACCTCTTAGCGAAGGTGAGGTTGGAAAATGCGGTGTTGCAGTTTCGTCGCTGTCCGACTTTGAAGCTCTTTTTGACGGAATCCCGCTCGACAGTGTCACGGTTTCACAAACCATCAACGCACCGGCACCAATCTTTCTCGCGATGTATCTCGTTGTCGCAGAAAAGCAAAAAGCAGACTTCAAGAAGATCTCGGGCACACTTCAGAACGACATCCTGAAAGAATACATCGCACAAAAAGAATGGATCTATCCGATAAAGCCGGCGATGAAACTTGTTATCGACACCTTCGAGTACTGCTCTCAAAACGTGCCGAAATACAACCCGATCAGCGTCAGTGGTTATCACATCCGCGAGGCCGGTGCGACCGCGCTGCAGGAACTTGCGTTCACACTCCGTGACGGCGTCGAATATGTCCAATACGGAGTCGATCGCGGCATGGATGTCGATGAATTCGTTCCGCGTCTCTCCTTCTTTTTCAATGCTCATAACGACTTTTTCGAGGAGATCGCGAAATACCGTGCGGCACGTGTCATTTGGGCAAAGACGATGAAGGAACGCTTCGGTGCGAAAGACCCGAGGACGATGCAGCTGCGCTTTCATACGCAGACCGCAGGCGTCTCTCTGACCGTCCAGCAACCGCTCAATAATATTGCACGGGTCGCCATCCAGGCACTTGCGGGCGTGCTCGGCGGTACGCAGTCGCTGCACACTGACTCCTACGACGAAGCACTCGCGCTCCCGACCGACAACGCCGCTCTTATCGCACTCCGCACGCAGCAGATCATTGCCGAAGAGACCGGTGTAGCGAATACCGTCGATCCGCTCGGCGGAAGCTATTATGTCGAATCCCTGACCGAAAAAATGATCGAAGGCTGCTTTGAATACTTCGACAAAATCGACGGATTCGGCGGAATGGTCGAGGCGATTGAAGCCGGTTTTCCGCAGCGTGAGATACAGGAGTCTGCTTATCAATATCAGAAGGCGGTTGAAAGGAAGGAGCAAACCATCGTCGGCGTGAACAACTACGTGATGGATGAAGAGATCCATAAGACCGAGATCTTGCAGATCGATGAAGGCGTCCGCGATCATCAACTAGAAAGGCTCCAGCGAACAAAGGCGACTCGTGACAAAGGCGCGGTCGCAAATTCCCTTGAGGCCCTTAAAAAAGCTGCATCAGCGAACGAGAATACGATGCCCGCGATCATCAAGGCGGTCGCTGCCTACGCGACTGTCGAAGAGATATGCATCGCACTTCGCGATGTTTACGGTATTTACGAGGAACCGGCTTTCTAGGCTGAGTATCCGATCGTCCGCTGTTAGAAATTGAGCACACAGGCTGAAAATCTCTCTCTCGGTCTTCAAGGTGAGGCATTGGCCGTGCGGTATCTGAGCTCCCACGGCTATCGGATCGTCATGACGAATTTCAAAGCTCCGGTCGGCCGAAATCGTGCGGGAGCGGCGGTGACGGGCGAGATCGATATCATTGCCCTCGAACATCGGACATTGTGCTTTATCGAGGTGAAAACGCGGCGTTCGGAAGATTTCGTTCCGGTTATCGCGGCCGTCGATAAGCAGAAGATGCGGCAGATCACGCGGACCGCTCGCGTTTATCGCCGACTTTTCGCTGTCACGGACATGGCGATAAGGTACGACGTGGTCACGGTCCTCGCCCCAAGGCACGCCGAGCCGGTGATCACGCTCACTAAGGCGTTTTGGAATGAAGCATCTCTAAAAAAGCGAGTGTGGACATCGGACAAATGGATGAACTAACACCTAGGCAATGTGAAGCGATCGCAAAGAACGGCACGATCGAACTTCGCCTCTCGAACAACGGCGAACTCACGTTGGAAATTTGGAGACGTGAAGGCGACACGACGGGTTGGGAATTGATAAAAACGACGACGAGATCGCGATACGTGGACAAGCCGATAAAGCCGGGCCAGTATTACGAATATCGAACAAGAACGGTCGAAGGCGATGCATTCTCCGCTTTCTCGCCCTCGACCGTCGTTTATGGAAAGTAATCCTATTTAAGCTCCCAGGAAGTGCCGATCGTAAACGAGCGTCCTCTTGCGGGTGCAAAGTTGAACTGTTCGCTATACGCTCGATTCATCAAATTCGAGACGCCTACGTTGATGTTGAAGTTGAATCTCTCCCGCCGGAAATAATATCCGCCCGAAATATTGTGCGTTACGAATCCCGGTTCGGGGCCGCCGTTGCCGCCCTGATTACCGGAAGCAGGAATTGCGGCGAAAGCCGCTTCTGTTCAGCGACGATCCGAGCCGTGTAATCGAAGAAATAGTTTCGGCCGAAATTTTGCCAGCGTACGCCGATGTTGGTCCTGAATGGGCTGATAATATCCAGCGGCACATTCTTTTGAGTGTCGTCACCGCGAAGATAGCTGAAGTTCCCGTTCGGCGTGAGAAGCCCAAGCTTGACCTTGACCGGGATCTCGAACTCGGCCTCGAATCCTTGAATTCTCGCCCGGTCGACGTTCTGCGTCTGATAGACTCGGACGGGTGAACGTCCCGGAGGTGAACTCACGATCTGGCAGTTGTCGGCATCGTAGATAGTTCCCGGCTGGACGATAAAGATCGGGCAGCCGCGACTGTCAAATGCGGCCGGCGTTGACATAAAGTTCTCGTAATTGTTTACGAAATATGTCGCAGATGCCGAAAAGTGCTTGTTCTTGAATCGAACCGTAGCATCAAAGTTTACGCCCGTTTCTGGCTTCAGCCTTGGATTGCCGACCACAAACCCGCCTATCGAGCCTGAATCCGTAAAGAATATCTCGAAGATGTTTGGGGTTCGGAAGGAACGTCCGACTCGAGCCGCAAGCGTGACCGCGTTTGTCAAATTATAGACGGCGCCAAAGTCGCCCGTGACCGCCGTTGTCGAAACATCCATTCCGCTTGCTAGGCCGTCGATGCCGAGGTCGTGTATCTGATCCGGACGAAGCTGGGGCAGATTGAACCCGGTAGTCGGTTGAGCTTTCGTACGAAAATTATCGACGCGGATTCCGCCGGTGAGCTTAAGTCGTTTGGTAAGACGAAATTCGTCTTGTGCGAAAGCCGCAAAATTCGTTAGGGTCGCATCCGGCACACTCTTTGAATTATCGATCGACTGAACCGGCGATGTCGGGGTGAATGCATCGATGATCGTCCGAGAATCCTTGTTCGAGTCTCGGAAAAAGCTTGCTCCGGCCGTCAGCGTATTCCGCCTGCCGATCTTCCAATCGGTTTGGAGGTCGGCGCCGCTCGTCCGTGTGTCGGTGATCGTTTCGCTGAAGCGATACATACCGGGAAAATACGGCATCATCGGCGGCACCGTCAGCACATTCGTAAAGTTGCGATCCTGTTTTTGATAGTAGCCGGAGACCGAAAGGCGCAAAAGATCCTTCGTGATCGACGCCGCATCGTACCGCAGATTCACCTTATCCCGATTCGAGAACGGAAAGTTTCCGGCGAAGGTGCCGACAAGGCCTGCGGAGCCGATGTTTGCACCACGTCGTCGATCGTACGTTGCCTTGATGGTGTTCAGGTCGTTGAGAAAGAATCGAGTCGAAACTGCGGTGTTGCTGCCGTGCGATTGGGAGTTCAAAACCTCACCTTCGTCCGTGATCCCGATCCCTTGCTCGCGAAGATCCGCAAGGAATGATCCTTTGGGCTTTCCGGTGAAATAGTTTCCCGATCGCTCAAGCGATTGGGCAACGCGGAATGCGAAATACCGCGTCGATCCGGTAAGGCCAAGCGAACCTCGAAGCGTATCCTCGTTCGAGCTGTAGAATGTATCAAGGCGTCCGCCGAACCGAAATCCGTTCTCACGTCGAGCGGGTGTATCGCTCGTGATGATATTGATGGTGCCCGCAAGCGCGTCCGTGCCGTAGAGGACCGAGCCGCTCCCTCGAACCACCTCGACCGATTCAATGTCCGCAGTATCAACCAAGCCGGTCTCTACGCCGGATTGACCGGTCGATGTTCGGCTATTGTTGAGTCGTTCGCCGTCAACAAGAATAAGAACGCGGTTGCTGTCGAGCCCGCGAATTCGCGGCCGAACTTGGAACGCACCTTCGTTCACCGTCGAAGTGCCGGGCAGCGTGCGAAAGATGTCACCGATGGTGTTGATGCCTTGCTCTTCGATCTCTCTGCGTCCGACCACTGAGACCGGCACAGCGGTCTCTTCGGTGGTGACCTGCGTGCGCGTCGCGGTCACCGTAACAGTTTCACTCACGCCGCCTACTTCAAGACGGAAGGATTCGGCGGTGTTTGAGCCGGTTGACAGCGAAACCTCGCGGGTCGCGGTTGCAAAGCCATTGGCCTCAACGCTTATTCGATAGGTGCCGGACTTCGGGATCGCGAAGCGTACTGTTCCAGACTGATCTGTCATTGCTGAATTTACGGTCAGGCCTCCGACGCCAAGTTCCACCTTCGCTCCTGCGACGGCAACATCATTGGCGTCTTTTACGGCAACTTCAACACCGGAGGGCGACTGTCCGGCGGCTGAAACAACCGCCGCCAACATCAATAGCGCACACAGATATGCCGCCCGAAATTTTTCACTAAATAAAGATCGCATACTAAGTATTATTATTTGCGAACCGACATGTTCGCTTTTAGGTTTATGAAATGACGGCGGCGGCGTTGACCTTACTGCCGACCCACTTCGTAATGCTTGTAAAGGTTGCCTTCGCCGCTTCTACGATCTCGTCATTGGCGTTTGCGCCTTCAGCGAATCTCGTCAAGCTTTCACCAAAAGCTTTCCACATCGGCCCGGTCGCTTGACCGTACCCGAAATAGAAGGCACCTCCGTTCTCAGGCGTAAGGCCAAGATGCTGCTTCAAATGCCGCGAGATGACCTGGCCGCCAAGAGTCGAGCCTTCGATAACGTAAAGACTTCCGAATGCTTTCGCGGCAGATGAAATATCCGGGAGTTCAAGTCCGTCGTCATCGATCTTGAGTCCGAGCATGCTTGCATCTGCTTCAAGAAGCGGAAGCTTTGCGCGGTCAGAATAGTCAAAGCCCGCGTTCTTCAATACTTCCAACGGAAGTTTTGGCTCGTAAGCAGCATAAAAACTCCAAAACTTTGATACGAGCCGTCGATAGTCGGCAATATCAAACATCTGGTTCATAACATCGACTGCGGCCTCTACCTCTTCGTGCTGCACTCGGGTGTCTTCCTTTAATCTTTGAAGGATCATAATTTATTGCAAATGAAAATCGTTTTCAATAAGCTAATCTACGCTCTTGCCTTCTACTTGTCAAATCAACCGAGATCGCCGCACCGGAGTTGGTCGGTAACGACGTGGATTTTGTCGATGAGCCTTAGTGGCCGCGGGCACAAAAAGGCCCTTACCGACCAGCGACAAGGGCTTTCAAAAACGAACTGGGCTAGAACGGCTTACTTCGCTCCGCCAGCCAACGTAATTCTGGCATTCGCCGCATCCAACTTCTGTTGAAGTTGTGCATTCTCCTCGATCGGTGAGGTCGCGGCAGCGGCAAGTGCCTTTTCCGCGGCTTCGCGTTCGCTGCGGGCCGCGTCGACGTCAACTTCGTCGAACGTCTCGGCGGAATCCGCAAGCACGGAAACCTTGTTGGCACTCACCTCGATGAATCCGCCCGAAACTGCCATCTTCTCTGCTCCGCCCTTCTGAGCGTAGCTCAAGATGCCCGGTTTGAGTGCAGAAACAAGCGGTGCGTGATTCGGAAAGATCCCCGCTTCCCCGCTCGCAGTCGGCACCGTCACCGATTCGACCTCGTCATCAAAAACCTTCTTTTCAGGTGTTACGATCTCAAGTTTTAGCATAAATGCAAGTAAATAGTAAAAAGTCAAAAGGCAAAGTCAGAGGCTATTTCGACTTGGCCGTGAGTATCGTCTTTGCAACGATCTTTGTGATAACGACCGCCTCATCTCTCAATTCCTCGATACCGGTTCGAATGTCATTTCTCAATGTTTCGGTAGCCAAAACCAGCCGAAGCCAATAGTTTGATTCCCGAGCTTCCTTTAGGGCGATCGCATTCTTATGAATAAAATCCGCAGTGCTCTGACCGGCCCGAGCCTCTTCCAAATTCGCTCCGACCGAGGTTCCCGACCGAAGGAGTTGAGAAATGACGTTCCGACTGACGTCTGTGTTCGTCTCAAGGTACTTGCAAAGCTTAACGATCCGAACAGCAAACTCGAAAGCTCGGTCGCGAATATCGACCAGTTTCTTCTGCTCACCATCAGCCATAAAAAAGCTTCTGACCTTGCCTTTTTACCTTTGCCTTTTGACTTCGGCTATGCCGAGGCCGCCATTTTCTTCGCTTTATCGCGAGCCTGTTCGATCGTACCGACCATATAGAACGCCTGTTCAGGCATATCGTCGCATTTGCCGTCGAGGATCTCGCGGAAGCCTTTGATCGTATCTTCGACCTTGACATATTCGCCCTTAAGACCCGTGAACTGTTCGCCGACCGTGAATGGCTGCGAGAAGAAGCGTTGGATCTTACGTGCACGAGCAACGGTAAGCTTATCGTCTTCACTCAACTCGTCGAGGCCAAGGATCGCGATGATATCCTGCAAATCCTTATAACGCTGAAGGATACGCTTGACCTCCTGCGCCGTGTTGTAATGCTCGTCACCAACGACCTGCGGATCAAGGATACGCGAGTTCGAAGCGAGCGGATCGACCGCCGGGTAAATGCCAAGTTCCACGATCTGACGTGAAAGTGCGGTAACGGCGTCGAGGTGAGCGAACGTCGTCGCGGGTGCCGGGTCGGTGTAGTCGTCCGCCGGCACGTAAACCGCCTGGATCGACGTGATAGCGCCTGTCTTGGTCGATGTGATGCGCTCCTGCATCTCTCCCATTTCCGTTGCAAGGTTCGGCTGATAGCCCACGGCGGACGGCATGCGTCCGAGCAATGCGGACACTTCGGAACCGGCCTGCGTGAATCGGAAAATGTTATCAACGAAGAAGAGCACGTCGTTGCCCTGATCGCGGAAGTACTCGGCGACCGTAAGGCCGGAGAGTGCGACGCGAAGTCGTGCTCCGGGAGGTTCGGTCATCTGGCCGTAGATCAGCGAGACCTTCGAATCCTTGATCTGTGCCTTATCGACCTTCGCAAGGTCAAAGGCACCGGTCTCTTCCATGTTGTGGTTGAAATCCTCGCCGTACTTAATAACGCCGGACTCCACCATTTCGCGGAGAAGGTCATTACCCTCGCGCGTACGTTCACCGACGCCGGCAAACACCGAGAAGCCTTCACGTCCCTTTGCGACGTTGTTGATAAGCTCCATAATGAGCACCGTCTTGCCAACGCCGGCACCGCCGAAAAGGCCGATCTTTCCGCCGCGAAGGAAGGGCTGGACAAGGTCAATGACCTTAATTCCGGTCTCGAACATCTCTAGCGATGTGGATTGCTCGTCAAAAGATGGTGCATGACGATGGATCGGATAACGCGTGTCAGCAACGATCTCACCGAGCTCGTCTACTGGTTCACCGACAACGTTCATCACACGCCCCAAGGTAGAGACACCGACCGGCACCGTGATCGGGCCGCCAAGGTCGAACGCCTTCATTCCTCGGACCATGCCGTCGGTCGGCAACATTGATACCGCACGGACGCGGCCTTCGCCGAGGTGCTGCTGCACCTCGGCGACGACATCGACCTTATCCTCGACGTCGAAGCCTTCGCTCGAGATCCGAAGTGCCTGATGGATCGGCGGCAAATAATCCGAAAACTCTACGTCAACCACGGGTCCGATGATCTGAACCACTGTTCCGACCTGACCATTTCCTTCGTTCGCCATTTTTATAAAAAGCTCCTCTAATATTGAGAAAATCGATAAATTTACAAAGGAGTTAGAGTAGCACAGCTAGGCCTTCCTGGCAAAGACCGGCTTCCAAATTATTGGTTTCAAAAGTAGTTGATCGAAAGCCTTTTGGCAAACAAGCGATTGACGTAAAATAGAGTTTCTAGTAGCCTGAAAGCAACACCCATGGCCGGTCCAAGATCGGCCTCAAGACAGACCAAATTTGACTGACACACGCAAACTCGAACTCCCGGCACAAGGACTCAACACCCTATTTGGCGTCCAGGACCAGAATATCAAGTTTCTTGAATCGCTGCTCGACGTTCGTATCGGCGTTCGCGGCAATGAAATCCTGATCGACGGCGAACCGAACGACATTGCAACCGTCGACCAGATATTGAGCGATTTCGGCGATATCTTCAGCGATGGTGCGGCATTTAGCGACAAGGAGCTAAGAGATGCTTTCAAGCAGATCGCTGAGGACCGCGCTTACAGCCTGAAAGATCATTTCCAGAAGGCACGATTCAATCCTTCGGGCAAGAAGACCGTTGGTCCCAAAACCGCAAATCAGCGAAAATACCTCGAAGCCATTGCAAAGAACGATCTCGTTTTCGGTATCGGAGTTGCGGGCACGGGCAAGAGCTTTTTGGCGGTCGCAATGGCGGTCGATGCCCTGTTCAAAAAGCAGGTCAGCCGCATCATCCTAACTCGCCCTGCGGTCGAGGCGGGCGAACGTCTCGGGTTCCTTCCCGGCGACCTTCAGGACAAGGTCGATCCATACTTGCGGCCGCTCTACGACGCGCTTTTTGACCTGGTTGATGCGGAAAAGGTCACGAAAATGCTCGAAAAGCGCATCATCGAGATCGCACCGCTCGCCTTTATGCGCGGACGCACGCTCTCTGACGCTTTCATCATCCTTGACGAAGCCCAGAACACGACCAACGAACAGATGAAGATGTTCCTAACGCGTATCGGCTTCGGCTCAAAAGCCGTCGTTACCGGCGACATCACACAGATCGATCTGCCGCGCGGCCAGAAAAGCGGGCTCAAAGAAGCTCAACGCGTACTCGATGACATCGACATGATCGAGTTCGTCTATTTTTCGGAAAAGGACGTCGTCCGCCACAAACTCGTCCAGTTGATCGTCAAGGCATACGAAGAGCACTCCGCGGATCCCGCAGAATGAAGGTAACCTTTTGTCCATCGCGTGAAGAGCACATCGAGTTCCTCTTGGAGCGCCAGAAGCAACGTCAATCGAAAGCCACGAACTATATCCTTTGGTTGTTCCTAATATTTAACATATGGATAGTACCAGGGATCCTAATCTACTGGGAGCGCGTTTGGACCGGTTTGGCGGCGTTCGCATTGAATCTTGTCCTTGTGCTCTTCGTTTGGTCGGTGCAACAAAAAGGTTCCGTTCGTAAACACTTCGAGAACGCGTGGCCCGAGCTGGAGAAATTCGATTGCGAGATCGAGATAAACGAACTGGGTCTTTCGTGCGAACACGCAGGAAACAAGAGCTTCTATCCATGGAGAAACATCGAGGCAATAGGTTCGATGCTGGGGCAGATATTTTTCGATGCCGGCCCGGCAACCGTCCTTCTTTCGAAGCGGGCATTCGTCGATAAGCAGGCCGAAATGGATTTCTTCGAGCAAGCTCAAAAATACCAACGGGCAACGCAGGCCGAGTGCTGATCACGACATTCGCGCATTCTCGTTTCATTGGTAATTGTAAATTGGCGAATTGTTAATTGGATGTTGGATGTCTCTTCCCAATTCACAATTGCCCAATGAACAATTTACAATTCTCTTGTGAACCAAGTCATAGATCTCCAACAAAAGATCAAGTTCGACATCGACGCGATCCGTTCCTTCGCAGATTCGCTTCCCGACGCGATCGCAGAGGCCGCGGGAAAAACGTTCTCGGTCGCCTTCATTAGCAACGAAAGGATGAAGCAGCTCAATTCCACATTTCGCGGGAAAGATGCTGCGACCGACGTACTTTCGTTCCCGTTCGAAGCCCAGCCCTTCGAGCCGGAATCCGACGAGATCGGCGACATCGTGATCTCCGCCGAACAGGCTCAAAAGCAGGCGACCGAAAATGGCTTGACCCTCGAAGGCGAGATCAAGCAGCTCATTCTGCACGGTGTTTTGCACCTCTGCGGTTACGACCACGAGACGGATGACGGTGAGATGAATGCGAGAGAACTCGAACTCCGCGACGAACTCGGCATTTAAGCCGCACCAGCGAAGCCGCTGCGAGAGCGTTACCCCAAGTTTCAACCTTTCCGGAACGCAACCCACTCTCATTACGTTCCCGTCACGATGCACACTCTGTGCAAATCTTGCATTTCGTGCAAATCGTGCACTTTGATACATTTCGTGCGGTTTGATACGTTTCGTGCAGTTTGTGCTTCAAAACGGGCGCGTCAGTTCGCTATGATGACAACACGGTCGAGCCGGCCGTTCGGTCTGTGAAAACCTTGTTCGTTGTTCGTTGTTCTTTGTTCTTTGTTCTTGTTCGTGGTTGATGGTGAGTGGTGAGTGGCCTTCTTCCTCTGCGAACTTCGCGGTGCCTAAGCGTTCTTTGCGTTTACGATCTTGTTTGAAAACGCAAAGCTCGCCAAGCGAAACCCGCAAAGACCGCAAAGGTTCGGCGTATCGAATTTCGCAATTTCAGATCTTCGAATTTCGGAATCTCAAATGTCAGCTTTTATATTTGAAACGGATCAGATTCGTGCATTCGTGACTGCCCCGTCCCTTTGCGAACTCCGCGTCGCCTTTGCATTCTTTGCGCTTAAATTCCCGTTTGGAAACGCAGAGTTCGCCAAGCAAAACCCCGCAAAGACCGCAAAGGCTTGCATCTCGAATTTTGTTGCAGTCTGAGATTGATCAGGTCGTCCCCGTAGGGGACGCGAGAGAATAGCCCAGGGTAAGGCCGCCTCGGCAGCAACCCTGGGTAACGTTGCCCAAATGACGCTGGAGCGTGCGTTACACGCGACAGAGACGTGTAGGCGGCAAGCCGCCTCCAAAAGGGTCGGTGCACGCTCATC